>Ga0302326_10004233_pt1 | contig 33342 bp, 31 predicted proteins | sample Palsa_T0_3_FD_202264 | JGI IMG/M metagenome (GOLD analysis project Ga0302326, IMG submission 202264) | Peat permafrost microbial communities from Stordalen Mire near Abisko, Sweden - Palsa_T0_3 | ecosystem: Environmental > Terrestrial > Soil > Palsa > Peat permafrost | place: Sweden: Abisko...
ACGGGCTGCTGACGCTGGTGGAGCAGCGCGACGGGATTGAGGCGGTGCACGAGATTACGAATCCGGACTGGATGATTGGCGGCAAGATGTCGTCCACGTTTCATGGGCGCGACATTTTTTCGCCCGTGGGTGCGCATGTCGCGCGCGGGGATGATTGGACGAAGGCGGGACCGGAAGTGCCGGTGAAGGATCTGGTGCGGCTGCAGTTGAAGGCAGCCACGCTCGATGAGCGCGGGCTCAGCGCCACTGTGATTGCGACTGACGGGCCGTTTGGAAATCTGGTCACGAATGTTGATGCGGATGATTTTTTCAAGCTGGGTTACCAGCGTGGGCAGGAAGTTCCGGTGACGGTGGGCGGCAAGGAACTCAAGATGAAGTTTGTGAAGACCTTCAGCGATGTGCCGCTGGGCCAGCCGCTGCTGTACATTGACTCGCGGGGACATGTCGCGATGGCGGTGAATCAGAATAGTTTTTCGGCGGTGTATGGAGTGAAGCCGCCGGTTGCACTGTTTATTTCGCGGGCGAAGTGAGAAGGGATTGTCATGCTGAGCGGAGCGAGGATGATCGCGAAGCGATTATCCTTGCGGAGTCGAAGCATCCCTGCCGCGTTGAGAATGTTGCTGGGACCGGCCTTACGAGCAGATGTGACTATTAGGGATGCTTCGACTGCGAACGGCCTTCGCTTCGCGAAGGCCATTCTCCGCTCAGCATGACAGGTACTTTACGACTCAAGCTGCTCGATTCGCGGCAGGACGGCTCGCAGTAACGACTCGAAAATGGTCTTGACGCGTTCGCCGGTTTCCATGACTTCGGCGTGAGAGAGAGGTTGGTCGAGGATGCCCGCGGCCATGTTGGTGACGCAGGAAATCGCGAGCACTTTGATTCCCATGTGGCGGGCGGCGATGACTTCCGCGACTGTGGACATACCTACCAGGTCTGCGCCCATTCTTCGCAGATATTCGATTTCAGCCGGCGTTTCGTAGCTGGGGCCGAGCAGTCCGGCGTAGGCGCCTTCATGCTGCGGGATGCCCAGCTTGGCGGCTTCTTCGCGGGCGATCGCGCGATATTCGCGGGCGTAGGCGTGAGTCATATCGGGGAAGCGGACGCCGAAGCGGTCGTCGTTGGGGCCAACCAGCGGGTTGGCGCCCTGCAGGTTGATGTGGTCGCGAATCAGGACGAGCGCGCCCTGCGAGTAGCTGAGATTGATGCCGCCGGCGGCGTTGGTGAGGATGACGGCGCGGATGCCCATGCGCGAGAAGACCCGGATGGGGAAAGTTACTTCCTGCGGCGAATATCCTTCATAAAGATGAACGCGGCCCTGCATGGCGGCGACAGGGATGTTCCCGGCATTGCCAAAGACCATCTGCCCGGCGTGGCCGATCGCCGTGGAGCGCGGGAATGTGGGGATGTCGGTGTAGGGGATGCGCACGGCGTCGGTGAGCGAGTCGGCGAAACCGCCCAGGCCGGAGCCGAGGACCAGGGCGATCTGCGGGCGCAGCGACGTGCGGTTCAGGATCAGTTGCGCGGCAGAGTCGGCGAGTGTGAATTGATCGGGCATGATTGCGAATCGGGTTTATAAATCGCCGTCGGCCAGGTGGCGGCCGTGGCCGTTGCGGTCCAGCCAATCATACAGAAATGTTTGATAAAGATAGGATGCCACGATCTCTTCGCCGAGTTCGTGGGTCTCGGTACAAACGAAGGGAACGCGCGGGCCGGCGAGCACGGCGATGAGCGATTGCGTGATGCGGTTGGCATTCGCGGCGCGGTAGGGATACTCGGACTTGATGTCGGTCAACGAGGCGGTGACGACGAGCAGGCTGTGGGGACACTCGGCCATGCGGCGCAGGCGGTTGACGAATACGCTCCGGTTCGTGGTGAAGGATTGAATCAGATCGGCGAGATCTTTGCGCTCGACCACGCAGGAACCTTCCATGCCGCTCACGGAATAGTCGCCGAGCGGCAGGGCGCGTTCTTCAATGCCGGCAAACCATTTTCGAAAGCGGCGAAATGAGAGGGGATTCTGCTCGCGAGTGTCGATGATGGCGACCGGGAGCGGGGTACGGAGCTGCGTGCCTCCGCGCTCGGCGAGAACAGGCAGAGCGGGAGGAGCAACCGGCCGGGGTTGCATGGTCCATGCAAGAGGAGAAGCAATCAGGGTTCGTTTTCGTGGCATTTCTTGGAGCTTTCATCCAGCTGTGCAGTTTGTTTAAGGGAAATCTCCACTTCTCGCAAAAGACGCGAGAAATGGGGCACCTTGGATTGCCGATGTTCCTAGAACCGCTTCTCGAAAGTTGAGAATTCACCCTCCAGCTTCCACTGTTCTCTCGCGCGTTCGCTGGCTGCGAGGAATTCGGCGCATCGGGCTGAGGGCTTCCCGCCGCCCGCGAAATCTTTTGCGCACGCCGAGACGGGGAGGAACATCACTTTCGTTTCAGCCCACAAACTTTCTCCCGGCAGGAAGCTGTGCTCGATGCTGTGGCGCGTCATGCGCTTCAACTCCGTGTAGGGCAGTTGGTAGCCCTCGACGGCGCGCAGGTATTCATGCGTCATGTTGGAGCGGGAGACGCCTTCGTCGTCGGTCGAGATTGCGACCGGGACTCCGTACTTCACGTAAGTCAGCAGGGGATCGTCTGCGCCGCTTACATCGAGAATTTCGTCGTTTGACGTGAGGTTGAGTTCGACCAGCACGTTGCGCGCGGCCATTTCATTCAGCAGGCCGATGGGATCGTTCTCTTGCATGACGCTGACGCCGTGGCCGATGCGCTCGGCGTGGCCGCGCTCGATCGAGGCTCGAATGTGGAAAGAAAGATCTTCAGGCTTCACGAGTCCCAGGGCGAGTTCACCAGCGTGCAGGCTGATGTGGACCTTGGGATAGACGCCGTGCAGATAATCGAGCATGGCCATGTGTTCATTGAAATCGTGAATGGGGACGTACCAGTCTTCGGGCATGACTAGATTTAATCCCACAAAGCGCGGATCAGAAGACGCGAGCTCGAAGCCGAGCAGGATCTCGGCGAACACGGCTTCGCGCGGCAGGCCGCGCAGCACCTGGTAGAGATAGCGGACGGTGACGTTGCATCCCGGTTCGGCGTCGGGCGTGCCGCACCTCAGTTCGGTGTGGGCGCGGGTTTCGGCTGCGGTGAGCGCCTGGCTGGTCGAGGCGGCGATTTCTTTCAGGCCGCCGGCCAGGAACCTGTCCCGCATTTTGGCGAAGCCATCGTTACTTTTATCCCAATCTTTATCCCAGTTCTTGTCCCAATTGTTATCCCGGCCGAGGCGAGCGGCGAGTTGTGAAGCGGCGTATCCGTCGGCGGTGTGCATGAACTCGATGTACTCGACGTGCTCGCGGGCGGCGCGGTTGATGACGGTGGCGATGGCCTCGGCGGTGTGGTTGTCGGCCGCCATCTCGAACTTGTCGAAGGTGGCGAAGAAATGGTCGTGGCCGGATTCATCGCCGGGGCGCCAGTTGCGCATGGACCAGGCGTCGATGATCTGGTTATAGAGAATGTGGTCGTCGTAGGCGCAGCGGATGCTGGGTTTGGGCGTGTAATGCTCACAGGAATCGCAGGGCGGGGCAATCAGCCGCGAAGTGGTGCGGTCGACACAGAAATTGTCAGATGCAGCCCAGTCGATGATGTCTTCGGCGTAGATGGCGCCGTCGATGTGGTTGTGCAGGTCTCCGCCCTTGGGCATGTCGTGCAAAAAGGCCAGCAGCAGAGATGGCTGGCGGCGGATGGAGTCGAGATAACGCGCGGTTTTCAGTTCGGCGGTCTGAGCCGCGGCGAGAGCCCCAGCAAGAGCGGTGAAGAGAACGATTGTCAGATAACAGCGCTGGACATTCAGGCTCACGAGCGCTCCTTCAAGATCAGGAATGGCATTGTAATTCGTGCGTTGGCGTGCGCGCCAATTGCGGCGACTCGATTTCCTTGCTGAGCTACGGGCAACTTCCCACTTCTCGCAAAAGACGCGAGAAATGGGGCACCCAGTAGGCGCCAATTCTGCGAACACTCTGCTACATTGTTTTCTGATGCCGCAAGTCTCGAATGAGCCAACTCGAAATTTCGCCAGTGACAATAATGCCGGAGTACATTCCGAAGTTCTGGAGGCGATCGCGCGCGCCAACCAGGGGCATGTAGTCGCTTACGGCGACGATGCTTATACGCGGTCCGCGATTGCGAAATTTGAAGAACATTTTGGCGAGGGCATCGACGTTTTTTTTACGTTCAATGGAACGGGCGCGAACGTGCTCAGCTTGCAGGCTCTGAACCGGCCGTATCATGCCGTGCTGTGCAGCGATTATGCGCACATTTATACGGACGAATGCGGCGCGCCGGAAAAACACACGGGATGCAAGCTGATCCCGCTGCCGCATCAGGATGGGAAGATCACGCTCGACTCCGTGCGGCACGCCTACCACGGGATCGGCGACCAGCATCATGTGCAGGTCCGTGTGATCTCGATCACGCAGTCGACAGAGATGGGGACGGTCTACGAGCCGGAAGAAATTCTGGCGCTGGCGCGGTTCGCGCACGAACATGAAATGTTTCTCCACGTAGACGGCGCGCGCATTGCCAACGCGGCCGCCAGTCTGGGCCAGACGCTGCGCCAGGCTACGCGCGATCTGGGCGTGGATGTGCTTTCATTCGGCGGCACGAAGAACGGAATTATAGCCGGGGAGGCGGTGGTGTTCTTCAACCGCAAACCTGGCGCAGATTTTCTCTACCTGCGCAAGCAAGGCATGCAGCTGGCGTCGAAGATGCGCTTCATCGCGGCGCAATTCGAAGCGCTGCTGACCAACGATCTGTGGCGGCGCAGCGCTCAGCACGCCAACCGCATGGCGCGGCTATTGGAGGCGGAACTGCGCAAGATTCCGCAAGTGAAAGTGGTGTGGAAAGTGGAGGCCAACGCGGTGTTCGCGCAGATTCCGCGGCATGCCGTGCAGAAAATCAAAGACCGCTACTTCTTCTATATGTGGATCGAAGAGGAATGCATTGTGCGCTGGATGTGCTCGTTCGATACGACGGAAGAAGATGTGAAGGACTTTGCCAAGGTGGTGGCGGAAGCCGTGAAGGGTTGAGGATCGTGCCTATTGCTTTTTGGTCCGTCATTGACTAGATTGACGGCATTCCCCGCCGGATGCGCGCTACCCGGCTTGATGCTAACAATGGAGCAGTTCATGAACGGGAAGTGGTTGAGCATTGTGATTCTTGTCGCCGCGGCAAGTATGCTGCTCGGGCTGAACAGTTGCGCGCATAACCAGGAACTGGTGTCGATCGCGATCCAGCCGGGGACTGAGACGGTGGGCGCATCCAACGTTCCGGTGATTCAGGATACCGGGTTTCAAGTGCAGCTGCGAGCGTTGGGAACCTACATTCATCCGCCGGTGACGAAAGACATTACCAGCCAGGCGACTTGGAACTCGAATACTCCGCAGATGTTCACCGTCACTCCCGGCGGCTTGCTTACGGCAACGGGAGACTCATGCGGAGCAACGCTGGTGTCGGCAACAGTAAACACGGGCAATAGTTCCGGGGGCATATCTTCCTCGGGAGCGGTTGTGACCGGTTATATGACTGCCAACGTTGTCTGCTTCAGTGGAACCGGACCGACCGTCACGGTCGATTTCGCCGGCACGGGTAGCGGCACGATCTCCAGTTCGCCGCCAGGTCTCGGCTGCTCGTCGACCGCGGGTTCGTCCTGCACGGGAAGCTTTCCGACCGGCTCCAGTGTCACTCTGACCGCAGATCCGAACGGAACGTTCGGCGGATGGGCCGGCTGCACCATTAATGCTGGAACGACATGTACTCTCCAAGATCTGACCAATAACGTAACGGTGACGGCGACTTTCAATTAAGACGCCGATTTCTCCAAAAGTTATTCAGACTCCATCAGCTTGCCCAGCGTGGGTTTGTGCTTTTCCGGTTTCTTCTTTTTCTCAATGACAATTTGTCCGGCGGGGGGCGCGCCGACGCGCTCGCGGGCGAGTTCCTTGACCGCGGTGACGGCGCGGAATCGTTTCGTTTTTTTCTTTCTGGGCATGGGAAATCTCCCAGTCAGTTTAACGGTGTGGGCCCGAAAATGTGCAATAATCCATGGTGGAACTGAGCGGGAACTTATGGAAGAGCGCGATTTTTTTGACGAGAAGCAGGAAAAGAAAGTGGCTTCACTGACCTGCACGCATTGCCAGCAGGCGGGGGAGTATGAAGTCACCTGGGTGGTGCGGACGAAAAAGCGCCAGTTGTCGGGCCGGGCCGACGAGCGCGACCGCGCCCGCTTCGCGAAGTTCCGATCGTACATGGTGCGCAAGGACGACATGATGGCCTGCAAGAATATGCGCTGCCGCAAGCGCTTCGAACTTACCGGCCAGTCGACGGTGATCACCGAGTAGGTGTTTGCCGGCAGGACTGCCGGCGGCGACGCGTCCAACCCAACGGGTTCCCTCCTTTCCCCATTTCGTCTGCATGATCTCTCATTTATACTGACTGGTTTTGCTGTGGCTTGCTGAGGGCCGCGGCTGAGGAGTCCCCTTGAAAATTCTGGTGTGCATGAAGCAGGTGCCGCAGAAGGATGCGCCGCTCAAGCTCAACGAGACGGGCGCGTGGATCCGCGAAGATGTTTCGTACGAAGTGAACGAGCCGGACGCCTACGCGCTCGAAGAAGCCCTGCGGCAACGCGAAAAACACAAGGGCGAAGTCGTGGTGATCACGAGCGGTCCGGCGCGGGCGCAGCAGGTGTTGCGCGAAGCCCTGGCCAAGGGCGCGGACCGGGCGATTCATCTGGAAGACGACAAATTTGTGGGGCTGGATGCGTTCAACACGGCCAAGGCTTTCGCGGCGGCCATCAAAGACGAGACGTTCGACCTGATCTTTACCGGCTTGCAATCGGACGACTATGGGTACGCGCAGACGGGCGTGATCCTGGCCGAACTGCTCGGGCTGCCGCACGCGACCATCATCATGCAGATTGAGAAGACCGAGGGCGGGATTCGGGTGAAGCGCGAACTGGAGGCGGGATTTTTCCAGTTCGTGGACATGCCGACGCCGGCGGTGCTGACCATTCAGTCCGGCATCAATAAGCTGCGCTACGCGACGCTGATCGGCATCAAGCAGGCCAAGAACAAGCCGCTGCGGAAGGTGGCGCTCACGGAAGTGCAGGCGGCGATCGCCGAGAATCTCCAGAAAATTGAGCGGCTCTATATCCCGCAGAAGACGAAGAGGACCGAGCATATTGAAGGCTCGCCGGGGGAGATTGCGAAGAAGCTGGTGGACAAGCTGAGGAATGAGTTGCGGGTGCTGTAGGAATTCTGTTTGAGAAGTTTGTTTGGAAGATTTATGTGGGGACAGCCGCCCTCGGCTGTCTGCCGAGCGAAGCTCGGCAAGGTTTCACTGGAAGCTTAAGAGCTGACTTATGCCAGATACGATTCTAGTCGTAGTCGAACAGCGCGAAGGCAAACTGAATCGCGTCTCGTGGGAAACCATCACCGCCGGACAGGCGGTCGCTGCGGCCACCGGTTGGACGCTGGAAGCGGCGGTTGTCGGCGCCAGCGCCGCGTCATTGGCTACTGAGATCGCGGAGAAGAAAGTCGCGAAAGTGTATGCGGTCGAGTCGCCGAAGCTTGAGCCCTACACTCCGGATGCGTTCGCCGCGGCGCTGAAACAATTCCTTGCGGCGAAGCAGCCCAAGCTCGTCCTGATGCCCCACACTTATCAGGTTCGCGATTTTGTGCCCAAGCTGGCGACCGCGATGGGGCGCACCGTGATCAGCGACTGCGTCGGGTTTAAGCACGAAAACGGCAAGCTGGTCTTCACGCGGCAGATGTTTCAAGGCAAGCTGGCGGCCGACGTCAGCTTCACCAGCGACGCTCCTTGGTTTGCGACGTTTCAGAACGGAGCGTTTCGCGGCGACAAGGCTGAGGCTGGGGCGAGCGCGGCTCCTGTCGAAACGGTGAAGGTTGAGATTGCCGACAGCGTCATCCGCACCCAGCCGCAGGAGGTTTTCAAGGAAGCCAAGCAGGCCGTCGACCTCACGCAGGCGGAAATTATTGTGGCGGTCGGCCGCGGCATCAAAGAACAGAAAAATATCGAGATCGCGAAGCAACTCGCCGATGCGCTGGGCGGCGACCTGGCGGCCTCGCGCCCGATCTGCGATTCGGGCTGGCTGCCCATGGACCGCCAGATCGGATCCTCGGGACAGACGGTCGCGCCCAAGGTGTATCTGGCGCTGGGCATCAGCGGCGCCATTCAGCATATTGTTGGGATGAAGGGCTCGCGGGCGATCATCGCGGTGAACAAAGATGCAGAAGCTCCGATTTTCGAGATCGCGGATTATGCGGTGGTGGGGAATTTGTTCGACATCGTTCCGCCGCTGATTGAGGAAGTGAAGAAGGCCAAGGCGGGGAGCTAAATTCTTTGCCACGAATCAATACGGATTTTCACGGATCTGGTTCTTAGTCTTGATTTATCCGTGTTGATCCGCGCGAATCCGTGGCAGATGTTTTCTTATGCTGATTTTCCGCAAACCGATCGAAGACGTTGAACGGCCGCAGATGCCGGCCGATGTGGTCATCGTCGGCGGCGGCCCGGCGGGCATGGCGTGCGCCTTGCGGTTGGCACAGCTGATTGACGCGCACAATGCGGCTCATCCTGAGGCGCAACTCACCAAAGAGAATATTTACGTGCTTGAGAAGGCGCGCGAGATTGGGCAGCACTGTCTCTCTGGCGCGCTGCTTGATCCGCGCTCGATGCGCGAGTTGCTGCCGGGATTTGAAAACGAAGCTCCTCTCGACGCCGAAGTTACCAAGGAATCTGTTTACTTCCTCACCGAAAAATCCAAGTTCAAGTTCCCGATTACGCCGCCGTTCTTGCGCGACCACGGCAATTATGTGATCTCGTTGAACCGCTTTGTGAAGTGGATGGGCAGCAAGGTGGAGGAGACCGGGATCACGGTCTTCACCGGGTTTGCGGGGTCGGAATTGCTATTCGAAGGCGACCGCATCACCGGCGTCCGAACCGACGACAAGGGCGTAGATAAAGAAGGTCATCAGAAATCCAATTTCGAGCCCGGGTACGATCTGAACGCGAAAGTCGTCATCCTCGCCGAAGGGCCGCGCGGATCGCTGACCAAACAACTCATCTCGAAGTTCGATCTCGCCAAGAACGCCAATCCGCAGACGTACGGCGTGGGCGTGAAAGAACTCTGGGAAGTGCCGGCGGGGCGCATCGCGCCGGGGGAAGTGATTTACACGCTGGGCTGGCCGCTGACTCCCCATGAATATGGCGGCGCCTGGATTTATGGTTCGAAGGGCGACGGTTCGAACAACAACGTAGTCTCGCTCGGCTATGTCACGGGTCTCGATTACGCCGATCCGCGACTGGATCCGCAGCGCGTGTTGCAGGAGTTCAAGCGGCATCCGTTCGTGACGAAGTTGCTGGAGGGCGGCAAGATGATTCGCTATGGGGCGAAGTCGATGCCGTACGGCGGCTGGTGGGCGATTCCCCCGGTCGCGGGCGATGGCTGGATGATTCTTGGCGACTCCGCGGGCTTTCTGAATTCGGCGCGGCTGAAGGGAATTCATCTCGCGATCAAGAGCGGGATGCTCGCGGCCGAAACGGCGTTCGATGCACTCATCAAAGATGATTTTTCGGCGGCGAAGCTGGGCGAGTTTCAGAGGAAAGTCGAGTCGAGCTGGATCAAAGAAGAACTGTGGAAGGTCCGTAATCTGCATCAGGGATTCGAGCACGGCATGTATGCGGGCATGTTCCACACCGCGCTGCAGATGATCACCGGCGGGCGCGGGGTGCGCAACCGCTATCCCGCGAAAGCCGGATACGAGCGCATGCGCAAACTGGCCGATTTGCCCGCCGATGGCGGCGCTGAGGCGCATCTGCTGGGCGCGGCCAAGGGCGACGGCAAGCTCACCTTCGACAAGCTTACCGACCTTTACCACTCGGGCACCAAACATGAAGAAGATCAGCCGGCGCACCTGGTGATTCACGATACCAACATTTGCAACACGCGCTGCGTGAAGGAATTCGGCAGCCCGTGCCAGAATTTCTGCCCGGCGAACGTTTACGAAATGGTTGAGGACGCGACCCAGCCCAACGGCAAACGCATCAGCCTGAACCCGTCGAACTGCGTGCACTGCAAGACCTGCGACATCGCCGACCCGTACCAGATCATTACGTGGGTTCCACCAGAAGGCGGCGGCGGGCCGAATTACGACGGGATGTGACGGCTCTTGCGCGGCGTGAGCGAAGCGGGAGCCGCGCGCCGTCATCCTGAGCGAGGCGTTCTTTGCCGAGTCGAAGGATCTCTAGCGGCGTCGGAGTTCCCGCGAGAACTTCTTCGCCGCGGATCGGCGCGGATTCACGCGGATTAGAATCCAGGAAAACACTTGCCGGCCCGCTGACCGTGATAGCATTTGCGCGATGCGCTGCCGAACAACCGTTGTCGCCGTTTTTCTGCAGTCCGTAGCTGTATTAGCACAGCGGTCTCCTTCCATCCCCTCCACCGGCTCCCCCGGCCTCGATCAGTACCGCGCCTCGCGCATCGCTATTTACACCGATGACTTCGGAGAACTGAAACGCTACCGCGTGGCCGATTCGGCGCTTGCCGCGCCAGCGCCCCACGAAAATCGCGTCGCTTTCGTTGGCGACTCCATCACCGACTACTGGAAGCTGGCGGATTATTTTCCCGGCACGCCGTACGTCGTTTTTAATCGTGGCATCGACGGGCAGACCACTCCGCAGATGCTGGTGCGGTTCCGCCAGGATGTGATTGACCTGCATCCCGCAGTGTTGGTGGTGCTGGCCGGAACCAACGACGTTGCCGGCGTCACCGGGCCCGCCCGCAATGAAGACATCGAGGCCAACTACGCGTCCATGGCCGAGTTGGCGCGCCTGCATCACATTCGCGTGGTCTTTGCGTCTTTGCTTCCGGTGAACAATTACACGGAGGATGCGAAGGAGTCGTTTGCCCTGCGGCCGCGGGAAAGAATCATGGCGCTGAACGCGTGGCTCAAAGATTACTGCGCGAAGAATGGCCTCGTGTATCTCGACTACTTCTCGGCCATGGTCGATGACAAGGGCATGCTGAAGCGCAATCTGTCGGATGAGGGGCTGCATCCAAATGCCGCGGGGTACAAAGTGATGGCGCCGCTCGCCGAGAAGGCGATTGCGCGGGCGCTTCGGCATTAATCCGATGTAAGCTTTATCCTGTTACCTTGGGTCAACCAAATGAAATCAACTCGTCACCTTCAGAGGCTCGCGGTAGTCTTCTTCCTGTTCTTTGCGTTCTCAGCCGCGGCCCAGCAGCCGGCGCAGGCTCCTGAGATTCCGCCCACCGGCTTTCCCGGCCTCGATCAGTATCGCGCGAGGCGTATTGCTGTCTTCACCGACGACTTCGGGCAACTGGCCCGCTACCGCGATGCCAACGCCGCTCTCAAACCTCCCGTCGCGGGCGAGAATCGCGTAGTATTCTTCGGCGACTCGATCACAGACATCTGGCATCTCGACCAATATTTCCCTGGGAAGCCTTATGTCAATCGCGGCATCGGAGGGCAGACCACGCCGCAGATGCTGGTGCGCTTCCGGCAGGATGTGATTAACCTGCAGCCTAAGATCGTCATCATTCTGGCGGGGACCAACGACATTGCCGGCAACACCGGGCCGATGCGCCTGGAGGACATCGAAGCCGACTATGCGTCGTTGGCCGACCTGGCCCGCGCCAACGGCATTAAACTCATCTACTCGTCGGTTCTGCCGGTTCACAACTACACGGATAAGTCGAAAGATTTTTTTGCGCAGCGCTCGCCGGAAAAAATCCTGGCGCTGAACGGCTGGCTGAAGAGCTACTGCGCGGCTGCGTCGAACGGCTGCGTTTATCTCGACTATTTCAGCGCACTGGTTGACGACAAGGGACTGATGAAGAAGGATCTCGCCGACGACGGGCTGCATCCTAATGCGGCAGGATTCAAGATTATGGCGCCGCTGGCCGAGGCGGCGATCGAGAAAGCGCTGCAATAGGCGCTCAGCACTCGGCACTCGGCATTCAGCCATTACAATTAGCCGAGCAGGGCATTTCTGGCCGAATGCTGAATGCTGAGTGCTGCATGCCTCTCCACGACAAATTCGGGCGCGCGATCACCGACCTGCGCATCTCCATTACCGACCGCTGTAACTACAAGTGTGTGTATTGCCGCACGGGGAACGAAGGCGCGCTCTATGGCGACCTGCCGTTCGAGGATTATCTGCGCATGGCGCGCGTGCTGGTGGGGATGGGGATCAAGAAGATTCGCCTGACCGGAGGCGAGCCGCTGTTGCGCAAGGGCGTGGTCGAGTTTGTGCGCGAGTTGGAGAGACTGAAGAAGGAGGAAGTTTCTGAGCCGCTGGATATTGCGCTCACCACCAACGGCCACATGCTGGCCGAGATGGCGCAGCCTCTGAAAGACGCGGGCTTGACCCGCGTTACGGTGTCGATGGACGCGGTCGATCCCGACCGCTTCGCGCGCATCACGCGCGTGCCCAACGGATATGATCACGTGCTGGCGGGCATCCGTGCGGCGCGCCGGGCGGGGTTATGGCCGCTGAAAGTGAATTGCGTGCTGATGCGCGGGTTCAATGAAGACCAGATCATTCCGTTCGGCATGTTCGCGCGCGAAGAGGGCGTGACCGTGCGCTTCATCGAATTCATGCCGCTCGAAGAAGGCCGCACCTGGGCGCCCTCGACCGTGGTTACGCTCGATGAAATTCTGGCGCGCATGGCCGAGTACCGGCCGCTGGTCGAGATTCCGCACGCGCGCTCGGAAACCGCGCGGCGCTACCGTTTTGAAGACGGCGTGGGCGAGATCGGCATTATCGCGCCGGTGTCGCATCCCTTCTGCGGACATTGCAGCCGCATCCGCATTACCAGCGACGGAAAGATTCGCACCTGCCTGTTCTCGGTGTGGGATCACGACCTGCACGCCCAGATGCGCCGCGGGGCATCGGACGACGAGTTGGCGGAATTCATTCAGGGCGTCGTGCAGAAGAAAGAAGAACGGCACCATATCGGTGAGCCGGATTTCGTGCCGGCCTCGCGGACCATGGTGCACATAGGCGGGTAGCGGGGTTAAGCGGGCAAGACCGGGAAGGGCACGAGTTCCACTCGTGCCTGTTAAGCTGCACGCGTGGAACCAGCTTTAGTCGCTGAGGTTTGCTAGGTTAAGATCGGAGAGTGAGGTTCCCCTTCCTTATCGCCGCGCTTGCGCTGTCTTTTTTTTGCGTTATATCGACTGCGCAGGCCTACCTCGGCTTCGACGCCAACGACTATCCCGGCGACGCCGATCTTAGAACTCTGCATCAGGCTTTTGCTTACACGGGATACTGGCTCAACCATCCTCCGGGCGAGAAGACGAACACCTGGGTCGGGCACCGGGCGGCGGTCGAGTCTGCGGGATTCGGATTTCTGGTGCTCTTCAACGGCAGGCTCTACGCCGAGTTGAAAACCGTGGCGAACGCAACTCGGCTGGGGCAATCGGATGCGCGGGCCGCGGCTGCGGCGGCGCGGCGCGAGGGGTTCCCGCCGGCGACGATTATTTTTCTCGATCAGGAACAGGGCGGGCGCATGCTGCCGGAGCAGAAGGCGTACATCTATGCCTGGGTTGACGGCGTGACAGCCGCGGGATTTCGCGCCGGCATTTATTGCTCCGGCGTTCCTGCCGCCGACGACGGTAACGTAGTCACGGCCGAAGACATTCGCGGGCACGCGGCCGGTCGCGAGATCACTTACTGGGTCACGAATGATGCCTGCCCCCCGGCGCCGGGATGCGCGTTTCCGCCGCGGCCGCCGAGTCCCGCGGCGAGTGAAGTGGCCTTCGCCGAAGTCTGGCAGTTCGCACAGTCTCCGCAGCGCAAGGACGTGGCCGGGCGCTGCACCAACTACAGCCGTGACGGCGACTGCCTCGCGCCGGGAATCGCTATGCTGGCCATTGACGTCAATGCGGCTGCGTCCGCTGATCCTTCGCAGGGCCGGACGCGCTGACCAAGAAAGTTCTTTGCCACGGATTCACGCGGATCACTGCTTTGAGCCCGTAACGCAACGTGAGTAAGATGTGGTCGCCAGGAGGTAACGATAATGTCGCGCTTCCAAATCGCCGCGCTTTGTCTTGCGCTCGCAATGCTGCAGCTCCCGCTTTCGATGGCTCAGAGCAAACCTGCGGTCGCGCCGACGGCGCCCATCCCGCCACAGATTCTTGCCGCAAAGAAAGTCTTTATCGCCAATGCCGGCGGAGACGAAATGACGGGGGACGATCGGCACTTCAGCGGAGGGCCCGACCGGGCCTATAACGAGTTTCACGCGGCGATGAAAAGCTGGGGCCGATTCGAGATCGTGAATTCGCCCGCGGATGCCGACCTGCTGCTTGAAATCAGACAGTATGTTTCCGCCGTCACTCCGACGGGCGCAGGCGCTTCCTCGTTTATTCCGCAGTTTCAATTGAATATCCGCGATCCCAAAACCAACGCGATGTTATGGGGCTTTAACGTACACAGTCGATTTGGTATGGGGCAGGCAGATAGCGACCGGAACTTTAGTTCCGGGGTCGGCCGGCTCGCGACCGATTTGCGCATCCTGGTGTCGCCGCCGGAACCAGCGGTGCAGTAAAATAGAACCATGTCCGACCGCACTTTCACTCTCGATGAAGCCAAGTCTTTGCTGCCGGTGCTGGAGTCGCTGCTGCGCTCCGCGATTGCGGGCAAGAAGGTGATGGAAGAAGTGGAAGCCGAGCAACAGGCGCTCAGCCACAAGATTTTCCTGAACGGCGGCACCTTTGTCGATGTCGTGCCGGTGGCCCGGCGCAAAGCGGAGAAGATCAAAGCCGAGCAGCGCGCCAAAGACGCCCTGGCCGAGATCGATTCCATCGGCGTGCAAGTCAAGGATATTGACATTGGCCTGCTCGACTTTCCCTGCGAAGTCGAAGGCCAGATTGTTCTGCTGTGCTGGAAGCTGGGAGAGAACTCGATCACCCACTGGCACGGAACCCAGGAAGGCTTTGCCGGCCGCAAGCCGATTGACGAACGCATCACCCGCGCCCGCAAGGCGAACTAGCCACGCACAGTAGAGGCTCGTTTGAGTTTCGCTGGGTTCCCTCGTCCGATTGGACGTCATCCTGACCGTAGCCGTTCTTCAGGCCGAGGGAAGGATCTTGCGCGGAGCTTTCGGTCACCTGCGCCGCCCCGATAAACCGCGATCCCAAGCGCCACATTCCAAATAGTTTCCGGCCTGAGCAACATACTCGGACGTGCAGGGTTTACAAGGGAGGAACGTAATCAAGCCAAATGGCCGGTTTTTAAGGCACAATCCTTACGGAAGAATTCGTACGCAGGAACTGGTCCGGTCGTTCTCGGGGACAACCAGGGGGATGGGCGATGAACTCGAATAAAGCCGTTCGCTGGATGCTGCTGGCGATGCTGGTTTTCAGTCTTTCGGCCGCATCGTTTGCGCAGATTGCGGTGGGCATCTCGGTGCGCATTGGGCCGCCCGCGCTACCGGTATACGCGCAGCCCATCTGCCCCGGCGCCGGCTATATGTGGACTCCCGGCTACTGGGCCTGGAACGATGACGGCGGCTACTACTGGGTGCCGGGCACGTGGTTGATGGCGCCCGTCGGCATGTTGTGGACGCCCGGCTACTGGGGCGGGGGCGGGGGATTCTATGCGTGGCACGCCGGATACTGGGGGCCGCACATCGGCTTCTACGGCGGCATCAACTACGGCTTCGGCTACGGCGGCGTGGGCTTCGCCGGCGGCGAGTGGCGCGGCGGAGCGTTCTTCTATAACCGCTCGGTCACCAACGTCAGCGTCACCAACGTGACCAACGTTTACAACCGGACGGTCATCGTCAACGAAAACCATGTGGCCTTCAACGGCGGGGAGGGTGGAATCGCGGCCCGTCCCACGCCGCAGGAAGAGGCGGCCGAGCACGAGCAGCACACCGCTCCCCTGGCGGAGCAGACGCAGCACGAGCAGGCGGCCAGCCAGAATCGGCAGAACTTCGCGTCGGAAAATCATGGACGCCCCGCGATCGCGGCCACGGCGCGGCCCGGCGATTTCAGCAGCCGTTCCGCGGTTCCGGCACGGGACGCGGGTGCGGAATATCACGAGCCCGCCATGTCGCCGAAAGAGGCGCGTGGGCCTTCGACTCCGGCAGGCAGCCGGGGCAATTCGAACGATGGATTCCGCCCGTTTACTCCGCCCGCGAAGAACGCGTCTTCGAATGGCGAATCGCGGAATGGCGAATCCTCCGCTGGTAGCCAGCCGCGCGCGGAGAACACGCCCAAGCCGAATTCGTACAAGTCGAACCCCAGCAAATCGAGCCCTCCGCCAAAAAAGCAGAGCGCTCCCAAACCTCCGAAAGATCACAACAAGGACCGGTAGTGACGGTCGGACATGAGGTCACATGGCCAGCGGCCAATTCCGGCGCTGGCCATTCTTTTCTTGGGCGCAGATTTATGTGGGGACAGCCGCCCCCGGCTGTCCGGCGGAGCGAAAGCTCCGCTTGGTTTTGCCTTGAGTATGACTAGATTCTCTTGTGCCTCGCTGCTACCAGCGCAAGCCGGGCTTTGCCCGGCCGGACAGCCCCTTCGACTTCGCTCAGGGCAGGCTAGGGGAGCTGCCCCCAAATGAGGTGTGATGGCCCGCGTGATTTTTCTGCAAGCCCGGCGAGCAGCGCCGTTCTAACCGGGAAGTAGAGTGCGCGGACCGGTTCGGATGCGCTTGTCTGGGCGATTGTCGGAAATGGTTCCGCGCTGCGGTTCAGGTACTGGAGTGTGCGCCGCGCGAAATCATCTCTGCTACAATTTTTGCAGCCGGATCTTTTGCGGATGGATCGTGAAGCAGCGATCGGAAGCTGAGCGGGGCGCGCCCAAGGAGTCTTAGAAGATGATGTCACCCTCGAAGTCCGAACTCCGCCTGCTGTGCGCCTTCGCCGCGCTTGCAACCCTGGCCCTGGCCGCGAGTTGCCAGGGCTTCTTCCCCCACGAGCAACTGGCCTCGATTACGGTCGAACCAACCACGGCCACGGTTCCACTCGGCGGGACCTTTCAGATGCACGCCTACGGCACGAACCAGGATAATTCGCCGGCAGGAGACGTCACCAGCCAGGTGACTTGGACGAGCAGCATTGATGGCGCAATCTCCGTGAGCGGCGGCGGATTGCTGAGTGGGGTAGCCTACAGCCAGTCTTCGGCGACAATCACGGCAACGTACCAGGCCCTCAGCCCTTCTACCGCGACGGCATCCATCTGCGTGGAGGGTGCGACGAATTTCCTAATTCAGCCACCCAACGCGACGGCCAGTTCAAGCGGGATCTTCCCTGATCCCGGTGGATACGTGGCTACGGTGAGCGCTAGCGTCAACGGAACCACCCAGACAGTGGACATCACAACCGCGGTCCAGTGGAATACGTCAGATCCGTCGGTGGTAACGATCACCAATGGGACCGACCCTGCAGAGGTTTCTTATCCTGGCGGGGTGCTCACCGCCGATCAGACCGTGACTGTCACGGCGAGCTACACCTGCAACGGCGTAGCCTACACACCCACCCCAACGACCCAGCTGACCGTGACTCCGTAGGCCGGGCAAAAACTTTCCTCGACAATAATCAGGGTGCCCCATTTCTCGCGCTTTTTGCGAGAAGTGGGGCTTTTGACTTTCATCCCGCTTTCCTCAACGACTGTTGTCGGTGCGGCCTAAGTCCGTCATAGCTCCCCCCGGACTCACTGTCGAAACGACGAAGCCCCCACTTCTCGCACAAAGAACGCGCGAGAAATGGGGCACCCGGCGCGCAAGTACGTCGGTGCTGGCTTCGGTCACAAGGAAGAATTGCAGATTGGCGATTCTTGATTGAACATGGATGACTGTAGACCTCGAGATCGCGGGACTCCTCAAAGTGTTCAGCGCCACCACAACATGCCGCGTCCTTCTCGCCGCGAGCCTGATCTGCGCCTGCGCGGCGGCTCAGTCGCCAAAGAGCGCGGCACCCGTTGATCCTTCCGGATTTTCCAATCCGCAGCGCGTGACTATTCGTGGTTACGACGGCGACGCGATGGAGCCGTTTCTCACCCGCGACGGCAAGATTCTCTTCTTCAACAACCTCAACGAGCCCAAGGTCAACACCAATCTGTACTGGGCCGAGCGCGTGGATGATCTGACGTTTCAGTGCAAGGGAGAAGTCGGCGGCGTGAATACGCCGGCGCTCGAAGGCGTGCCTTCGATGGATCGCGACGGAATGTTCTACTTCGTTTCGCCGCGCAGCTACGATCAGACCGCCTCCACGCTCTATCGCGGACATTTTGCGAACGGAAGCGTAACCGGCGTCGAACTGGTTCCGGGCGTTTCGCTGGCCAGGCCGGGGATTGTCAACTTCGACGCCGAAATCAGCGCCGATGGCAACACGCTCTACTTTGTCGAAAGTCAGTTCGAGCACGGCGGCCCGCGCTGGGCGCACATCCTGTTGGCGCGGCGCAACGGGAACGTTTTCGTGCGGTCGGCTGACAGCGACCGCATCATGAAGACGATTAACACCGGCACGCTGAACTACGCGCCCGCTACGTCGCCGTCAGAGTTGGAGATTTTCTTCACACGCGTCGATCCAGGCGGGCCGCCGGCGATTTATGTCGCCAAGCGAACGAATGCTGCAGCGCCGTTCGGGGAGCCAGTGAAGATTGAAGCCGCCGCTGGATTTGTCGAGGGCCCGACTCTGTCTCCCGACGAGAGATCGCTTTATTACCACAAGCGGGAAGACGGCCACTTCGTTCTCTATCGCGTGACCCGGCCGTGAAGCAATTAATCCTTCATCATAGTGTCGATAGTCGCATAGAGCTGGCTGTTGTCCTTGACTTCGACGAAGGGCCGGTTGGGATTGCGGCTGCTGACGATGTAGATCGTCGGCGTGTGTTCGAGCTTGATGGCTTTGCCCAGATCGTGGTCGGCATCGACCAGCTTGGCGAGTTTTCCATCAGGATCGATGACGTAGGGCAAAGCGACTTTGTGCGCGGCCGCAAATTTGTCGGCATACGTGCGCAGGTTCTGCATGTTGATTTCGATCTGGCTGGCGAAAATGTAGTCGCGGAATTCGTTGCCCAACTCTTTGGAATGAGTATCGAAATAACGCGCCATTACGGCCGCCTGGTGTGACCACGGGTGCATCGGCCCCAGCGGGAAATCGTGACGGACAACCGGTATCTTGTAGTCCTTCGAGGCCTTTTCGACAATGGGCGCCATGCGCGCACACATGGGACACTCCAGATCCTCGAATACGACAATGGCGACCTGTGATCCCTTGGGCGGACGGAACACGGAATCCACCGTGTCCTGCGCCCAGGCACAAACAGCGCCCGCCAGCGCGAACCCAGCCAGCGCGAACCCAGCCAGCGCGAACAAAGAGATGAGAGACAAAGCTGCGAGACGATTGCGAAATGTGTTTTTCATCGGTCTTTCTTTAGCCACGGGGATATAGGCCAAGATCCTTCAATGTTCGAAGCACAATTTCTGACGCATAATGTGCGACACATAACGTTAGACGCAAGAAATGCCCTTCGGGCAACCTGCGGCCTGCCCCGGGACCTCATTCGAAGGGCATACTTCCATGGTAACCGAGGCGGGTCGCCGGTGTCTTGAACCCTCCGCAAATACGGGTGCATCAGGTATAAACCTTGGTGTCGAAGCTGGTACGCGCCACGCGTTATAGTTAAGAGGCTCCCGCCTGCTTGGGGCGTGACCTGGGGCTCGTACTCCTCTGACGCGTACTCCATCGTGAAACTGTTGGGCAAATTCCGGTCTGGCTGGATCGTTCCGGCCGTGGTCCTGGCCACGATCCTCGCGCTGGCAGCGTGCGGCCGGGGCCGTCATCGCGTGATTGAGGTGGCATACGTGTCGGCGCCGCAGGCGGCGCTGCGCGACCAGGTTGCGGCCATCTTTAACCGTGTCGGCAACGTGAAAAATGGGGAGCGCGTCGAAGTGCTGGAGCGCGAGAAGCGTTTCGCGCGCGTGCGCACCTCCGGCGGAAACGAAGGCTGGATTGAGCAACGGTTCCTCGTTGACCAAAAGACCTTCGATGCCCTGCAGAAGCTGACCACGGACCATCAGACTGAACCGGCGCAAGCCCCAGGGGTCTTGAGAAACGAGACCAATCTGCACGTCACTCCGGGCAGGGACACGGAACATCTGTACCAGCTCGCCGCGGGAGCCAAGGTCGCGATCCTGCAGCGTGCGACCGCCGAGAAACAGGCAGGCACGGCTCCTGCGCCGAAGCTCGCAGCCAAGCCCGGTGCGAAAGCCCCGGCGGAGCCGGTTCTCGAAGACTGGTGGCTGGTGCGCGATGATCAGAGCCGCGTCGGCTGGGTGCTGGCGCGCATGGTGGACGTAGACGTTCCGCTCGAAATCGCCCAGTACGCCGAGGGCCAGCGCTTCGTCGCGTTCTTCCAGTTGGACCAGGTTGCGGATAGCGACATGGGAGTGCAAAAGCTGGTTCCGCAATACCTGTGCCTAATGACCGACCCCCGCGAGGGCCTGCCCTACGATTTTGATCAGGTCCGGGTCTTTACCTGGAACTCGCGGAAGCACCGCTATGAGACCGCCTATCGCGAACACGGTCTGAACGGATTTTTGCCGGTTACCATCACGAAAGAGACCTTCGACAAGGAAGGGACTCTGCCCGTCTTCATTCTGCGCGAGAAGGACGACGCGGGAAGCCTCACCGAGCGGAAATACAAGTTGAACACGCCCATCGTGAGAAGAGTCCTGGCGCCAGGGGAAATGCCCCCGAAACCGAGCAAGAAGCGTCGTCGCTAGAACGAGAGAGCGAGGGGTTCTGCCGGGCAGCGCATCCCAAAAGTCATACTATCCCTCCTGTATTTCTACCGATTTCGGTATCCCGACTAGACGCTACAATGTTAACTTGTTGAAAGTAAATTGTTTATTGTATTGCCTGTTTGGATTGTGACTTGCATTGACAGGGTTGCGGTATTGTCGACAGAGCGTTGCTTTCGTCGTAAAGAATGAAGCCCGCGATAGACGGGTGAGGTGGGCAGTAGGTTCCTGAAATCCCAGCTCTCGTAATTGTTTGAACGATCTCAAGTTTTGAATGATCTCAAGTTTGCAATTCAATCGGATCGCGCCATTGTGCCCAGGGAAACCGGCCAAGGCGCCGGCATCCGGTTGCGTGTCACGAAAATTTTTCGAGGAGGCAGGAAATGCGATTTAGAACTTCGGCCAGGCTTTTTGCGTTGTTGGCGACGGTGGCCTTGTTGCTGTCCAGCGTAGCTGTGTTCGCCCAGGAAACCACGGGCGGCTTGCAGGGTACAGTGAAAGATGCGAGCGGCGCAGTCATCCACGGGGCCCACGTCGTCGTGCGTGGCACATCCCTCGCGGGCGAAAAATCGCTGGATACTGAATCGACCGGCTACTATCGGTTCGCCAACCTGCCCCCGGGTGTTTATTCGATCGAGGTAACCGCGAAAGGCTTCAAGACGGCAAAGCGGGATGGCTTGAATCTGGAAGTGGGCCACCTTCCCACCGTCGACATCGCGCTGGAAATTGGCGCAGCGGCCGAAGTAGTCGAGGTCAACGCTACGGCGCCGGTGATTGACGTCACCACCAATTCCAACCAGACGAACGTCACGGCGGATACGATTGACAACACTCCCCACGGTTATTCCTTCCAGTCGGTGATTCAATACGCGCCGATGGCCCGCAACGAACCTCTCGCTGGCGGCGGCGGCGGAACTGGTGGCATGCCTCCGGGAAGCACGGCCAACGGCAGTGCGGTCGGCTACTCCATCGGCGGCGCAGCCGATTCCGAAAGCACCTACCTGGTGGAGGGCCAGGACACGGAGAACATCTCGATGGGATTCTCCAACGCCAACGTTCCCTTCGAGTTCATTCAGGAAGTTCAGATCAAGACCTCCGGAGTCGAAGCTGAGCACGGCGGCGCTCTTGGCGGCGTAATCAACGTAGTCATGAAGAAGGGCAGCAACGCCTACCACGGCTCGATATTCGGCACTTACGAAGCCAACCCGTTTGACGGTACTCCCACGCAGACGTTGCGTTATGATCCTCTCAATTTAAGCAACCAGGGTCTGGACAACGCTGCGCAGACCTACCAGCCGCAGCAGGACCACTTCCGTTATGCTCAGCCTGGCGTCGATGTCGGGGGCCCACTGGTTAAGGATCGCTTGTGGTTCTTCTTCGGGTTTGCGCCGTTCTATCAAGACCGGGGCAGGAACGTAAACTTCGCGCCCGCGCTTTGCTTGACCGCGGCGCCCGGCACGAACATTTGCCCGGCGGCAAACTATAGCCTCGGAACCCAATACTTCACCCAGGACAGCCAGCAGTATTTCAGTTCTGCCCGTCTCGATGGCACGGTGACCTCGAAAATCCGCGTCTTCGGTTCCTGGCTATATCAATATGGGCGCGAGACCGGAGCAAACTTGCCGGGAGCCGACCCCATAGCTTCACAGGCAGGGTACGAGCTAAACAGCTCGATTTTGGCAAATACAACTGGGTTTACGCACGGCCTTGGGTTTTCGTCGCCTAACTCGACGTATAACTTTGGCGCCGACATCACGCTGACTCCCCAGATCGTTTCGACCACTCGCTTCGGGTACTTCTTCAACAATTACCACGACTTCGGCTGGCCGACTGCCGGGTCGAACATCGCCTGGAACACCAACGGCGTGAACGAGCTTGCAAATTGCACGCCTCAACCATGCACTCCGAGCACTGCCCTCACAGCAGGTCTGCAGCAGGGTCAAGGTTTTTCCACGACTCCGTACGACGGCACCTTCACAGAGTTCAACGCCAGCAAGCACTACCAGTTCGATGAAGACGTAGCGTTCTTCAAGAGCGGCTGGTGGGGAACTCACAACATCAAGGTCGGCTACCAGTTCAACAAACTGTCGAACGTGATTGATCAGAACGGAAACGTGCCTAACGTTCCCATGTCCGTTGGATCGGGCCATGGCTATGGCGCGGCCACTCAGACCGGGGGAGCCAACTGTGCCCTGTTGGAAGCCGAATGGGGAACCTGTGCTGGCCAGTACGGCTACGCCCAGGTAATTGACTTCGCCACCGTCCTGAACAAGCCAGCGGTCGATAACAACCACGCCTTCTTTGCCCAGGATTCCTGGACCGTGGGACATGGTCTGACTCTGAATCTCGGCATCCGCATCGAGAAGGAAGATCTGCCAGTGCCCGTTGGCGTCATTCCTACCGGCGACACAGCTCCCACGTCCATACACTTCTCGTGGGGCGACAAAATCGAGCCACGGTTGGGCGGTGCATGGGGATCGCGCGATGGCAAGATGAAAATCTTCGCCAGCTATGGCGTCGTCAACGACGTCATGAAACTGTTGCTGGCCCAGACCTCATGGGGAGCGCAGGCATACGAGGAATGCACTTACCCGCTAGGTCCGGACGCGGGAGGTGGATTCAGCGTCTCGGACATCACGACGACCTTCGTGGGTGGCCGTGCTTGTCCGAATGGTATCCCCACTACGGGAGCCAATTTTGTGGGCGGTGTAACTCCTCCCTCTCTAACCGACGCTGGAACCGGCGTCTCGCTGATCGAAAACGTGAACTTCCGGCCTTGGGAGCCGGTTTCGCCCGGCGTGAAACCCTATCGCCAGCATGAGTACGTGGCTGGTTTCGACTACCAGATTCGCAGGGATTGGGCGTTTGAAGCTCGCTACGACCGTCGCCGCCTCGACCGGGCGATTGAAGACGCATCCTTGTCGGATCCGGCCTTCTTTGAGCTCTACACCATCGTCAATCCCGGCCAAAACGTCAATAAGACCATTGATGGCTATGCCAATTACTTGGCGAGCATCGGTGATGCTTATGGCGTTCCGGGAGAGGCATTTGGCTCCGTTGCTCCGTTCGGTACCTGCCCAACCTGCCCGAACAATCCCCAGGCCATCCGGAACTACGATGGCTTGGAATTCCGCTTGACCAAGACCGCGAGCAAGGGCTTTGCGGGATTGTTCAGCTACACCTGGAGCAGCCTGTGGGGCAACTATACCGGCCTGACCACCACCGACCAGATCGACGGCGGTACGACCGGCCGCGCTTCACCGGACACCACCCGCTCGTTCGACGAGCCGTTCTACTACTTCACCGACACGGGCGCGTCCAACAACGGTCCGTTGCCGACGGATCGTCCCAATACTCTTAAGGGCAACGTTTATTACAACTTGCCTTGGAAGGGTATGAACACAAGCTTCGGTCTGCTCCAGGTTGCCTACCAGGGCAGCCCAATGACCTCGGCCAGCGAAATCGGCTACGAAGCCAGCGGCCCTACCGAAGATACCTACCTCTTCGGCCGCGGCAAGTGGGTCAATGTGTCCCAGGATCCATCGACGGGGGATGTGACATTCGGCAACCCCTACAACCGCCGTACGCCCTGGTACACGCAGACCGACTTCAACTTCGTTCACACGTTCCGAGTGAACAAGAACAACGATCGCCAGCTCTTTGACTTCCAAGCGACCATCACCAACCTGCTCAACCAGCACGCTCCCGTTTCGTACTGGGAGACTTTCGCCTCGTACTGGACACCATCCGGGATATTCCCTGGCGGCCAGAACGTATTTGGCGGAGCGGCGTTCTACCAGGCCGCCGAAACCGGATACAACGTGCAGGCTGGGCTTTCATCCCCCTTCGTGGTGAACTCCGAGTATGGGCAGCCGAACGAGTGGCAGCGCTCACGTGCCATTCGTCTGGCGGTCAAATACACCTTCTAACCATTCAGCATCTGCATCTCAGGGAGCCGGAATTCCGGCTCCCTTTTTTTGTTGCGCCATTAGCCAAAAAGAAGCCCCACGCCTTGGCGTGGGGCTTCTGTATAGCAGCGGCTTCTGTCTATTTCCCGAAGATCACGGTGCTCGAGAAATGCGAACTTGCAGCCATGTAGAACAGCAGCGGCACCGACAAGAAGAAATTTGTGCGCGACGCCAGGAATGCCTGGCGCGCCAGGGTCGCCGCGTTGGCCGGAGGAGTGCCGGCCAGCGTTCCGCGAATCACTTTCTTGTTATTCGGCCAGATAATCCCCCAGACATTGAAAAGCATCACAATCCCCATGCCGCCGCCCACGCCAATCGAGACGACGTGGTTGTCGTCCCCGCCCACCGGAGTGTAGTGCACAAACAGCCAACCCGCGGCGTAGACCAGCACGGTCGTGATCGCACCCAGGATGTAGCCGCTCGGCACCATCTTCCTGATCACCAGGAATAGAACGAACCAGACCCCAATCCAGAGCAGCAGAAACAACCCGATGGTGGCGCCTCCGCTGCCTCCGTCGCGTTGGGCATCAGGCGCGACGAGAAACTGTCCCCAATACCAGAATCCGATGAAAACCGTGACCAGCGCGCTCCAGCGGAACCAGTTCAGAGCCGGCAGAGTCAGGTTCTGGAATATTTTTGGTTTCATGCTCGCGTCCACCTGCTTCATGAAGGGCACGTTGATCAGGTTGAAAAAATACAGCAGGCCGACCCAGGCGATGCCGGCAATAATGTGAAACCAGCGCAAGATGAGCTGCGCGGCCTCGTTGCCGGTGATGGTGGGCATGACCACAGATGCTGCCACTGCGACGAGATGGTGCATGTAAGAGTTCCTCCTGTAGAGCGGTGATCAGTGATCAGTGGCCAGCAACAGACTGCGTTGCAACTGGCAACTGACCACTGATCACTGGTGTCCAAAGTCGAGGGAAAGTCTGCACTCTGCCCGCGAGCGCTGTCAACCTGGAGTTGCGCCCGCGGACAAGTTCCAGTTGAAAAGCGGCGCAGATCGCCGTATGGTACTGACATCTACCTGCTGAAGGCGTAGCCCGTGGAACTTGGGGCGCGCCGCGAGGCGGGGTTGTCCCCCCTTGTTCCTGCGGCTGCGGAAGGCCTGCGGAACACGCTGTTGCTTGAAGCCGGTTCATGGGCGCCTGTGAGCTGGTGACTGGCAAGTTCGCAGTCTACAAATCTTCGCAGTTGGCAGATCAAGGAGATCGGCTATGGACAGCAATAAGCCGGCGCAGAACATTCAGGATTCCTTCCTCAACACGGCCCGCAAGGAACGACTCAGCATCACGATCTATCTGCTGAGTGGAGTGAAGTTAACGGGCCGCATCCGCTCTTTCGACAAGTACTCCGTGGTGCTGGAGGCAAACGGTCAGGAGCAACTCATCTTCAAGCACGCCATCTCCACCGTGGTGATGGGCAGGGTGGCGGCGACGCACGTCGCCCACGTAGCGCATCCGGAGAAGGTTGCCGCAGCCGCACCCGCGCCGGCAGTGGCGGCCAGCGCCTCGGGAACTGAAGGATAAGGATTAAAGATAACGACAAGGCTTTTTCAGTTTGCGAAGTTCTCACAGCAAGAAATCCCGCGGCACGGCGCGCAAGGTCACTCGTGTGCCTCTTGGAAGTGAGGCTCGCGGCAGCGCCGCTCGCCGCGATAACGCTCGTCGCGACGAGCCCGAGCGCGCGTTTCTCGTCGGTCTCGAAGTGCGCACCCGCGGCCGCAGCGGCGCGAAGTCCACGGTCACGGCACAGGCCTCAGCCGCGCGCGATGCCGCCGAAATGCAGCCGGCGAAGGCCGGGGTAGGGCTTCCGATTGGGGTTGCGAGTAAATCCAACGGCAAGCCCAGCATTCCCGAGTTCGACGCCGACGAGTCTCTGGCCGAACTGCGCACCCTGGCCGAGAGCGCCGGGGCGCAGGTGGTCGGCGAGATTCTGCAGCGCCGCGACCGCCCCGATCCTGCGACTTTAATCGGCGCGGGCAAGCTCGAGGAAATCGCGGCCGCGGCCGCTTCTGCCAACGCCGACGTCGTTCTGTTCGACCACGATCTCAGCCCTTCGCAGCAGCGCAATATTGAAAAGATCATCCAGCGGCGCGTGATCGACCGCACCCAGCTCATCCTCGACATTTTTGCGCGGCACGCGCGCACCCGCGAAGGCCAGTTGCAGGTGGAACTGGCGCAGTTGCATTACATGCTGCCGCGCCTGGCCGGGCATGGCATTGAGATGTCGCAACTCGGCGGCGGCATCGGCACCCGCGGCCCCGGCGAAACCAAGCTCGAAACCGACCGCCGGAAGATTGCCCGGCGCGTGCGCAATGTCGAGCTGCAAATTGAAAACGTCCGGCGCATCCGCACGCAACAGCGGCAGCGCCGCGAGTCGGCGCCGGCCGCGACCGTAGCCCTGGTGGGTTATACGAACGCAGGCAAGTCGACCCTGTTCAACGCGCTGACGCAGGCTAAGGTGCTGGAGTCGTCGCGCATGTTTGCCACGCTCGATCCGACCATCCGCGGCGTATCCCTGCCTTCCAAGCGCAAAGTGCTGATGTCCGACACCGTAGGATTCATTCGCAATCTGCCCCACACCTTGGTCTCGGCGTTCCGCGCCACGCTCGAGGAAGTGCAGCGGGCGTCGCTGATTCTGCAGGTATCGGACGCCAGCAGCCGACTTTCGGCCGAGCAGGACGCGCAAGTCGAGATTGTGTTGAAAGAGCTGGAGGCCGAGAAGAAGCCGCGCCTGCGGGTGATGAACAAGATCGATCTGCTGGATGACGAAGTCGCGAAAAGCTTGCAAGCGGACGCCGCACGCGAAGGTTCAGCCACGGTCTATGTCTCGGCGGCTGAGGGCACAGGATTAGATAAGCTTCTCGATCGTATCGACGCGATGATCGAGGAAGACGCGATCAGCCGCGTGCATCTGCGCGTCCCGCAAAAAGAAGGCAAGACCCTGGCCATGCTGGAAGCCAAGGCGCGGATTTATTCGCGGAAGTATAAAGACGGGGCGGTGGAGTTGGAAGTGGAGGCGCCAGCGTCGGTGGTGCACAGAGTGAGGGAGTTCATCGTGAGTGAGTTCGAGCCAGTCGAGATTTCTGGCGAGCCGCTTTCGGAGACGATCAAGCGCGAGCGGCGGGAACGATAGCCCGAGAACGATCCAGGTTCTCTTCCGCAATATCTACCAGGATCGGAACGTGATCGCTCATCGGGCGCCAAGTTTCATAGGCGCCCACTTCGACATTCGTGATTTGGGCAGCCCAGCTACGCGGTACGAATATATAGTCGATATGAAAGCACCGATCTTTCTTGTGCCAGAAATAGTATGTGGGTCTGGTCTCCACTCCCTGCTCTTCAGCGAAGAAAGTGTGATAGGTGCTGACCAAGTTCCGTTCGCGGAGCCATTCCACGACCGCTGAATGAGTCCGAACTTTTCGCCCGCTATCCCAGATCTTATTGCTATTGAAGTCGCCGCCTATTACCACGGGTCGGTCGCCGGCGAACCATTCCGGGTGGCTAACGACAGCCTCGTGGATCTGGCCGACATAATTCATCTCGTTGCGATATCCCACGCGCCCAGCCCATACAGCTAAAAGCAGGAACTCCAGCGATCCTTGAACCCGAACCGGCGCAATCCATTTTTGTTGCGGTTGAAGCCCCGGTTTGCCTACACACTCCAGCACCCAAGGCTTACGTGCAAGCACTCCTAGTCCTTTGTTCTTATTCTCTCCCCACCAACAACTATCGAATCCGTCCTGTCTGCAAACGAGCATCGAATCCTGAGAGCACTCAGAGACGACCGCGATGTCCGGCTGGAGCCGGTAGAGCATCTCGCGTTTCTTGGCGAGCGCCATGCGGCAGTTCCAGACGACGATCCTCACCCGTGCTCTCCTGCGGCGGGGTAGATAGAGTAAATGTTAAATGGGCCGGCAACCAAGAAGCGGTGACATTCCTTGGCTATCGGCCCATTCGATCCTGAATTGGATCGGAGGTGATACCCCAATGCTAATCCTCTTTTCGACGAAGTCAAGCGCTATGTGCAGAAATCTGCGAGGTAGCCCGATGAGAAGTTCCTCATCGGCTAAAGCCTGCGTTTCCTAATGCTTGCGGAGGCCGCCTAAGCGAGGGACTGCCCAAGAAATCGGTTCTGTCGGCCCCTCCCAGGCCCGTTCCCCGAACCCGCTAAAACGATCTTCTCCGCGTTGACATTAACTCCTTCGGACGCTAGACTTAACAGTTTTCATAGCCCTCATTATTCCGGCTTATATCAACACCCCATGGATCAGACGCTTCGACAACTAGGGGAATTACTGCTCGGATCGGTGCCGACAGTGATTCTGCTGGCACTGCTGTACGCGCTCTACACGCTGATTGTCCACAAGCCGTTGCAGCGTGTGCTGGCCGAACGGCGCAGCAAGACCGAGGGCGCGGTCGAGAAGTCGCGAGCCGACATTGCCTCGGCCGAGGCGCGCACTGCCGAATACGAACAGAAGTTGCGGGAAGCGCGAGCCGTGGTATTCCACGCCCAGGAAGCGAGGCGGCAAGCGGTGGCGCAGGCTCGCACCAACGCGTTGACCGAGGCGCGCGCCAAGACCCAAGCCCAGGTGCAGGCGGCGAAAAAAGATATCGAGAGCGATCGCGTCGCGGCCGAGGCCGGCCTGCCAGCCGACGCAGCTGCGCTCGCCCAGGAGATCATGCGCCGCGTGCTGCAGCCGGCGGGAGCGGGGCAATGATGCTCGTGAAGATGATGACTGCATCGAAGAAAACTGTCTGTGCTGTTCTCTTTGCGTTGTTAATCATGCTCTGCGCCGGCGCGGTGCCACTGCGGGCGCAGGGGCGACGCGCTTCTCCCGACCAACCGGCAACCGTGGGTTCTACGGAAAAGCCCGGTGGCCCTGGCCGGCAACTGGCGCACCAGAGCAACGAAGCCGCCGGAGAAGAAAAAGATGAGATGGCGGAGTTCAAGCAGTCGGCCTCGGTGCGCGGGATCGCCCGGCTGACGGGGCTGAACCTGCAGCAGTCCTACTGGCTAAGCGTGGTGCTGAACTTTGTGGTGATCGCCGCGGCCATCATCTGGGCCGCGCGTAAGTATTTGCCGGGCATGTTCCGCGACCGCACCGCCGCGATCCAGAAGGCGATGCAGGAGGCGCAGAAGGCCAGCGAAGACGCGCGCCGCCGGCTGGCCGAGATCGAATCGCGGCTGATGAAGCTGGATGCGGAAATAGGCGCGATTCGTGATTCCGCCGAGAAAGAGGGCGCGGCCGAGGAATCCCGCATTAAGGTGTCGACCGAGGAAGATGCTCGCAAGATTGTCGCTGCGGCCGAGCAGGAAATCGCGGCAGCGGCCAAGGCCGCGCGTCGCCAGCTGACCGCTTATGCGGCCGATCTTGCGGTGGGGTTGGCGCGCAAACAGATTCACGTGGATGCCGCCACAGATACGGCTCTCGTGCGCAACTTTGCCGCACAGTTGGGGACATCGCCCGAAGATTCGGCATCGGGAAAGGACAGGAACTAGAGCATGGCTTCTGTCGCCAGCACCTATGCCCGCGCGTTTGCAGACGTGGTTCTGAGCGCGCATCTCGACGCGAACCGAGCCGTGGGCGGATTGCGCCGCATTGCCGGGCTGCTGGCCGAGAGTGAAGATCTGAGGCGGGTGTGGGAGAATCCGGCGGTGCCGGCCGAGCAGAAGCGCAAGCTGCTCGATGCGATCGTGCAGCGCGAGGGCATCGAGCATCACGTGCGCAACTTGATAGCGGTCCTCATCGATCACCGGCGGGTGCAATTCTTGGCGCGCATCGTCGAGCAACTCAAGAAGGAACTCGACGCGCGCATGGGTTTCGCCGAGGCCCAGGTCACCAGCGCCCGCGAACTGGCCGATGACGAGAAGCGAAAGCTCGAGGCGCAGATCGAGAAAGTCACGGGCAAGAAGGTCCATGCTCAATTTGGACTCGATGCCTCGTTGCTGGGCGGTGCCGTAGTCCGCGTCGGTAGCACGATTTACGACGGTTCAGTGAGAGCGCAGTTGGAGAAGATTAGAGAGGCGATGAGCTCTTAGTCGCGAGCTACGAGCTTAGAGCTGCGAGCCGATGTAGAGTTCGCTCGAAGCTCGCAGCTCATGATTCGAAGCTGAGAGCTGACGGCTGAAAGCTGAAAGCTATTTATGGCACAAATCAAAGCAGACGAAATCACGAAACTGATCCGCGAGCAGATCGAGAACTACGAAACCAAGATCTCCGTGGACGAGACCGGTACCGTCATCACGCTGGGCGACGGCATTGCACGCGTCTATGGGCTCGACAAAGTTATGGCCGGCGAACTGCTGGCCTTCCCCCACGGCGTCGCCGGCATCGCCATGAACCTGGAAGAAGATCAGGTCGGCGTGGTGCTGCTCGGCGAATACACCGAGATCAAGGAAGGCGACGAGGTCAAGCGCACCGGCCGCATCATGAGCGTGCCCGTCGGCGACGCCATGATCGGCCGCGTCGTGAATTCCCTCGGCGAACCCATCGACGATAAAGGCCCCATCGCCACCAATCAATTCATCGCTCTCGAGCGCATTGCGCCGGGAGTCATCGATCGGCAACCGGTGCGCGAACCGATGGCGACTGGACTGAAGGCCATCGACAGCATGATCCCGGTCGGCCGCGGCCAGCGCGAACTCATCATCGGCGACCGCCAGACCGGCAAGACCGCGGTGGCGCTCGACACCATCATCAACAGCAAGGGCAACGATCTCATCTGCATCTACAACGCGATCGGGCAGAAGCGTTCGTCGATTGCGCAGGTAGTGAAGATTCTCGAAGACGCTGGCGCCATGGACTACACCATCGTCGTCGCCGCGTCGGCGTCAGAACCGGCGCCTATGCAGTACATCTCGCCTTATGCGGCGACCGCCATGGGCGAGTATTTCCGTGACAGCAAGCGGCATGCGCTGGTCATCTACGACGATCTTTCGAAGCACGCCGCATCGTATCGGGAAATCTCGCTGCTGCTTCGCCGTCCGCCGGGCCGTGAGGCCTATCCCGGAGATGTTTTCTATCTCCATTCGCGGCTGTTGGAGCGTTCGTCGAAGCTGAGCGACAAGATGGGCGGCGGATCGCTGACCGCGCTGCCGATCATTGAGACGCAGGCGGGCGATGTCTCAGCCTACATTCCAACCAATGTGATCTCGATTACCGACGGCCAGATCTATCTTGAGACCGATCTATTTAACCAGGGTGTACGTCCCGCAGTTAACGTAGGTTTATCGGTGAGCCGAGTCGGCGGCAGCGCCCAGATCAAGGCCATGCGGCAGGTCGCCGGCACGCTGAAGCTGGAACTGGCGCAGTACCGCGAACTGGCGGCGTTTGCGGCCTTCGGCAGCGACCTCGACAAGGCCACGCAAGCCCAGCTGAATCGCGGCCAGCGTTTGGTCGAGTTGCTGAAGCAGAATCAGTTCTCGCCGCTGCCGTTCTCCAAACAAATTCTGATCATCATGGCAGGCACCGGCGGATTCCTTGACGACCTGCCGGTGGCGCAAGTGCGTGATTTCGAGGCCGAACTTTTCAAGTACATAGATTCAACCAACCCCGGCCTGCTGCGCACAATCATGGAGAAGAAGATTCTCGACGACACCTTGAAGGGCCAACTGCAGGGCGTGATCAAGGAAGCGAAGCATCAGTTCGTGGCGAGCAGGGAAGCCGTAGCGAAATAGGACGCTTGTTCAGGATGACAAGCGCTTTGACTGGCAACTAGACACTGGCAACTGATTTATGCCTAACATTCTCGACATCCGTCGCCGCATTCGCAGCGTGATCAACACGCGGCAGATCACCAAGGCCATGAAAGTGGTCTCGGCGGCGAAGTTGCGCCGGGCGCAGGAACGGGCCCTGGCGGCGCGTCCCTACGCGCAGATGCTGACCAATGTGCTGAAGTCGCTGGTGGCGCGGGCCGAGATTTACGATCCCGAGACGGGCGAGCCGAAGCATCCTTTGCTGGCACAGCGTCCGGAGAAAAATATTCTGCTGATTGTTGTGACCGGCGACAAGGGGCTGGCCGGCGCGTTCAACGCGAACATCACGAAGGCAGCCTCCCGATTTCTGGAGTCGAAGACCGGCAAGAACATCGACATTGAAGCCGTGGGCCGCAAGGGTCGGGACTTCCTGCGCCGTCGCTATCCGGCCGCGAAGGTGCAGACCCAGAGCCTGGCGGCGCTTGCGGATTCGATCGAGACTGAGCCGGAAGAAGGCGCTCGCGTGGGAGCGACACAGATCACCGGCGAGCACGTAGGCGTTCTCGGGAAGGTGGAGTTCGCGCAGGCTTCGGCCCTCGCCGAAAATGTCATCGTGCGTTACAAGCGCGAAGAAATTGACGCGGTCTATGTTGTGTTCAACGAATTCAAGTCGGTGATCGCGCAGCGGCTCATCGTGGAGCAGGTTCTTCCCATCGAGCAGATCGGCGCGCAGACGGTGCGCCTGGTCGAGGAGATGACGGAAGAGGAAAAGAAGAAAGCGAAAGAGGCGGCCGTGAGCGCAGGTGTGGGCATGCGCGGTCCCGATC
>Ga0302326_10004236_pt1 | contig 33329 bp, 32 predicted proteins | sample Palsa_T0_3_FD_202264 | JGI IMG/M metagenome (GOLD analysis project Ga0302326, IMG submission 202264) | Peat permafrost microbial communities from Stordalen Mire near Abisko, Sweden - Palsa_T0_3 | ecosystem: Environmental > Terrestrial > Soil > Palsa > Peat permafrost | place: Sweden: Abisko...
TGGCTCGGCTCGAATACTGTTTATTGACTGAACCTGACTTCGGCTCGCCGCGGCTAGAAGTGCGACGAACCTCGTCGGTTCGGAGCCCTCTTCGTCGATGCCGAAGCATCAACGACTAGAGCGTACGATTCAGTTTTCAAGGACCGAGCGGAGCCCAAGCTCCTTCGGAAACGGGACGCGAACCTTAGAGGTCCGAGCGCCGTCCGTCAATTGAAAAGCCTCGCGCATCGGGCATCCCCGTTGGTCCGCAAGTAGGACCGCGCTTTGGCAGGACCGAGAAGGTTACTGTCGTGAAACACACCGGTCAAGGCTGGAAGCCTCGAAAGCCCTCGAAATGCGGCTCAAGAGCGGACGGTGGAGCCAAGCAAGCCTGACGAAAAAGACGTTCCCCACAGCTTTTGATGGGGGCGGAGATGCAGCGCAAACCAGCGAAGGGACGGGAGAAACTCCCGCCCATTCGATGAGGTGAGGAGCGATTGTCCACACGTTCTCCGGCTAGAAACGAGCCGGACGGCGTGGGGGCGTCGCAATTACAAGAACGTCACGGAGGTGTCAAAGGTTTTTGGCTAGCCGATGTTTTCGTCGGCGTACCAGCGGTTTCCGACTTCGCGGACGAGGTTGAGCTCGCCTCCCGATGGGAGCCGGACGCGCCAGCCGCGCTCGCGGCGATGCAGCTTCGTGAGCGCCCCGAGCACCTCGAGCGAGCAGGAGAGGGCGCCCATCGAGAGCCATACAGGCCTCGCGCGTTCGTCGGTCTCGACGTCGACGGCGATCCAGATGCCGCGCCCCCGTGGAAGCTTCCAGGAAGCCTCCTGCGCCATCGCACGCTCACAGGCGTCGAGCGCGCGGACGAACGACACGAACCCTGCGCGTTTCTTCAACATCACGACGATCACGTACCCCTCGGGCAAGGCACGGACGATGAAGCTCCGAGCTTGTCCGCGGCAGATGATCGTGTCGAGGGTGCCCACGGCCTGCTGCAGCGCGATCTCCGCGACCGCAATCCCCCAATGGGCTCCCGCGACTTTGACGTCGAATGGCTCGACGACGTACTGGCCGCTACGTTGCTCGGCGATCGCGTAGTCGACGCATTCACCGATGCCGTCGATCAACGCTGCAGCGAATGCACCGGGAACACGCCTGACGAAGTCGGCGAGGATGGTCGAAAATGCGCTCGCCTCCTGATCGCGGATCATGGCACGATCGCGCTGGCCATCAGCGCGTCGCCTGCCGGGTCGAGGGCGATCGGGTGCTTGCGCTTCAAGTCGGCGAGGAGCGCGGCGTACGCCTCGTAGCCGCGTCGAGCGAGGATCTCGTCTTTGAATCGGGCGCGCAGCTCGCTCGTCGGGACCTTCTTGCCGGGCAAGCGCTCGAGCATGCGAATGACGTGGAGGCCGAAGCGGGTCTCGACGATGCCGCTCGTTTCGCCAGCCGGGACCGCGAATGCCGCCGCGGAGAAGGTAGGGTCGAGACCACTGTCATTCTCGACGATGCGCCCATCTGCCACGAAGACCGGCAGCGTCTCGGGATGGACTTGCAAGCCTTGGGCATCGACCTGCTTGGCGCGGGCGATGAAGTCGTCGGCGTCGCGTGCACCGATGACGGCGCTTCGCAAAGCTTCGGCGACCGCACGGGCTCGCTTCTGCTTGATGGGGTCGTTGTCGGCCATCACGACGACGTGGACGGCGCGCGCCTGTTCTGGGAGGTCGACGTCGCGCCAGTGGCGCTCGGTCATCGTCGTGATCTCGGCGTCGGTGGGCGGACCCATGGCCGCGGCGTCCGTTGCGATGCGGTCAGTGACGAAGCGCGCCCGAGCTGCTCGTCGCGCCTCGCGCACTTCAATGCTCTGATCGAGCTTGTGCGCAACGGCGGCTTGCGCGAGCACGGCATCGAATACGAGGCCGTCGACCGCCTCGGAAGGCGTCTTGCCGCTCTGCCGTGCAACGGCCGCGACGAGGTCGGCGTCGATCGCTACGGCCCCGACGACTGCGACGGTGCCTCGTGTCAGCTCGGCTGGAAGTGGGGGCGCCGCCGTCGACCCACAGCCGAAGATTGCGCACGCACCGATACAGGCCAAGAGCCTCACGCCTCAGTCCCCACGATGGCGATGCGGTGGCCCGCGCGCAGCGCGGTGACGGCGACGGCTGCAAAGTAGAGTCCGGCGAGATCACGCCCTCCTTCGAACCCCCACGCTGCACCCGCGAGCGCCGCCGCCGCAAGCCCGAGCAACGCGAGCGGCAGCACAGTTCGCCGGAACATGGAACCGCACAATAACCCGTTTAAGAGTCAGTTCGTGAGGACGTACAGGAGGCCTGCCGCGAGCAGCAAGACGAGCGCGACGACCCAGCCGAGAGGAAGCGGAAGACGTGTCGCGACGCGTTGGCGTGCACGAAGCGGGGCGACTGGGCGAGCCCCGTGCCTCGTCGACACGAACGACCCGACACCCCCAAGGAGCAGGACACCCGCCCCGAGCGTGGTCACGCGCACGAGCATGGCGCGTTCGGGGACGTCCACGGACCAGCCAAACACTTGCAACGCGAGCGCGAGGAGCACGGCCGTGCCCACGAACCATGCGTCACCCTTCTCGATGCGCCCGCGCGCCCTGGCGCCTGCCTCGACGCGTGCGGGCTCCAGCACCGGCTCGACGACAGGCGCGGCGCACGCATACGCGAAGAGCGCCCACCCCACCATGCCGGCGACGCCACGCACGGCGCTGAGCCGGACCGGGGAGAGCGCATCGTCATCGCAAATCCACGTGACGAGGCTCGCCGCCGCGAACGAGAAGAGCGTGAGCGTCCGCGAGCGCTCCACGGCCTTGAGATCCTCCCGCTGCCGCGCTTCGCTCACGGCTCCGCGGACCAAAGCCGCGAACGCGAGCGTCGCGAAGATGGTCGACGCCCAGTTCTGCACGCCATCCGGACCGTGCTTGCCGAAACCGACGGGCGCCACGGTGACCGCCCACGCGTACACGCCTGCGACGACGGGCTGCCCCGTGGGTCCAAGCTCGAGGATCTTGCGCAGCGGGCTCGTCAACGCACGAGCCTTTCCGCTGGAACGACGTCGTCTCCCTCGGGACGCGCGCTTTCCATTCCCATCGCTCGCCAGAGATCGCGGTCGAGCAAGTGACTCGGCCGAACGTTTTGGAGCGCCGCGAGCATCACGGCCTTCGTCCCTGGGCGCGCGCGCTCCATGTCGTCGATCATGCGGCCGATGACCTTGCGTTGAAGGTTTTCCTGCGATCCGCACAGGTCGCACGGGAGAATCGGGAACGCGAGCGCCTCGGCGAGCTCGCGGATGTCCTCTTCCGCGCAATACGCCAGCGGGCGAATCACGGTCGTCGGCGGGAGTCCTTCACCTCGGCCGATGAGCTTGGGCGGCATCGACGCGAGCATCCCCGCGAACTGGAAGTTGAGCCAGAAGGTTTGGATGATGTCGTCTCGGTGGTGTCCGAGCGCGATCTTGGTGCACCCGAGCTCGTTTGCGACGCGATAGAGGACGCCACGGCGGAGTCGCGAGCAGAGCGAGCAATACGTCTTTCCTTCGGGGATCTTCTCTTTGACGATGGTGTACGTGTCCTCGCGGACGAGGTGGAAGTCATGACGCTCTCGCGCCATGTATTCGACGAGCACATGAGCCGGGTAGCCCGGGTGGCCCTGGTCGATGTTGACGGCGACGAGCGAGAACGTGACAGGCGCTCGGTGCGAGAGATCACGCAAGAGCTCGAGGAGCGTGTAGCTGTCCTTGCCGCCGCTCACGGCGACGAGGATGCGGTCGCCGTCGGCGATCATGTCGAAATCGGCGATGGCACGTCCCATCGCGCGTGAAAGGCGTCGCTTTACGTCCACGAACGTGGAGTCTCGCACGAACGCCGACTCTATTTACGGGCTAATCGACCCGACATGGCGCAGTGTGTGATCCGAGACGATAAGCTGTGACGACACCCAAGCTCGACGACAAGCTCCGCATCACCAATCAATATCGCGACAAGGATCGCGGGGGTGCCATCGCGTACGAGCTGCGTTGTGGCGAGGCGCGCATCGTCCTTCGGGCGTCCCAAAGCGCAGCCGAGAACAGCACCGAGTGGCGCTTCGAGGCCCACACCTTTCACGCGCCTGATCTCGTGGTCATTGGAGATTGGCAAGCGTCGCGCACGGAGGCCCTGCGGGCCGTCGGAAGCCTCTGGAGCTCGAAGGCACCATCCCTCGGCCTCCCGATGTTCGACTGGACTGCCGTCGCCACCGCACTTACCGCCGTCCGCGCCCTCTAAAAGCTCGCTCGCGACTTTCGGACACCTCCGAGGCCCGGTAGGCTTCGAGCATGCTTGCTCATACGATGATGGACTTCCCGCTCACGCTCGACGTCATCTTCCGGCGCGCGAAAGCGCTCTACTCGACCGCGGAGATCGTGTCGCGCATGCCGGACTCGTCGGTCACGCGAGTCACCTACGCGGACTTCGACCGGCGCACGCGCAAGCTTGCGGCGGCGCTCGCGTCGCTCGGTCTACGCAAGGGCGATCGCGTGGCGACGCTCATGTGGAATCACAACGTGCACCTCGAGGCGTACTTCGGCATCCCGATCTCTGGCGGCGTGCTTCACACGCTCAACCTGCGCCTTCATCCCGACGAGATCGGGTTCATCGCGAGCCACGCCAAGGATCGTTTTCTCATCGTCGACGACGTGCTCCTGCCACTGCTCGACAAGTTCGAGTCGAAAGCCGCCTTCGAGAAGGTCATCGTCGTACCCCTCACAGGCAAGCCGCTTCCCGAAGGACGCCTCGACTACGAGAAGCTCCTCGCCGCAGCCGACGAGAACTCTTCACTGCCCGCGCTCGCCGAAGAGGACCCTCTCGGCATGTGTTACACGTCCGGCACCACGGGGAAGCCGAAAGGCGTCGTCTATTCGCATCGGACCACGTGCCTGCATTCACTTGGAGCCGCGCTCGCCGACACGCTTGCTGTGTCGCGCAACGACAACGTCGTCGCAGTCGTACCCATGTTTCACGCGAGCGCGTGGGGATTGCCGTTCGCGTGCACGATGGTCGGGTGCAAGCAGGTGTATCCCGGGCCGCACCTCGATGCCGTGAGCTTGCTCGACTTGTTCGAGCGCGAACGGATCACGCTTGCCGCAGGTGTTCCGACAATCTGGCTCGGCATTCTCGATGCGCTCGAGAAGAACCCCGGGCGATGGAAGCTCCGCGAGGGCCTGCGCATGGTCGTCGGTGGATCCGCGGCACCCGAAGGCATGATCCGCGCGATGGACAAGCATGGCCTGCGCGTCGTGCACGCGTGGGGAATGACGGAAACGTCGCCGCTCGGCAGCGTGAGCCACGTCCCCGCGCGTGTGACCGACGAGGATGAGCGCTACGCGATCCGCGCCAAACAGGGCATCCCGTCGCCGTTCGTCGAGGTCCGTGCGGTGAGTGAGGCGGGCCAGGTTCCCTGCGATGGCAAGACGCCCGGTGAGCTCGAGGTGCGCGGAGCTTGGGTGGCTCAGAGCTATTACGACATGCCCGAAGAGACCGCGCAGCGGTGGACGCACGACGGCTGGTTCCGCACCGGTGACGTCGTCACCATCGACGCCGATGGATTCTTGAAGATCACCGACCGCACCAAAGACCTCATCAAGTCGGGCGGCGAGTGGATCAGCTCCGTCGAGCTCGAGAATCTGCTGATGGGGCACGCGGGGGTGAAGGAAGCCGCGGTCATCGCGGTCGCCCATCCGAAATGGGCGGAGCGGCCGCTCGCGGTCGTCGTGAAGAAGGATGGCGTGGGCGTGACCGAGGCCGACTTGAAGACGTATCTCGCGACGAAGGTGGCCAAGTGGGCCGTACCCGACGCATACGCCTTCGTCGACGCGATCCCCCGGACGAGCGCCGGGAAGTTCCACAAGGGCGAGCTGCGGGAGCGCTACAAAGACTGGAAGTGGCTCTAGGCCGCTTCGACGATCATGCCGAACGCCGCGATGCCGTGAGCGCGGAGCTGGCGGCGCAGGGCTTCCTTCTGGTCGGGTGCCGCGGCGAGCGTCGAGACGATGTAGGCCGACCACTCGTCGAGCATCGACGACACGGAGACCTCGGTCTCTTCGCCGAGGAGGGTCGCACGCCACGCGTGGGCGTTCGCGACGAGCGATTCACTTCGTGTGACCGCGCCGCTCTCCGTCCGCGCGAGAAGGTCGGCGGCGACGAGCGCGTCGAGCGTCGAGGCATCGAGGGCGTGGACGTCGAGACGCATCGCACCGAGCATGCCGGGTAGGATGGCGGCGACACGCGCCGGCGCGCCGGCTCCAAGCGCGACATCGACGAGCGTTCGAACGAAGACCTGAAACGTGTCCTCGCACGATGTGGGGGGCATTGGGGGTGCGGGGACGGATTCGTTCTCGTCGGTGAGCGCCGCGAAGTCAGCGTCGTCGAAGTCGACGACCTCGACCACGATCTCCGGCTCCGACTCTGGCTCCGACTCCGGCTGCGGCTCCGACTCCGGCTCTGGCTCCGGCTCCGACTCCGACTCCGCGTACGGGCCGAAGACCTGCCATAGCTCGGGGTTGTCGCTCGGGAACTCGGGGCTCACGCTATCCGTTTAGCGAACCTCGGCGAAACGGCCAAAAAACTGGCCTCCAGCAAGAGTCAACTCACGGGGTGGTCGCTGGCATGTTGCACTTCAAGCCTGTTTCGAAGACGGCGGGGTCGGGGCCCTGGTCGTCGCGGAAGAGCACGAGCACGGTGCCGTCGGAGGCGAACGAGAAGAGCGGCTCCGTGCAGTCGCCCGTGGCGGCGGTTACCGGCGTTTGAGGCTCGAGCGCGGTGGTCAGATCGGCCGACATCTCGCGCGCATAGAGTTGGTAGAACGTGCCGTCTTGGTCGTCGGCGTAGATGAAGAGCACGCGGTCGCCGAACGCGAAGAGCGTCGGATCGCGGGCTTGTGCGGGGCTCTCGGAGACGTTCGTCGCGGGCGTGATGATGGTTTCGTTCTTGCCGACGATCGCCCCGTACACCACGCGCTTCGTGGGCGACGGATCATAGAACGCCACGGCGTAACGATCGTTCTTGTGGTCGTAGCTGATGGACGGGTAGGCGGAGCCCATCGCTGGTGTCGTGAGGGAGGCAGGCTTGGGTGCGTCGGGTAGCACCGTGAGGTCGAACGCAATCGGCTGAAAGGCGATGAGCGCCGTGCCCGTGGGAGGCTGCCTCACCCACACGAGGCCGAGCTCGCTGATGCCGCTCGCGAGTGAGGGCCCTTGGTCGTCGAAGCTCCCGACGGTGAGCGTCGCGATGTTACCGATCAACGACCCATCGAGGGCGATGCGCTGGCCCTGGATCATGAACGTGCCGTCGTCCTTCTCCTCTTGCCATGCGATCGCGAACTCTTGGCCGGTCCAGACGACCGACGGATAGAGCGAGAAGCCCTGCGACACGGTGATGCGCTCGTCACCGGGGGCCATCTTCTTGCCGGTTGGATCGAGGAGGGCGAAGTAGACCTCGAAGTTCCCGTCGCGACGATCACTCCAGGAGATGCCGTAGCGATCTCCCGTCCACGCGACGGACGTGTTGCTGCCAGCCGCTGCCGTGCCCGTGAGGACGGCTGGAGCCACCGTCGGCTGACCCGTCTGGTCGAGCGGCTGCAAGTATGGTGAGAACTGCCCGTTCGACGAGGCGCTGTACGTGGCGAGGATCTGCAAGCCCTTCGTGCCGCGCGTGAGGCTTCCGGGCTCGGCCCAATCGAAGCCGGGCGTCGAGAGCTGGAACTCGCTGCCGAGCGTTGGGATGTATGTCGCGCCGTTGTCGATGATGCCGTCGCAGTCGTTGTCGACGCCGTCACACACCTCGGGGTTGCCGGGGAACGCGCGCGGGTCCGTGTCGTCACAGTCGTCGCCGCACGATCCCGGTGTGCCGGGTGCGAAACCGGGGAGCGGGCCGCGGTGTCCGTCACCGTCGAGATCGAACGTGAGCCACGTGTTGACGCACCCGCCCGTGCTCTCGTCGCACGAGTCGGTCGTGCAAGGGTTGCCGTCGTCGCAGTTGGTCAGGGCGATGCGTGTGCATTCCTTGTCGTGGATCGTCTCGCTGTAGACGCAGGCGAACGTCGCGCAGAGATCGATGTTAGCGCAGTCCGAATCGCGGACGCACGGGTCGATCTGGGATCGCGCGCCACACCCTTGGGCCACGACCGCAACACCGAAGCCGAAGACGATGACCGTCTTTGCCCTCTTTACAGGCATGCGGCGAACCCCGTGACGTCGATGGGCTGGCACACGAAGCCGCTCGGGCACGCGTGGCTACCATCGAGGCTGCACATTTCGGCGCACTGCGTGCTCGCCCCCGTGATGAGGCACACGAAGCCGCCCGCGCAATTCTGCGTGCCGTCGCACGAGGCGCCTTGCGTGCCCGGTCCGACCTCGAGACAGAACGAGCCGTACGTCTCCGTCTCGCACGGACCCTGCGGCGGAATCGCGACGGGGTAGCACGCGGAGCCGGTCGGGCAGCACGTCGACCCGATGCATCCGTTCGGATCGAACACGTTGCATGTGTCGTCTTCGGGCGGCGTGCCCGCGTCGGGGCACTGCGGGTTGATGTAGTTGTTGCCGCCGTCACCACCGTCCACACCGCGACCGAATGGACCCGAGTCGTCTTGTTCGAGCATCGGCCCCGTCGTCTTTCCGCCGCACGCGACGAGGATCGCCGCGCAAGCAAAGAAACCTTTCAAGTAAGAATGCATGCCGGCAAGCATAGCGCTTTTCGAGCATGGCGCGACGTCGCGACCTTGCGTACCATTCAAGCGAATGGCCGCTGCTGCTCCCTCCAAGAAGGAAGTGCTCCTCGCTCTGTTGGAGAAGGCGAGCGTGCTCGTCCACCTCGATGCACGGCGCGATGACGTGAAGGTGCCGCGTCACCTCAAGGCCAACCCGCAGCTCATTCTGCAGCTCGGCCTGAACCTCGCCGTGCCCATCCCAGACCTCGACCTGGGCGACGAGAGCGTGAGCTGCACGCTCTCGTTCGCCCGCACGCCATTCTATTGTGTGCTCCCGTATGCAGCGATCTTCGCGATGGTCGCCGAGGACGGCGGGCGCGCCATGGTGTGGCCCGAGGACGTCCCGCCCGAGGTGGCACGGGCAGCCGAGGCCGAAGCCCGCAAGCTCGGAGCGCTCAAGCCGAACGACGTGAAGGGGCCGACACCGCCGCGCATCGAGATTGGTCCGCGTGCGAGTGTGCGCGAGGAGATGCCGAACAAGCGGGTGCGTGACAACGGCAAGGCCATCGACGCGAAACGGGTGAACAAACCCAAGGTGGTCGCCGGTCAGGGCGCCACCCAAAAGCCGCGCGCACAGCGGGAGCGAACGAAGAAGGAGCTCCCGCCGTACCTTCGCGTGATCAAGTAGGGTGCGCACACTCGGCTTCGTCATTGGCGCGTTCGCGATTGGCCTCGGGCTCGAGTTTGGCCTCGGCGCGGTCATCAGCGATGGGTCGGTACGCAACCTCATCATGCTCGCGGCTTGCAACGTCATCGTGGCGTTGTCGCTCAACGTCATCAACGGGATGGCCGGCCAGTTCTCGATCGGCCACGCGGGTTTCATGGGCATCGGTGCGTACACCAGCGCCGTGATTGCATGCAATCTGCACGAGAAGCTCGGCGGTGGCGAACCGACGTTCGCGCGCTCGTTCATCATCGTCCCCGTCGCGCTCCTCAGCGCGGGTCTGGTGTCGGCGATCTTCGGGTTCGTCGTGGGTCTGCCGAGCCTTCGCCTCCGCGGTGATTACCTCGCGATCGTCACGCTCGGGTTTGCAGAGATCGTGCGGCTCCTCATCGCCACGGCGCAAGTCACCGAGCAGGGGGAGACGGCCGCAGCCGCCTTCGCGCACGTCCACGGGCCGTCGTCTCTCTTCCACGCGCTCGGTGTGTCGATCTCGAGCCTCGGCGGTCAAAACGGTTACTCCGGGCCTAACCACGAGGGCGTGCAGCTCTACGCGGGGCCGTTCTGGGTGTTCGGCATCATGCTGCTCGTGGTCGTCGCCGCGTGGCGCCTGAAGTTCTCCGGGTGGGGGCGAGCCCTCCGTGCGCTGCGCGAAGACGAGATCGCAGCAGCCGCCGTCGGCGTCGACCCGACGCGCTACAAGGTGACGTCGTTCGTCATCTCCGCGCTCGGCGGCGGCATCGCAGGCGGGCTGATGGCGCAGATGCGCGACGGCTCGTACGTCGTCAATCCGGAGGACTTCAACTTCCAGACGTCGTTCAACGCCATCACGATGGTCATTCTCGGTGGCTCGGGCAGCGTGAGCGGTGCCGTGCTCGGCAGCTTCTTCGTCACGTTCACCGTGAAGGCCATCGAGCTGCTCCAGAATACGAGCGTCGCGCAAGCCATCCGCGGCCCGCACCACTTCGGTGAAGGCATCGACATCACGGTCGACCTCAACGCGCTCCGCATGATCCTCTACGCGAGCGTGCTCGTGTCGCTGATGGTGTGGCGCCCCGAGGGCGTCTTCGGCGAGCGCGAGATCGGAAGCAAAAAGAGGGGCTCGGCGTGATGAAGCTCGAGCTCTCTCACGTGAGCAAGCACTTCGGTGGCCTCCGCGCGGTGAGCGACGTCTCGTTCACCGTTCCCGAGAAGTGCATCTTCGGGCTCATCGGGCCGAACGGAGCGGGCAAGACGACCGTCTTCAACTTGATCACGGGTCTCTACAAGCACGACGCGGGCACGATTCGTTTTGGTGATACCGACTTGCTCCCGCTCAAGCCTGCGCAGATCGCCGCGGTCGGCATCGCTCGAACGTTCCAGAACATTCGTCTCTTCGGGCAGCTCACCGTGATCGAGAATCTCCTCGTCGCCTGCGAGCTCCAGAAGAAAGCGCACCTCGGCTCGGCGCTCCTCCGAACGAAGGCACACTACGAAGACGCTGCACGCATGAAACAGAAGGCCGAGGAGCTGCTCGATCGCTTCGAGCTTCGCGCGGTGGAGCACGCGATGCCGTTGTCGCTGTCGTACGGCAACCAGCGACGTCTCGAGATCGCCCGCGCGATGATGCTCGCGCCCAAGCTTCTCCTCCTCGACGAGCCAGCCGCGGGGATGAACTACGGTGAGGCCGAAGGTCTGAAGACGCAGATACGGTGGCTGCGCGACACGTTCGACGTCGCCGTCGTGCTCGTCGAGCACAACATGCAGGTGGTCATGGGGGTGTGCGAGGACATCCACGTGCTCGATCACGGCGAGACGATCGCCCACGGTGCTCCGGGCGACATGAAGAAGGACCCGAAGGTCATCGCGGCGTACTTGGGCGAGGAAGTGGCGCAGGCGTGAGTACGATGCACGTCGCGCATCCGACGCGAAAGACGGTCGCCAAGGGCGGCGAGGCGCTCCTCGAGGTTCGCGATCTGCGCGTCGATTACGGAGGCATCAAAGCCCTGAAGGGCATCACGCTTTCGGTGAACGCCGGCGAGATCGTCGCGATGATCGGCGCCAACGGTGCCGGGAAGACGACCACCCTGAAGACGATTGCTCGCCTCCTTCCGATTGCCAGCGGGGCCGTGCTCTATGCGGGGCGGAGTCTCGCGAAGAGCGAGCCGGCCGATGCGGTCGAGCAGGGCATCTCGCTCGTTCCGGAAGGGCGCGGGATCTTTCCCAATCTCACGGTGCGCGAGAACCTCGACCTCGGCGCATACGTGCACCGCGACGCCCGAGCGATGAAGGAGACCCTCGACGACGTGACGGCGCTCTTTCCACGGCTGGGGGAACGCCTGAAGCAGCAAGGAGGCACGCTCTCGGGTGGCGAGCAGCAGATGCTAGCGATAGGGCGGGCGCTCATGGCACGGCCGTCGCTCCTTTTGCTCGACGAGCCGTCGCTTGGGATTGCGCCCAAGCTCGTTCAGCAGATCTTCGAGGCCATCAAGAAGATCGCGGAGGCGGGCGTGACCATCTTGCTGGTCGAGCAGAACACGCGCATCGCCCTCGCGGTGTCGAGTCGCGCGTACGTGCTGCGCACGGGGGAGATCGCGCTCTCGGGCAAGAGCACTGACCTCGCCGAGAACGAAGAGATTCGCACCGCCTATTTGGGAGGATGATGATGCGCTCGCTTGCCTTGCTCGTGCTCCTCGTTGCGTGCCGCACGGACGATACGTCCGCGGCTCCAACGCCGACTCCGACTCCGACTCTGACTCCGACTCCGACTCTGACTCCGACACCGACACCGACACCGACGCCGACTCCGACTCCGACTGCGACGGCCACTGCGAGTGGGCCTGCGAGCCTCGACGAGCTACCGCTCGAGTGGCGTACGTGTCACACGAGCGCTGACTGTTTCGTGGTCGCTGGGCCCTGCTGCGATGCGTGGGCGGGCAACACGCGCTACAAGGAGAAGGTCCGCGGCGCGCTCCTCGCGGCCGACGCGGTTCGCACCGACTGCCGTCACACCTGCCCGCCCGCGAGCAAACGCGGGGTCTGCGAGCATGGGGTTTGCCTCGTGTGGCAATAGCTCGGAGTCGCGTCAGGGCGTGGGTTTGCGCAGGGTGTCGCGGAGCCAGTGCATCACGCACACGAGCACGCCGAGACCGACGAGCAGCCAGCCGCGGTCTTCGTGGTGGTCGCCGCGAAGCAGGTACGCGCCAGAGACGAAGAGGGCGGCTGCGACGAGGCCGGAGAAGATGCGACGGCCCAGCCGGTCGATGTTGTGGGTGGCGATGGCGTCGGTCATGCGAACCGTGAGGCGGCCACTCCGAAGATCATCGAGGACTTCGCGAAGCGCGAGCGGCAAATCGCCCGACGAGCGCGAGACCTGCTCGATCCCGCGCCACAGCTCCATACCGATGCGCTCGGGCGAGTAACGCTGGCGAACGAGGTCGACGAAGTAGGGTTGGCCCTCGGCGAACACGTCGAGGTCGGGGTCGAGCTGCTTTCCCACACTCTCGACGGTCATGAGGGCCTTGCCGACGAGGAGGAAGTCGGGCGGGATCTCGAGGCCGTATTTCATCGCGCCTTGCACGATGTCGCGGAGCATCGCCGACAGATCGATCTGCCCGAGCGGGCGGCCGAGGTATTTGTCGGCGAGCATCGCTACCTCGGCGCGGTACTCGCGCATGTCGATCTTCTTCGTCGGGCGGGCGATGGCGTAGAGCGCGTCGGCGACGCCGTAGGTGTCTTTGCGCGCCGCCGCGATCATCAAGTCGATCGTGCGATTGCGAAGCTCGGGGCTCAAACGCCCGACCATGCCCGTGTCGATGAGGCCGATCACGGGCTCTTCGTCGGTTCCGATGACGATGACGTTGCCCGGGTGCGGGTCGGCGTGGAAGAACCCGTCCTCGAAGATCATCTTGATGATGACGCGCACCGCAGCCTTCGCGATCTTCTTGCCGTCCGCGCGGGTCTCGGTGACCTTCTTGCCGTCGAAGAACTCCTGCACGAGGACGTGGCGCGACGAAGCCTGCCGGTAGATCTTCGGAAAGCGCACCTCGGCGTGGCCTTCGAAGTTCTGGGCGAAGCGCTCGCAATGATCGGCCTCGATGAGGAAGTTCAGCTCGCTCGTGATCGATCGATCGAACTGGTTCACGAGGCCGACTGGCGAGTAAATCTTCGTCTCGGGGACTGCGCGCTCGAGCGCGGCTGCCATCATGTGCAAAAGGTCGAGATCGCGCGCGACGACTCCAGAAACTCCTGGGCGCTGAACCTTTACGACCACCTCGATCGCGTCTTGCTCCGCAAGCAGCTTCAACGCCGCGCGGTGGACCTGACCAATCGACGCGCTCGCGAGAGGCTTCTCGTCGAATCGGGTGAACACGTGCGCGATGGGCGCTCCTAGGCTCTCCTCCACCTGCTGCTTGATGTCGGCGAAGGAAACGGGCGGCACTTCGTCCTGGAGCTTCTTCAGCTCCGCGATGATGTCGGGCGGCAGGACGTCGGTGCGTGTGGACGCGATCTGACCGAGCTTGACGAAGCTCGGCCCGAGATCCTGAGCGACCATGCGGATGCGCACGGCCGTCGAGATGCGCGTTCGCTCCTTCTCGCCAGCCTCGTGCTCGGGCGCTACTTCTTCTTTCCGTCCGAAACCACCACGCGTGACGATCTCGCCAAAGCCGTGGCGTACGAGGACGGCCGTGATCTCGCGAAGCCGTCCAAGATCGCGGACCGCCGTGAAGACGGACACGTTAGGCTGTTACGGGCAGAGACCGATGTCGCACGCCCACGAGAGACCTGCGTCGCCCGTGAAGTTGCCGGTGCACTGGCACACGTCCGTGCCGTTCACCCCTTCGCCACCGTCGCATACGGTCCCCTTGTAGAAGCATTGCTGCCCGGGTTCCGTGCACGGCGTACCCATCGCGGTGGTGTCGCTGGCTGGACATGCCTGACCCGCATCCTCGTCGATGGAGGTGCAGAGCGTCGTCGAATCGGTAACGCCGAGTGGGATGGGCATGCCATTGGCTGCGAGCGTGCAGTTGAAGAGCAGCGTCGAGTCGGATTGGAGGGTGCATGTGCACGCTGCCTGCTGCGTGAAGTTGCCGCACTGGAAGCCGACGACGCACACATACCCCGGGACGTGGCACACGTCGCTCTGCCCCTCGCCGGCGTCAGGTTGAGAGTGCGCGGTGGCTGTGATGATGTTCGTCGGGCACACCTCTTCGCCCGGACCCGCGTCGACCGCCGGATTCGAGGACGTGCACGCAAGGGCAATCGATACGATTGGGGCGAGCAGTAGAAGGGCACGGGGAAGCGTGGGCATCAGAGGTCTCTCTTCGTGGAAGGGACGTGTTCGTCGCGGCTGCGGGCGGTGCACGCAAACACGCGCGGGGTTTAGCCGTTTCCCAGCAAAAGCTCAACGGAAAGGTTCTTTCGCATGTCACCGGACGCGGACGACCGTCCCTGGCTCGATGCGGGCAGGCAAAACGGCCGATAACCCAGCGGTGAGGCGGGGGCTCGTGAGGCCGAAGAGCCGCGCTGCGTCACGGGGCGCGAGATTGACGCACCCGTGGCTGTGGATGTGCCCGAAGTCGTCGTGCCAAAACACGCCGTGGAGCGCGATTGCCTTGTCGAAGAACTGCACATACGGCACGTCTTCCATCGAGTATCGGGCGCCTTCCTTGGCGGGACGAGCGTCCTGATTGTCGGGGGATTCGAGGTTGTCCATGGTGCTGGAGAGGAGCTTGACCCAGATTCGGAACGTCCCCTTGTGGGTGGCGGTGTCGGCGGTTCCCTGACCGATGCCCGTCGAGACGAGCGTGGCGAAAATCGGCGTGGGGCCCTCGTACGCAACCAAGGTTTGTGTCGCGAGCTCGATGTCGATCCAGGTCTCGGCCAAGGCCTCGGGGGGTGGTGGAGCGAGGATCGGGTGGGCGAGAGCGTGGGCGTCCACCCACTGGGAAGGGGTTACGCCGTCGTCGGAGATTCGGACGGCGTGAGACCCCGCAACGGCCTTGTCTTCCCGCCACCGCACGACCTCACGACGTGTGAGGGTGGAGACGGGCTTCCCGGACAGCGTTGGGCTCGCGTAGACGCTGACATGGTCGCGTAGCGCCCACGCGAAGCTCAAACCCTCCGCACCCACCTCCTCACCGTGGAACCCCGACGGGTGCGCCGTGCCGAGATCGCTGGCCGCCACCCAGGTGCCGTGGCGCGTGTGGAGCCAGTGCTGGCCTTGCTCTGTGCGGTCTTCCGTGGTCGCGATCGCGAAACCGGGATCGAGCTCTTCGTCGGGCGCTTCTTCACCGGCGCGCGCGAGGTTTGCGTAGCCCGCCGCGCCCCGCTTGCCGACGAAGTAGTAGCGATACGGAAGACCATCGCTCGCGAGCGACAACGTATCGTCGGCTGGAGGCTCGGGTGAGAGCTCGGCGAGATCCGAGCAGAGCCACGCCGACAGCCCGACGTGGAGCCAGCGCCCTTCACAACCCGGTGCCCGCGTCGAGCCATAGAGCGACAGACGTGCACCCGAGAGCGTGGTGGCGCGCTTCAAGTCGACGCGCCCGGGGGCGGCCACGAGCGCGGTCTCGGTCTTCTTGGGCGTCACGGAATGGGCCCACGTCGCGAGGGGCACGTCGTTCGGGTCGGCCCACGGGGGCAGAAGGCCCACGGCGAGAAGCGCGATGCAGAATGCGGCCTTCAGGTCGTGCTCCGCGCGCCCTGCGGGAGCCTCAGCACGAAGGTCGCCCCGCGTTTGCTCGAGCTCACCGTGACGCGGCCGCCGTGGTCTTCGGCGATCTTCTTGACGATGGCGAGCCCGAGGCCCGTCCCGCCCTTCTTGTTGGCGGTAACGAACGAGCGAAACAGGCGGTGCTCGATCTCGCGCGGAATTCCCGGCCCCGTGTCGGTGAACGTGAGGACGAGCTCTTCGTCCTCCTCGCCCTTGTGGAGCCGCGTGACGCGGATGCCGAAGCGACCGCCTTCTCGTCGCTCCGAGGGCGCGAGGAGCATCGCCTCCATCGCGTTGCGCGCGAGGTTGTGCACGGCGCGGAGGATCTTGCCTTCGTCGAAGCGAGCCGTCCCTCGGTCTTGCAGGTCGATCACGAGCTCGATGCCCTCGCGTTTGAGCTGGGGCTCGACGTTCGCGCGAACCTCCTCGAAGAACTTCTGCAGATAGACCTTACGGACGAGCACGTTGCGCTCGCCGCGCGCGAACTCGAGCACCTCGCGCTGCATCGCGCTGATGTGGTCGAACTGTTTGAGCGCGGCCTCGGCGTACTCCGCGCGCTTCTTCTTCGACTCGGCCGCTTGCATGAGCTGCATGTAGCCGCTGATCACCGTGAGCGGGGTCTTGAGGTCGTGAATGACCGCCGAGAGCAAGCGCCCGATGGTCGTCAAACGCTCTTCGCGCTCGTGCTGCTCGCGCGCCATTTGCAGCCGAATCGCGGTGGAAGCGTTGGCGGCGATGAGCTCGAGGAGGGCGCGATCCTCGCCCGAGAAGGCGTTCCTGTGCTTGTTGTAGAGCGCGATGGCGCCCATCGTCGTGCGGTCGTCGCCTTCGAGCGGAACGACGAGGGCCGTCTGGGAGTGGAACCCGACGATCTCGTCGAACGCCGCGTCCGTGCGCTCGTCGTGGGGGGCATCGGCCGTGATGATGACCTCGCCCTGCATCATCGACCACCCGATGAGGCCCTGCCCCTCGCGAATGGGGAACCGCCGGAGCTTTCGGTGCTTGTCGTCGACGAGGTAGAGGAACGACGCGTGCTCGCCCTCACTCTCACCCGGCTCGCGAAGCGCAACCGCTGCCGCCCGCGCCTCGCACGAGCGCATCGCCTCACCGAGCACGGCCATGAAGAGCTCTTCGAGCGAATGCGCCCGCGCCATCGCGCTCTCGAGCGAAAAGAGCAACTTGAGATCGCGCACGCGATGGAGGAGCTGCTCCTTCGTCTCGACGAGCTGCATGTTCTTCTGCACCGTCTCGAGAAAGAGACGCGAGTTGTCGATGCTCACCGCGGCTTGCGTCGCGATCGTCGAGAGCAGGTTCGCGTCGTCCTCCGTGAAGTCGCCCGTACACTTGTTGAGGACTTGCACGACGCCGATGGTCTTGCCGAGGTGGTTCTTCAGCGGCGCCGCGAGGATGCTGCGCGTCGTGTAACCCGAGAGGATGTCCCACTGGGCGGAGAAACGCGGGTCCTTGTAGGCGTCACGCACGACGACGGGGCGGCCGGTCTTGGCCACGTGACCCGCGATCCCCTCGCCTATCGCGAGGCGTATCGACCGCACCTCGCTGCCTTGTGCGATGCGCGAGACGAGCTCGTTCTTGCTCTCGTCGAGCAAGTAGAGCGTGGCCCTATCGGCGTCGACGGCTTCGGTGATCTTCACGAGGATGAGCGAGAGGACTTGGTCGAGGTTGGTCGTCGTGCCGAGGGCTTGGCCGATCTCGCGCAGCGCCGAGGAGATGCGCGTCTGGTGCGCGAGGGCCTCTTCGAGCTGGGCTAGCCTCGAATCGCTCCGCTGCGCTTCGCGATTCTCGATCTTCGATCGAATCTTCGCGATCGTGGGCTCGCTCTTGGTGACCACGGGACCATCTTATCCCCGTCTCAATGTAGAATGGGGGCGATGGCGCACACGCTCGAAATCTACTGGGACTTTTCCTCGCCTTATTCGTACCTCGGAGCCACCCAGGCAGAGGCGCTCGCCAAGCGCACGGGGGCTACGCTCTCGTGGAAGCCGATGCTCCTTGGCGGCCTATTCAAGGCCATTGGGCAAGTCGAAGCGCCGGTGCTCACGTGGGGCGAAGCGAAGCGGACGCACACACTGAAGGACTTGACGCGCTGGGCCGCTCTTTTCGGCGTGCCGTTCAAGTTCCCGAGTCGCTTTCCGACCCATTCGCTCAAGGCGATGCGCGTCTACCTCGCGCTCGCCGAGGAGCGCCGCAATGCGTTTCGCGAGCACACCTACCGCGCGTGCTGGGCGGAGGACCGCGACATCGCCGACGACGCCACGCTGCGGGAGCTGATCGGCGAAGGCGCTGACGCGGTCATCGCGCGTACGCAAGACAGCGCGGTCAAACAGTCGCTCATCGACGCCACCAATGAGGCGGTCAAGCGCGGTGTGTTCGGCGCTCCGACCTGGATCGTCGACGGCAAAGACGACGAGCTCATCTGGGGTCAGGATCGTATCCCGCTCGTGGAGCGCGCGCTCGCATAGGCCAAGAGTCAAAATCAGGGGCAGCCGGTCGTCGGAACGCATGTGTCGACGATCGATGTGGTGACGCCGTCGAGCCACACGTCGCCGGAGCCGGCGAGGAGGATGCCGTAGGCCACGTCGGTCGCGTCGGGTGCGACGTCGAGCACGGCCTCGTATTGCGTCCAGCCCGTCGTGCCCGAGATGGCGCGACAATCCATGTTGTCGAACGCGATGCCGGTCGTCTGCCCGCTGTCGACGCGGAACCACAGGCCCGCCCACCCGGTGACGGCGTTCGAGAGGACCCAGCCGGACAGGCGCACGCGCTGACCAAGCCAAGCACCGGCGGGCCTTCCCGTGCCCATCTCACCGAAGTCGTTGTTGGACGCGGTGGACGACGCGAGGTGCAAGCTCGGCCCACCGTTGCAGCTCATGGATGAATCGAAGTCGGATTGGTACTTCGTCGGCGCTGAGCCTCCGAGCGACCAGCTCTCAATGGCTTCGGTCGTCGCACCGCACATGCCTCCCGAGGGGAGTGGAATGGGTGCGGGCTGCGTGTTCGTGGCGCTCGAGCAAGGAGGCGCGTCCGGGCTCGTGTCGCCGCTCGCGTCGGCGGGGTTCGTGCCGCTGTCGGGCGTGTTGGTGTTGTCGATACCGGTCGTCGTGAGCCCGCCGCATGCCGTGAGAAGGACGCAAGCCAGTGCTCCGCCAGATGAAGTCATGATGAGAACGCGAACCGCGCATGAGGCGCGCCTATTCCGCTTACTACTTCTTCTTTAGCTCGCTCAAGATGGCGTCGAGCTTGTCGGCGATCGTCTTCTGGACGGCGAGTGCCGCGTCGTCCTGCTCGGACGGAGCGCTCGGGGGATCGAGTGCTTTCGCAGCCATCGCCGGGCCGACCGTCATGATGGCCGTCGCGATGGCGCGGCCTTGCGCGGTGCGCGGGAAGATGTCGGCGTAGCCGACCGACAGGCACGTCGAGATGTAGACGAGCGCTTCCCAAAACGTCGTGACCTTGGGGTTCTCGTCTTTCTCCGCGAGATAGAAGAGAAACGAGCCGCCGAGCACCGTGACGACGAGCGCGTCGAGTGGATCGCGCGCGACGCCGTCACGGAGGGCCTTCTTGAGCGAGGCATACGAGGCCATCGCGCCCCCATCGAGCGCTGCGCCGTTGCCATTACTGAGCGGGGTTGACATGGGACACCTTTATCCCGCCGCGATTCGTAGTGGGCTCGGGCTCCGGCTCGAGGACAGGGATGTCCTTTTCGTCGACTGCTGTCGTGAGCTCGGCGCCGAGCTCGCCGAGGGCGGTCTTGGCTTTCTCGCTGAGCTTGGCCTTGTCGACTTGCGCGAAGCTCATGAGCTCGCGCAGGAGCGGATACGCGGCTCCCGCTTCGAGGATCGTCTTGAGGACGGGTGACATCGCGCCGAGCGCGGGCGAGGTTCCGTTGGCGCTCATGCCCTGACCGCCGCCCATGCCGCTCGTCTGCAGCACCTTGATCTCGGTGATGGCTTTCGCGGGCGCCATGAGCTCGCGGGCGAGCTCGGGCGCGACGTCGAGCGCCTTGAGCGTGATGTCACGAAGGACGACGCGCGCGCTGATCGCGTTCTCGGCGTCGAGGAGCTTGCGGCGCACTTGCGCGTCGACCTCGCCCTTGTGTGCGGTCGCGTTGGCAGCCGACACGGTGGCTTCGGCTTCCTTCTTCGCCACGACCGCGTGAGCGTCGGCGAACGCTTTCCTCACCTCGGCGTCGGCCTGCGCCTGGATGACTTGTACGGCCTTCTCGCGCTCGGCCTTGGCTGTCGTCTCGACGGTGATGATGGTCTGCTTGGCCTTCTCCTCGTCGGCGACTGCGAGCGCCTTCGCAGCCGACGCACGGGCCTCTTGCTCCTCGCTCTGCGTGATGGCGATTTGCTTGCCGATGCGCGCGACCTCGACGGTCTTCTCCTTGTCGATCACGGCGGCCTCGAGCGCCTTCTGGCGGTCGATCTCGGCGGCCTGCACCGTCTTCTCCTTCTCGATGTTGGCGGCTTCGATGACGCGCTGCTTGGCGATCTCGGCGGCTTGTTGGCCTTTCTCGGCCTCGATGAGCGCCTCGCGCTCGGTGCGTTGCTTGGACGCCATCGCGACGGCGACGGCCTTCTCCTGCTCGATGCGCGCAGTCTCGACGGCGCGCTGCTTGTCGAGCGACGCGAGGTCTCGCATCTGCTCCTGGACGTAGACCGCCCTCGCGGTCTCCGCGGCTTGGATGGCGGAGTACTCGGCGACCTTCCGGCCTTGGTCGGCCTCGGCTTGCTTCTGGTCCTGCTCCATCTCGAGCTGCTTCTTGCGGGCGAAGACGTTCTGCGCCTGGATCTGGTTGTCCTTCTCGCGCTGGATGCGGTTGGTCATCTCGCGGTTCGTCTGCACGCTCTCGGTGATGGCGCGGAGGCCCTCGGCGTCGAAGACGTCTTGCGGGTCGAGATCCTTGACCGGGAGCATCGCGAAGGCCGTGATGGAGACGTTCTCGAGCGTGAGGCCGTTCTTCTTCAGCTCCTCGCTGAGGACCTCCTGAATGCGCTCGGCGAACTGCTTGCGGTTCGCGTGGAGCGCCATGAACGTCTGGTTCGCCGCGACGCTGCGGAGCGCGTCGGTGAGCTTGCCTTCGATGAGGTCGGCGATGACGTGCTCGTCGAGGTTGCGCTCGCCGAACGTGCGCGCTGCTGCCAGCACGTCTTCTGCGATCGGCTCGACCTTGATGTAGAGCTCGGTCGTCACGTTCGCCTTGATCTTGTCGGCCGTGACGAGCGCGTTCTTGGCAGACCGCTCGACCGAAAGCTTCACCGACCGCAGCGACACGCGGAGCAGCTGATGAAGGATCGGATAGACGAGCACGCCGCCGCCGATGACGACCTTGTTGCCGCCCGAGCCGGTGCGCACGAGCGCTTCGTCAGCGCCGCATCTGCGATAGAAGCGCGAGAGGACGGTGAAGATCGTGAGGAGCATGATGACTCCTCCGATGACCGCGGCTGAGATGACGACTGTGCTGGTGTCGATGGCAGGCATGGTGGTTCTCCGTAGCGATGCAGTGCAAGTGGCATGCGCGGGTTAGCCCGCGCGTCGAACGTTCTTTTCCTCGTGAGATTCTTCGTGCTCGTCGTCGCCGCCGTCGGGTGGGAGATCGATGCGATCCATCGGCGACACGATGAGTCCCCTCTGATCGTCGTACTCCACGAAGACGACCTGCTCGTGCTCCTTGGGCTCGCGCATTCCTTGAGCGAGCTTGCAGATGACGCGGAGATCGTGGCCCGTCTTGTCCTTCACGCGGACCTCGCCGAAGTCGGTCGAGACGCGCGATGAGATGACGACACCCATCTGCCCGACGAGCTCGGCGCGGCTCGTAGCCTCTTGTTCCTTCGACGACACGACAGGCCCGAGCACGCGCGCCAACGCGGCGACGGCGAGGTAACCGGTGAAGAGCGCGATGGGCGCCGTCCACGCGAGCGTGAGCAGCGGCACCGAGCCGTCGGGCGCCGCGGTGCGCGCGTTGAGCGCGAGCCCCGTGACCGCGAAGACGATGGCGTACATCTGCCAGACGAGCGAGAACGGGATCTTCCCGATCCCGAGCGGCCCGAGGAGGATCGCTCCGATCCCGCGACCGTCTGCTTCGTGGTCTTGATCGTGATCGACGTCGTGATCGTGGTCAGCGTCGACGTCATGATCCACATGCGCGTCAGCATCGACGTCGGCATCCACGTCAGCGTCGGCATCGACGTCCGCGTCGTGATCTCCGCCGCCCGCGAGAAGACCAAGCACGCCCGTGGCTTGCAGCAGGGCAAAGAGCATCGCGATGCCCGCCGCGATGGTGTAGGGCGCGTTGGCCCACGCGAACAGGTAGTGCAGCGCGGTCATGGTTGTGCCCGACTCGGTGCGAACGTAGGCACGCAGTCCGCGCTTGTTAAGAGAGTGTCACGTGGTGTCACTCCACCGAGGGTAGAGAACCACTCACCCCGCGTCACCGCACAAAGCGATGACGCGGGGCTCGCGGTTACTTCGAGATCAAGTCACGAGCGTCGAGATTGGATTGCTCCAATCGGTCGGTCCGGACTTGGTGACGGCGCGCTGACGGAACTGCGTCATCACGCCTGGTTGGAGGTTCGGAATGGAGACCGAGGCCTTGGTGGTCGGGGGAACGCTCACCCAGGTCTTGCCGCCATCCGTGCTGAATTGCCACTCGTACGAGCGGCACGTCGTGCAGAAAGCCCGACACGTCGTCCTGGCGGCCCAACGCACGTTTCGGATCCCCGAGAAATAATCGGCGAGTGGTCGATTTTTTCTCCGCTCTGCTGCATGGTCCCGTCGTGGGTTCGCGGTCGCCGCTCCTTTGGCTTCAGATTGCGGCGGGCGTGTCGGTCGCTGTCGCATGCGGTGCGCGCACGGGCTTGCTCGTGCCCGAGCCGATGGACGCGAGTGACGTCGTCGTCGCCGAGCGTGACGCGCGAGAGGAAGACGTCCGAGAGGAAGACGCGTTCACGTTCGCCGACGTTGCGCCCGATGCTCAATGCCCCGCCGAGGCGACGCTCATTTACATCACCGGAGAAGGCAATCAGCTCTGGAGCTTCTGGCCGCCCGCCTTCCAGTTCACGCTCATCGGCACCCTGAACTGCCTCTCGGGCCCGACGCACATGACGGTCGACCGCAACGGCAACGCGTGGGTGGTCGCTGGCGGCTTCATCTACAGGGCGAGCACCACCGACGCGACCTGCCAGCAGCTGCCGACGTGGACGACGCAGACCGGGTTCGACGATTTTGCGTTGACGTTCGTGGGCCTGACAAACACCGACACCACGCTCTACCTCCTCAGCATGACGGACCTCGCGCGCTTCGACATCGTCATGGGCACGTTCACGATCATCGGGGCGCCCAATGTTCCCTTCAGTTATGGCGGCGACATGACGTCGAACGGGGACGGGAACCTCTACTTCCTCCACGACACCACCCCGCGAGACTTGGACGAGCTCAACCCCCTGAACGCGCAGGTGATCAACACGTACATCGTGGCCGCTGGTGCTGGCGACCACGACCAGGCGCTCGCGTACTTCGGGGGTCTCTTCTACGCGTTCGTGAACGGCGTCGTGTACTCGTACGACGTCGCGACCATGACGACGACGATGCTCGGCAACGCACCCATCTCGGTCACCGGCGCGGGCCAATCCACGTGCGTCCCGACCTCCCCGACCGACGCCGGCGCCCCCGACGTCAGCATGCCGGACTGAGCAGATCTAGAGCTTCACGGCCGAGATGACGACGTGCGGGTAGGGGAGGATGTCGGGGACGCGGACCATGCGGATGCGGAAGCCGAGCTCCGACAGGAGGGCACCCCATTCGCGGTGGTGGCGGTAGGCGAGGGGCTCGCTCCAGCCGACCATCAGGCGGTCGAGGGCTTCCGTGAAGAGGAGCTGGTGGCGTGGCTCGGTCGTGATGTCCTTCATCACGAGGATGCCGCCGGGCGCGAGGAGATCGTGGAGGCGTGCGAGCACGCCCCGCTGCGCATCGGCGGGGATGTGGTGCATCACGTCGAGGATGTAGACGGCGTCGAAGGGGCCGTCGATGTGCGCGTCGCGAACGTCGCCCGCGATGAAGCGGTGGTGCGTGAGGTTGAGTGACCGCGCGACGCGCTCGGCCATCGCGATGCGCCGCGCGTCCGGATCGATGCCGACGATCTCGCGGCGCGGGTGCGTCTGCCCGAAGTAGGCCGCGAAGAGGCCGAAGCCGCAACCGACGTCGAGGATGCGACCTTCGTCCGGCAAGAGCAGATCCATGACGCTGAGGAGCTTCGGCCGGAGGATCGAGAAGCGAATGCGCGAGTAGATGCGCTCGAAGGGTGGCAGCACGCGCGCAATCTTGGCGATGGCCACGTGCGCGAAGACCTCGGGCGCTTCGTCACCATAGGTGGGTTTGCGCGAGGCGTTCTTCGCGAGAGTCGCGTGTCGACCCGATGCTGGTTCGTCCTTGAACGGGGACCCCACGCGCGGGACGCTACTACATCCGCGACCGGCCGGGGGAGGCGCTCACCTCGGCGGCGGCGTCCGCCTCTTCGAGCGGTGCGGCGACGTCCTCGTCGGAGGGTGCGTCGATGACACGCACCATGCGTTCGCGGAGATCCGGGAGGACGCATCGCTCGGCGGCCACGCGCAGCCTCGGCTTCTCGTCGTCCGAGAGCTTCGAGCGCAGCGCGATGGCAGCGGCAAGGCGCACCTTCGCGGCGAGCGTCGTGCTCTCGACGATGTCGACGAGCTGAGAGCGCGTGAGGAGAGCGTTGCGGAACGTCACGTTGGCGCCCTCACCGACGCGACGGAGCTCGTCGAGCCACTCCTGAATCGTACGCTCCCCGCGCTCGAGAACGAGCGCCGCGCTGCCGAGCGCTGGCGTCGCGCCTGCCAACGCCCGACAAGCCTCGCGGGCCTTCTCGATGCGCCACACCACCGACTCGGCCTCGCGCCCCTGCTCCTCGACGAGCTTCTCCTTGCGTCGCTGCTGGCCCCTAGCGCTGTAGGTCAGCGGGCCGCCATGCGCGCGCTCCAGAACGACGTGCGGACCCTCGGCGCGCACCTCCGTGATCGCGTCGTGCGGGTAGAACACGCGCCTCCCGAGACCCTCACGCACGAGGATCCCGTCTGCTCCCACGCGGAGCTTCACCGTCCGCGCGAGAGCCAGCAGCGGCATGGAGATCACGAAGGCGGCGAGGAGCGCGAAAGGCATCGCGATCATCGCCATCCGTGAGTGCCCCACGATGGCGACAACGAAACCGAACGCCGCCCCGAATGCCATGAGGGTCGCGGCGAGAGGGCCGAAGCTCGTCTTGCTCCGAAAGAGAGAGAACTCCGCCGTCGTGCTCGCCGCATCGAGCCCGAGGGCGCGACACAAGTGATCGGCTTCGTCGTCCCCGTGGACCTCGACGTCGACGCTCGTGCCAAATGGGCTCGTGGTGCGTAAGTGAACGAACGTGCGGTCCTCTTCCGTTCGCGAGACCGCCGACTTCAACTTGGCGCGCGGGACGAGCTTGCCGCCCAAGCTCAGCCCTTCCGCTGACGCGACCACCGCGAGCTCTTCGACGTTGGGCTTGCGCTGGATGGCAGCGATGATGGGGCCCACAACCCAGAGCGGCCACATGGTGAAGCTCGCCCCTGCCCCGAGCTTCGCGCGAAGCACCGTCGAAACCAGGAAGAATGCCGCGAAGAGCGCCATGGCCGACCACAGGAGGAGCGCGCGTGGGCGCCTCACGGTGGTCGTTGCCTCGAATCGCTCCATGGTCCTTCTGTTATAGTCCGCCCGAGTGAATCTCGGCGACGCCATCCGATTCTACGCCGCCACCGACGTCGGGAAGGTCCGCGATCACAACGAGGACAACTTCCTCGTCGACAAGAAGCTGGCGCTCTTCGTCGTGGCTGACGGCATGGGCGGGCACGCGGCGGGTGAGGTCGCGAGCGCCATCGCCGTGCGCACGGTGCACGAGGAGATCAAGAAGGAGCGCGAGCTGCTCGTCGGCTATGGCGCGGAGCCGAAGCGCTCGTCACCGCGGCAGATCGTCGCCGTGCTCGAGCATGCCGTGCAGAAGGCGTGCGCGCGCATCCACGAAGAGGCGCAGAACGACCCCGCGAAGCGCGGCATGGGCACGACCCTGAGCTCGCTCCTCGTCATCGGGCAGCAGGGCTTCATCGCCCACGTCGGTGACAGCCGCATCTATCTGATGCGCGGCGGCCGCGTGCAGCAGGTCACCGAGGACCACACCGTCTACAACGAGCTCATCAAGCGCGGGAAGCTCTCGCGCGAGCAGATCGAGAAGGTCGCCCAGAAGAACGCCATCACGCGCGCCGTCGGCGTCTACGAGCGCGTCGAGGTCGACACGCTCGTCGTCGAAGTCCTCCCAGGCGATTGCTTCTGCCTCTGCTCGGATGGGCTCGCCGGCTATCTCGAGGGCCCGCAAGAGCTCGCTCCGCTCCTCGCGCTCGAGGGAGCCGCCGCGCCCAAGGCGCTGATGGACCTCGCCAACGAGCGAGGCGGCAAGGACAACATCACCGCCATCCTCGTCAAGCTCGGCGACGAGGGCGCGGTCGACGAAGCGCGCGCACGCCTCCTCAACTTGAAGCGCGAGGTGCTCGCGAAGATGCCGATCTTCGCGCGGCTCACCGAGCGTGAGCTCTTGCGCGTCATGCAGGCCGTCGAGGTGCGCTCGTACGTCGACAAGGGCATGGTCATCAAGGAGGGTGACAAGGGCGACGAGCTCTTCATCGTCCTCACGGGCAAGGTGCGCGTCTCTCGTGGGGAGCAGACGCTCACGTTCCTCGGGCCCGGAGAGCACGTCGGGGAGATGGCGCTCATCCGCAGCGTGCCGCGTTCGGCGACGGTGTCGGCCGAGGGTGAGGCCGAGCTCATCGCGATTCGCCGCCAAGACTTCTTCGAGATCCTCCGCAAGGAGCACGAGCTCGCCGTGAAGATGCTCTGGCAGTTCCTCGGCGTCCTCGCCGACCGCCTCGACCACACCTCGAGCGAGCTCCGCCACGCCAAGCAAGAGCTCTCCGCCGAGGACGTCAGCGCGGAGATCTTTCCTGACATGGGCGACACGGCCGAGCGCTCCACAGTCGTGGACCTCGAGAAGGATGACGATGCGCTTTCGTGAAGTATTGGTTGTGGGAGGCCTGGTCCTCACCGCCGCGTGCACCGACACCACCGTGGTCACCGACGGCGGGCAAAAGGTCAAGCAAGCGAAGCTGAACCTCACGACGAACAACTCGGACGGCCAGGCGACCACGCCACAACCGAAAGAGCCGACGGTGTGCCGCGTGATCTCGGCGACGGGGCCGATTCACCAAGCAGACGCGGCCGATGGAGGCGTCGTCGCGAGCGGCGAGGTCGCGGGCGACTCCTTCTTCACCATCGGGGCCGGAGGCCGCCTCGCGATCAAGAACGGCAAGACGACGCGCGAGACAATCTTCGAAGGCGGGGGCGACGTGCGCGTGTGCGTCAACGGCGACGAAGAGATGTGGATGACGACGGGCCTCTTCTCGAGCGTCGTCGGCGCCGGGGAGTCGCCCGGAGCCGAGGTGTGGATCGTCATGCCCCAAGGCGTCGTGCGTTACGGGTCGGGGGCGCGCTTGCACGTCAACGTCGGCGTGAAGGCCGAAGTGCAGCTCCAGAACGGCGGCGCCTTCGTCTACCCCGTCGACGCCATCGCCACCTCGCGCGATGCCGAGGCTCCTCATGGCACCGATGGTTGGTACCCCGCACCCGTCGGGACGTTGACGCTCACGTCGAAGAAAGCGCCTTCGCAGATCCTCGGGGACTGCGAGCAAGCTGCCAAAGCCGCCCACGATCTCGCCGTGCAGATCGAGACGCGCGACGCATCGCTCGCCGAGGCTGCTCCCCGCCACGTGGTTCTTCGGCAGCGGGCCCACGCCCTTTGTTCGGTCGCGGAGCTCGTCGCGGCGCGTTCGTTCGATCTCGGCGAGCGCGAGAGACTGCTCCCGCGGGCCCACGCCGCGGCCGCAAAGTGGCGTGACGTAGCGGTGGCCAACTGACTGTGCCAACGGCACGGTCAGTGACTGCCGTTCCCAACCCTTGAGCAAGCATGCCCGTTGGGTTAGCGTCGCGAGGGCGATGAGACGTGCGCCGGGTTCAGTCCTCCTCGTCCTCGTGTCCATCGGCGTTGGGCGGAGCGCATACGCCGACGAGCCCGTCGCCGCGAGCGAGCCGCGCTTGCTCGACGAGACCGCCGAGGTTACGAGCGTCGTCGACGCGTTCGACCGCGACAACCCCTTCGACTTGCACATCACCGTCGGCTTCACGCAAACGTGGAAGCGCGCCGACATCCACCGCGAGACGGAGCTCAACCAACCTGGCCTCTCGACCGGCGGGTTCGTCGCCAACACGGAGAACATCGCGCGTTACAGCCAGGACGTGAGCATCCTCGACGTGGGGGCCGACATCGGCCTCTTTCGCGATCTCGCGCTCGTCTTCCGCTTGCCGATCATCCTGAGCGACGCGCGCAGCCTGGGGGATCTCGACGGCTCGACGAAGAACCCCCAGCGCCTCCAAGACCCGACGGGCTCGCCGCTCTTTCAAGTACCCTTTCAGTCGCCCACACGAAGCGGCATCGACTACTTCTCCGTCGGCCTCGATTGGGCCATCACCAATCAGCAGCGCGACTGGACGAAGCCGACGTGGGCGATCGGCGTCGAAGGTCGTTTTGGCGTCGGCGACCCGCTCCACGCGTGCAACGCCACGGGCGGCGGCACCCCATCGTGCCCGAATCCGGCCAACCTCAGTGACACGACGTCGCGTTCGCCCGGCGTCAGCCGCGCGATGTACGGCTTGGTGGCGAAGACGGTGATCTCCCGCCGCTACGGGTACGTGGAGCCGTACACCGGCTTCGACGCGCTCTTCGAGTTCCCGCGCTCCGACAGCGACTTCGGCTCGGCCGTCAACCCGAGCGACATCAAGGGCGCGCTCGTGTCCACCCCGCCCATCGTCGGCACGTTCACGCTCGGCATGGAGCTCATCCCGTGGGAGCGCCGCGAAGCCTTCCAGCGGCTGGTCTTCGACTTTCGCGTTCAGGGCATCTACAGCTCCCCCGGCCGCGATTACACCGAGCTCTTCGACGCGCTCGGATCGTCTCTGGCGCCCACGCTCCGCGCCCCCAACCCGAGCGCGTACGTGTCGAACGGCATGGGTGGCAGCGTCGCCGACACGACGCAGCCGCCCGTCTACTTCACGGGCATCACCGACCAAGCCGCGTTCGGCGCGTTCTCGGCCCACGCGAACATGACGTGGCAAGCCGGTGAGTACGTTAAGTTCGCGCTTGGCGGCGGCGTCCGCTTCAACGAGTCGCACGTGATCACCGCCGCCGACCCGTGCAATCCGAACGTCACGCCCACGTCGGGCACCGCCGGCCCCTGCCAGACGACGAGCGGCGAGCTCACGGGCATCCCCAACCCGAACTACCACGCCGTCATCGACACCCCCGGGCGCCGATTCAGCGTCGACAACACCGTGATCGGTCAGTTCAACGTCAGCGCGACGATCATGTTTTAGAGTCAGTGCGGGGTGGGTGGGATCACCACCGTATTGATCGGCTGCACGCTCGCTCCCGCGGGATATGCGTAGCTCACCGCCTCCGTGAACGTCGTCGACGCGTTCGTCCCCCATCCCCACACCGTCAACGCGAACGGGACGTCGCTCGTGGCCGAGTGGCGGCCGTTGTCGCACGTGCCCACCTTCTGGAAGTTGCCGGTCTGCACATCGGCGCGCGTGTATTGGTAGTTGCCTGCACCGTCGACTGCGGCCCAGCCGGTGAGCACGCCCGCGCAGTCGAGCGTCACGTCGTGGAACGTGTGGTCGGGGGCGAGCTTGCGGACGAAGACGAGGTCCGACTCGGGGTACGTCGGGTCGGTGAAGAAGATGTAGTTTGCGAGCCACTGGTCCGGCGGGATGACGTTGACCATCTCGGGATCCCCCGCGCAACCGACCGGTGAGCTGTAGCCGCCTGGAAGCGTGAAGCAGCCGGTCATGTGTGCGGCGAAGAAGAATGGATGGTTCGCGTCCTGGCTCGTGACGGAGAACGGACCTGAGGCGTCCCACTCGACGAGCTGCCCCTCGGAGAGCGTCGTCGGGGCGCCCGTCTGCGGGGGATCGTACGTCAGCGTCGTACCGTCGACCGCACCGACGAAGCGCCACGGTGGCGACTCTTCGAGCGTCGAAAGCCTGTTGCGATAGCGCACGGCGACGTACGTGCTGCTGAGCGCCTTCACAGGAGGGATCTGCTGGTGCATGCCATCACACGCTGCCTGCTCCAGGTTGGTGCACCCATGCCCGCCCCAGCTCCCGATGGGGTAGTTGGAGGACACGATGCTGCCCGTGAGATCGGTCGGCTGCTGGATGCGCAAGAGCTGACCGGCGCTGAGGTTGTAGACACCGACCACATTCTGCGCGTCGGCGGCGACGCCGCCAGCCGCCGTGATGGCCGCGGTCGGCACGATGCTGACTTGCGTTCCGTCCTGCTGGGCGACGAATGCGATCCACGGATTGCCGAATCCGGTCTCGCTCCATCCCGACGTCGCGACGTAGTTGGTGTCCCACACGGACGTGGGCAAGAGCAGCGTCGCCGACGTGACGGCGCTCGCTCCGCCGCCGTACGGGAAGATGTCGTAGAGCACGACGGGGCGGTCGGCCGTGATGTGGAACGCGTTCGTGACTTGCGTGCCGGCCACGCTCACGTCGGCGGTGGTGGCGGTCGCCTCTGGGCAGTCGGCACCGGACAAGAACAGAATCGCGACGTCGCCGACGGGGACCTGCCCGCCCGTGAGCGCAGTATACGTGAGCGACTGACCCGACCCCGTCGGGATGTACCCGTAACTCGATAGTGTAGAGGTGTAGTCGTTGCCTCCCCAGCCCACGGTGAGCGTGACGGGTGAGCCCCACGTGTTGGCGACGTAGACGCCGAGGCACGTCTCGCTCGTGAAGTCGGTCGCCGGGACGGAGTAGTAGTCACAACCGACGCTGCTCTTGTTCGCGCTCGCGGCAGCGCACGCGGCGACGCACGCTCCCGCGGCGCAGCCCTGGTCCGTCGGGCACGCGGTGACGACGTTCCCGTGGCAGTCGATGACGTCGTGCAAATCCCCGGAGCAGGTGAGGGGGCAGTTGCCACCCTCCGTACCCGTTTCGCCGAAGCCGACGTTGCTGTCGCTCGCGTCGAACTTGGTGGTGACGTCGCCGCCGCCGCTGTCGACGCAAAAGGACCCTGTGCAGTTACCGCCGTTCCCGCCGCACGACACCATCACGAGCGCGCACGCGAGCGCCGCGCACGCACCGTAGATCAAGAAAGGGCGCATGGAGTCCTCCCAGAATCGAAGACTAGCGCGAGCGGCGCCTCAGCGCGAGAAGCCCAACGAAAAGGAGCAAGACGCTCGAATCGCCTCGCGAGCGAGCTCCTGTCCCACGCATGAGGGTGCATCCGCCTCCGCTCGATGCCGACGCGGGATAGCCGGCAGTCCACGAGTCGAGCGCGATGGGGATGGTGACCGATTGCACGATCGGCGCGCCGTCGAACGTCGCCCCGAGGGTGAGCGATCCGTTGGCGTTGCCGAGCGGCACGAGCACCGTGAACGTGAAGAGGCCTGGCGCGGCGGTGCGCACGATGGTGGCGTCGATGGCATTGCCGTTCACGAGCGCGATGGCCTGAAGGCGTGAGGAATCGAAGACCGTCGCGCGCGTGTTCGTCGTCGTCCGGAGCTCGAGCATCGCCGTGATGGGCGTCGAGCCGTCGGCCAGCGCGAAGTCCTCGCTGAGCGTCATCCAGCTCTGCGATGGATCGGGGAGGGCCGTATCGGGCGTCGTCATCTCGGTGAGGGCCTCGAGCGCCCCGAGCGCATCGACCTCGCCCGGGCCGTCCTGGTCGAAGAAGGGTGCAGCGCCGCGCGCCCTGTGAGCCCCGGCCTGGAGCAGCGCGCGAACGACGTCTTGTGTGAGGGTGGGATCCTGCTGGAAGAGAAGCGCGACGATGCCGGTCACCATCGGCGACGACATCGACGTCCCCGACGCGACCGCGTGATACTGGTCGACGACCGTGCACGCAGGGTCGGTGCAGAACCCGTTGCTGCCGCACGTGAAGCCTCCGGTGCACGGTATCGACGAGCTGCACGCCTGCTTCGTCGACGGGCAATCGCCCGTGAAGATGCTGTTCGGTGACCCTGGCAACGCTTGCTGACTCAGCGCGCCGATGACGATCCCGCCGGGCGCGAGGATGTCGGGCTTCGGGACGCCGATGAGCGTCGGCCCTGCGCTCGAGAAATCGCAGATCTCGCCATTGGCGACGGGTTGACGCGCGAGCGGCATCTGCGGCAGGCCGCCGTACGCGTCGAGGATGGGCTCCGTGATGGTGATCGACTCGCCGAGCGCCGACATCCAGCTCGGACTATCGATGGTGCACCCCGCGGCGATGATGCCCGCGCTCGACGCCGGCAGCGTGACCGTGGCATCGCGCACCGCCCCGGTGAAGAACGTCTGGGGCAGAGCAGCCGCGCCGAGGCCTTCGAGATAGAGATCCGCGTAGCCGTGCCCTTCGAGCGTGATGGCGTACGTGCCGCTCGGCCAAGTGCCCGACCATACAACGATGGCTCCATTGCTCCCTTGCGGTATCTGCGTATTGGGGACGTTGCTCCCGTAGATGACGCCCGACTGATACGCGCTCGTGTTGTGCCCTGATTCATTCTCGTTCGAGACGGGCGCGACCCACGTTCCGTCCGGACCGTCGAGGCCAATGTCGATGTCAGCGCCCGCGCGCAGCGCGACCCAGACCTGCACCGATCCGCTCGTCGCCTGTGTGACGATGGGGACGGCCACGCGAGCGCCCGTCACTTCGATGCCCTGGTGAATGGGCGTATCGACGATCGAGCCGCTGTTGCCCGCGGCCGCGACGATGGCGTGGCCTGGCAGCGTCGAGCCGGCGAAGGCTGCAAGCGCTTGCTCCCAGAGCGAGTTGCCGTCGTGCGAGCCGAAGTCCGTGCCGATGGAGAAGTTCGCGGCGAGCGGCACACCCATCGCTGCCGCGCGATTGAAGACGAAGCTCGCGCCCGTGATGACGTCGTTGTCCTCGAAGCTGCCCGTGGTGTCGCGCGTGGCCCGCACGATGACGAGCGCCGCCGAAGGCGCCATCCCGATGTAGCTCGTGCCGCCGCCGTTGCCCGCTGCGATCGACGCGACGTGCGTTCCGTGGCCGTTCACGTCTGTCGGCAGGTTG
>Ga0302326_10004239_pt1 | contig 33315 bp, 19 predicted proteins | sample Palsa_T0_3_FD_202264 | JGI IMG/M metagenome (GOLD analysis project Ga0302326, IMG submission 202264) | Peat permafrost microbial communities from Stordalen Mire near Abisko, Sweden - Palsa_T0_3 | ecosystem: Environmental > Terrestrial > Soil > Palsa > Peat permafrost | place: Sweden: Abisko...
GTAGATGGTGATGGCATATCAAATAAAAGTTTACATAAATAATGATAATGTTTTAGGAGATAGCATTTTAACTCATCCAGTTAATCCCCGCTTCGGGGTTCCATTTGACGGTGCTCTTCTTCAGCCGGGTCCAGAATTCGATAGAGCTTTTGCCGGTGATATCGCCTACGCCGAATTTGCTCTCGTTCCAGCCGCCGAAAGAAAAGGGTTCCCTGGGTACCGGAACACCCACGTTAACCCCGACCATGCCGGCGCTGGCGCGGTCGATGACATAGCGGGCAAAGGCGCCGTTCTGCGTAAAGACGGAGGCCGCATTGCCGTATGGGCTGGCGTTTTCGATGGCGATGGCTTCGTCCAGCGTAGCCACCCGCATGATGCTGATGACGGGTCCGAAGATCTCTTCGGTTGCTACCGCCATATCGGGCCGGACATGGTCGATGACGGTAGGACCTACGTATGTGCCATGCTCTTTACCCGGGACGGTATATCCCCTGCCGTCGACCAGGATCTTTGCGCCCTGCTGTTCTGCTTCGGTAATATATTTTTCGATCCGGACTTTGGCGGCCTCGTCGATGACGGCGCCCAGATTTTGACCGGGAACGATGCGGCGGGCTGCCGTACAAATCTTTTCGATGATGGCGTCCACATTCCCGACGGCCACCATCGCAGAGGCCGCCATACAACGTTGACCGGCGCAACCGCTCATAGAGGCAGCCACGTTCTGTGCCGTCATCTCGGGCTGTGCATCCGGCAATACCAGCAGGTGATTCTTGGCGCCGCCGAGGGCCAGGCATCGCTTTAGCTGATGAGTAGCGCGCTGGTACACCAGTTTGGCCACTTTAGTAGAGCCGACAAAGGAGATCGCTTCGATGCCGGGGTGGTCGCAGATGGCTTGTACCGTCTGGCTGTCCCCGTTAACAATATTGAAGACCCCGTCAGGCAGACCGGCTTCCTGCAACAGGAGGGCTATACGGCCAACGGTGAGGGGCACCTTCTCCGAGGGTTTGATGATCATGCAGTTGCCCAATGCAAGGGCGTTAGGGATGGTCCAGTTGGGCACCATAGCCGGGAAGTTGAAAGGGACGATGGACGCTACGACGCCCACTGCCGTCCTTTCGGTCCTGCATTCCACTCCTTTGCTTACCTCCAGCACTTCGCCGGCTACCAATTGCGGCAGGGAAGTGGCGAATTCCGTCAGTTCAATACACTTTTCTATTTCGGCGACAGCTTCACTACGGGTCTTGCCGTTCTCTTCACTGACCAGGGCGGCCAGTTCTTCCAGGTTCTTTTCCAGCAGGTATTTGTAGCGGAAGAAGACCTGTACCCTTTCTTTGATGGGCATGCGGCTCCAGGCCGGGAAGGCTGCCTGTGCGGCAGCTACGGCCGCGTCCAGGTCGGCTGCGGAAGAGCAGGGCATTTCAGCCAGCAGACTGCCGTCGAGGGGGGAAAAAACAGGAAGGCTCCGGCCGGGTGTAACGGCAGCGAAGCCCCCATGGATAAAATTCTTCAGACGGCCGTACTTGCCGCCGGTAATGACAGGTTCGGAAACGGTGGTTGGCATATGCGTTCAATTATCAACTTACAATTTAACGCAAAAAATGCAAATTCCGAACGACTGTTCTCTTTCAACGTGCCAGCCTTTTTACCGGCCGACCACCAGCACGCCGAAAGTACCCGGGACGACCTTAGGCCGTTCGCCGGTGGCGCCAGGTTGAGTATCGGCGGCCGGCAGATAAACTTCATGGGTCTCTTCATTGACCGCACAGGTACGGGCGCTTCTTTTGGTCGTTACATTATCGATCACTTTAAACGAGCTGGCCGATTCTTCTTTGATGACGGTGAGCTTGCCTTCGCCACAGGAGGCAAAGATCAGCTTCAGACCGGCGTCGAATCCGGTGCCGTCACAGCCGTCACCGATAGGAAGCGAAGCGACGATGGCGCCACTGGTGGCATCCATAACGACGAGCTGTTTGTCGCAACCGGCAAAAAGGCGTTTGGTCCTTACATCGATGGACAGGCCGGTTGGGCCCTCCGCCTGCAACGGCCAGCTGGTGGTTACCGTCTTTGTGGTGATATCCACTACGCTGATCTTATTCTTATCCTCTATATTGACATAAATTTTGCCCGCTTCATCGGAAACGGCGGTTTCCGGTTTGCCATCGAGGGCGATAGTGGCCGTTACCTGGCCGGTAGCGGGATCGATCAGCGAGAGATCATGGCTCCTGCCGTTACAGGTGATGATAAGCTTTGAATAGGGATCATACATAATGGCGTCGGGATTCGTGCCGGCAGGGATCTGCTGCAACACCTTCGCAGTCTTAATATCGAAGACAGTGACGGTATTCAGCCGGCCGTTGCTGGTAAATCCTTTCCCCAGCGCCTCGTCGAAGGCGATGCCATGTACGCCCGTCGTATTGGGGATCACGCCAACGGAGTCTCCCGTTTTGGCGTCGAGAATAACGACATCGGAGCTGTGCGACACATAGATCTTCTGATCGGGGCCGACGGCGATATAATCCCAGCCGCCGGGACTGCCGATGGTAAATGTTTTTGTCACATGGAAGCCGCTCGTCCCTTGCGCATGGGCAGTCTGCAGGATGAGGCACAGGGCCAGCGCAGGCAAAAAGAAAGGCAAAAAGAAAGCGATCCGGAGTTTCATAAATGATGAGCTTTTTTGGATAAGCCGCTAATGTAGAACCCATTTCTGATTAAATTCTGTACTCAACTCACCCTTTTCCCCTGCAGCAGCAAATCGACAGCCTGTTCGAGACTGCCGGCGCGGACGATCTCACCCGAGTTGACAAAGAAGATCTCATCGGCATTCTCAATGGTATTGAGCCGATGGGCGATGATGACCCTTGTGGTGGTATCCGGCAGCTTGCGCAGGATGTCTTCCAGCATTTTTTCCGTGACGGTATCGATATTGGCAGTGGCTTCATCCAGGATGAGCAGTTCGGGGTTGCGCAGAACGGCCCGGATAAAGGCAATGAGTTGTTTCTGCCCCAGGCTGATGCCGTCGCCGGCCAGGGTGATCTTTGTATCGAGGCCTTCGTCAAAACGGGTCAGCAGCGTTTCCAGGTTGGACTTTTGCAGAATGGCGGTCAGTTCCTCATTGGAGATATCTTTATATTGCTCGTTGCCATACAGGATATTATCGTGCACCGTGCCGGTAAACAGGATCGGGTCCTGCAGGATAAAGCCGATCTTCTGCGCCCGTTCGCGGGGGGTAAACGTCCGGATATCCCGGCCATCGAGCAGCACCATTCCTTCGGTCGGATCGTAGAGGCGGGCCAGCAGCGAAGCCGTAGTGGTTTTGCCGCCGCCCGTAGGCCCGACCAGCGCATAGGTCTTGCCCTTTTCCAGCCGGAAGCTATCGTGACGCAGAACGTCTTTGCCATTGGGATAACGGAAGGACACATCCCGGAATTCGATAAGGGTCGGAGTGCCGTTGGATTGGCCATTACCGCTGCCGGGCACGACCGAAACCGCACCATGCGACGAACCGGAAGCCGCAGGCATGGTCACCAGATCGGATTCGAGGGTAAGAAGATGGGAGATCCGGTCCCAGCTGGCAATGGCTACCTGGAAACCGGCCCACAACGCAGCCAGTTGCCGCAGCGGGTCATAAAAGCTGGTGGTATACATAAAGTAGGCTATCAGGAAGCCCGGCGTAAAGTACCCGATCGTGATCAGATAAATTCCATACAGCAACACCACCAGCTGACCCATGCTGGACAAAAAGCCATAGACAGGCATAAAGACATTGTTCGCGATACCGGCGCTGACAGATGTGGAATAGTTACTCCTGTTAGCAACTTCGAAACGCTGGCGAAAATAATCCCGGCGATTGAAGGCCAGTACGACCTTGAAATTATTCAACGACTCCTGGATTTCGGCGCTCAGTCCGCCGGTAGCTTTGGCGCTGAGCGCATTTTTCCTTTTCACCCAGGGGGACAGCAATTTGGTGAACAGCCACATAAAGGCGCCGGGTGCCAATGTGGCCAGTCCCAGCCGCCAGTTGAGACAGACCAGCGCAATGCCCGCGCCAACGATAATAAAAATGCTGGATAAGAATTGCATCAGCGACTGGGAAAAAAACTGGTTCACCTTGTCCGTGTCGTTGTTGATACGGGAGATCAGGTCACCGGCCTTATTCTGGGAAAAAAAAGCGACCGGCAATTCCTGCAGCTTATTGAAGACGGCATTGCGGAGGGTGAACAGCAGGTGCTGGCCAAATCCTCCCATCAGGATCGTACGCATATACACTGCGCCAAGGTTCAGCAGATAGATCACCAGCAACCAGCCGCAGACGGTCAGCACCAGCGAATAGCCCGTTCCATGCAGAATTTTCGAAATAAATGTGGTTGGAATGGATAGCCCCTTGATATTGACCTTGTCCGCAATCAGATGGTTAACGGTATAACCGATCAGCGCCGGCGGCAGCATGGACAGGATAGAATAGAGCACCATGGTGCTGAGGGCCAGGATCAACTGGCCCCGCTTCTCCGGGAGTAATCCGACCAGCTTGACAAGGGCGGGCCAGATCTTGCTTTTCGGCTGGCTGGCAGTAAGATCGTTAAGATTGTAGTTCTGGCTGTTCATAGTGGCTGGTGCTTCTTTGTGATTGATAGATTTGTACGTATTCCGGGCAGGTCTCCATCAGGTGGCTATGCGTTCCCGCGGCGATCATTTCACCTTCCATCAGCAAAATGATCTGTTGATAGTCTTCGATAGAAGCGATCTTCTGTGTCACAGACAGCAGGGTGATGCCCGGATAATTCGCGCGCACATTCGCCAGGATCTTTTTTTCCGTTTGCGTATCCACCCGCGCAGTAAAGTCATCCAATAAAAGCACGCGGGGCTCGATCGCCAGTGCACGGGCCAGCATGATGCGCTGTTTCTGACCGCCCGAAAGGGTAGTGCCCCTTTCAGATACCACAGTATTCAGTCCTTCCGGCAGGGCGTCTATAAAGTCTTTCAGCTCGGCGGTGGCAATCGCCTTCGCCAACGATTCATCCGTTACACTGTCGCTGAAGGCGATATTTTCCCGAATGCTCATATTGAACAGGATGCTGTCCTGGAATACGAACCCTACCTGCCGGTGGAAATCGTCTTTTTTATAATCGTCCAGGGGCTGCCCGTCGAATTCAATGGACCCGGTCGTTGGATGGCTGAGGTTGGTCAGCAGATACAGCAACTGTGTTTTGCCGGCTGCCGTCGGCCCGATAACCGCCGTTTTAGAACCACCCCCGATGTGAAAAGAAATATCACGGAGGACCGATTTTTCCCCAAAATTCACCGAGACATTTTTAAAGGTGATATCGCCATTGAGCTCCTTCACCAGCATGCCCTTTTCTTCCGGATCGGGCGTATGAAGCACTACGCTGATACGACCGAAAGAGGCTTGTGCCTGTGCAATGACATTGCTCATAAAACCAATGACCAGGATCGGGAAGATCAGGATGTTCAGATAACTGTTGAAGGCCGCAAAATCTCCCAGTGTCATCCGGCCGGCAATCACATAGTGGCCGCCAAGGGCCAGGATGGTCAGTGTGGCGAGATTCGCCGTGAAGATGATCACGGGAATGAGGGTAGCGAATAATTTCAACATCCGAAGGCCAAGCCCCAGCGCTTTGGAGTTGGCCGCCAGAAATTTGGCATATTCCAATTGCTGGGAATGGATGACCCGGATCAGGGCGGCGCCCAGGATACTTTCACTGATGACCTTATTCAGCGCATCGATGACCTCGCGGGCGGCTTTGAACAAAGCCCGCACTTTCTTCAAAACTATATAAAAGGTAAATCCGATAATGGGGATAATGGCGATCACACACAGCGCCAGCTGCCACCGGATGGTAAGCAGCATGATACTCGCCCCGATAATAATAAAGATGGAAGAAAAAATGCTGGCGATGGCCTGCGCCACAAATCCCTTGATGGAGTCCACATCCGCCGTCAGGTTGGTGAGCAGCTGGGCGGGGTTGGTTTTTTGCAGAAAGCTGAAATCCTGCCGCGAGATCCGGCCGGCCAGCTGGGTACGAAGGTCCCGGGCCACCCGTTCGGACGTATAGGTCTGAACATAACTTAACCCATAGGTGAAGACGAATACGCCCAGAGCAGCGCCCACAAACTCCCAAATAATCCGGCGGACATCCAGGTGGTTGCCGATAAAGGCATCGATAGCATGCCGGGTGATATTGGGAATGGCCAGACTGATACTATTGGCGATAAGGGACAGCAGGACCAGCAGAATGATCATCCCGCGATAAGGTTTCAACACCGAGAAAAGACCGGGCCCTTTGGGTTTGCCGGGCTTACCATCGGGTGTTTTAGTCATTTGTTTTGGATTTTTTTGACTCATACGGCCGTAAAATTAACAAATTCAGGATAGGGGGTAAGTTATATTCCGGAATGAAGGGGAAAAGGCCGGTGGAAGGGGGGGAAATGTCGGTGGAAGTAATATATTTGGGAGTTATGAACAGATATATAAAGAAAATTCTTATTTTCCTTTTTCTCTCTCAGCACGCTGCCGGGCAATTGCAGCATATGCCGGCCTACCCGCTGATCACGCACGACCCGTATTTCAGCGTTTGGTCTTTTACCGACGAGCTGAGCAGCGATGCGACCCGGCATTGGACGGGAAAATCACAGTCCCTGGTGGGCATTGTTCGTGTCGACGGAAAATTGTACCGCTTCATGGGGGCAGCCGATTCCGCCGATCGGCTGGCAGTCATCCGGGACACCCCGGCCATCCCGGCCACACAGCAATGGGTCAGCGTCAATGCCACGCAGACCAAATACCAGTTCGCCTGTGGTGACGTCGACCTGACGCTGACCTTTACTTCTCCACTATTACTGAACGATCTTACCCTCTTATCCCGGCCGGTGACGTATATCTCCTTCCGCCTTCGCAGCAATGATGGTGCGGCGCATACCGCCCAGCTGTATTTTGATGTGTCCGGTACCCTTGCTGCCAACACGGCGCAAGAGCCGCTGCAACATCATCTCGTCCATGACGCCGGATTAACCATGATCAGCGCCGGCACCAAAGAGCAGCCAATACTGAAAAAGAAAGGGGATGATGTGCGGATAGACTGGGGCTGGCTTTACGTGGCTACCGCTTCCGAACCTGGCCTCAGCCAGACCTGGAGCCCTTCATCCTTTATTTCTACGATTTTCCCTCCTGTCAAGGTCACCGAAGACCCGTTAGAAAAGCTGGTGCTCATCGGCTACGACGAACGTTATTCCGTCGAGTTCTTTCATCATAAACTATCCCCCTGGTGGCGGAGCCACCCTGAGACCGGGGAAAAAAAGCCAACCATGGCCAACCTGTTGCAGCAATCGCTGGCCGACTATGACAAGGTGCTGTCGCGTTGTGACACCTTCAATAAGGTCATGTACGCGAATGCTATAGATGCGGGTGGTGAGCACTATGCCCAATTGTGCGTAGCGGCTTACCGGCAGAGTATAGCCGCCCATGCGCTGGTGGAGAGCCCGAATGGGGAACTGCTGTTCCTGTCCAAAGAAAATTTCAGCAACGGGTCCATTAATACCGTCGACGTCACCTATCCTTCCGCGCCGTTGTACCTCCTGTACAACCCTGCGCTGCTGGAAGGCATGCTGAACGGGAATTTTTATTATAGTGAGAGCGGCCAGTGGAAAAAGCCTTTTGCCGCGCATGACCTTGGCACCTATCCGCTGGCTAATGGCCAAACCTATGGTGAGGATATGCCGGTGGAGGAATGCGGTAATATGATCTTGCTGACCGCAGGCATTACCAGGGCGGAAGGACGGGCGGACTATGCCCGCCGGCATTGGAATACGCTGACAACCTGGGCCCATTATCTGCAGCAGTCCGGTTTCGATCCGGCGAACCAGCTTTGCACGGATGATTTCGCAGGTCACCTGGCCCGTAATGCCAACCTCTCCGTGAAGGCCATCGTTGCCCTGGGCGCCTATGGCTGGATGGCCGGGCAATTGGGGCAGCCCGACACTGCCGCCAAATATCTGGCGCTGGCCAAATCGATGGCAGAAAAATGGATGGCACTGGCCGATGCCGGCGATCACTATGCCCTGACCTTCGATAAGAAAGACAGCTGGAGCCAGAAATATAATCTCGTGTGGGACAAACTGCTCAACCTTGGACTATTCCCCCCAATCGTATACGAGAAAGAGATCGCCTGGTACCTGAAACACCAGAACCCTTTCGGTCTGCCGCTGGACAGCCGTGCCACGTACACAAAGTCGGACTGGGTCCTCTGGACGGCGACCCTGGCGACAAAGCCCGATGACTTCACGGCGCTGACTGACCCCATCTATAAATATCTAACGGAGACCCCCACGCGCGTGCCGCTCAGCGACTGGCACCAAACGACGGACGGCAGCAAAGTCGGTTTCCAGGCCCGTAGTGTCGTTGGGGGCTATTTTATCCGGCTGCTCGATTATCAATGGAACAAGCGATAAAACAGAATAAACGATAAAAAACTATATGCGTAAAATTTTCAACCTGCTCCTGCTAGTCCTTCCCATTACCTTATCCGCTCAATCCCCCGCCACAGAAGACCTGCTGCAATATGTACATCCGATCATCGGTACCCAGCGGATGGGGCATACCTATCCCGGCGCCACTTCTCCCTTCGGGATGGTCCAGCTCAGCCCGGATACCGATACCATCCCTTACGAACAGAACGGAAAATACAATCCGGACGTGTATAAGTACTGCGCGGGCTATCAATATGACGACAAAACTATTGTGGGTTTCAGCCATACTCATTTCAGCGGTACCGGGCATTCCGATCTCGGAGATTTCCTGATCATGCCCACGACGGGCGAGCTGCGGATGAACCCGGGGGTAGCGAACCAGCCGCGCAGCGGATTCCGTTCGGCCTTCAGTCATTCGACGGAAGTGGCCGAAGCCGACTACTACAAAGTAAAGCTGGAAGATTATAACATCCTGGCCGAACTGACGACGACCACAAGGGTAGGGTTTCATCAATATACTTTCCCCGCATCGGATCAGTCACATATCATCCTTGACCTGATCAGCGGTATCTATAATTATGAAGACAAGAATGTCTGGACTTATGTGAAGGTGGTGAACGATACGCTGGTGACCGGCTATCGTGAGACCAGCGGCTGGGGCCGTACCAGGACGCTTTATTTTGCGATGACCTTCTCCAGGCCGTTCGAACAATATGGCACCGGCAATTATTCGAAGAAAGAAGTGTACCGCGGATTCTGGGGACAGTTCGATCAGAACCATAATTTCCCTGAGATCGCGGGGCGGCAGATCCGGATGCACTTCGACTTTCATACAAAAGAAGGCGAACAGATCAAGGTAAAATTCGCCTTGTCCTCAGTCAGTACGGAAGGCGCTCTTTTAAACCTGCGCACCGAAGCCCCGGGCTGGGATTTCGATCAGGTAAAGCGCCAGGGGCAGGCCGCCTGGAATGCAGAGCTGGGAAAAGTACAGGTCCGGGCCGGCAGGGAACAGAAAGACAACTTCTATACCTCCCTTTATCATGCCTATATCAACCCGACGGTTTATATGGATGTGGACGGATCGTACCGGGGACTGGATAAGGTCAACCACAAGGCGGAGGGCTTTGTCAATTACACTACTTTTTCGCTCTGGGATACCCACCGGGCGCTTCATCCCCTGTTCAATATCCTGCAGCCCCGCCGAAATGCAGACATGATCAGGTCGATGCTGGCGCATTACAGCCAGAGTCCGGAACATATGCTGCCGATCTGGGCCTTCGCCTCCAATGAGACCTGGTGCATGTCGGGCTATCACGCTGTAGCAGTGGTTGCGGACGCCATCGTGAAAGGGAATACTCCTTTCGATGCCAATGCGGCCCTGGATGCCTGTATCGCTACCTCCGGCCGGCGCAGTTTCGAAGGGCTGGGATCGTATATCGACAAGGGCTACATCCCTTCCGAGGTCAGCGGCGTGTCCGTCTCCTCGACCCTCGAATATGCCTATGACGACTGGTCCATCGCCCAGGCGGCGAAAAAACTGGGCCGGATGGATGTCTATGCCGTCTATTCCAAACGCGCGGAGAATTATAAAAACGTTTTCGATCCCTCCATCGGCTATATGCGCCCGCGGCTGAATGACGGCAGCTTCCGGCCTGCGTTCGACGTGCTCAGCACGGACGGGCAGGGCTTTATCGAAGGCAATGCCTGGAACTACACACTGTATGTGCCGCACGATCCGGCCGGGCTCATCCAGTTGATGGGTGGCAAAAAACGCTTTGTACAGTACCTGGACTCTTTATTTACCATGACGCTGCCCGATAAGTTTTTTGCTGAAACGGAGGATATTACCCGCGATGGCATCATCGGTGGTTACGTCCATGGCAACGAACCTTCTCATCATGTAGCCTATCTGTACAACTGGACAGATCAGCCCTGGAAAACGCAGGAAAGGGTGCGGATGATCCTCGGGAACCAGTATCATGCGCGGCCCGACGGGCTGGGCGGTAATGACGACACCGGGCAGATGAGTGCCTGGTATATCTTCACTGCACTGGGCTTTTACCCGGTGGCGCCGGGGTCGGATGAATATTCGTTGGGCAGTCCGGCCGTAGACGGGGCCGTTTTACAACTGGAGAATGGGAAGACCTTTACTATCGAGGCCAAAGACCAAAGCGAAAGAAATGTATACGTCAAAAAGGTAATGCTCAACGGGCAACCCGTTACGCGCCGGTATATCACCCATGACGAGATCATGAACGGGGGGAAACTGGTGTTTTATATGAGTGCAAAGCATTAGAACCCATAAAACGGCTCAATTTGTCCTGTAAATGTCTTTTATAGCGCTTGCAAATGCGGATTTTTTTATATATATTGTGTATGAGGTTTTGATTTAATCATTAAAAATCCGCCATTATGAAACAGCATTCCCATCATCTCGGTCAGACAGCCAGTACGGTGTTGTTGGCTGTAGGCTTTTTGGGCCTGGTCATGTTCTTATCGTATCTCTTCATTACTGCGACGGTAGGTTAATCACTGACATCCCACAAATAAAATATAAAGGTCAAACCATATGGTTTGACCTTTTTGTTGAAGAAGGTAAGGCGTGTCAGGAATAGATTATAGTCTAAGGCGTGACGGTATAGGAAAGGTTGAATTTCCCGTTGGTCATCACCACGCTGTCTATAGAGATACCGCTGGTATTCAGCATGTCATACAAGGATCCGGAGAAAGTACCGGCTATCTTGTGGTTGACGGTATCCAGGGAAGTCACGGTGTAAATAGCCGTTCCGCCGCCGGCGCCGCCAGCCTGCCAGTCGAAAGTGTTGTTCACATCGTAATAGGCGATATAGGATATTACGGTATCCGTGTTGACAGGAACATTCACCTGGATCGGCAAACCGATGATAATCTGGAAGGCGTCAGTATCGGTCTTGGTGGTTACCACTCCGGTCAGGGTGTAAGCACCCAGGCTGGTGGAGAAGAGGCCGTTAGAATATTGAGCCTGCGACTGAAAGCTGGAATCATGGATACTAACAGAGATAGCACCTGACGAAGACGAGCTGTTGCTCTTTTTACAACTGACAGTCATCAGCAGAGTGGCAGCAGCCAGCGTACAAATGGTTAGCAAGGATTTGGATGTAAAAGTCATAGATTGGTGGGTTTAATTTAATAATAGCTTACAGACATAAATTCAAACTCTCAAAAACGGCAATAGCTTTTCTTTATTGCCGGATAGTAGATTTCCGGGTTTAACGTGTCATATAGGCGGATAAACGTGCAATTGTCCATGGATCAGTGATTTTGATCTAAATTTGCGGCCATCATGATTGGTTCTCTTTCTTTGCCCGATTTTCCCCTGTTGCTGGCGCCGATGGAAGACGTCAGCGATCCTCCTTTTCGTGCTGTATGCCGGGCAAATGGGGCTGATCTCACCTATACAGAATTTATTTCCAGTGAAGGGCTATTGAAAGGCACTGCCAGCAGTCGAAGAAAGCTGGACATTTTTGCCGCGGAGCGGCCGGTAGGCATCCAGCTCTATGGCGGGGATGAGGACAGCCTGGCCAGGGCTGCGGCCATCGTCGATGCGACCCGCCCGGACCTGCTGGATATCAATTTTGGCTGCCCTGTAAAGGGGGTGGTAGGGAAGGGGGCCGGGGCTGGCGTACTGAAAGATCCGGACAGGATGGTAAGGTTGACTGCCGCCTGTGTACAAGCGACCGGCCTGCCCGTCACCGTCAAAACCCGGCTGGGCTGGGATGAAAACACCAAAAACATCGAAGAGATAGCAGAGCGGCTGCAGGATACAGGTATTCAGGCGCTGACGATCCATGGCCGGACGCGCTGTCAGCTATATAAGGGCGAGGCGGACTGGACCCTGATCGGGAGGGTGAAAAACAACCCCCGGATGCGCATCCCTATTTTCGGCAATGGGGATATCGACAGTCCGCAAATGGCGCTGGAATACAGGAACCGTTACGGTGTTGACGGTATCATGATCGGACGGGCCGCCATCGGGTATCCCTGGATCTTCCGGGAAATAAGGCACTATATCGATACGGGGGAAATACTGGCTGCCCCGACGGTGGACGAGCGGATTTCGGTCTGTCTGCAGCATCTCGAAGGGGCACTGGCATGGACTGGTCCGGTGCATGGATTACGGGAAATGCGGGGCCGGTATGGACCCTATCTTAAGGGATTGCCCGGTATCCGGGATCACGTGAAAGAACTGGTGCGGCTGGCCGAGCCTGAGGCGGTGATCGCCGCCCTGCAGTCCATCGGGCGGAAATACCACGGTTATACCATTGCCGCCGAACCCATTCAACTGGTGAATTATCACACAAATTGCACTATATGAACCTGAGAATTAGCCTGTCATTGCTGTTGTATCTCCCGGGATTGGCGGCCATAGGACAAAAAGAGACGCAGGAGAAGACGGCTACCATCTACACGACTGCCGCCAAAACCGACCTCCGGTTATCGCAAAGCGGTCAACTGAATTTCTCGCCCTATCGTCAACCTCTGGAGACCGAGCCTTTTGTACTGGTTGATGCGTCGGTCTCTTTTCAAACGATTGTTGGCATCGGCGGAGCGCTGACGGATGCCTCAGCGGAAACTTTCGCCAAATTGCCGAAAGACAAACAGCAGGAATTGCTGAGGGCCTATTACGATACTCATACCGGCATCGGGTATACGCTTGCCCGGACGAATATCCAAAGCTGTGATTTTTCCAGTGACAGCTATAGCTATGTCGCGGATAATGACCGCCGGCTGACTACCTTCAGTGTCGCCCATGACGAGCAATACCGTATCCCGCTGATCAAACAGGCCATTGCGGCGGCCGGCGGCCAGTTGCCGCTATTCGTCTCTCCATGGAGCCCGCCCGCGTGGATGAAGGATAATAACAGCGTCACCGGCGGTGGCAAGCTGAAACCGGAATATGACCAGGACTGGGCCAATTTTTATGTAAAATTCATCCGCACTTATGAGGCAAAGGGTATCCCCGTCTGGGGCCTGACCGTACAGAACGAGCCCATGGCCACACAGAAATGGGAATCCTGCATCTATACGGCCGAGGCCGAGCGTGATTTTATCCGGGATTACCTCGGGCCGACCTTACAAAAGGCCGGGATGGGCAATAAGAAACTGATCGCATGGGACCATAACCGCGATCTGGTGTATCAACGCGCCAGCACCATCCTGGAAGATCCTGCTGCTGCAAGATATGTCTGGGGGATCGGTTATCACTGGTATGAGACCTGGACCGGCAATCCCATGCAATTCGACAACGTGAAGCTGGTATCGCAGGCCTTCCCGAATACCCACCTCATCTTTACAGAAGGGTGTAAGGAGGCCTATTCCTTCGACAGCCTCCAAAACTGGTCCCTGGGCGAACGGTACGGCTATTCCATGATCAATGATTTCAACGACGGAGCCGTGGGCTGGACGGACTGGAATATCCTGCTGGATGAGAAAGGCGGCCCCAACCATGTCGGCAACTTTTGTTTTGCCCCCATCCATGCCGATACCCGTACCGGAACACTCATCTATACCAATGCCTATTATTATATCGGGCAGTTCTCCAAATTCATTCGTCCGGGCGCCAGGCGTATCGCGGTATCCGCAAATCGCCCTGCCTTACAAACAACAGGTTTTCTGAACAAAGACGGCAGTATCGTTGTCATCATCATGAATACGACGGACCAGCATCTGCCTTACCACCTGATCTGGAAAGGCAAGGCGGCAGTCACGGAAAGTTTACCGCACTCTATCGCTACGATAATGATCAAATAAGAATAATGGCATCGACATTCAGACTAACATTAGCTGCCGCGGCACTGATCTGCGGCTTGGAAAATGCATCGGCACAAAAGGACAAACCGGTCGAAACCTGGCTGACCGATCCGTCACAGGCTATTTTTTTTCAACAGCAACCCGAAGAAGCCCGGCTGGAGAAGGGCAACGAATTTCCTGCCGACCCGACCATCATCATCGATGACTCGAAAAGGTATCAAAGTATCGATGGCTTTGGATTTGCCCTGACCGGGGGCAGCGCTTCGCATCTCATGCAGATGAGCGCCGGAGCCCGCGCGGCGCTGTTGAAAGAGCTATTCACCACTGACAGCACCCATATCGGTGCCAGCTATCTCCGGGTCAGCATCGGCGCCTCCGATCTGAACGATCATGCCTTTTCTTATGACGATCTTCCCGCAGGCCAGACGGATACCTCATTGACTCACTTTAATCTGGGCCCGGACCTTACAACTGTAGTACCCGTACTGAAAGAGATCCTGGATCTGCAGCCGACGATTAAAATACTGGGCTCGCCCTGGTCGGCGCCGGCCTGGATGAAGGACAATCATGATACACGCGGCGGCAGCCTGCTGCCGCAATATGAATCTGCATATGCCAGATACCTGGTGCAGTATATCGTAGCCATGCAGGAACAGGGGGTCGGCGTAGGCCTAATCACGGTTCAGAATGAACCGCTGCATCCGGGTAACAATCCGAGTATGTACATGCCGGCAGCTCAGCAGGCGGAATTTATTAAGAATCATCTGGGGCCTGCCCTTCAGCAGGCGTTGCTCGATACCAAAATCATTATCTATGATCATAATGCCGATCATCCTGAATATCCGCTTTCGATCCTGGACGATCCGCAGGCCAATCAATACGTTGACGGATCTGCTTTTCATCTGTATGGCGGCAAGATAGAAGCCTTGTCAGCGGTACACGATTCCTTTCCCAATAAGAATCTCTACTTTACCGAGCAATGGGTCGGTGGTCCGGGCAATTTCAGCAAGGATATCCCCGAACATATCAGCAAAATAATTATCGGAGCGACGCGTAACTGGTGTAAGGTTGTCATCGAATGGAACCTGGCCGCCGATTCGGTCTATAAACCGCATACCGACAGGGGTGGTTGCGACCGCTGCCTGGGCGCCGTCACCATCGATGGAGACAGGGTGCAGCGCAATCCTGCCTATTATATCATCGCTCATGCATCGAAATTCGTCCGGCCCGCATCAGTCCGTATCGGCTCGAATTCGGACGAAGCCTTGCCGAATGTAGCCTTCCGCACGCCTACGGGGCAGATGGTGCTGATCGTGCTGAATAATACCGGGACCAAACGGGCGTTCACCATTGATTATAAAAACCGGCGTATCCACCCGACCTTAAATCCGGGAGCCGTCGCTACGTATGTGATCGAACCTAATTAGCCGGCAACTTCATATTATCATAAAACCGCCATTTGGTCGTAAAGTCTTTGGTCAGAGGCTGATGTTCCAGTATCGCCCTGATCATCTCGATCGGCATGGCATTCAGCTTCAGGATCGTGTCATGATATTCCTTGTAGGTCATCTTACCGCTGTCCACCATCTCATGCTTCAGCGCATAAAACTGTCTGCCGCCTGTCAGATAAGCGAGCTGGTACAGATCGCCATAATGGCCTTCAAAAGACCGGCGGACTTCCCCTGCAGCATTGGCCCTTTCATGACCGACCCGGTCCACGAGGAAATCTATGCATTGCTGCGGTGTCCATTTGCCGAGATGATAGTTGAGCGAGAAGATGATGCGGGCGCAGCGGTGCATGTGCCAGAACAACATCCCGATCCTGTCCTCCGGCGTCTCGGGGAATTTGAGGTCCCACAGCAGCAGTTCCCAGTACAGTGACCATCCTTCCGTCCAGAACCCTGAGCCGAAATCGCGGTAAGTGCGGTAGCGCGATTCCATGAAAGCCTGCAGGTTATGGCCCGCGATCAGTTCATGGTGCACGGTCGCGCGGGAAAGATGGGGATTGTTGCCCCGCATACTCATCAACCGGTCGTCCTCGTCCATCGTATTGGTCGGATAGGAGATGATGATCTGGTCGCCGCCCAGGAAGAAAGGCGATTGCAACTGCCGCTCGGGGGACATCATGGTCATGCCCCAGGTTTCCTCCGCCAGCGGCGGGATCGTCACGAGGTCATGTTTCTTCAGGAAGGCGATCGACTCGTTGTATAACCTCAGGATCATTTCCGGTTGCTGACCAGGCGGGACGGCAGTATTCTTTACTTTCTCGAGCGCGGCCTTCCAGTCATCTCCAAAGCCCATTTCGTGCGAAGCTTTCAGCATCTCCTTATCACACCAGGCAAATTCCTTGTTGGCGATGTCGATGAGCTCTTCCGGGGTATAAGGGATCATTTCGTATTTCAGTTCCCGGAGGATCTCTTCGCGGCCGGCGGGATGTCCTGCAATACCGCTTTTGTCGGCGGCAGCAAACCGGCTATTCTTCGATTTAAACGCTTCCGCATAACCGCTCAACGCGTCGTCCAGGTCTTTATAGACCTTTGGCATCCACCAGGTATACAGCGGATCATAACCGGTATAGAAGTCATTGATATTCATGATCGCCCTTTTCAGGTCGCCGATGACCAGCCCGGCCTCATAGATCGACTCCATGTCAAGGCTACTATCGCCTTTGAGGCGGTCACGAAGGGTCTTCAACTGGTTCGCATAATCGTACCAGTTTTTGGCCAGCTGCTGTGCATCCAGCTGGTGACCTCTGCGCCGCAGCTTTTCAATAGCATAGATCGAGTCGGAGAAGGGAAACCAGGTTTTGATCTTTCCATAGACTGCCGCCTCTTTTGCCGACTGGTACAGTTTTCCGTCCAGGTCTCTTTTTAAAAGGATATAGTCCACCTTGCATTCCTGGGGCAGGCTATTGAAATCCACTGCGTCCAGCTTTTTTAAGTACTCATGACAGATATCGTCCAGTCTTTGTCTTTTTTCCGGCGAACCGCCCTCTACATTCCCGCCGCCGCCTCTGTTACCATAAAAGCTGGTATTGTAGAAACGGACGATGGCCCTGTAATCGGCATTGAATTGCTCTATCAACGTCGGCATTTCCTGGCAGGGCACATAAGGATCGGGAGAGACCTGCGCCCGGCTGCCGCGGGGCATAAAACACAACAGTAGTAAAAAGGCAAAGAAATAGCTGAGTCTGTTTTTCATGTTATTCTTTTATCCAAATAATTGACAGGGGTGTCTTGTCGAGGTATTTAGGCGGTTCATTGGGCAATGTGGGCTGTTGGACCCAGCTGGATTGTGGTGTGGCAGTAGGGGGGACCCTGTTCATCCGCGCATAGTTGGGAATGGCCAGCAGGGGCGAACCGTCTGCCCAGTTGCCATTGATCGTCATAACCCCATCGAGGAAGCCGTCCTTCCATTGCAGCGTAAGCGGCAAGGCGCCGATCTTTTGGGCGATATTTGCCTGGTCAGCGGACTCGACATTGTACAGCAGGGGGCCATAACGCAAGGCTACCCGTCCGCTGTCTGCATGGATCTTGCTGTCGGCGGTCACTTTCTGTATTTTCATCGGCAGTTCCAGGTCGATGCGGTCGCCTTTCTTCCAGGTCCGGCGGATGACGGCATAGCCCTTGACGATAGTTGGGGTCACCGGCCGGCCATTGACCGAGAGGGCCTTAAGGCCACTGACTTCGGGAACGGGTATATAGAGGTCACTCGTCTTTCTATTGGGTACACGCACATAAACCGTGAATGCAGTAGTGGCGGAAGGATTAACGGTGATGGATACCTTACCGTTCCAGGGATAATCGGTCTTTTGCACCATTTCCACATCCGTACCGGCCACCTTCTCCACTTTGATCGTGCTGCCGACAAAAAGGTTGACATAAAGGCCGTCATCACCCCGGACATAGGTCCAGGTGGGCATCATCAGCAGGGTGCGGGGGATGTTGCCGACGCAGCAGGGGCAGGCATGCCACCCATAGCGTGCCTGCGCAGTAGCCAGTGCATTGGTATAGTAAAAATCCGTTCCTTCCAGGTTCAACGATCCCAGCAGGGCGTTGTACAGTGTCTCTTCGTACAGATCGGCGTATTTGGCGTCGTGCCAGGCCAGGCACATTTTATATTCGAAAAAGATCAGTCCGCAACTACTGCAGGACTCGCAGTAGGCGTTGTTGCGGAGGGAGTAGTCGGGGCCGAACCCTTCGGAAGTCTCGCCGCTGCCGATGCCACCCGTGATATAATATTTCCGGTTGACCATATTATCCCACAAAGACATCACTGCGCTCTGGTAATCTATATCCCCCATCTCCGCAGCGATATCGGCCATGCCGGAATAAGTATAGGTAGCCCGTACGGCATGGCCGACGGCCTCGTATTGCTGCTGTACCGGCGCCTGGCTCTGGTCATATTCATCTCCGCCGCCGCGGTTGTCCAGCAGAAATTTGGCCAGGCGGATATAGCTGTCGCCATGTCCCTGTCCTTCCATGTCATTGACAAAACGGCCAAAACGCACGAGCGCCTGTTCCATCTCCTGGTGCCCGTCGAACCAGGCCTTCTTTCCCGGGCCGATATTGGCTACCCAACAGTCAGCTAATTTTTTTGCGGCATTATACAGACGACGGTCTTTCCCTTCCGTCAGCGTGTAATGGTTGATAGCGGATTCGATAAAATAACCCGCTGTATATCCTTCATGGTTGCCACGGTTTTCCGGCGACCAGCGTTCGTGCCATTTGCTGGTATCCCGCAGCGTATAGGCGGTTTGAAGGTACCCGTCGGGTTCCTGCGCTGACAGGATGATGGGGATCCACCGATCGAGAGTTGCCTGCATCTTTGTCTGTGCGGCGATGATAGCCGTATCACCCTGCGGGTCGACCATCAGCGCTTCACACATGGCTTCCACCGTCTGGTAGACCCAGGCGTTGGAGAATACATATCCTTTATGATGTCCGTGGGGGAGGCCCTTCAATGCTTTGGCGGCTTCGATGAAATTGTCGATGCCGCCCTGACCGGTGCTGAGATCGCTTCGTTCGATTTGCTGAACGCAGAAGGGGATCCAGTTGACGATGATGGCTTTGAAGCGGCCGTTCCACAGGCGGCTGTCGATGGAATAACGCTTGGTATAGACGACGTCGAGGCGTTTGGCCGGTGGGGGCGTCACCACTTTTGCTTTCACCCTGGAAAAATGGCTGAGGTTGCCTTGCCATACCGTCAGCGTTATGGTATACTCTCCCGGCGCCGAAAATTTTGCCGTTGTATGGACAGCCGTCGGATCGCTGAACAGTATTTCGCCCGGCCCCGCCATTTTGCTCCAGGCAATGCGGGTGATCGGGCGGACCGAACGGATTTTCCCGGTCAGGTAGGTCTGACCATTGAGCATGACGTCCCGGTCGGCCCCGGCGGTAACCAGCGGTGGCACAGGTACTGCATGCGGCGATTCGAAGACCTGCCATTCCAGCAGAGTAGCTATCCATCTGTCCGAGGAATCCATTTCCAGCCGCAGCCGGGTCGTATTGACTTCATCGAAGGAGGTACTGTTGTAGGTATTGTTGAGCAGCCCGAAACCCGTTGCGTTATGTACTGGCAGGAAATGGGCACCATCCCAATATTCGAGCCGGCAGGATGTGGGCAATGGTACCGTGTGCGTGTAATCCCACCAAAAGATTGCGATCCGGCTGGTGCTGACGGGCTGCGGCCAATCATATTCCACCCAGGTGTTGAATCGGGGAGCCTTCAAAGCAGATTCGTCCTCTGACCCCGGATCGGTAGGGGTCAGACCATCATTCAATTTGCCGTATCCTTCGCCATAGCGATCCGTACCGGAAGGGGTGGCGACGACCGCGAGATTGGCCGCGCGGGTGGTGTCTGATGCGCTTTGCGCGGGGGCAGACCCGGCCGTCAACAGTAAAACAATAGCTTGTAATAGAAAATGTCGGCGCATAGTTTAAAAGTAAGGGTTGCCCGGAACAACAATGTAGCAATTTTTCACTCAAACCCCTCTGATTTTACCCCATCGCGTCACCGGCAGTCGAACCATTTCCTTTTGCCTGCGCTATATCATATTCCAGTTCCGGATCGATGTTCTGTTCCTCGACCTTTCGGGCTTTCTCCATCAATTCCTCGTGATGTTCCTGCAGCCAGGCGAGTTCCTTCTTGCCATATGACCAGCGGGTCAAAAGAACATACAACACCGGGACGATGAAGATGGAGATCGTCGAAGAGGCGATCATGCCACCCAGTACCGTCACGCCGATAGTATTCCTGGAGGCTCCGCCGGCCCCGGTGGCCAGAGCGAGGGGCAGTACGCCCAGGATAAAGGCCAGGGAAGTCATGATGATCGGCCGGATACGCAGCCTGACCGCTTCCAGCGTCGATTGAATGAGCTCTTCGCCACGATCCACCCTTATCTTGGCAAATTCCACGATCAGGATGGCATTCTTGGCAGACAGACCAATGAGAGTGATCAGTCCTATCTGCGCATACACGTTATTGTTAAGGGCAGGTATAAGGGTGAGGGCTAAAATGGCCCCGAAAGCGCTGATGGGGACGGCCAGCATGACTGCCAGCGGCACAGACCAGCTTTCGTACAGCGCCGCCAGGAACAGGAAGACGAAAATGATACAGAAGGAGAATATGTACACCGTCATCGAACCGGCCTTGATCTCTTCATAACTAAGGCCGGAAAAATCATAGGTATATCCCCGCGGCAGTGCCCTTGCAGCCAACGCCTTCAGGTCGTCGAGGCACTGGCCGCTGCTGAACCCTGCGGGCGGGGCGCCATCCACCTCTGCCGAACGGAAAATATTGAAGTGTGTGACCAGCGGAGGGGCCATGGAAGGTTTATAGCTGATCAGCGTACTCAGCGGCACCATGGTGCTGTCCGCATTGCGGACATAGTATTTATCCATATTGGCGATCATCATGCGGTACATGGTATCGGCCTGGATCACTACGTGGTAGGTGCGGTTATAGAGAGTAAAATTGTTGACAAACAAGCTGCCCATAAAGGCCTGCATGGTCGTAAAAACGTCCGAAATATTGACACCGAGCTTTTCACATTTAGCCCTGTCGACGGTCAGGTCGTAGCTCGGGGTATGAGCGGAGAAATAGGAAACGGCATTCGCTAACGAAGGAGTTTTATTTGCTTCGGCCACAAATTTTCTCACTACTTTCTCGAAGGCATAGATATCGTCTGTCGAACTACCCTGCTCGATCTGAAAGGCGTATCCCGCAGCGATACCGATACCCCGGATAGGCGGCGGTTGGATAACGTTCACCTGGGCATTCTTTACCCCGACCGCGGCGATCCTTTTCAACAGTACGGCCCTGATGCCCGGATATTGGGTTTCCGGTGTGGTCCGTTCGTCCCAGGGGGTCAGCATGATGAACATGGAGCCTGCATTCGAGGTGGCGCCGCCGTTCAGGATATTAAAACCCGATACGGCTGTATAATGCAATATTCCGGGGGTCGAGCTCACCACCTTCATGATCTTTTCCATGGTGGCCACCGATTCGGTGGTGGAACTGGCATCCGCCAGCTGATAGGTAATGAACAGGCGGCCTCCGTCTTCGGTCGGCACAAACCCCGAGGGCTTGGTTTTAAATAAATAGAAGGTGCCTACGCAAATACCGAGTAATATCACAATGATGACCCATGAGTATTTTATGCTTCTTCTCACGCCCTTCACATACCTGGCGGTGAATTTTTCAAAACCCCGGTCGAACCAGGCGAAAAATCTTTCCAGGAGATTTTTCTTCTTATCAGGATTCGTCGGTTTTAGGAGCAGTGTACAGAGCGCCGGCGTCAGCGACAAAGCGACAAAGGCGGATATGATGACGGAAATGGCGATGGTGATGGCGAACTGCTGGTACAAACGTCCTACGATGCCCGGAATGAAGCCCACGGGCACGAATACTGCCGCCAGGATCAAGGCGATAGCTACCACAGGCGCCGAGATCTCTTTCATGGCGTGATAAGTGGCCTCCTTGGGAGACATATGCTTGTCGTCGATATAATGCTGTACGGCCTCCACCACGATGATGGCATCATCGACCACGATCCCGATGGCCAGCACGAAGCCAAACATCGTCAGCGTATTGATGGTGAAGCCCAGCGGGATGAAAAAGCAAAATGTACCCAGGATCGAAACCGGGATGGCGAATATCGGGATGATAGTGGAACGCCAGTTTTGCAGGAACAGGAATACGACGAAGGCTACCAGGGCCAGTGCCTTCAGCAGGGTGCCGATCACTTCCTGCATGGATACCCTGATGATCGTAATGGATTCAAAAGGGACTTTATAGTCAACATCCGACGGAAAGGATTTTTTCAACAGTTCCAGCTCCGCATAGACACCGTCGGCTGTTTGAAGGGCATTGCTGCCCGGAGCCTGGTAGATCATCAACAGGGAACATCTTTTGCCGTCCACAAAGGCATTGCTCGAAAAAGTGAATTTTCCCAGTTCGACCCGGGCGATGTCTTTCAGGTACACCATTTTTCCCGTGCCGGCGCTCGATTTGACGATGATATTTTCATAGTCCGTCGACTTGCTCAGCATTCCGTTGACCAGGATGCCTATTTCGTGGGATTGTGACGACGCCTGCGGCGGGGCCCCGGCCGCGCCTGCTGCCACATAGGCATTTTGGGCTTGCAAGGCGGTCCGTACGTCGCCGGGCGTAATATTATAAGAGGCCATTTTATCCGGGTTCATCCAGATGCGCATGGCGAACTGATCCGTACGGGCCTGAACGTCACCTACGCCCGGAACGCGCAAAATGGCGTCTTCCACGAATACGTTGGTGTAGTTGTCCAGGAAGGTGATATTGTGTGAGCCATTAGGCGAATAGATCGAGATGAGCATCAACTGATCCGGATTACTGGCGCGGACGGTCAACCCCAACGCGCTGACCACAGAAGGCAACAGCGGTTGTGCGATCCCAACCCGGTTTTGCACGTTGAGAGCCGAAACATAGACATTGACCCCGATATTAAAGGTCACCCGGATGTTCATCCCCCCGCTGTTGGTGTTCGTGCTTTGCATATATTCCATGCCGGGTGTACCGTTGACCTGTTCTTCGATGGGAATGGCCACGGTCTGTTCCACCGTTTGCGCATCGGCGCCGGTATAGGAACCACTGACCGATACGCTGGGCGGTGAAATATTCGGGTACTGATCGACGGCCAGATTAAACATGGAAATGATACCTGAAATGATCAATACCAGTGATATAACGATGGCGGTGACAGGCCGTTTGATAAAAGTATTGGCGATCATCCTTCGTGAGGTTTATTCTGCTCAGGGTTATTCTGGTCTGACTTAGTCGCGTCGCGGGATTTTTGCAATTCATATTCCAATTCCGCATCGATATCCTGCGATTCCACTTTTTTGGCTTTCTCCATTAGTTCCTCATGGTGTGCCTGCAGCCAGGCCAGCTTTTCTTTACCATAAGACAGGCGCGAGATGACAACGAACAGTACGGGGACGATGAAAATAGCCAGGGTAGAGGCCGCGGTCATCCCACCCAACACCGTATACCCGATCGTTCTGCGCGCGACGGCGCCTGCCCCGGTAGCCAGTACCAGCGGTAACACACCCAGGATAAAGGCGAGGGACGTCATGATGATCGGACGGAGACGGAGTTTCACGGCTTCCAGTGTGGATGCGACCAGCTCTTCCCCACGATCGACGCGGACCTTGGCGAATTCCACGATCAGGATGGCGTTCTTGGCGGCCAGACCGATCAGGGTGATCAGACCGATTTGCGCGTAGACGTTATCCGTCAGGCTGGGCACGAAGGACAGGGTCAGGATGGCGCCGAATGCACCGATCGGAACGGCCAGCAGGACGGAGAAAGGTACAGACCAGCTTTCATACAACGCGGCCAGGAAAAGGAATACGAAAGTGATGGAGAACGCGAAAATATAAATAGTGGTTGAGCCTGCGCGGATCTCCTCATAGCTCAATCCTGAAAACTCATAGTTGTAGCCCTGGGGCAATATCCGGTTAGCGATAGCGATCAGCGAATCCGTAGCCTGGTTGCTGCTGTAGCCTTCCGCCGGGGCGCCATCGATTTCCGCCGATCGGAAGATATTGAAATGGGACACCAGTGGCGGCGCCTCTGCCGGCGTGTAAGTGACCAGTGTACTCAGGGGCACCATCGCGCTGTCCGAGTTACGGACATAATATTTGTTCATATCCGTGACCACAGCCCGGTAATTGGTGTCGGCCTGCACCACGACGTGGAACGTACGGTTATATTCGGTGAAATCATTAATATACAGGCTGCCCATGAAAGCCTGGATCGTGGTGAAAACGTCGCTAACATTGACCCCTAATTTCTCACACTTGTCACGGTCCACTTTCAGGTTGAAGCTGGGCGTGTTAGCGGAATAAAAGCTATAAGTACCGCTGATGGCGGGATTCTTATTGGCTTCATCGATGAATTTGGTCACGACATTCTGAAAGGCCTGAAAATTGTCGTTCGTGCTGCGCTGTTCGATCTGCAGGCTGAAACCGACCGTTTCTCCTACGCCGGGGATAGGCGAAGGTGGGATCACCTCGACGTTGGCATTTTTTATCCCGGCGTCAAGGATCCTCTTTTGCATCACGCCGATAATTCCGGGTACCTGCTGGCTTTCCTCACTTCGTTCATCCCAGGGTTTGAGCTGGACATAAATGGTGCCTGCATTGGAGTTGGTAGCGTTGTTGACCACGTTGAGCCCGGATAGGGCAGCATAATGCGCAACGCCGGGCGTTTCCGTCACTACTTTCATCAACCTTTGCATGACGTCCACCGATTGTGCTGTGGCAGAGGCCGGCGGCAGCTGAAAGGTGACGTAAAGGTTGCCATCGTCTTCCGACGGGATAAAACCGGTAGGCTTCTTCTCGAACAGGAAGTAGGCGCCGACGCAAATAGCGACCAGCACGATGATGACGAAAGTGGATGCCTTGATGCTTCTGTTAACGCCGTTCTTATAACTTTCAGTGATCTTATCGAACCAGTTGTTGAAGCGCTCGAACAACCTGTCCAGGCCCTTCTTCTTCTTATTCGGATCAGTAGGTTTCAACAACAGGGTACACAGCGCTGGTGTCAGCGACAGGGCGATAAAGGCGGAAAGGATCACCGAGATGGCGATGGTGATGGCAAACTGCTGGTAGAGCCTTCCAACGATGCCGGGAATGAATCCGACCGGGACGAACACCGCGGCAAGGATCAGGGCTATCGCCACCACAGGGGCGGAGATGTCTTTCATTGCCGTATACGTAGCTTCTTTCGGCGACATATGCTCATGATCCATATAATGCTGAACTGCTTCCACCACGATGATCGCATCATCCACCACGATGCCAATGGCCAGTACGAAGCCGAACATCGTCAGTGTATTGATGGTAAATCCAAGCGGAATGAAGAAAATGAAGGTGCCCAAGATCGACACCGGGATGGCGAGGATGGGAATGAGGGTACTGCGGAAGTTCTGCAGAAAGACGAATACCACCACAGCCACAAGACCCAGCGTCTTCAGCAAGGTCCATACTACATCCGACATAGACACCTTTACCACGGTGACCGCCTCGAAGGGAACCGAGTATTCGACATCGGCGGGGAAGGACTGTTTCAGCACAGCCAGTTGTTTATAAATACCATTGGCCGTCTGCAGCGCATTGCTGCCGGGGGCCTGATAGATGCGCAAAAATGAAGCCCGGTGACCGTCTACGAAGGAATTGCTGGAAAAAGTGAATTTCCCCAGTTCGACCCTGGCCACGTCTTTCATATATACCAGTTCGCCTCTCCCCGGATTATTCTTGATGATGATATTTTCAAATTCCGACACTTTGCTCAACCTTCCGTTGACCAGGATGCCGATCTCGAATGCCTGCGTCTTGTCCTGTGGCGGAACGCCGGCAGACCCCGCTGCGACCTGTACGTTCTGTGCATTGAGAGCAGCGATGATATCTCCGGGCATCAGGCTGTAGGAGGCCATCTTCTGAGGATTCATCCAGACGCGCATACTGAAATCGTCAGTAAACCGGGAGATGCTGCCTACTCCGGGTACACGCAACAAGGCGTCCTGGATAAAGATGTTGGTGTAGTTATCGAGGAAGGTGATGTCATGTGTCCCGTTGGGGGCGTAGACCGCAATCATCATCAGCTGGCTGGGGTTGATGGCCCGGACAGTGATACCGAGACGGGCGGCCACGGCCGGCAGCAGAGGGTTGGCAATACTGACCCGGTTTTGAACATCGAGCGTCGCGATATCGATATTCGTTCCGATGTTGAACGTGACATTGATGGCCATCAGCCCGTTATTCGTACTGTTGCTCTGCATGTATTCCATCCCGGGACTGCCGTTGACCTGCTCTTCGATCGGAGTGGCCACGGTTTGTTCGACCGTTACGGCGTCGGCGCCGGTGAATTGACCGTTGACCTGTACGACGGGCGGCGTAATATCAGGATATTGGTCAATGGGTAGGGTAAGTATACAAATAGCGCCGGCGATCACCAACACAATCGACACCACCATAGCGGTCACCGGACGTTTAATAAATGTATTCGCAATCATAGAAATATAATATCAATGTTTACCTGTGCCTGTGCTGTCCTTATTACCCGGTTGTTTGGTAGAGGCATTGATCTGTGAGCCTTCATGGATAGCTTGCACGCCGTCTACAACCACCCGGTCGCCTGCTTGAATACCCGATCTGATAATGACGTTCGGCCCGATAGTCTGACCGAGCTGTACTTTCACCTGGAAGGCGTGCAGCTTAGGTGTTTCGACGGTATCAGTGCCTTTTTTGCCCTCGGAATCTGTACCCTTCCTGGCTGTCGAATCGGCCGAATGGGCATGGAGGATGGTATCTTTGGCAATGAACAGGAAGTATTCGCCCATCTGTTCGACCACGGCCCTGCTGGGTACGACGATTTGCGGAGCTGCGTCCTGGTTATGCACCCTGACTACGCCGCTCATCCCGGCACGCAACAGGAATTGAGGGTTGGGAAAGGCCAGGCGGACATCGATAGTGCCTGTCTGCGGATCCACGGCACGGTCAATGATCGCGATCTTCCCGACATAAGGATAAATCTGGCCGTTGGGCAATATAAAAGTGAACAGAGAGTCTATTTCCTTTTGCTTGTGCATTTGCAGGTCTTCGAAGTGAGGCAGCTGCGCTTCATTGATATAGAAATCCACGGCCATTGGGTCATCGGTGGAAATCGTGTTGAGTAAGGTCGTCCCGGGACTTGCCAGGTTACCTACGCGGACCTGGGAGATACCGATGGTGCCGTCGAAGGGGGCATAGATATTGGAATAGGTGAAATTAGTGAGCGCGGTTTTCAACGCCTGCTGAGCGGCTTCCACCGAGTCCTTGGCATTCTGCAACGCAATCAGCTGATGATCCACCAACTGAGTGGCAACGGCGTTGTGTTTGGCGAGGTAGATATAACGGTCCGCATCCTGCTGTTGCTGCTTCAGGTTGCCGGAGTCCACCCGAAGGTTGGCCCTGGCCTGGTCCACGGTAGCCTGATAAAGGCGTTCGTCGAGCTTGTAGAGGAGTTGCCCCTTGTGTACATGGGTGCCTTCCGTAAAGTTGATCGAGGTAATATACCCCGTCACCTGCGCGTTAAGCGCCACCTGTTTGAGCGCGATGGTCGTGGCAGGATATCTATCATAATACAGCACACGCTGGGCCGTCGCCGTGATCAGGTTGACGGGGACGGGGGGTGTGGGTGGCGTTTGCTTGTGCTCGCAGGCGAAAAACGCCAGTGCACTTATCAAAACCAGGATCGATGCCAGTCTATTCATACCAATGATTGATTATTATTTTATTGAAGATTAACCAGGATTAACTGTGATGATGCCCATAGCTTTTTCCAGGTCGACCTTACTGGACAGGACCTGGAAGATGGAAGTTTCGTAGGTCAGCTCGGAAGTGATCAGGTTGGTTTCGGCAGTGATCACATTCAGATAGGGGACAATCCCCTGCAGATACTGCAGGTTAACAATGTCGTACGTCTCTTTGGCCAGGCCCACATTCTCTTGTGATACGGTGACATTATACAGGTTGCTTCTATAATTAGACATAGCAGTGGTGTAATCGTTCCAGATCTGGGATTTCAGCTCTACCTCGCTCCAGTCCAACAGATCATATTGCAACCGGGCCTTTTTGAGATTATTCGTTCGAGCGAAACCCGTGAAGATAGGAAACGTCAGGGACAGGCCCTCATAGCTAAAAGGATACCCCTGGGAGAAAAGATTGCCGAAAGTATTGCTCTCGAATTCATCTTCGTAATTGAAGAAGGCGCCTACCGTCGGCAGCCATGCATGCCGGTAGTAATTGACCGTTTGCAATTGCAACTGTTTGGTCGTCTGCAGATACTGGTACTCAATACGCTTTTCAAACGTCAGCCCCTGGGTTGTATCGAACGCCATATCGTTCTTCATCTGTAATGTATCGTATAAAACATTGAATTGGTGCAGTGGCGGATAGCCCATCACCTGCTTCAGCTGCGCATACTGGGGCCTGACGGCCTCTGTCGCCTGCCGGAGTGTGAACAGCGAGTTATTCAGCGAAATGACGGCCTCGTCATAATCCGACTTGTCCACAATGCCGCCGACATATTGGTGATAGGTATCGCTGACATTCTTATTGAGCCGGGCCGTGTCTTCTTTCAGAATGTTGATTTGTTCCAGGGTATTCAGCAGGCTGTAGAAGGACTTGCTGACCGCATCGATGATCTCGATCTTCGTGCTGTCGGTGATCTGCTGGGCCTGTTTGACATACAGGGGGGCTGCCTTCACCGCATAGAGGAGCGCCGGATTGAAGATCGTCTGGGTGACGGCCAGTGTTGGCGTAATGGTATTGACGATGCCCGTCTTTTCCTGGGTGAGCTTGCCGGAATCGTTGAAAAAGCTCGTCGGCAGCGTATTGTAATGCGTAAGGCTGCCCGTTATATTCACCTGGGGTAGCCACCCGGAGGTATTGATGGCATTCGTAGCCCTGACGATGGCCACGTTGATAATAGCCATATTGATGTAGGGCTCATGCTTGAGCGCATAGGCCACACATTGATCCAGGCTGAGTACCTGGGCCGTGTCCGGAGGAGTATTAGGCTGAGAAAAAGCGGCAATCGATAGACAAAGAAAACAAATGCTGGAAATCAGGTTCTTAACAATGAGTGCGATTTTTGGCATATCGATTATAATAGTGATTTATCATACAATTACAGTCAGTGTGGAGCTAGTTGACAAGGCCGGTATAACCGTCTGCCGGCAGACGGCTATACGTGCGCAAAGATTAGATATTTTGTCAAATTGTTGAATTAAAATGACATTAATATAATAGGGGTGCTATTAATTGATAATGAAGGAGAAAGGGGCACAAATAACCAACCTCTTGACCAATGGGAATATGACGGGATGAACGGATAAAAGGCTAGCCTACCGGTTTGGAAGTCCGATAGGCAGTTCCTTTGAAGATCGCCACCAGTTCGCCTTGTTCATTGGTCGTCCTGACGTCATATACACCAATCTTGTTGCCCAGGTGGATTTCCCGGGCTTCAACGGTCATCAGGTCGCCGGACTTTGCGGACTTTGTGAAGCTGATACTCACGTCCAGGGCAACGGTGAGAATGCCATGGGAATTGCACGCAAAAGCGAAAGCGGAGTCGGCTGCGGAAAACAGCACACCGCCATGGACAATATCGAAGCCATTGAGCATGGTATCCGTTATCCGATAGTGCAATTTGCAGTATCCTTTTGCATATTCGTCGATTTCCAGCCCGAGCCATTGGGAAAACCTGTCCCGCTGCAACATAAGAGCGAGTATATCCTGTGTCGATGGAATGGATTCAGCCATAGCTAAAATATGCCGGCATATACTTTGTCTTTCCTGCTGGCCAGCAGGTTCATCACATCTTCCCTGGTGCCGGTAAAGGGACCGGAAGATTCGATCTTCAGGGTGGCCATGGCCGCAGCAAACTCTCCGGCATCCTGGATGGCTGCCCCCTTTGTCCGTTGATAAAGATAGCCTGCCATATAGGTATCACCGCACCCTGTTGCGTCTACCACCGAAGTGGTGGGAATATAGGCTTGTATATAGGAAAAGTTGCCGTCTGCATAGATGACCGACCCTAAACTTCCCAGGGTAATGACCACTTCCCGCACACCCCAGTCGGCCAGTATCTTCGCGCCTTTGAGAATATCGGGCTGCCCGGTCAGTACGGCCATCTCCGACTCGTTGGTCTTTAAAATATGTATGTAGGGGAGGGCTTCTCTCTTATCGGGCCAATCCACGGCCAGCACCTCGTGATTCTCCACCTTGCGCAGATAGCCCTGGGCATCCAGCGACACCTGTCCTTTTGCCGCCAGGGTCCTGATGAGATCGACCGGAATGTCGCTGGCCAGCAGGGGGCCGAGGTGAAAGATCCTGGCCTGGACATCATTCAACTGACCGACCGTAAAAGCATCGGCCGTCTGCAACACCCGCTGGGTACGGTGATCGGAATCCTCGCCATAAATATTTTCGAAGTATACAGTATGTGCGCTGGGAAGGGCAGTCACTTCGACGCCTTTAGCCCGCAGGTCAGCTACTGCCTGCATTTCAGTCGGCGCCAATGCGGTGACCAGGGTATAGCTGACATCCATCCCCGCCAGGGCGTTGGAGAAGTAGAAAGCTGTCCCCCCCGCCATATGGACCACCGACCTGGTCGTCTCTACTTTGTCTAATGTAATATGTCCTATGCAGCAGATGTCGTGCCTGTTCATTTTGCTATCGGTTTCTAATGACTATTTCTGATGACTGTTGTTTCGTGGCCTATCAATATACCTATGTACGGCCAATCTCCAAATGTAGGATTTTTTTCCATGCGGATTATTTAGTTACTTTGCAATTCAAAGTACTTTTTAAATTAAGTTCCATGGACCTGTTCGTGCCGGAAGATTCCATCGTCAGAAAAATATGGGGCAGGGGAGACACCGTCCTGCTCATCTTTGCCGGAGCTTCTGCGGAATTTGCCCTCAACAAGGCGGTAGATTGGCTCTATTTTACAGGGCGCCTGCCGGCAGATCCATTGGGAAGGCTGTTCTCGACGGTCACGTATGCACAGAAGATTGTTTTTTCGTCCAGGAACAAGGCTCTGGAGTCGATAGACAAGATTGTCTCTATCCACCGGGGCGTGGAGGAACAACGTGCCGCGTCCATACCGGCAGCTGCCTATCTCGACGTACTTTTCCTGTTGATCGATTACTCGATCCGGAGTTTCGAACTGCTGCAGCGAAGGCTGACCCGGGAAGAGAAGACTGAAATCTTTGCCGTATTCAACCGGCTTGGCGAACGGATGGGATTGGCCGGATTGCCCGGCGATTTAGTAGCCTGGGAGCATGATCGTAAACAGCATCTCCAAGAGAACCTTGTCTGGGGTCCTTTTTCTGCGGATCTGTACCAACAATACCGGAAACACCTGGGCGCCTTTCGATATTGGCTGTTGTTACAAGGCCAGACGCTGCTGGTTCCGCCCGCTGCACGACGATTACTGCCGCTGCCTGCCATGGCAGTGATAAGCCCGGTCATCCAACTCTATAAGGTAGTCAGGCTGCTGCGGTTGGACTCTTGGGTGAGAGTGGCCTTGCTGCCGAAAAAATTCAGGGCATCTGTGGCCGCACTGGACGGCTATAAACCAGGTACGCGGTAACGATTCCGACAAAATTTTGCCTATTTTTGACACACTGCCAACTGAATGTAACTGTATGATAAAATTAGCCCTGCCAATCCTGTTGTGTGTATTGTCCTTTAACTCAAGTATTGCCCAGTCATCCCTGCCTGTGCCTTTGAATATCCGGCAGGCTTTCGACAAAGGCACCCGTACGACTGCCGGCGAGCCCGGGCCGCACTATTGGCAGAATAAGGCGGATTATTCCATCAAAGTGCATTTTGACCCGGCGACCCGCCTGGTCAGCGGCTCAGAGTCTATCGTTTACAGCAATAACAGCCCGGATACGCTGCGTCAACTACTATTCAAGCTCTATCCCAACCTCTATAAAAAAGGCGCTCAGCGGATGATGACCATCTTACCGGAAGATGTCACCGACGGCGTTGCTGTCACTAACCTGGTGGTCAATGGCCAGGCGCCCGATAAGGCAACCGGAGGACGCAGGAGGCCTGCAGATGGAACGGATATGCCCGTAAAGATCGCTGCGCTCGGCCCCGGCCAAAGCCTGCGCGTATCCCTCGATTTTGCCTATACGCTGAATAAAACTTCTCATATCCGCACCGGCGAGGTAGACAGCGGAGCGTATTTTATAGCCTACTTCTTCCCCCGCATTGCCGTCTATGACGATATCGACGGATGGAACCGCAATCCCTACCTGGGGACGCAGGAATTCTACAATGATTTTTGTCATTTTTCCGTGGCCATCACGCTGCCCGGCGATTACCTTGCCTGGGGCACCGGAGATCTCGTCAACCGGGAGGAGGTGCTGACAGATAAATACAACAAACGAATTGACGCGGCTAACACCGGCGATGCCACCGTGACCATTATCGATACCAGTGACCTTGCCCTTCGGGATATTACGCGGCACGCCGATACGCTGACCTGGAAGTTCGTGGCCGACAGTGTGACGGATTTTGTATTTGCCGTCAGCAATCACTATATATGGAAGGCATCGAGCCTGGTCGTCGATCCGGCAACAGGCAGACGGACCCGGACAGACGCGGTATTCAACCCTGTACACAAGGATTTTTACGAAGTAATCGATTTTGCCCGCAAGACGGTACAGGATATGAGTTACCGGTTTCCGGCGTGGCCCTATCCCTATCCGCACGAAACCGTATTCGACGGGCTCGACCAGATGGAATACCCGATGATGGTCAACGACAACCCGCTGGACAGCAGATCGGAGTCGATCGAACTCACCGATCATGAGATCTTTCATACGATGTTTCCTTTCTACATGGGCGTCAACGAGACTAAATATGCCTGGATGGATGAAGGGTGGGCGACGATCGGGGAATGGCTGATCTCACCTATGATCGACACCAGCCTGGTTGATGA
>Ga0302326_10004240_pt1 | contig 33311 bp, 37 predicted proteins | sample Palsa_T0_3_FD_202264 | JGI IMG/M metagenome (GOLD analysis project Ga0302326, IMG submission 202264) | Peat permafrost microbial communities from Stordalen Mire near Abisko, Sweden - Palsa_T0_3 | ecosystem: Environmental > Terrestrial > Soil > Palsa > Peat permafrost | place: Sweden: Abisko...
CCGATCATGTCAACGCGCCGTTTCACTCTCAATCGGAACATCTGCGGTTCCTGCTGATACGAATCGGCGCGCAGCAATCGCGGCTGGGGATGGTGTTCGATCATCGATTGCTCGATGCGTTTGGCTCGGAAATGCTTTTCCGATTGATCGACCAGGCTTGGCAGGGCAAGCTCGACGAAATCTCGCCGCGCGTGAAGCAAACCGAGCCGGCGCATCTGGATCACTGGAAGCGGCGGTTCGGATCCGGGCGAACGCTTAACCGGCTTCTCCATCGCCTGAGCACGCTGGAGATCTGTGCTCTGCAAATGCCGCCGCAAGGCAAATTTCGGCCGATGCGCATGCTGCATGAAAGCTTATCCCGTGAAGAAACGATCGCCTTGAACAAGAAGGCCGGCGAAGAAATCGGCGTGCCGATCCTCCTGCCCTCGGCGGCGGCCAGAGCTATTTATGCAATGCGCGAGGTACTGTCCGGGATTTCCCTGCCAGGCGCCCAATATCTGATATTCACTTCCGCGAACATTCGCGCGCCGGGCCAGGAGTGGGAGAAATTATTCTTCAATCATTTTTCACTGCTGCCGCTGAGCGTGGAAACTCAGCCGGCGGCGGGCATCAAGGAGATGGCTGTTGCGCTGCGAAACCAGTTCTTCGCGCAGATGAAAGAAAAGATTCCCTTCGTTATGCAGGATGCGTCGGCGCTGGGGAGGATTTGTCCGTTTTGGATCGGGAGCAGGCTTCTGCGTTTGGTCGCCAAGGGCCGGATGTGCTCGTTTTATTTCGCCTGCCTCAAAGACAATGGGTATTCCAACGACACGTTCATGGGGCAGCGGGTGCTGAACCTTTTCCACCAGCCGCTGGTGTTTTCACCGCCTGGCTTGAACATCTGCATGACCGAGTTCCGCGGCCGATTCAACCTGGTGATTTCATACATGCAGGATGTGATCGACGATGACGCGGCCAAGCTGCTTATGCAGGAATTCAAGTCGGTGCTGGTGCAACCGGCGAGCGAACCAGTTTCCCGCTGACGGTTTTCGGCAGCGACTTCACTTCACGGAATTCGACGGGCACCATGTAGGACGACAGATATTTTCGGCAGTGCGCGCGAAGCGATTCGATCACCGCCGCCGGATCGTTGACGTTTCCACGAAGAACAACCTGCGCGATCGGTGTCTGGCCAAACTGGGGATGATCTTTGCCAGATACCAGCGATTCCTTCACGCCGGGCACCGAATTGATAACTTGCTCCACCTCTTCGGGAAAGACTTTCATGCCTGCACAGACGATCACGGTCTTGCTGCGGCCCAGCAGGCACAAACTTCCTTGATCGTCGATGCGCCCCAGGTCGCCGGTGTGGAACCATCCTTCTTCCAGGCACTCATCGCGCAGTCGCCAGGGAGAAAAATAGGCGTCAAACATTCCTTTGCCCCGCATCAATACTTCACCGATGCCGTCCTGATCGGCCCGGGCGATCCGTACCTGATAGTCGGGCAGAATTCGGCCGACTGTGGTTGCCCCGGCGAGGTTCGCATTCGTATTAATAAACGGCAACCCGATCTCGATAATCCCGTATGCTTCGGAGGGCGTCAGGTTGAACTTATCCTTGAAGCGTCCATAAATATCCGGCGGCATCTTCATGGATGTGCTGATCGCCATTCGCACATTGGCCAGCGCATCGGGCGCGAGCGCCTTCGACATCGCCATCAAATGAAAATGGACCGGCGAACCGTAGATGAATGTCGGCCGCACCGTCTGTGCCGCCTCAATGACCGAAAAGGGAAAACCATGATTTGCAACGACGATCGTCGCTCCCCTGCGAAGAAACAGCAGAATTGAAACCACGAAATGATGGCTCATCCCCAGCACCCAGAGGATCACATCCTTTTCGGAAATCGCCAGCCCTTGATTGGCCGCATCCGTGCGTTCGATGATCGATCGATGTGAGATCACCACGCCCTTGCTTTCGCCTGTGGTGCCCGAGGAGAAGCGAATGAAGGCCGCCCCCATCTCGCGGCACTTTTGATTTAACTCTGGATCGGAACGTCGCGACCGCCAGTGGAAAAGATCATCGACCTTCTCCGCCGCCTCATCCCCCGCAACGGGAGGAAGGCTCGAATGCGTCAAAACTCCGCTCACGTCGATGCGCTCAATCGTCTGGTTGACTTCGTTGGCGGTAAGCGAATCCGCCACGGGTACCACGGCCGCGCCGCACGCGAGCAAGCCGAGCGCGCCAATCACGTAATCAATTCCATCACTGCAACGAAATGCGATTCGCTGGCCAGCGGCGATTTCGCGGTTAGTCAGAAGCGCGCGCAAATTGTCGATGCGTTCCAGCAGTTCGCCATAGCTGATCGTCCGGGCGCCCTGCACCATCGCGGTTTTGTCAGCACAATGGCGAGTCTCTTCGCGGATGAGTTGGACGATATTCATTCGTCGTTGCTCCGTCGCTCGCACGGCGGGACGGCCGTGTTACGAGATCAATCCAAGGCTGCTGAACACATTACTGTCACTGGACTCTCGAAGCCGTGGCTGTCAACTCTACGCCCGGCGCGAGCATACGTGCTCCGCGATATACCAGCAACGCCATCACAATAGCGGCGGGAAGCGCCACAAGGTGCGCGCCGACAAACCACGCCAAGTGCGGATGGGCGTCCGATCGAATCGCATATCGCCCCAGTCGCAGGCACACTGCCGGGACCGCCGGCGGCATGCACAGCGCGAGCATGGCAATCACCATGAATTTGTTGAGATGCAATCGAAGGGCGAGATAGAGAACAACAAACCATCCCCACGGCCACAGGACCATCCCCGGCAAAATAGTCACAACGGCCGCCGCCGCCAAACCAAGGGGCGAGGCGTTCTCCGTGCGGAATCGCTTGAACCATTGGGCGAGCCTCCGACTCGGTGGCGCCGCAATTCCAGGAAGGCGCCGATGCGGAATCGGCAGCAGGTTTCGGAGAATCAGCCGCAAATGAAGCAGAGAGATGCGGAAGTTATCGCGAACGGGGTGAAAGCTGGAAACCCGCTCCAACGGATCGGGATACCAGACGCGAATGGGCACGCTCTGGGTGCGGAGCCCCGCCCAGATCGCTCGGGTGATGATCTCCATTTCCATGTTGTAGTGCCGCGATTCCAGGTTGAGATTCATGACGTGCTTCAAGGGGTAAGCGCGAAATCCACTTTGTGAGTCCTGGACGGCCGCGCCGCATTCAACGCAGATCCAGAAATCCGAGAATTCACGGCCGAAGACGCTGGAATCCGGCATAATGCCGACGACTTGGTCCCGGCGGCCGATGAGGATCACATCCGGCGCAAGCCGCGGGAAAAACCGCGGCATATCTTCGGGAAAATGTTGCCCATCGCCATCGAGCGTTATGACATATTCCGCTCCACGCTTCGCGGCATAACCAAACGCCGTTAGGAGCGCGGCACCTTTTCCCAGATTTGCCGGATGACGAACGACGGCGACATCAAGCGGTTTGAGAAGATCGACCAGATCGGCGTCGGTGCTTCCATCATCGACGACCACGACGTTGGCGATTTGTTCGCGGCAGCGCTTCGCCACATCGGTGATGGTGGCGGCGTTGTTAAAGACCGGGATGCCGCACCAGATCTGGCTCACGCTTTGGAAACCATGGTTTGAAGATCGCGAATCAATTGCGATGGCGCTGATTGCGAATCCGCCAACAAAGCAAAAATCGGATTGTCGCCCTCAATCGAATCGATCGCCAGACACAACGCGAACCGCGAATCGCTCCACAACGCGAGCATCTGATCCGCCTCGCCATCAGCGACAAGCCGCTGGGCATGGCGAGCAAGGGACGTCAGCGGCCGGGCATCATCCTGCACAAACATACAAGGTCCAACCAGCCCCAGGGCAATCGCGATCTCGCCCGCAACGCTGGTGGGAAGAGTGTAGATAAACAGATTCCCCCGTCCAAGCGTGCGGCCGGAGTCGACGTAGTCCTGGAAATATTCTCGATTATCGCGCAGGCATCCGTCGGGGGTGGAAGAGATGATTCCGATTTCTCGATTTGTCGATTCCTGCCAGCCAGTTGCTCGTAGTGCGACGCTGGCGGCGCAGAGGCCAAGGCGGGATTCTGTTGTCAGTCTGCCAAAATATTTCACGGGCCGGTCGATGAGAGCGAGGATGTCAGCGGTCGCGGAAAAGGCGGGCGAGGGCTTTTGCCAGGATCGGCCTCCGGGCATGAAGACTCCGTAATCCTGTGCACAATACCATGCCACAGCGCGAATCATGCTTGATTTCCTTCGCCGAGCAGGATGGCGGTGTTCACGCCGCCGAATCCGGAATTGGTTGACAGCGCGAGCGGCGCGCGGCCGATCGGGGCGGGCATCGTGTGCGCCCAGTCGATGGCAGCGGGATCGGGCGAGCGAAGTCCAACAGTCGCGGGAACCACGCCACGTGATATGGCTCGCCCGGCGACCAAAATCTGCAGCAATCCCGCCGTCGCCAGCGTGTGGCCAACGCCGCCCTTGATCGAAAAGACGGGCTTGGGTTTTGGGATCGTGTTGCCAAAGGCGAGCATCTCCATCGCATCGCTGTAGATGGTCGCCGTGCCATGAGCGGCAATGAAGGAGATTTCGTCGGCTTGTCGTTTGGCCATCGAGCACGCTTTGCCGATCGCCCGCGATAATCCGCCGGCGTTGCGGTCCGGGGCGGTCATGTGCGTGGCATCGGTGGTATTGCCCCAACCGAGAATCGATGTCTTACTTTCTCGCGGGGGGGATTTCAAAATCCCGGGGTCGCGGGGTCTGAGGTAGTCTGAAGAGTCGGGTTTCGGCGGACGATCCGGCTCTTCGGAGTACCTCAGAGCCGGCGTTGGTGGAGTGGTGGAAACGTCGCTTTGTAAATCATCCGAGACAACCAGTGCCCACGCCGCGGCCTCACCGAGGGTGAGGCCGTTTCGGCTTTCATCAAATGGACGGGCCGGTGCCGCGCACAGCGAATGCAGCGTCGAAAAACCAGAGTAGACAAACTCCGACACTGCATCGCACGCGACGACGAGCACTGCCTTCTCATCGCCGCGGCGAATGAGCGATGCGGCTTGAGTTACCGCCATGGAAGAGGATGCACATGCGGATGAAATTACCATTCCCGCTCCACGCAACTGGAGCAGGGCCTTGATTCGAGCGAGCATCACCTGTGGCCGCGCTTCGGCTGCCAGTTCCGCATGGCCCTGGAGGATCGACCGCTCCACATAATCGATCTCACCGACGGTGGTGGAGAGGATGAGGGGCGTCATTGGATCGAGCTTGCCAATCAGGGGGGTCAAGAGGCGATTCAACATGGCCATCACTCGCGATCCGTTTGGATCAACCTCAAGATCGGGGATAACGGCCGCCTGATCGCTGGTAAATCCGCGCTCGGCAAATCGGTCGATCGCTGCAATGGCGGTTTCGCCGCCGAGCAGACCGTTCCACAGCGCATCGATCCCCCAGCCGTAGGCAGTGACTAAATCTGATTGAGCGATGACAACGTTCACTTGAGCCCGCCAAACTCGCCGGCCCGCCAGCGCTGGCGGCAGGTTTCCAGAATCGCCGGGCTGGCCATCAGCGGGACGCCCGATGAATCGACAAACATTTGCACGGTATATCCGGTGGCTGCCAGAGTGCAGTCTTGCTTGTGGATCTCATACTCGATGTCGATCCGCGCTGATTCATGCCAGATCATCTTGCCGATGATCGATACCTGCTCGCCCAGCACGATGGGGGCGAAATAATCCACATGGAGCTGCACGATTGGGGCTAACAGGCGCTCACGTTTGAAATCGGCGTAGCCAAGCCCACAGGATCGCCCAAGTTCCTCGTTGGCTTGCTCGAAAAGGTTGGCATATCGGCCGTGCCAAAGGACCGTCATTGGATCGACATCGCTGAAACGCACGCGATGCCCAAGCCGCACAATCAGCGGAGGCGGTCCATCATTTTCCGTCGGGAAGTAGCCACCTCTTTTTCGTCGCGGACCAGAGGTCATGGATGTCCCCCTTCCCCGGCCGCGTCGGGACCAGCGACGATCGAGAACTCGGCGTATCGCTTCTCGCCGCTGGATAATCTGGCCTTGATCAGGAAATCACCGCTGCCGTCGGAAGTCATTTCGGCATCGATGACGATTTGATCCCCCGGCAGCACGGGCTGCATCATTTTCGCGTTCTTGAGCGCGCGGACGCGCAGATCGAGAAGGCCCTGCCGCATCGCGCCGGCAACCACCACCGCCTGCATCAGGCAAATCCCGGGCATCAGCGGATAATCCCGGAAATGATCGGGGAAAACCATCAGCTCGGGATCCACATTGAGCACGGCGCGAAATCCGCTCTCACGCGGCTCCACGTTTAGAAGCGATCGAATTTGCTTGCGGATCGCATTCATGGCTACCGCATCGCCCGATTCTTAACGATGATGCGATAGTGAAACTGATTGTTGTCCATCACGATTCCGTAAGGGTATAGGACTGGGGCCGATGAGGCATACAGATAATATCTGGCTCGCCACTTTGCACCGAAAACACCTTCGAGATGTTTGTCGAGCAGAACCGCCGGCTCGCCGCCGAATTCAAATACCAGCTTGCCATCTTTCGTGTTTTGGCTGAAGACCACTCTGGTTTTTTTAATCTTCACCTGTGCGGTCTCAATGGGTACCAGATCAAAATACATTCTCCGAATGTCCTGACCCATGGCCAGCAACAGGTTCTGGTGCTCCATGAGCTGGGGCACGGCGAAATCAACGGTGGACCCATGCTGATCGCCCCTGATTTTGAACAATGTCACTCCAACAAGAGTGAGTCCAACCAATTCAAATCTGTCGGCGTGCCGATCCACCACCAGCTCGCCCAGCGCCGCCAGCTTCTCGTGAAACGGGGCCTGGATGATCACCGTTTCATCGAAAGTCACCGGCCTATCGGGCAGCGCATCGAGAAAGCGCTCGCGCATGGCCAGCGGGTTTGGGTCATTCAACGGCGGCAGGGGGCCGCGAGTGAATGGCTCGGGAGCGCATCCACCGGCCAGTGAAAGCAAGATCCAGGCCGGCGTGGCCCACGGCTTTATCAATATGCCTCCAGCCTGCGGCATAGGTCCAAATGAAACTGAAGTATCCCCGGAATCACCAAAAACGCCGTGAGATATCCGGCAACAAGGCCGGATGTCAGACTGACCCCCACTTGAAAGAGTGCCGGATGATGCGCCAAGAGCATCACGCCAGTGCCCACCAGCGTCGTTACGAATGACAAATGCACCGACGCCATTCCCTGGCCCAGGATGGTCTCGCGGCCCTCGAAGGCGTAGGTGGCAAAGACACCGTAATCGCTGGTGAGCGCCAGCACGATGACCGAGGCGATCACCGTCACGACGCTCATCGACATCGACATCATCTCCAACGCCGCCAGCATCGCAACCAGCCCGGTGAGCGAGGGCAACATGATGATCAAGGATTTGACCACGCTGCGCGTGAGCACCAGCAAGGCGACGCTGATAAATGCCACGCTGATTCCCACCAGAAGATGCGTTTCTGAAATCGCCGATTCCTTAAAACCCTGGCTGAGCATCCCGCGCGAAACGACCTGCGCATCGGGCCGGTCATGCAGCAGGCCGCGCACCATGGTCGTGTTCGCGGGCGTGTCCGCAAAATAACTGAGCATCTGCCAATCAGTGCCGGAGCGGGCGGTGAATTGATCTTGGACGCTGGCAAGGATCAGCCGCGGCGGATTTTCCGCCGGCGGATTTGAAAGAATCTGAAAAAATGGATCGAACGCCGAGGCGGAGAATCCATAAGGCTCTCCCGCCGTCGCCAAATCCTGACGCAACTTTGCGATGCGTTGTGGCGACCAGAAATGCCGCCAGCGCGTCTCATTGGCGTGCCGGGTCGTGGCCGATGGCCAGAAACTGCTCAGCGATGTGAATTGTCCCTCGGGAAAATGGGGCGAAACGATGCGGTAGGCCTCATCGCTCGCCTCCTCCGCCTGGTCTCGAGTCCTGCCTGTCACCACCAGAATTGCCAGATCGGTATCCGAGCGGGCCCATTCCTTCTGAAAATCGGCCTCGTCGTTTTTGACCGATGGGCTCACGCCATCGAGTCGAGTGAAATCCGAATCGAAATTAATCTTTCGCGCGATGAAAACCGCTGCCAGGAATAATATGGGGGCGATGATCGTGATCGGGGCCATCTTCCTGCCCCAGCGATCCAAAGGCATGCCGCGGCCCAGCCCCACGATGCTCCCGCCCGGCTTGAGCAATTTCGGCAGCACAAAGATCGCCGCCAGCAGAGATAGGATCAGCGAGATGCTGGTGAGATAGCCCAACTGGCGATAGGCGGGAATCCTGGAAAACAGAAAAGCGATAAACACGCCGAGCGTCGTGAGGTGGCTGATCAAGAGCGGTCGAAGGATGCGGCGGAGATCGGCGCTCGGATCTTTTCCCATCCAGACGGCCGTGTAAACGAAGATGCCGTAATCCACGGCACTTCCGGCCATCGCCACGGTCAGGCCGATCATCATCGTGGAGAGTTTCGGATAGACCAGCGCGCAGAATCCGATCGTCAATCCAGCCGTCACCACCGGCAACAGAAAAACCGCCCCCACTCGCCAATCGCGAGAAACGCAGAGAAAAAGCAACAGAAAACCGATGGCGTTGATCGTGCCGGCGACACGCATGTCGCGCCGCATGAGCGCTTCGTTCTGCTGGGTGTGGATTTGCCCGCAAATGGGTGTGATCTGAATATTCGGCGGAGCCGCGGCGCAAAGATCGTCCAGATGCGCGACCAGCGCCTGCGAACTGGCAAGGCTCGTCGCCGTCGTCGAGGTTTCAAGAATCAACATCAGTTGCTGCCCGTCGGAACTGAGAAAACGACCATCCTTGATCTGCATTCGATAGCCCAGCCCGGTGCTCAGGGAGTAGAGCCGTGAAAGGATTCTGGAACTGATTCCCAGCGGATCGCCGCGGATCATTTGCGGATAAAACGATCCCTCGGGCTTGATCAATTGCAGATAGAGCTCGCGCATGCGCTTGCTCAGCGCCGCAGGGGTGATCGCCGACTGAAGATCGGCAAAATCATCTTCGTTGAGCAATTCGCCGGCGTGATCGAGCAAACCCATCGCTTCATCGATGGCGCTCGCCTGGCTTGGAGGCCGGATCACGCGATCGATGATGTGCGGATCGAGACGTTTCTCGGTGGCGTCGGCTGCGGCGAACAGATCGGATGTCGAGCCGCCGTTCTTCAACCTAAACCAGAGAATCGCCTTGTCGGCGAAGGTGGAATCGCGAAAGAACAGAATCGTTTGACGAGCTTCGCTATGCTCAGGAAGGAGCGGTTCAAGGGAGCTATCGGCGCGCAATCGCAACCAACCGGCACCGGAAATAGCCAGGATCGCGACGATGCAGAGGATCAATCCCATCCCGCGCGGTCGGCCTGCGCGGCCATCACTTCTCATTCGGAGGGATCCTCCACACATTGTCCTTGATCGGTTGATTCACCTGCGTCGCAATGAAATGAATCGTGGTCGAATCGCCACCCGCTTCGTCGATCACCATCGTATTGATGTACGTGTCATCATCGGAAAACGTAACCTGCACGTGACTGATCACCTTTGCCACCATTGTGTCGCTTTTGGGCGAGAAGTTGAGCGAAAGAGGTTTTTCGCTCAGCACATCCACATCGTAGCTTTTGGCGAGCGCATCGTAATTGCCCAGAAACCACGCTTGAATCTGCTCTGAGACTGCCTTAAACGTTGGATCGCCGCCGAGATGGATCACATCCACATGATTTGTATCTTCGTCCCATTGGCGCACTTCTTCGCCTTCGATCCTGACCGCGTAACGCACCGGCTCATGGACGATCCAAATCAATCGATCCGGCTTCTGCAATGCGAAATGCCCTTTGATAATGAGCGGATGGTCGAGGATCGCCAGCTTTTTTTCCTGGACAAAATCCGACTCCACTGTCTGAACCGTTCTCAGCGATTGCTGAAGATGATCCAATAGCGCAAGGGAAAGGCGCGTTGTGGCTTGCGCCGGTAGAGTCGTCGCCGAATCGTTCGATGGGCGGGTAGCAGGACTCTGCGCCACCGACGGCGCGGTCAGCGCCGCGATGAGGCAGACTGCCAAATTGGGGACTGTCCGGTTCACGAGATGATTATCCCCAAGCCGTTGCCATTTGCGCGCCAGATCTTGACCTGGGCCGAGGCGATCAAATCCCCATTTTGGTGTCGGATGTCTCCCTCCACTACGCCAAAATCTCCAAAGCGCGTGATCTTGTGAATCGCGATGGTCAAGCGGTCTCCGGCGCGAGCTTCAGCGGTAACGACAAAATCCTTGACACCCAGCAAAAGTCCCCGATGAGTGCGTCGTTGCTCGGCAGAAAGATGAAAACCGTGCGTGGCCGCAAATGACTGCGCGATCATCTCGATAAACGCCAATTCATCAAGGACGCCCGAAGAATCGAGCAACTGAGAATCCTGCCCGACCACGTAATCGGTTTGACTCCGCCGGTCTCCGATCTGGACCAGTCGATCGATCACGCGAATAGAGTTTCCGTGTGGAATCAGATTTTCGACGCCCGAGGGGAGCAATTCGATCTCGACGCCATCGGCCTTCCAGCAAAGCTGATCGCCGGCAAGATAATCTCCCGTGAGTTGATACGCCGCCCCGCGGCAACCGTAACAATCCGTGGTCTGACTGCAACTGCGGCAGGGTTCCTTGACGTTTTGATGGAACGCCCGAAGGTTCTCAATGACTTCGCTCTGCCGCAGGATTTCATGCAGGGGATCGACCCGGATATTGCCCAGTGGAATGGTCACCCCCACACACGCATAGATGTTTCCACAGGGAGTGACGTGGCAGGCGTAGAGGTGACGTTTGCACGATCGTCCAGTCAATGCCGGCGGCGTGTTCCACTGTCGATGAAACTCTAACCGATCGATGCGCTCGAGTTCTTCAAACAATTGCCGCACAGTTGCCGACGCGATGATCTTCGGTTTCTCACCCGCGAATTTCCGGGGCGTGATAATCTGCACATAGGGCTCGATGTTTTGGGAGCGCGCCCATCGCCACAACACCGGAATCTCGCCGAGATTCTCGTCGCAAACTTCCACGCGAATCGCCAGCCGCGGCCCGTCGCAGTCGGCGTAGCCGTGCTCCTTAAGATTGGAAATCGCCGCATGCGCGGGGGGATAAGTATCGCCATCGCCCGACATTCGGTTGTGCAGCGCAGGATTCAGCGAGTTGATCGTCAGCGCCACATCCACGCGGCGTTCGCGCAGGAATCGGGCCGCGGAATTGGTGATCGCAGCGCCGTCGGTGAAGAGATCCACCTCCATCGCCTTGGCGCGAATATCATCGATGAGTTGCAGGAGATCAGGATATGACTCGGGCTCGCTGTCGATAAGCAAACATCTCACCGCGCCGAGTGTTTTGGCCTGGTCGATCAGGCCCAGAATCTCCGCCACTGATAAAACCGGATGAGCAGATTGCGGTGCGGATTCGCAGGTTGCGCATCGGCACGATCCCCCCGACGCCAAGTCGATCTCCAGCGAAAGTAATCCTTCTCGCTCCACGCATTGGGCGATCTCCTCCGGGCTGAATCCGCGGCCGCCGATTCGAACTGAGCAATCACCACGCACATCACGCTCCGGCGGCTTGAATATCCAGCTCGCGCTGAATCTGTTCTCGTACCAGCGTCTTGAGTTTATAGGCGCTCAGATCCTTGTAATCCTGCCGTGTGATGGCTGGAAGCTTGGTGATGACGATTCTACCGGGATGCAGCAGCATGGATCCGCGCTTGGGAATGTTTTCATTTCCAGAGATCGCCAGGGGAGCGATGTTCGCGCCGGCCTGCTGAGCAAGCCGAAGAGCCGATCCGTGAAACATACCCATTTGCCGCGAACCTGAGCGCGTCCCCTCGGGAAACGCGATGATCGACACACCGTCCGCCAGCAGTTTCGATCCCGCTTCCACGAATTCATCGAACGGCATTTTCCGAACCGTCAGATAGCCGGCTATTTTCGCGATGGAACCGAAGATCGGAATCCTCGATGGCCAGTTGTTCAGCACCTGGATGCACTCAAACGGCAAGCACGCCATGATGTACGCATCGGAAGCCGAGCGATGGTTGGAGACGAATATGAAAGGCGGTTTGTCCTGGGGCGCACGGTCCACATAGCTCACGCGAACCAGCGGCCAGCCGCACCTGAGGGTGGTTGCGCCGTATCGGCTGATCGTTCGCCGAACCAGCCATTTGGTGCGTCTTCGATTCCTAACGATTAAAAAAAAGAGACCGGTGTAGAAAACACCCCCGATCAGAAAGGCGAGAGTCACCAGGGGCACCGACAGCCAGAAGAACAGATTGAGCCACACGAGAGACAGCGTGGAAACCGCGGACCGGACCAGCGGCTTTCGCGGTGTTTTGAGCGGCGTTCCGCGAAGTGTTCCTTGCGGCGTTTCGCGCGGCGATGGCTCGAGCGGCACGGCATCATACATGCTTCCGCTCCTCCCGGACCATGATCAGATAATTATACAGGTCCCCCAGCGTGCGGATTGCGCGAACCCGCTCGTCATCCCGCATCTGAATTCCGAATTTCTTTTGCGTCGCCGCCACCAGATCCACCAGATCGAGGCTGTCCAATCCCAAATCGCCGAAAATCTGCGCTTGTGGCGTGAGTTTCTCCCGTGGAATCTCAAACGAGTCTGCGAACATGTCATTGACCGCCGCGACCAACTCAGAATCTGTCAATCCGGTACCTCCCGATGACTGTGGCGCGAGTGTACTGATGGCCTTGGGCTAACACAAGTTATATCAACGTGTTGAGTTGCCTTGACGATGCGGTCGGACAAACCGCCTTAGGGGGAGCCTGCCGTGCCAGGCACCGCACTCCGAGCATCGGACCGAGGTGCAGGATCGCAGATCGAATCCGCAGCGCTGACACAATCCCTTGTCGAATCGCTCGAACCAGCGATTGTCCATTCGTTCCCTCATGATTCGGGAGACGCCAAAAAGAAAACAAAAAATGCCCCCAAGTGCGTACGCCAGAAGACCTCCCCACGCGGCAGCTGAGATCTGACGCGGCGAAACACACATCGGATACGCCAAAACCGTAGCCATCACGCACGTGACGGTGCCGGGAAAAAGCTCGACGCACGCATTCCGCCAGAAGCGTGTGGTACCGGCGAAAAACCATCTTCGGGCTCGAAGAATCAACGACATAACCAACAATCCTACCAAGAAGGCGGCAGGGGCCAAATTCATCTTTGGTTTCCGTCCTGTGGAACACTCGTTGACTTCGGCTCCGGCGTAATTACAATGTAATTATGAAAACGGCGAAGAGGTCCACGCCGCGAATGTGGCGAGCGAAGAAGGCCGTAAGGGGCAAGCTGGTGCAAATCGGCAATTCGCGGGGTATCCGGCTTCCCAAAACGGTGATTGAACAAGCCGGACTCACTAACGACGTTGAGATCGCCGTGCATGATGACCAGATCATCATTCGCTCCGCCGGCAAGGATGCCCCACGGGTCGGCTGGGAAGAGCAGATCAGAAAGACACTCTTGGAGCATGGTGAGGATGTGGATGAAGAGTGGCTCAACGCGCCGATGTCGAGCAGGTTCGATGAGAAGGAGTGGACGTGGTAGCCGACCGCTTCGCCGTTTACCTGGTTCCGCTCGATCCGACAGTCGGCGACGAGATGGCGAAGACGCGCCCGTGCGTCGTGGTTTCGCCCGACGCGATGAATCATCTGGTCCGAACGGTTATCGTTGCGCCGCTGACTTCCACTATCAGGCGTTTCCCATATCGGGTGAAGTGCAAGCTCGCGGGACGGCAGGGACAAATCGCTTTGGACCAAATTCGATCGATCGACAAATCGCGACTCGTGAAGCGCCTGGGAAATCTTGATGCCGCGACAGGGGCTCGTGTCGCCGCAACGCTGGTGGAAATGTTCAGGTGAGGGGGAAGCTTTCATGCCCATGTTCGAGGTGCTGCCTGCGAATTTGGAGTACGGCAATAAATAATAACTGACGCAGAAAAAAATGCCGGACGCTGACCAACACGCCTTCATCCCCACATCATCCCCACGATCGTTGCGCAATACTTCTGAAGACTGGTCCGAAAAAGGGGTCGGCCCAAATTGGCAACGGCGCTTTTTCTATTGGCTCATCCGGCTGGGTGGCAAACAGCGCGGCTACCACATGTCGCACATTCTTACCTTCTGGTATGTGCTGCTCTATCCCTCGATCCGTCGTCGATGCCGGTTTTATCTCGATCGCCGCTTCCCTGACCGGCGCGGAGTATTGCAACGGTTTCTCGATACCTATCATTTGGTGCGGACTTTCGGAACAACTCTGGTGGATCCGATGGTGATGGAAATCCTCGGGCCTGCCGCTTTCAGTGTCTCCTCTCCCGATCACGATCGCCTGCTCGATATTTCGGCGGGGGAAAGTGGCCTGGTGGTCATTCACGCCCATATGGGCAGTTGGCAGATCGCGATTCCCACGTTGGGCAAGTTTCCCAAGCGCGTTTCGGTTGTGCGGATTCCTGATTCCAATGCTCCGGCGCTCGCTGATTCGCCCGGCACGATCGATCCCAGAACCGGCTTGCAAAGCGCCATCCAGATGGCGGACGCTTTATTGGCCGGAGAGATTGTGGTACTGGCTGGAGATCGAACGCTCGGCTCGGAACAATCCGTAGCGCCAGCGCAATTCCTCGGCGGCCGCGTCTTTCTTCCCATCACTCCCTACCGGCTGGCTTCGGCCACCGGCGCGCCCGTGCTGGTGCTCACCTCTCCAAAAACGAGCGGCGACAACTACGAGCTGAAATTAGCGAAGGTAATCAAAGTGCCTCCGGGTCTGGGACGCGATCCGGAGAACTATACCCCCTATGCGCAGATGTTCGCCGACTGCATCGAAGAGTTTGTCAGCCAATATCCCTGGCAGTTCTACAATTTCTATGACTTCTGGCAGGACCCGCACGAGCGTGGCTAAGCTTGCAGCATGAACAAACCAAATAACCCGGGCAATTCAGATCGACGGTCCCGCGACACCTTCCCGGCCGACACGTCGTCGGGCAGATTTATTCTGGGCGGCAGCTTCACCCTGGCAGGCACTTCCATCACGGTCAATCGTGTTGGGTATGGGGCGATGCAGTTGGCGGGACTTGGTGTTTGGGGCCAGCCCAAGGATCCGGACCAAGCAATCGCGGTGCTGCGCGAAGCGGTTGCCTCGGGCGTCAATCACATCGACACGAGCGATTTCTACGGCCCGCATGTCACCAATCAGTTGATTCGAAAGGCACTGCACCCCTATCCGAGAGGGCTGACGATCGTTACCAAGCTGGGGGCGCGGCGCCCGCCGGATAAGTCGTGGCAGCCGGCGATCTCGGCCGAGGACCTGACCGCCGGTGTTCATGACAACCTCCGCAACCTGGGGCTGGACGTGCTCGACGTGGTGAACTACCGCGCGATGGGGACAATCCACGGCCCGGCGGAAGGGTCCATTGGGGAGCAAGTGACGGTGCTGGAGGACCTGCGGCGCAAGGGGCTTATCCGCCACATCGGACTGAGCAACGCGACGGCGGCGCAGCTGGCCGAGGCGCGGGGATCACCGATGTCGTGTGTGTGCAGAACAACTACAACCTGGTCCACCGCGAAGATGAAACGCTGATCGAAAACTTGGCTCGGCAGGGTATCGCATACGTGCCGTTCTTTCCGCTGGGTGGTTTCACGCCGTTGCAGTCATCGACGTTGAATGATGTGGCCGCGGCGCTGGGCGCCACGCCGATGCAGGTTGCTCTCGCGTGGCTGCTGCATCGCTCGCCCAACATTTTGTTGATCCCCGGCACGTCGTCGGTAGCGCATCTGCGCGAGAATCTGGCCGCCGGTCAGCTGAATCTCCTTCCGGAAACTTTGGCGGAGTTGGACAGCATCACCGCCGCCGCAGTGGCGAAGCACTAACCGTGGCAGGATATCCATACAAAAAAACCAAAGGAGTTCAAACATGCCGTGTCTTTCTTACCGGTGCCACGGGTTTCCTCGGCCCGGGGCAAAAGAGTTTTTGGGGCATGGGAATGAACTCAGTCCAGGGGGCGCAAATCCGGGGCGGCGCGAGTACGCTCTGCCCCGGCGTGGGCCGGCGTGGGGAGGTTGGGATTTCGATGCTGACAGTTTTAGGCTGAAGGTTGTAGCATGGGTGCTGGTACGTACGAGAACATTGCCACTGAAAAGCTCGACGATTGAAGGGCCTGAATGAATCGGCTTGCGATCGTTGTCGATGGGATTGTCCAGGGTGTGGGATTTCGTCCATTTGTTTATGGGCTGGCGCAACGATTTGAGATCGGGGGATTTGTAAAGAATCGTGCGGGGAGTGTGCTTATTGAAGCGGAGGGAACGCAAGACTGCCTGGATGGTTTTGTACGATCGCTGTCGGAAAGTCCGCCGCCGCTTGCGAAGATCGAGCGGATTATGTGGCAGGCTCAAGAGCCGCGGGGAGAGCGCTGTTTTTGTATTGAAGCAAGCCAGGACCTCGAGGACATTAGCGATCGGCCCATTTTTATTTCGCCGGATGTGGCGACGTGCGATGAGTGCCTGCTGGACATTTTTGACCGGCGGAATAGACGGCATCTCTATCCCTTCACCAACTGCACAAATTGTGGTCCGAGGCTGACGATCGTGAAAGTTGCGCCATATGACCGGCACCGCACGACGATGGCATTATTTGAAATGTGCGAGGAATGCCGGGCGGAATATGAGAATCCGGCGGATCGTCGTTTTCATGCCCAGCCGATTTGCTGTCCGAAATGTGGGCCGCGGCTGAAGGTGATCGATGGCAAGGGGGGGGAACTTTCCACGGACGATCCCATTGAATATCTCGCCGATGCGTTGCGAGCGGGTCGGATTGCTGCGATCAAGGGGCTGGGGGGATATCACCTGGCTTGCGATGCGGGAAATGAATCGAGTGTCGCCGAGCTTCGCCGCCGCAAGCATCGGGATGAGAAGCCGTTCGCGGTGTTGGTGGCGGATGTTGCTGCGGCGCAGTCGTTGTGTCATGTCGATCCGGCCGAGGCGGAGCTATTGCGATCATCGCGCCGGCCAATCGTGTTGCTGCGCAAAGGCGAATCGGAGGCGGGAAGGCTGGCGCCGTCAATCGCGCCGCGGAATCCGTGGCTGGGTTTCATGCTTGCTTATACGCCGGTGCATCATTTGCTGATGCGGGCGCTCGATGGCTTGCCGCTGGTCATGACCAGTGGAAATAGTTCGGATGAGCCGATCGCGTATGAGGATGGTGACGCGATCGCGCGGCTCGGAAACATCGCGGACTTGTTTCTGATTCACGATCGTCCTATTCACATTCGTTGCGATGACTCGGTGACACGGATCGTCGATGGGAGCGAGCTGCCGATCAGGCGCTCGCGCGGCTATGCGCCGCAACCAATTCGGCTGCCGATCGATTGTGCAGTTCCCACCCTGGCAGTGGGGGGGCAACTAAAAGGGACGTTTGCGCTGGGTCACGATCATCATGCTTTTGTCAGTCATCACATGGGGGATTTGGACCACTACGAAGCAGCGTGCGCGTTTGAGCGAGATGTTGCACTTTACGAGAGCCTGTTTGATTGCCGTCCGCGGCGGATCGCCCATGATCTCCACCCCGATTACATTTCGACTCGATACGCCGGGCGACGGGCCGCGAGCGAAGGCCTTGAGCTTGTGCCGGTTCAGCACCACCACGCGCACATGGCTAGTTGTATGGCGGAGAACGGGCTGAACGAGCGCGTGATCGGCGTTAGTTTTGACGGGACCGGATTTGGCCTCGATGGCAGCGTCTGGGGCGGGGAGTTTCTTGTGGGCGATTATAAAACGTTCAGACGCGGGGCACATCTACGCTACGTCGCAATGCCTGGTGGCGAGCGGGCGATTCGTGAGCCGTGGCGAATGGCCGTCGCGCATATGTTGGATGCCCAAACGGGTTGCGCATCCTTCGAGCGGCGCGTGCCGTCGGCGTCGATCAAACTCGTACAGGCGATGATCGCCAAGCGCGTGAATTCGCCGCTGACCTCGAGCGCCGGCCGGCTGTTCGATGCGGTTGCGTCCATTATCGGATTGCGCGATCAGGTCAGTTTTGAAGGGCAGGCGGCGATGCAATTGGAATGGGAGGCTAGCGCTGCTCAATCGGACAGCACGTACCCGTTTGAATTGATCATGCCGACGAACCCAGGCGCTGATGCGATCGTTATTGATACGCGGCCGATGATCGCCGCTATCTGCAAGGACGCCGATTCCGAAAAAAGCGTAGGAATTATCAGTAGACAATTTCATTTGTCCTTGGCAAAAATGATTGCTTGTGGTTGTATGAGTTTGCGGAATGAATTTGGTTTGGAAGCGGTTGTTCTCAGCGGAGGCGCTTTTATGAACGCGCTTCTGACAACTGAGGCGAGCGCGCTTCTGAAACGAAGAGGTTTCCGCGTGTATCGGCATCGAGTCGTTCCACCCAATGATGGAGGATTGAGTCTAGGGCAATTAGCAGTCGCGGCGCATCAGGCGGTTTTGTAAGCGATGCAAACAATCAGGAGGCATTCATGTGCCTTGGGATTCCCGGGAGAGTCGTCAAGATTTTTCGTGAGCACGATGTTCTCATGGGGAAAGTGGATTTCAGCGGAGTGAGCAAGCAGGTCTGCCTCGAACACGTCCCGCAAGTTCAAATCGGTCAATATGTATTGGTGCATGTTGGGTTCGCACTCTCTTCGATTGATGAGGCGGAGGCGGTCCGCGTCTTCGATTTCCTAAAGGGGATGGATCAGCTCGATGAGCTGGAAACACCATCTGAGTCGGCAGCGGCTGCTGGCGAGGCAACTTTGCGGGGGATTCCAGAATGAAATATCTGGATGAATATCGAGACGGGGAAGCGGCGAAGAAACTGGCGGCAGCGATCGCACGCACCGTGACCCGGCCATGGACGATCATGGAGGTGTGCGGAGGGCAGACGCACACGATCGTGAAATATGGCATAGATGAAGTGCTTCCGCCAAGCATCGAACTGGTGCACGGACCGGGTTGCCCTGTTTGTGTAACAGCGCTGGAGATGATCGACCGCGCGCACGCCATCGCCTCCCGCGATGGCGTCATCTTTTGTTCATTTGGCGACATGCTGCGCGTCCCTGGATCACGCGGCGATCTGCTGCAATTGAAATCTCAAGGCGCGGATGTGCGCATCGTCTATTCGCCTCTGGATGCGGTGAATTTGGCGGCGGCAAATCCGAGTAAGAAGGTCGTGTTTTTCGCTATCGGGTTTGAAACAACGGCTCCTCCCAACGCGATGGCGGTATGGCTGGCGCATCGGCTCGGTCTGAAGAATTTCAGCGTGCTTGTATCGCACGTGCTGGTGCCTCCAGCGATCACGGCGATATTGCAGTCGCCGGGGAATCGCGTGCAGGGTTTTCTGGGCCCCGGGCATGTCTGCACGGTGATGGGGAATGCGGAATATGAACCGATCGCGCGGCACTTCAAAGTGCCCATCGTCGTGACTGGCTTTGAGCCGATTGACATGCTCGAAGGGGTTCTTTGGACGGTGCGGCAACTCGAAGCGGGCGTCGCGACGGTTGAAAATCAATATAGCCGGGCCGTTCGTCCTGAAGGCAATCTCCAATCCAGGAAGCTGATTGAAGAGGTGTTTGAAATCTGCGATCGAAAGTGGCGGGGCGTGGGGAGCATTCCCAAGAGTGGCTACAGGCTCCGCTACGAATATCGGGATCATGATGCGGAGCGGTTGTTTGAAGTCGAGCACATCGACACGCAGGAATCCAAGGAGTGCATCAGCGGCGAGGTGCTGCGCGGTTTGAAGAAGCCGCATGATTGCGCGGCGTTCGGAACGCGGTGCACGCCGCGCACGCCGCTGGGGGCGACGATGGTTTCGTCGGAAGGCGCCTGCGCGGCCTATTACATTTACGGGCGGCATCTAGCGGGTAAGAGCGCCGCTGGGCGTGCCGAGCAACTGGTGCAGATTGGAGCGGGATGATGAGGCAGTTGGACATCGAGATGTTGGGCACCTGCCCGCTACCCAAATCGGATTACGACCGCATTCTTCTGGGTCACGGGAGCGGCGGAACGCTCACGGCCGATCTCATCCAAAAGCTTTTCGTCCCGGCGTTTGACAACAACGTGCTTGGCGCATTGGAAGACCAGGCGACGGTTCGGATCGGCGAGGGAAAGAACGGAACGCCATCACAGCGCATTGCTTTCACGACCGATTCCTTCGTGGTGCAGCCGATCTTTTTTCCTGGTGGGGACATCGGCAAGCTCGCGGTGCACGGCACGGTGAACGATCTGGCGGTGGGTGGCGCCAAGCCGCTGTTTCTCTCCGCCGCCTTCATTTTGGAAGAGGGATTGCCGCTGGAAGACTTGAAGCGAATTGTCGCGTCGATGCGACAGAGTTGCGATGAAGCGGGGGTGCAATTGGTTACCGGCGACACGAAGGTTGTCGATCGTGGGAAGGGCGATCAGATCTTCATCACGACTTCGGGCATCGGCATTGTCCCGGAGGGGCGACGTCTTTCGATCAGTTCCGCCCAGCCGGGCGACTGCGTCTTGGTTTCAGGGACTATTGGAGATCACGGTATCGCGATCATGTCTGTCCGCGAAGGAATCGAATTTGAAACGGTTCTGGAGAGCGACACGGCCAGTTTGGCCGGGTTGACCGCCGCGATGCTGGAAGCCTGCCCGACGATCCGCTGTATGCGCGATCCAACGCGCGGGGGAGTTTCCAGCACGCTCAACGAACTGGCGGATGCGTCGTCGGTGGGCGTCAAAATCGTCGAGTCCAGTTTTCCGGTGCGTCAGGAAGTTCGAGCGGCATGTGAAATGCTGGGACTCGACCCATTATATGTGGCCAACGAGGGCAAATTGATCGCCGTTGTGCCAGCGGACGACGCCGATCGACTGCTCATGGGAATGCGGCAACATCCGCTGGGAAAGAATGCTGCAATCATTGGGCGCGTCGTTGATGAACATCGGGGAATGGTCGTCATGAGATCATTGGTCGGGGGCGAGCGCGTCGTGACGATGCTCGCCGGAGAGCAATTGCCCAGAATCTGCTAACCAGGATCTGTCGAATGTGTTTTTGAAAGGCAGGCAACCCATGGACGCATTGGATGTTCCCTTCGGCCGAAAAACGCAGCGCCCCTCACCGGTGAAGGAGGTGCATATCCTGTGGATCACGGCCGGACTGGGCTGCGATGGTGATTCGGTTTCGGTTACGGCCGCTTCGCAGCCCAGTATCGAGGATGTGCTGCTGGGCGCCATTCCCGGACTGCCCAAAGTGCATCTTCACAATCCGGTGCTGGCGTATGAAGTCGGCGATGAGTTCATGAAGTTTTACTATGACGCCGAGCAAGGCAAATTGGATCCGCTCGTCCTTGTGGTGGAAGGCTCCATTCCCAACGAGACGATTAAGAGCGAAGGCTATTGGGCCGCGGTGGGGAACGATCAGAATACGGGCCAGCCGATTACCACATGCGAATGGATCGATCGCCTGGCGCCCAAAGCGTTCGCGGTGGTGGCAGTCGGCACATGCGCGACCTATGGCGGAATTCACGCGATGCAGGGCAATCCAACGGGCGCCATGGGATTGGCCGACTATCTCGGGTGGAATTTCCGCACCAAGACCAATCTTCCGATCGTGAACGTCCCTGGGTGTCCGGTTCAACCTGATAATTTCATGGAGACTGTGCTGTATCTGCTCTATCTTGCGGCTGGCTTGGCGCCGGTGATTCCGCTGGACGAGCAGCTTCGTCCTACCTGGCTGTTTGGCAAAACGGTTCACGAAGGATGCGACCGCGCTGGGTATTACGAGCAGGGTGATTTTGCCCATGAATATGGCTCACCCAAGTGCCTGGTAAAACTCGGCTGCTGGGGCCCGGTGGTCAACTGCAACGTGACCAAGCGCGGATGGATGGCGGGCATCGGCGGGTGCCCGAATGTTGGCGGAATCTGCATCGCCTGCACCATGCCGGGTTTCCCGGACAAGTTCATGCCTTTCATGGATGAGCCGCCAGGTGGTTCGCTCTCGTCCCTGATGTCCGGCGCCTATGGTCGGGTGATCCGCAATCTTCGCCGGATCACCAATCATTCTGTCAATCAAGAGCCCAAGTGGCGCCATCCGGGCGGCAGGCTTACGACGGGCTATCACCCCACGACGTATCGCGGGTAAGAAGCTTTAGCTCATCGTTTCTGAATTGAAGTATCTCGAAAGGAGTCCGCCAATGACCGCGACAATGACCGGCTCTCAATTTGAAGGAAAAGCTGAAGTACAGCCCACCCCACCCAACGAAACAGGCAAGTCCAAGCTCGTTGAAATGAGCTGGGATCCGATTACCCGAATTGTCGGCAGCCTGGGCATCTACACCAAGATCGACTTCGAGGCCAAGAAAGTCGCCGAGTGCTACAGCACCTCGTCGATCTTCCGCGGGTATAGCATCTTCATGAAGGGGAAGGATCCGCGCGATGCACACTTTATCACCAGCCGAATTTGCGGCATCTGCGGCGATAACCATGCGACGTGCGCTTGTTACGCCCAGAACATGGCGTTCGGAATCAAGCCGCCGCCTATTGCGGACATGATCGTCAACCTCGGTGAAGCCGCCGAGTACATGTTCGATCACAACATCTTCCAGGATAACCTGGTCGGCGTGGATTTCTGCGAGCAGATGGTGCGCGAAACCAACCCCAGCGTGCTCGCCAAGGCCGAAAAGACAGAATGCCCGCACGCGAAGGATCACGGATTCAAAACCATTGCGGACATCATGCGGTCGCTGAATCCGTTCACGGGAGAGTTCTATCGCGAAGCGCTGCAGATGAGCCGGTTGACACGCGAGATGTTCTGCCTCATGGAGGGCCGGCATGTGCATCCTTCGACGCTTTATCCCGGCGGCGTGGGGACCGTACCGACGATTCAACTGTTCACCGATTATCTCACGCGGCTGATGAAGTACGTGGAGTTCATGAAGAAGGTGGTTCCGCTGCACGATGACTTGTTTGACTTTTTCTATCAGGCTCTGCCGGGATATGAAAAGGTTGGGCAACGGCGAATTCTGCTGGGGTGCTGGGGTGCGTTCCAGGATCCCTTCGAATGCGACTATCGATATGACCACATGACCGACTGGGGCCGGAAAATGTTTGTCACGCCCGGCGTGGTCGTCGATGGAAAACTGGTGACCACCGATCTTGTCGACATCAACCTCAACATCCGCATTTTGCTGGGCAGCTCATATTACGAGGATTGGGCGGATAAGGCTCCGATGTTTGTTCACCAGGATCCGCTGGGCAACCCGGTGGATAAACGCCATCCGTGGAATCAGACGACAACGCCCAGACCGCAGAAGCGGGATTTTGGCGGGAAGTATACGTGGGTGATGTCGCCGCGCTGGCTGGATAAGCGCACCGGCGATCATCTGGCGCTGGACACGGGCGGGGGCCCGATCGCCCGCCTGTGGGCGACCGCCCTGGCGGGTCTTGTGGATATTGGCTACATCAAAGCCACGGGTCAGAGCGTCAAGATCTATCTGCCCAAGACGGTCTCAAAGCCGGAAGTTGAATTCGAATGGAAGATTCCCAAGTGGAGCAATGCCATCGAGCGCGATCGGGCGCGGACCTATTTCCAGGCTTATGCCGCCGCCTGCGCTTTGCATTTCTGTGAACAGGCGATGCAGGAGCTCTACAAAGGCAACACCAAGACGTTCACCGAATTCAAGGTGCCCAATGAGGCGATCGGCTGCGGGTTCCACGAGGCGGTCCGAGGCGTGCTGTCACACCATGTCGTGATTCGCGGCGGCAAGATCGCCAATTATCACCCTTATCCACCGACTCCGTGGAACGCCAACCCTCGAGATGTCTATGGCACTCCCGGCCCATACGAAGATGCGGTTCAGAACACACCGATCTTCGAGGAGAACGGTCCGGCCAAATTCAAGGGGATCGATATCATGCGCACCGTCCGCAGCTTCGATCCGTGCCTGCCCTGCGGCGTCCACATGTACACCGGCAATGGCAAGACGCTGGAAGTTCGCCATGTGCCGATGTTCGGGGCGCAGCATGGCTGATCGCGGTCGTTTTTAGGAGCATTCAATGGCAGGCACGGCTGATGATGATCTGCTGGGTAAGATCGATGCCCTGCTGCAGCAGAGCGAGTCTCTTTCCGACCCAGCCGCGAAAAAGCTTGTGGAAGAAACGATCCGAGCGCTGATGGACCTGCACGGTGAGGCGATCTCGCGGATCATGGCGCGCCTATCCGAGCATGAGCACGGCGGCGAGATGATCGATGCCCTGGCGGACGATTCGGTCATCAGCAGTTTGTTACTGGTCTACAACCTGCATCCGCAGCCTCTGCACACTCGAGTGGTGATCGCGCTGGATAGTGTCCGGCCTTATCTCGCTTCGCATGGCGGGAGCGTCGAGCTGTTGGGTATTTCCGACGAAGGCGTGGTGAATCTGCAAATGCAGGGGAGCTGCCACGGATGTCCATCGTCCGCCGTGACGCTCAAGACTTCCATCGAAAAAGCGATTTACGAAAAAGCGCCGGATGTGATCGCGATTCACGTCGCGGGTCTGGAGACCGAGCCATCCATCATCCACTCTCACAACAATGGAAGTACCCATAAAGGCAACGGGTTCGTGCCGATCGAACAGTTGACTGCCGGCCGGGTTCATCTGTCGCTGGCGCCGGCAACACCATTATCAGGAGCAGCGTTATGATGCACAAAGATCCACCAAAACCGACGCACATTCCGGGAACCAACAAGGGCGAAGAGATGACGATAAATCATGGCCGCGAGCCGGGTCGAGGCGAACGTGGAAAGCGCGGCTATCGCTCGGCGCGGGATTCCACCAGCCTGAATGCGGAAAGTCGCGGCCCGATCGACCCGCGCATGCCCGAAATGCCCCCGGCCTGAACCTCTGGCGAATAACGGGTGAGGGCGGCGGAATTATGAGCTCATCAGAGTCTGTAAACGAGGTCCCCGGCGGTCGCAACGCGATTGCCGCGCTTCGTCGCTTCAACCGGCCGCGCGCTCCCGAGGAGCGTTGCGATCTGTGCGCCGCCGCGCTCTCACCCGAGCACCAGCACCTGATCGAGCCGGCCAAGCGGCAAATTGTTTGTGCCTGTGACGCTTGTGCCATTCTGTTTGGCGGCGGTGAGGGAATGCGGTATCGCCGCGTTCCCCGGCGCATCGAGCATTGGTCGGACTTTCAGATGACCGACCTTCAATGGCAGGGGCTGGGCGTGCCAATCGCTTTGGCGTTTTTCTATTACAGCTCACCGGCGAAGGAGGTTATTACAATGTATCCCAGTCCGGCCGGCGCCACCGAGGCGCTGCTGCCCAACGAAGCGTGGGAGGCATTGTTCGAAACCAATCCGCGATTGCGCGAACTGGAGCATGATGTCGAGGCGCTTCTGGTCAATCGAATCAACGGCGCGCGCGATGTTTACCGCGCTCCAATCGATGAATGCTTCAAGCTGGTCGGACTGGTTCGTTCCAACTGGCGCGGTTTATCGGGCGGCGTGGAACTTTGGCAAAAGATCGGAAGTTTTTTCGACGATCTCAAACGCCGCTCCGAGCAGCCGAAGGGCGCGGAGCTTACTCCGCACGCTGTTCAACCCCGCACTATCACCTGATGGAGATCGATGCCTGATCTGAATTTTCACATTGAGGGAGTGGAAGCCGTACCGTACGCGGCGGCGCCAATGCTGGCTTTCAAGCTGCGCGTGGAGCAGATCGCGCAACAAGGCGAACCATCGGCCGCCATCCACAGCGTGATCCTCCGTTCCCAGGTGCGGCTTGAGCCTGCTCGCAGGCGTTACACAGTCGATGAACAAAGCGGACTGAACGATCTTTTCGGCGAGCCGCACCGCTGGGGCCAGACCGTTCGCAGCATGCTTTGGACCAACGCCGCTGTTTCGGTCCCGCCCTTCACCGATCAGATTCAAGTTGATCTTCCCGTACCGTGCACCTGGGATTTCAACGTTGCCGCAACGAAATATTTCGATGCGCTCTGCGATGGCGAGGTGCCGCTCTCGTTTCTTTTCAGCGGAACCATCTTTTATGCCGCCGAGGATCAATCTCTGCAAGTCGCGCAGATCTCATGGGAAAAGGAGGCCACCTTCCGCATGCCCGTGCACGTATGGCGGAAGATGATGGAATATTATTATCCCAACATTGCCTGGCTGGGGTTGCAGCGCGATGTGTTCGACCGCCTGGAACAATTCAAAAGTCGCTGCGTTCTGACGAGTTCTGAGCAAGCGATCGAGATGCTGCTGGATCAAGCCGAAGCTGCCGCCGCGCCGGCTGTGTCGGCTGCGCGGGTGATGCCGTGAGTCAATCGCTGGTCGACAAGATCGCCCGCGCGGTGCTATACGAGGGATACATTCTCTACCCGTACCGCCCGTCGGTGAAGTCGCAGCAGCGATGGACATTTGGCGGCATTTACCCAAAGGCATACAGCGAAGCTCAGCAAGGCAGCGATCCATATCTGATGCAGACGCAATGCCTGTTGCGGGGAGACGAAGCTGCGACTATCACTCTGGCGATTCGCTTCCTGCATTTGACCGCGCGCACAAACGAGGTGCCTGAGCAAGGTTCGGCGGGTGGGGGGCCGGGATACCGCCAGATACCGATGATCGAAGTTGCCGGCAGAATTTTCCAAAGCTGGCAGGAGGCGGTCGAACGTCAAATTGACTTGGGTGACGTGACGCTCAGTGAACTGCTGGGGCATTCCCGGCGAGAGTCGTTTAGCTTTCCGTACACCCGAAGCATCGAGCCGCTCACAGACTCGGATGGCCGGACGGTTGGCCGCATTGTGCGCGACCAGCAACAAATCGTTGGCACAGTCGAATTCTGCGCGGAGCAAAAGGCCGATGGCGTTTTCCTATTGACTGCGCGAGTCATCAACGAGACACCGCTCGATGATGTCCAAAACGTGATCCGCGATGTTGCGCAGCTCAGTTCGTTCGCCTCGACGCACATGATTTTGACTGTCTGCAAAGGTGAATTCATTTCACCGACCGATCCGCCAGCATCGCTGCGCGACCTCGCGGATGAGTGCAGCAACATTGGGTGCTGGCCCGTGCTTGTCGGCGAAGCGGGCGCAACCGATACACTGCTGGTTTCGCCCATCATCCTCAGCGATTACCCCGAGATCGCCCCCGAAAGCCCCGGCGATCTGTTCGATGGCTGCGAAATCGATGAGATCCTCACGCTCCGCATCATGACATTGACCGACGAGGAGAAACGACAGGCCATCGCCGTCGATCCGCTCGCGGCGGACATGATGGCGTGCACCGCAGCGCTGGCACGCGATCAACTGATGAGCCTGCACGGTGTCATGCGACGCCCCGCCTCGGCTCCGTTGCATACAGAGAACCACTATGGATAACCCGGTTGAAAGTTGGGATCCGCTCCAGGAGCGAACGCAATTGGAGAAACTGCTGTCCGCGGGCATCGAGCTCAAGCCCGGCGACCGCGTTCGTCTGCAGCCGCGCCATGTTGGGGGTGATATTTTCGATATCGCCTTGCGCGGCCGAACCGCCACCATCGCCGCCATCGAGCAGGATTACGAGAACCGCATTCATCTTGCCGTCACCGTCGATGACGACCCCGGCAATGATTTGGGCGTCGACGGAAAACCCGGCCATCGATTTTTTTTCAGCCCTGATGAAGTCGAAGTCATCGGCGATGACAAGGGAAGCGGAAAGCAAAACGCGTGACGCCACCCAACACCACCACAACCTTGCGCGTGCTCGTGGCCGGCATCGGCAACATTTTCCTGGGTGATGATGCGTTCGGATCGGAAGTCGCGCGCAGGCTTTTGTCGCTACCGTATCCACCTGGAGTCGAGGTCATCGACTTTGGCATTCGTGGCTTGGATCTCATGTACGCGCTAAACGACGGCTACACCGCCGCCATCCTGATTGACGCTGTCCCGCGCGGTGAATCTCCGGGCACGTTGTTTCTGCTCGAACCGCAAATCGATACCGACGATACGGAGGGATCGCCCATGCTTGAGCCGCACGCGATGGATCCGCTGAAAGTGCTTCGAGCCGCTCGATCGATGGGCGCGTTGCCGCGCGAGCTGTTCATCGTGGGCTGCGAGCCATCGCCGCTGCCGCCGGATGAGGAGGATGAAATGCAAATGGAGATGACCTCGCCGGTGCGCGCCGCCGTCGATGAGGCGGTTTCGATGGTGCAGCAAATTGTGCGTCGCGTCATTGCGAGTCCATCGGATAAGCTAAGTCCAGAGCGGCTCTCCCAAGCCGCGGCCCATTCACAGGAGCTTTCATGCTAGCACTTAGAGATTTGTACTCGCGGCAGCCAAGCACAATTGACGAGGCAACACACGCCTTGTTGCGCCCGACAAAAAAGTCGCTTGGAGGCATTATCCTGCTTGTGCTGGTGGCGCTGGGCATTTATTGGATGCTTCCGGAGATTCGTCGCTATATCCGTCTCGAGCGGATGTAATCGCCGGCACAAAATGCACGAGCTATCCATCGCCATGAGCATTCTGGACGTTGTCGAGGAAGAATCGGCACGTCATGGCAACGCACGGGTGGTCGCCGTTCATCTGAAGCTCGGTCCGCTCAGTGGCGTGGTGAAGGAAGCGCTGCTCGCGTCCTTCGAGATGGCTCGCGAGGGCACGACATTGGATGGCTGCAAGCTGATCATCAAAGAGATTCCGATCCTCATCGACTGCCCGACGTGCGGAGCGATGCGTTCGGTGGTTTCGATCCAGGAAATGCGCTGTGCGACATGCGGCTTGCCCGCGGAGACGGTTGTCAACGGCCGCGAACTCGAAGTATCGGCGATGGAACTCGTCGCGTAGAAGAATCCCCTCCATGGCGCGCGAACTTGCCAACGGACAGACGATCGATACGATGGACGGCATCAGATCGATTCGATCGTTGGCTTATGCGATCTCCGGTTTGACCGCCGCTGCGGGCGATTAGCTCAGTTGGTTAGAGCGCACGGATCACACCCGTGAGGTCGGGGGTTCGAGCCCCTCATCGCCCATGAACTATAAGTAGTGCTGAACGTTAGAATAACGTACCTGCCCACGTCGGGTAGCGCGGCCACGAATCCAGAAGCCAACGCCGTATATACGGTTTTGGCAGATAGGAGTGCCCGCTATGCCCCGACTTACTTCCCAGAATCCAAAATATTCCAAACATCGCGCCAGCGGCCAAGCCGTCGTCACCCTCGACGGCAGGGATTTCTATCTCGGACCCCATGGAACCAAAGCCAGCCACGCGGAATTTGACCGCCTGATCGGCGAATGGCTCGCCAATGGCCGGCGGTTGCCGGCTAGTAGGGGGGCGTCTGATTTCGCAATCGCCGAAGTTAGCGCCCGCTTTTGGACACACGCCCAAGCGTGGTATCGCCAATCCGATGGCACGCCCAGCAGCGAACTGTGCACGTTCAAGGCAGCTTTGAAGCCCTTGAATCGGTTGTACGGGCGCACCCCCGCAAAGGACTTCGGCCCCCTCGCACTGGAAGCGTTGCGCGTGGTGATGATCGGTCAGGGATGGTCCCGGCGGCACGTCAACGCCCAGGTCGGACGCATCAAGCATCTGTTCAAATGGGCCGTGAGCAAGGAACTGGTGCCGGTGGCGGTCTATCAAGCGTTGGCGACAGTTTCGGGACTGCGGGCTGGTCGATGCGACGCTCGCGAAACCGAACCCGTCAAACCGGTTTCCGAGCCCATGGTCGATGCGACGTTGCCGCACGTCTCACCCGCTGTTGCCGCCATGATCCGGCTCCAGTTGATCACGGGTGCCCGCCCCGGCGAGATCTGCATTCTCCGCACCGGCGACGTTGACCGAAGCGACGACGTGTGGGTGTACACGCCGCGCGAACACAAGACCGCGCATCATGGCCACACGAGGAGCATCTTTATCGGCGCACGTGGTCAGGAGACATTGCGGCCATTCCTGAAAATGAACGCGGAAGCGTTCTGCTTCTCACCGGCGGAAGCCGAAACCGATCGGCTCGCGAAACTTCACGCCAGCAGAACAACGCCGCTCAGTTGCGGCAATCGCCCGGGCACGAATCGCCGGGCCAAGCCCAAACGAGTGCCCGGCGAGCGGTACAACGTCGCCGCGTACAGGCGGGCGATCGAGCGCGGTTGTGATGCGGCGTTCCCCGCTCCAGATCCACTCGAACAACGGGACGACGAAACCGCCGCGCAGTGGAAAGCTCGATTGACACCGGAGCAGAAGAAAAATCTGCTCGCATGGCGGCACGCTCACCGCTGGCATCCACATCGACTGCGCCACAGCGCTGCGACCAACATCCGCCGGCAGTTTGGCATTGAGGCCGCGCAGCACACCTTGGGACACGCGACGTTGAGAATGACCGAGCTCTACGCGGAGAAAAATGCCGCAGCCGCTAAGCGCATCGCCGCGGCCATCGGATAGAATTCAGTGTCGGGCGGCCGGAATAATTAACCGGCTTGTGCCTCGCGGGCGGTTTGGTGTTTTCACCTGCGCCAAATCGCTCGCGGGGTTCCCGTCAAATGCAGGTGAAGGATGAAAACCGATCGCATCGGCCAGACTACGTCTCAACAAAGTGCGTCTCTCGACCCCGACCATTTGCGCGAGATCGAAGTGTTTCGCGGTAGTGTGGGATGGCTACGATATCTCGCACTGGTCGCACGACAGTATCACATCAAGGGAAGTGCAGAGTGGATCGCCTGCAGAACAGGTGTTGCCGCTCGCGTTCCTTATCCGCCCTCGCTCGGCAACCCGCCTTCAGCGAAACGCAAACCCGGCATTCCCGCCAAGCTCACGGTCATGTGGTATGAGGCGCAATCAAGGTTGAAGGATTCCATAGACCCGGTGCTGACACGATGCAGAGATCAGGCTGTTGACGACACTCCGATCCGTATTGCCGCGCGCGAGCTAAACGAGCCTTTCGCTCTGCCATCAAATTACAACGCAATAATGGTCGCGATGGATCGTCTGGAGTCCCGGTTGCATCAAGCCGCCAAGCACTCTCAACGCAGCGATACTGAATCGCTTCCCAAGCTATCGGGTAACAAGTGGAAGCTCTGGCATGCGTCGAAGAGATTAGGAGAGCCGCTGACCGGCGAGGAGCTTGCCAGGCAGGCTGGCGTGACCTGGAACAGTAACACCAGGACATGCCTCGCCCAATTGCACGAACTTGGGCGACTGGATAACGGCAAGGACGGATACACCTTCGTAAAGTAGAGATGTCATGACACGTGTCAGGATTTCCATATCTTAACGGCCATCAAATGATGATGGCATGTACTCACAAACTCATACACGCGACGACACGAGCGTAGACCTACCCCAGTTGGTGGCAATCAGAGACGTGCCATCACTTCGGTGGCTTCCGCGCCGGCCCGGCAACAGGAAGTATTCGCTGAACACCATTTGGCGCTGGGCTTTGCACGGCCAGCGCGGTGTGAAGCTGCGCACTGTTCGCGTCGGCGGCACTCTATGCACGTCGGAAATCTGGCTAAGTGAATACTTCGAATCGCTCGCTGCTCAGGACCAACCGACTGCCCATGTTCGCACTCCGGCCGTCCGCCGCCGCGCCATCGAAGAAGCCGAACAGCAGAACGCTCTTACAGGAATATCGTAAACCGCATTATCCACCGTCTGCCGGTGGCAACAAAAATGCCGCCGACCCGGACTAGGGGCACGACGGCGGAAAATGAACAATGAACCATCCCATTACATCCTCGACGCGAGAATCACACGAAAATCCGCCGCCCGGTCGCTTCACCTGCGCGGAGTGCGGAGACAGTTTCCCAAGGTATTATCAGGCCGAACCCCGCATTGGCAATCGTGAGGACCATCGGCCGATTTGCGTTGAGTGCTGCTCATTGTTTCTCAGTCGCCGCCGCCGGACGGACTGGGGGCGACGATGAGCAACGCGGCCGCTACCGACGTCGTGATGTTGAGGCTGGTTGACGTTCATCCGTCGCCCGAAAACGACAAGCTATACAGACCCGTCGATCCGAAAGACCCAGAGATTCGGGCGCTGGCCCAAAGCATAAGGGAGCGTGGCCTTTTGGAACCGCTGATCGTTACCTTTGACGATTACATCTTGTCTGGCCATCGCCGGCACGCCGCGTGCCACATCGCCGGACTAAAACATATTCCTTGCCGAGTGCTCGACATCGCTCGCTCCGATGATCCCGATGAGTTTGTCCGGCTACTCCGCGAGTACAACCGGCAGCGCGTCAAGAGCTTTGATGAGCGGCTGCGGGAAGAGGTCATTTCAGTAGACGAAGGCGACGCTTACGCCCACCTTCAAGAGTATCGAAAGGGGAAATCGGGACTAGGCCGCATTTCGCGTGAGGCCATGGTGGCAACGCTCCCGGAGCGAAGGCGAGCGGAGATATCTGTCGCCAAACGGCCGATGCTTGCCGCCGCACAAAAGATTATCGACGAGTTGGAAAATCACTGGCCGCTAAGCGTCCGTCAGGTCCACTATCGCGTTGTAGCGGGTGGGACAACCGTTCTCCGTCATGCAAATAAGCCAAACTCAGCCTATCGAAACGACAAGGCCAGCTATAAGGATTTGTGCAACCTTCTGGCCCGCGCCCGTATCGCCGGAGCGGTGCAATGGGACGCCATTTGTGATGAAACGCGACCCTTTGAATCATGGACAACATGGAAAGAACCGGGAGCGTTCATGCGCAATGAACTTGACGGATTTGCTAAACGCTATTGGCGCGATCTGCTTCAAAGCCAAGCAAATCACATCGAGATCGTCGCGGAGAAGTTGACGGTTAAAACGATAGTGGAGCGAGTCGGGATGCATTACACCGTGCCGATGCAAATCGGACGGGGATTTTCCGACGCAGGGCTGCGTCACAACTTGGCCGAGCGGTTTACGAAAAGCGGCCGGGAAAAGCTGGTCGTTATTTTAGTCGGAGACCTGGACCCGGATGGCGAAGGAATATGCGAATCATTCCAGCGATCGATGCGTGACGATTTCGGCATCGTGGAACGTCGCATCGTCGCTATCAAGGCCGCACTCCGGCGTGACCAAGTGAAAGCCTTCCGGCTGCCGCCGTCGATGCTTGCCAAGACAACTTCCAGCCGATTTGCCCGCTTCGAGCAACGGCATGGAAGCAACGCTTGGGAGCTTGAAGCGTTATCGCCGGAACTGCTTGAATCCGAGCTTCGCAAGGCCATCGACAGCGTGATAGACCACGACGCTTTCGAGCATGAGCGGGAAGAAGAATCGAAGGACGCCAAACAGATCGAAGCGACCCGCAAAACCATGTTCGCCGGGATGCGCGAAGGGGGCACGCAATGAGT
>Ga0302326_10004242_pt1 | contig 33299 bp, 30 predicted proteins | sample Palsa_T0_3_FD_202264 | JGI IMG/M metagenome (GOLD analysis project Ga0302326, IMG submission 202264) | Peat permafrost microbial communities from Stordalen Mire near Abisko, Sweden - Palsa_T0_3 | ecosystem: Environmental > Terrestrial > Soil > Palsa > Peat permafrost | place: Sweden: Abisko...
ACGTTACTTCCGCGACGCCCCCCTGATGATCGTCGGCGAGGGCACCAACGAGATCCAGCGCAACGTCATCGCCGCCCAGCTCGTCAAGCGCGGCGGCCTAGACCGGACCTAAAGGAGCCCCATGAACATCGCCGTACTGATCAAGCAGGTCCCAGACACATATTCGGAACGGGCACTGCGGTCAGCCGACGGAATCCTCGAGGAGAACCACGATGACCGGCGCCGATGAATGCGAGTGATCCGCACGGCCATGACGCTGGCCATGAAGCCCGAGATCTACGCGGCCAAGGAGGCCGAGGTCCCGCTGGGACGAGCCGGGCGCCCCGGCGAAGTCGCGGGGGCCGTGGTCTTCCTGGCCTCGCCGCTGGCGTCGTACGTCAACGGCGAGGTCCTCGAAGTAACCGGCGGCCGGGGAATATGACCACAGGATATCACGTGGAACACGTGATATCCTGTGGTCATGGCGAAGCGTAACCTGACCATCCAACTCGACGAGGCGACCATCCGGCATGCGAAGATCGTCGCCGCTCACCGCGGAATGTCATTGAGCGGCCTGGTGGCCCAGCAGCTCAATGAGCTGGCGGAAGCCGATGAGCGCTACGAACGGGCCCGGGCCGTCGCGCTTGAAGCTCTCGCCGGCGCTTCAGGCGGGGGAACGCCGGCCTGGCGTCGCGAGGAACTCTACGATCGGTGAAAACCTTCGTCGACACCAACATCCTCGTGTACGCACACGACACGGACGCCGGCGGCAAGCACGACACCGCCAAGGCGCTCCTGGCTGAGCTGTGGGATAGCCGCGGCGGTTCCCTCAGCACGCAGGTGTTGCAGGAGTTCTACGCCGTCGTGACCAGGAAATTCAAGCCGGCCATGCCGCTGGCGAAAGCGCGGGCCGTCGTGGCGGCCTACGGAGAATGGTGCGACGTCGCCACGCAGCCGCAGCTCATAGTCTCCGCGAGCAGACTTGAAGAGGCGCACACCCTGTCCTTCTGGGACGCACTGATCGTCCAGGCAGCTATCTGGGCCGGCGCGGACCGTCTCCTCTCGGAAGATCTGCAGGACGGGCGCCGCTTCGGCGAGCTCACAATAGAAAATCCTTTCGGCACGACGTGAACTGAGGTTCGAGTCGGTCGCGCAAACTGCGCAGGAGGCTGGCGGCGAGCTGCTGCGCGTGCTAGGGGCCTGATCTGCGCAGGGGCGGAACCTATCTGGGAACCTCGGGTAGAATATATGAAACGAGGATCGGCGTCGAGGGGGATGTCCGGAACTATCGCGTTGCGCCACGGTCGTTAAACGGGTCGGGACTTCTATGTCCAGACGTCGTCACGGGGCGCCCAGAGAGTTCGGGAGCAGGTTCGATGAGCGAGAATAGCGGTGCGGTCCAGGGCGGTTTTTCGCGGCGGCAGCTCAGCGACGAGGTGGCCAGCTACGTCCGCGCGCTGATTATGAGCGGGCATATACAGTCAGGTGATTTCATCCGGCTGGAGCGTATCGCTGAGGAACTCGATCTCAGCGCCACCCCGGTACGGGAGGGGCTGCTCTCGCTGAAGGGCGAGGGGTTCGTCGAGCTCAAGCCGCGCCGCGGGTTCGTGGTCGCTCCGTTGTCCGTCGCTGACATCAGGGATCTGTTCACTGCCCAGGCCCTGCTGGCGGGTGAGCTCGTCGCCCGGGCCACGACCCGGATGGGAGCGGCCGACCTGCGCGGGCTCAACGACGTGCAGGAGGCGCTGCGGAAGGCGGCGCAGGCCGGCGACGGTGAACGGGTGGAAAGCCTGAACCACGGTTTCCACCGCCGGATCAACCTCGCCGCCGACGCTCCGCGGCTGGCCTGGATGCTCTCCATCTCCACCAGGTTCGCGCCGCGCCGGTTCTTCGCCACCATTCCCGGCTGGTCCGAGATATCGGCCCAGGATCACGCCGCGATCATCAAGGCGGTCACCGAACGTGACGCTGATGCAGCGCGTGCAGCGATGATGCGGCACATGGAGAACGCTGGCGACCTGCTCGCCGCGAACTTCGAATCCGCCCAGGCGACCGCCCAGCCCAGATATTCGTTACCCGGCGTTGGCGCTAGTCTCCTACGAGCGAAGCGAGGCGATCCTGGATGATCGCGGTGGCTTCGTCGATGATCCTGGTGACGAGTTCGGCGCAGGTGGGCACATCGTGGATGAGGCCTTGCGCTTGGCCGGCCCACCACAAGCCACCGTCCATGTCGCCGTCGCGCAGCACGTTTTGTCGGCCGCGGGCGCCGGAGGCCAGATGCGCGATGTCGGTGAACGTCGCGCCGGAACGGCTTTCGATGTCCCGGATCTCCTGCGAGGTGGCATTTCTGGCGACCCGCGCGGTGTTGCGGAAAGGCCGGAAGACCAGGTCGGTGGCACGTTCGTCGTTACGCACGATCTGCTGCTTGACGTTGTCGTGGACGGGTGCTTCGACCGTGGCGACGAACCGGGTGCCCATGTTTATCGCGTCGGCGCCGAGCGCGAGCGCGGCCACCAACCCGCGCCCGTCGGCGTACCCGCCGCTGGCGATCAGCGGGATCGACACCCGGTCAGCGACCGTCGGCATCAGCACTAGTCCGGGCACGTCATCCTCACCGGGATGGCCGGCGCACTCGAAGCCGTCCACGCTTACGGCGTCCACGCCGAGTTCCTGCGCCTTGATCGCGTGACGCACCGAAACGGCCTTGTGCACCACCTTGATGCCGGCCGCGTGAAGCGCCGGCAGATGCGGGGCCGGGTTGTTGCCGGCCGTTTCCACGAACGGGATGCCACAGTCGATGATCACGTCGCGGTATTCGTCATACGGGACCGGGTCGATGGTGGGCAGGATCGTGAGGTTCACGCCGAATGGCTGGTCGGTCATCTCGCGGCACCGGGCGATCTCTTTCGCCAGGTCGTCGGGCGTTGGCTGCGTCAAAGCGGTGAGGAAGCCAAGCGCTCCCGCGTTGGCCACCGCCGCGATCAGGTCGGCCGCACCGACCGCCGTCATGCCACCGCAGACCACCGGATGCTTGACGCCGAAAGCCCGGGTGAAGCGCGTTTCGATCACGTCAGGTTCGCCCTTCAAAAGATACAGCGGTTCCGCTCGCTCGGTAGGCCTGATACTACGCACAGGACCTGCGCCTACACAATATTATAAGCATAGTATATTGTTGGTGCTGTGATGCTCTGATCGCAGACTAATCGAAGGGAACCACATGGGGTATGACACCCTGCTCTGGAACGTCGATGAGGACGGCATCGCGACCCTGACGCTGAACCGCCCGGATGCCTTGAACGCTTTCAACGTCACCATGGCCCGTGAGCTAGAGCAGGTGTTTCTCAATGACGCACTAGACGACTCGGTCCGCGCGGTGGTGGTAACCGGCGCGGGACGAGCGTTCTGTGCCGGAATGGATCTTTCTGCAGACGGTAATGTGTTCGGACTCGACGAGTCGCTCAGGCCCACGCCGACTGAGCTACGCGAGCACCTGACGGATCAGCCGTATCACGACGGTGTGCGCGATACGGGCGGCCGCGTGACGCTCGCCATCCACGCCCTGCCAAAGCCCGTGCTTGCGGCCATTAACGGTCCTGCGATCGGGATCGGCGCCACCATGACCCTCGCCATGGATTTGCGGCTGGCGGCCACCTCGGCCCGGATCGGATTCGTGTTCGGCCGCCTTGGCATCGTACCGGAGGCTTGCTCGAGCTGGTTCCTTCCCCGGATCGTGGGAGTTCAGCAGGCGCTGGAGTGGGTGTACTCAGCGGAGATCTTGACCGCCGAGGCCGCGTTCCAGGGTCGTCTGGTTCGATCGGTCCATGCTCCCGAAGAACTGCTGCCCGCTGTGTACGAACTGGCCCGGTCTTTCGTCGTGAACCGCTCGCCCGTCGCTCTTGGCCTCGCGAAGCAGCTTATTTACCGCAATTCCGCGGCCGAAAACCCGCTGGCGGCGCATCTCGCAGATTCACTGGGTATGTTCTACACCTCTATCGGCGACGGCAAAGAGGGCGTAGCGGCGTTCTTGGAGAAACGGACGCCGTCGTTCAGCGGTCGAGCTTCCGCCTTGCCGCGAATCTTCGAAGAATAGACCGATCTTCGGCAGGCCGCAGGCGACCAGGTCGGAGTGGCCCGTCCGAGACTAACTTGCGACCTTCGGGCGTTCGCTCCAGAAACCGCGTGCTTCTAGCGTCTCGATGATTTGATCCGCACCGGTCGATAGGTGCTGCTCCATCAGTTTCCTGGCCTTCGTCGCATTCCCCTTGCGGAGCGCCTGAACGATTTCGGGGTGCTGATCATGAGCTGCGTCCACCCAGCCTGCGATCTTCGCGTAAAAGTCGAGCGGCAGCAGCTTCACCACCGAGCCGAGCACCATCGCTAGCCGACGGGAGCCGGCGGCCAGGTTGATTTCGCGGTGGAAAGCGTGGCCGAGATCGTCGAGGGCCCGCTTGTCGTCCTTCGCGCTGGCGATGTCATGAGCCTTCATAATCTGGTCGAGCCGATCTAGGCTCTCGGCCGAAATGTTCTTCGCGGCGCGGCCCGCCAGTTCTCCGGCGAGCGTCGCCTGGACCCAGAAGAGATCGCGGATGTCCTGCCGGGTCAACGGAGCCACCACGAATCCGCGGCGCGGGATCTGGCGCACGAAACCCTGGTTGGCCAAGGTCAGCAGGCCTTCACGGACCGGGGTGTTGCTCACGCCCATCGCTTCGGCGATGCGCTCCATCCGCAAGAAGTCGCCTTCGCGCACAGCACCGGACATGATCAGCTCACGGACGTACGCCGCGACCTCCTCGGGCAACTGCTGACGCTTTGAGTCTCTGTTCAGATACCCCAAGGTCGAGTCCGTGGTCATATACGCGCCCCTAGCACACTTGATGGAAAGTGGATTATACCGCCCGTTTACTAAGTACAGAATATCTGCTTGGGTGCCCAACTTCCGTGCGCGGGGCCGAGGTGAGCTTGATCGCCTTCAGGCGGACTTGCCCCGGCGGGCTCCAGCGTGACTCGCCTGAGGGCTGCCCACGGTGACGAGGTGCGAGAGGCGCGACCCATTCGCCGCCGATGAAAAGGTGGTCGAAGTTACCCTTCCACGACCTGCCGGACGGCGTCGAGAATCCCGGGCAGCGCCGCCGTGAATTCGTCGGCTTCGGCCGTGGACAGGATCAGCGGCGGGGACAACCTGACCACGTCCGGCTGAACCGGGTTGACGAGGAACCCGGCCTGCCGCGCGGCCACCTCGACCTCCGGGGCCGCCTCGGCCGTGAGCACGATGCCCAGCCAGAGACCTCGGCCGCGCACGCCTGCCACCAGCGGGTCGCTGACCGCGCTGAGGCTGGCGGCCAGGCGCTCCCCGAGCGACGTGACCTGCTCGAGCAGCCCGTCGCGCTCGATCACCCCGAGGACGGCCAGGGCCGCGGCGCAGGTGACCGCCCCGCCGCCGAAGGTGGTGCCGTGGTCGCCCTTGGCGAAGGCAGCGCCGTGCTGTCCCAGGCCGATGCAGGCCCCAATCGGGAACCCGCCGCCCAGCCCCTTGGCCAGGGTCAGCACGTCGGGCCGCACCCCGTCAGCCTGGTGCGCGAACCAGGCCCCGGTCCGGCCGATCCCGCTCTGGACCTCATCGATCACCAGCAGCGCTCCGGCCCGGTCGCAGGCTTCCCTGGCGGCGCGCAGGTACCCCTCCGGGGCCGGGATGACGCCGCCCTCGCCGAGAACGGGCTCGAGGAAGACGGCCGCGACATCGCCGTCGACGGCCGCGCGCAGCGCGGCGGGGTCGCCGAACGGCACGTACCGCATGGTCAGGCCGAACGGGGCGAACTGATCGCGGATGGACGGCTTGCCGGTCAGCGCGAGCGCTCCCATCGTCCGGCCGTGGAAGCTGCGCTCGGCGGTGACGAATACCGGCCGCCCGGGTCCCTGGATCCGCCGCACCAGCTTGATCGCCGCCTCGTTGGCTTCGGCGCCCGAGTTCACGAAGAACACCCGGCCATCCGTGCCGAGCAGTGCCAGGAGGCGCTCGGCCAGTTCGACCTCACGCTCGTGCATATAGACGTTGGAGGTGTGGGTGAGCTGGGTGACCTGGCGGCTGACCGCCTCGATGATCGCCGGATGGGCGTGCCCGAGCGAGTTCACCGCGGCCCCGGCGAACAGGTCCAGGTACTCACGCCCGTCCAGGTCCCACAACCGGCAGCCTGCGCCTCGGCTGAACGCCACCAAGGGAAGGCCGTAGCACGGCATCAGCGCCGCTGCGAACCGCTTCTGCAGGGCTTCCGTCTCACTCATCCGCTATCTCCTGCTCACTTCCGGGCGGCTTCGGGGCGAAGCCGCGTCCCTCCGGCAGGGCTCGCCGGCCACGTCGAGGGCACGAGCAAGGACGGTCCCTTCTGTGTCCACTCATTGGCGGGACCCCTAGTGAGAGACTCATCCCCAGTGCACTTCTAGGCAATATAAAATATCATATTTTGACTAGCGTGGCCAGTGGGCTACGGTTCAGCTGGCCAGCCCGGCCAGCTCCTTGCCCGCCGCCACCATCAGGCCCATCTGGAGCAGGGCGGGCGCGGCGTCTGTCATTCCGGCGGACAGGTCATCGAGCGCCTGCCCGGCCTGATGCCGGAGGTGGATGCCTTCCATGATCGTGGCCAGCTTCAGGCACGTTAGTCCAAGACACGCGGTCAGGTGCTCGTCGGGGAGGCCGGTGGCGGCGAGATATTCGCTCAGCAGCCGGTCACGTGACCAGAAGCCTGGCGCGACGGTCAGGTTCCTGGCCACATTGACCCGCTGCCTGAGTACGTCGCCGGGCTGCTCCCAGTAGGCGAGCAGCAGGGCGAGGTCCATCATCGGGTCCCCGAAGGTGGACATTTCCCAGTCAAGCACCGCGCGGATCTGGTAGGTCGAGGGGTCCAGGATCAGGTTGTCCACGCGGTAGTCGCCGTGGACGAAGGTGGACGGGTAGTCCGAGGTCAGGCGGCCGATCTCGGCGGTCAGCCAGTTCGCCAGCTGGCTGAAGGCGGGCAGTTCGCGTGTCTGGTTACGCTGCCACTGGCCGGTCCAGCGAGAGAGCTGGCGCTGGAGGTAGCCGATCGAGCTATGTGAGCGGCCCGGCTCAGGCGCCGGCGGGGGGATGGCGTGCAGCTGCGCCAGGGTCCGGACGAGTTCGCCGCTCAGCCCGTCCGCCTCGGCGTCGGACAGGCTGGCCGCTGTCTCGGGGTCGATGAGAAGGCGGCCGGCTACGTAATCGCAGAGGAGGAACGTCACGCCGATCACGTCCTGGTCGGTGCACAGCGCCCGTGGCTTCGGTACCGGGAACCCGGTGCCGTCCAGCAAGGACAGGGTGCGGAACTCCCGGCTCATGTCGTGCGCGGTGGGTGTGAGGTGGCCCAGCGGCGGTCGGCGCAGCACCCATTGCCGCCCGGACGGCTGGGTGAGCAGGCAGGTCAGGTTCGACCGTCCGCCCGCCAGCAGGCTGGCCGTCAGGCCGGCCGCGGGATCGTAGTCCGCCAGCACGGTGGGCAGGTACCGCTCCAGCCCGGCCATGTCGATACCGGGCACCGGAGAGCTATCACCGTCCGTCGCTATCACCTCTTCTTTACTGGTGCCGGTAGCGCCGGCATCGGCTCGGCTTCAGCTTGTATATATCATATTTGCTGTGACCATATCTTCGTTGTCAAGGCCGGACGCACGCGCGACTAGCAGCAGCCGTCGCTTGACCCAAAGTCATCCATTATCTATTATGTACGATAGTTGGATTAGTAAGGTCATCGGGATTCTGGAGGCTTGGTGCCACACTCTGTTCTCACCCCGGCGGACGCCGAAAGGCTCGGCCAGCCGGTGCGGCGTTTCATCGCGGACTCCATCATCCCGCTGGAGCAGCAAGCCTTCGCGGCCGGTCTCGATGACAAGCTGCGGGTCCGGCTGCAGCAGCTCGCTAACGACGCCGGCCTGCTGGCTCCGCAAGCCCCTGCCGAGTACGGGGGAGGCGGGGCCGACTTCGTGACCAGCGCGGTGCTGCTGGAAGAGGCGGGCTATAGCCCGCTGGGCCCGCTGGCGATGAACTGCGCCGCGCCCGATGAGGGCAATATTCACCTGCTGGCGGTGGTCGCCACGGCGGAGCAGAAGGACCGCTACCTGCGGCCGCTGGTGCGCGGCGAGATGCGGTCGTGCTTCGCCATGACCGAACCGGCGCCGGGTGCCGGGTCCGACCCGACCGCGCTGAGGACCGTGGCGCGCAAGGTGGCGGGCGGCTGGCTGCTGGACGGCGACAAGCACTTCATTACCGGCGCGGACGGTGCCGGGTTCGCGATCGTCATGGCCAGGGCGCAAGGCCCGGACGCCCCGGAAGGCGCGAGCATGTTCCTCGTCGACGCCGGCAACCCGGGCTGGCAGGTCGGGGACCAGATGCGGACCATCGACGCCGGTACCGTCGGCGGGCATTCCCGGGTGCAGCTCCGCGAGGCGTTCGTGGGCGATGATGCGGTGCTGGGTGAGCCCGGCCGCGGCTTCGCGCACGCCCAGGTCCGGCTGGTCCCGGCCCGGCTGACGCACTGCATGCGCTGGCTCGGCGCAGCCCGGCGCGCCCACGACATCGCGGTGCGGCGGGCGAGCGGACGTGAGCTTTTCGGTGCGCCGCTGGGGTCCCTGGGCATGGCCCAGCAGCTCATCGCGGACAACGAGATCGAGCTAGTCGCGTGCCGGGCCCTGCTCTGGCAGGTCGCCGCGCAGGTGGCACAGGGCGTGAAGGGCACCGAGGAGTCCTCCCGGGCCAAGGTGTTCATCAGCGAGGCCACCGGCCGGATCGTGGACCGGGCCGTGCAGCTCGCGGGTGGGGCCGGGGTCACGGAGGAGTCGGTCATCGGCCGCATCTATGCCGACATCCGGGCGTTCCGAATTTACGACGGACCATCGGAAGCGCACCGCGCGGCGATCGCCCGCCGGGCGGTGGCCAGGATCGAGCGGGCCTGACGCCTGTCCGGGCCCGGCCGCTCGGAACCAGGCGAGATTAACTCGTCCCGATAAGCTCAGTAACCCGGTACACGCTCACTGCGTCCTCCTCGGTCGAAAGAAACCCGAGACTCGCCGAATTGGCGGCTCCGTTGACTCTCGTCCCAACGTGTGACGAGCGTCATAACTGATCTCTCGATAGATGCTAGCCGGGGCTCCGCGAAGCCCTATTAAATCTAGATGCGGAACGGGGACCGGTGGCAGCTGCCTACTCTGGCGGGAGCTGGATCAGATGGGCTGGATGGCCGGGTATTCGGGTGTCCACATGGCCTGTGCGACCTGCTTGGCGGGGTCGTCGAGCTGAGCCTGGGCCAGGCCTTCGGCTCGCGCCGCCTGGGCGACGGCGGCGGCGACCGCGGCCGATACCTGACGCAGGCTGGTGACCGGGGGCAGCACGGCCGCTCCGGGCTTGGCGGCGTCCGACAGGCTGGCCAGGGCGGCGGCCGCGGCGGCCAGCATGCCGTCGCTGACCCGGCGGGCCCGGGCGACGGTGACCCCGAGCCCCAGACCGGGGAAGATCAGCGCGTTGTTCGCCTGGGCGAACTCATAGCGCACCCCGTCATGGGTCACCGGGTCGAACGGGCTGCCGGTGGCGATCAGCGCCCGCCCGCCGGTCCACGCGATCAGGTCAGCGGGCCGGGCCTCGGACAGCGAGGTCGGGTTGGACAGCGGCATGATGACCGGCCGTCCGGTGTGCGCGGCCATCTCGGTCACGATCGGCTCAGAGAACACCCCGGGCTGGGTCGAGGTGCCGATCAGCATCGTCGGCCGGACCCGGGTCACCACCTCGGCCAGATCGATCCGGCCCTCGCCGTCGCGCCGCCAGCCGATCACCTCGCCGGCCGATCGGGCGTAGGGAACCTGGAAGTCCCGCATCGTCCCGGGGTAGTCGCCGGTCAGCAGCCCTTTGCTGCCCAGCGCCCAGAACCGGCGGGCGGCCTGGCTGGCCGGCAGGCCCTCGGCGATCATGGCCTGGCGCAGCACGTCGGCGATCCCGATCCCGGCCGTGCCCGCGCCGTGGATCACCACCGTCTGGTCCGCCATCGACGTCCCGGCCACCCGGACCGCGCCCAGCGCGGCGGCCAGCACCACCGCGGCGGTGCCCTGGATGTCGTCGTTGAACGTGCAGCAGGACCCCGCGTACCGCGCCAGGATGCGGTGCGCGTTGGCCGCGCCGAAATCCTCCCAGTGCAGCATCGCGTGCGGAAACATCCGGGTGGCGGTGGCCACGTACGCCTCGATCAGCTCGTCATACCGCTCGCCGCGGACCCGCGGGTGCCGGTTACCCACGTACAGCGGGTCATCAAGCAGGGCCTTATTCTCGGTCCCGGCATCCAGCACCACCGGGATGATCCGGCCCGGGTGCAGCCCGGCCGCGGCGACGTACAGGGCCAGCTTGCCGAGCGCGATCGCGATCCCGCCCACCCCCTGGTCGCCGATCCCTAGGATGCCTTCGGAATCGGTGGCCACGATCAGGTCGACCTCATCCGGCCCGAGCCTGTAGTTACCGAACGCGGTCTGGATCTGATCGGGATGGTCCACCGACAGGTACACCCCGCGCGGGCGGCCGTACTCCAGGCTGTACCGCTCGATCGCGGTGCCCACCGTCGGGGTGTACACCACCGGCAGCATCTCGGCGATGTGCTCGGTCAGCAGCCGGTAGAACAGCACCTCGTTACGATCCCGCAGGTTCGCCAGGTACAGGTACCTGGCCAGGTCACCCTGCTCGCGCCGGTACTGTCCGTACACCCGCGCGAGCTGCACCTCCATCGTCGAGACCGCGTCCGGAAGCAGGCCGACCAGACCCAGCGCCTCCCGCTCCGCCGAGGTGAACGCGGTACCCCGGTTCAGCAGCGGCACGGCCAGCACCGAACGACCGCGTACCCGCACCCGCGCTACCAGGCCATGAGGCTTCCAGGCCAGCTCATACGGACGTTCCACGCTCACATCCTTCCGATCATTGGATGGGTGCGCAGACGAATGGCGCGGAATGCCCCGCGTCTGGGCCGCTATTTGCCGAGCATGAAGTCGGCCATGAGGTCTTGCACGGCTTCGACCATCTGGCCGCCGTTGGCGGTCTTGCCGCCGGCCGCCTGTGCGGCCTCGATGAACGGGGTCACGCCGTGTCCGGCGATCACATCGCCGACAAACATAGAGGAGGTGAGCAGTGCCGCATCGACCGGCAGCGGATCGCCGTCCTCCATGCCCATAGGCGTCGCGTTGAATACCAGATCGCAGCCGGTCGGGTCCGGCGGTCCGGCCTCCACCCGTCCCTCGCCAAGGTCCGTCAGCAGGTCGAGGAGGCCGGTGACCCGCGCCTCGTCGGTATCGTGGATGACGAGTTCACGAACGCCCGCCTCAAGCAGCGCGATGGCGATCGCGCTTCCCGCGCCGCCTGCACCTACCAGGAGTGCCCGCGCCCCCTCAATGCTGGCGCCGTGGTCCTTTTGTGCCTTCACGAAGGCGAGCCCGTCGAGCATGTCGCCGTGCCAGGTGCCGTCAAGGTTGCGCCGGATGACGCTCACGACCCCGAGCAACCTGGCTCGCTCGGAGCTGGTGGTGCAGTGCGCGAACGCGGTGTGCTTGTGCGGCATCGTGACGAGGATTCCGTCGACGTTTGGCGTCGCCTTCAGACCCGCCATGACGACGTCGAGGTCCTCCGCAGGCACCTGCATCGGGATGCACATGCCATTGTGGCCGCGCTCGGAGAAAGTGCGGGTCAGGCTCACCGGAGACTCGACGTACTTGACCGGGTCGCCGATGATGGGGAACAGTCGTGTTGCGCCGCTGAGCTGGTTGAACATGTCGATTCTCGTCTCTCTTGCCGCTGCCACGCTGCGTAGCTGGGGTCGGGTCCTGTGGTCCGCCGAGCATCGCGTACCCGATTTCTATATATCATATGTTGTGACGAATCCTCGTTGTCAGGACGCCGCCGCTGGTGCCGACCGGCAGTACATCTACGGAGGAACCCAACGTGAGTGACAGCAAGGTGTGGTTGATTACCGGGGCCGGGAGTGGCATGGGCGCCGCTCTTGCCAAAGCGGCGTTGGCGGATGGCAAGCCGGTCGTCGCGCCCGGCCGCGACCCCGACGCCGTGATCAGGGCAGTCGGCGCAGCGGACAACCTGCTGGTCGCCAAGCTCGACGTGAGGCGGCCTGATGACGCCGAGGAAGCGGTGAACGCGGCTCTCGAGCGCTTCGGGCGGATCGACGTGCTGGTCAACAACGCCGGCCGGTCCTTCAAGGGCTTCTTCGAGGAGATGACGCCCGAGCAGGTTGAACAGCAGCTCGCCACGAACCTACTTGGCCCGATGAACGTCACCCGGGCGGTGCTGCCGGTCATGCGACAGCAGCGTTCCGGACATGTCATCTCGATCTCATCGGGGGCGGGGCTTCTGGGCTTCGCGTACTCGTCGCTGTACGCTGCCTCAAAGTTTGGCCTGGAGGGCTGGATGGGAGCCCTCGCCCAGGAGATCGAACCGTTTGGTATCCGCACCACGATTGTCAACCCCGGATTTTTCCGTACCGACCTGATACGCCTCGTCCCGGCCCTGTGGCCGCAACAGTCGATCGACGACTACGCCGAACGCAGCGCCGCCCAGCGACAATGGTGGAAGGCCCAAGACGGTCAGCAAACCGGGGACCCAGCCAAGCTCGCTCAGGCGTTGCTCACCATTGCCGCCCAGGATCCGCCGCCGCGGCGTTTCATTGCCGGGGCCGACGCTATCGGCCTAGCTGAACGGAAAATAGCGGAACTGCAGGAGCAGATCGACGCCTACCCCGACCTTTCTACCTCGCTCGACCTCGACGCCCTCGAGACCAGCTAATCCGAAGATGGGTGGGACGGCTCGGGTCGGATGGCTGGCTTGGACAGCAGGTTCGCCGCGGCCGCGGCGAGGGCTACCACCGCGGCGATCACCAGGCTTTCGCGGACGCCGTCCAGGAGCTGACCGTGGGCGGCGAGCAGGGCGCCGAAGACAGCCACGGCCAGGGCGCCGCCGAGCTGGCGGCTGGTGTTGAACACACTGCTGGCCACGCCGGAGCGGTGCGCGGGAACGCTCTCGAGCAGCACCGCGGTGGTCGGCTGCATCGCCAGCGGGCCACAGATCCCGACCGGGATCCGCAGGACGGCCAGCAGCCAAATAGGGGCCGAGCCCACGACCGTGGCGATCACCGCCAGCCCCAGGCTCATCCCGGCCATGCTGCCGACGATGAGCACCCGGGGGCCGAACCGCTCGGCCAGCCGGGCGGACAGCGGGCCCACGAACCCCGAGACGGCGCTCGACGGCAGGAACACCAGGCCGGTGTCCAGTGGCGACAGGCCCCGCACCTGCTGAAGGTAGAGGCTATAGACGAAGACCAGGCCGTAGAACCCGGCCATGAACGCGAAGCCGGTCCCGGACGCGATCACCACGACGCGGGAGCGGAACAGGTCAAGCGGGACCATCGGATGGGCCTCGCGCGCCTGGACCGCGATGAAGGCCGCCAGGGCCGCCACCGACACCACCAGCGCCACCTGCACCTCCGTCGCGCCGAAGCCGTCGGCGCCGGCCTCGATCACCCCGAACGTGAGCGCGCTCATCGCCAGCACCGCGAGGATCTGCCCGGCCCAGTCGAACGGCACCTCGCGGCGGGGCGAACGCCTCGCCCGGGCCAGGAAGAACAGGGCCACGGCGCCGGCCGGCAGGTTGATGAAGAAGATCATCCGCCAGCTGACCAGGTTCAGGGCCCCGCCCGCGACCGGGCCGAGCCCGGCGGCCACCGCGCCGGCGATGGTCCACACCCCGATCGCCCGGCCGCGCCGGACCGGATCCGGGTACGCCTCCCGGATCAGCGTCAGCGAGGACGGCATCATGATGGCGGCGCCCGCGCCCTGCACCAGGCGCGCCGCGATTAGCACGCCCAGGGTCGGGGCCAGGCCGCAGGCCGCCGAGGCCACGACGAACACCGCCATCCCCGTGCCGAAGGCACGCCGCGCGCCGATCCGGTCGCTCAGCGATCCGGCGGACAGCAGCAGCGCGGCGAACATGAGGGTGTAGCCGTCCACCACCCACTGCAGCCCGGTGATGCCGCCACCCAGATCGTGCCTGATGCTGGGCAGCGCGACGTTGACCACAAGGGCGTCGAGGGTGATGGCGAAGAAGCCGAGCACGGCCGCCGTGAGCGTGGCGCGGGCCGCGGCGGTGCCACCGGCGGCGGTGTTACCGGGACTGGGGGGGGAGGCGGCGAGCGGGACGGACATGGCTGGTGCTTTCCTGGGCCGGAGGGGTGATCGGGTCAGGGGCGCAGCAGGGCCTTGACGGCGCGGCGCTCGTCCATGGCGCGGTACGCCTCCGCGACCTCGTCGAGCGGCAGCACCAGGTCGAACACCTGGCCTGGATCGATCCGGCCGTCCCAGACCCGGCCGATGAGGTCGGGCAGGAAACGCCGCACCGGCGCCGGGCCGCCGCGCAGCCCGACGTGAGAGAAGAACAGTTCCTGACCGTTGATCTCCACGCCGTGCGGGACGCCGACGAAGCCGACGTTGCCGCCCGGCCGGGCCGACCGCAGGGCCTGGCCCATCGACTCGCTGGTGCCGACGCACTCCAGCACGGCGTCCGCGCCGATACCACCGGTCATCTCCCTGATCCGGGCCACGCCCTCGTCGCCGCGTTCGGTGACGATGTCGGTGGCACCGAACGCGAGGGCAATCTTGCTCCGCGACTCATGGCGGCTCATGGCGATGATCCGCGCGGCACCAAACTCCCTGGCGGCCAGCACCGCGCACAGACCGACCGCGCCGTCACCGACGACGGCGACGGTCGTCCCGGGCTTGACCTCCGCCGCCACGGCGGCCCACCAACCGGTGCCCATGACGTCCGACAGTGCCAGCAGGCTCGGGAGAAGCTCCTCGGCCGGCGGCTCGGGTGTGGCCACCAGGGTGCCATCGGCCAGCGGGACGCGGACGGCCTCCGCCTGGCAGCCGCCGACGAACTCGCGGTGCACGCACGACGTCTGGAATCCAGCCTGGCAGTTGGGGCAGGTGCCGTCGGAGGCGAAGAACGAGCCGATCACGAACTGGCCCGGCTTGACCGTGGCAACCTCGCGGCCGGTCTCCACGACGACGCCGCAGTACTCGTGCCCGGCCGGCGTAGGCTCGGTGACGGGATTGATTCCGCGGTAATCCCACAGGTCAGAGCCGCACACGCAGCTGGCGGCGATCTTGACGATGGCATCGGTGGGCTTGATGATTTCCGGGGCCGGGCGCTGTTCCAGGCGCACGTCACCGGGAGCGTAAAGGACAGCTCCGCGCATGAGGATGGTTCCGTTCTGTCGTTGCGGACTTAGTCAGCGGCGGGTACTCACCCGCGGGCCGCGGTAGTCGGCGTCGGTCACGTGCTCCAGCCAGGTGTTTTCCGGGGCGCCGTCCGGGCCCGGGTTCTCCCACAGGGCCAGGTGGATCATGAACCGGTCGGGGGCGGCGCCGTGCCAGTGCTCCTCGCCGGGCGGGGTGTAGATGATGTCGCCGGGGTACGCCTCGACGATCTCGCCGCCCCGGGACTGGACCAGGGCGACGCCTTCGACGATGTACAGGGTCTGCCCCAGGCCGTGCGAGTGCCAGGCGGTACGGGCGCCGGGCGCGAACTTGACCACGTTGACCCGGGCGCGGGACGGCTCTTCGCCCCGGTAGATGACGTCGAACCAGACGTCGCCTGCGAACATCTCGGCGGGGCCCTGGCCGGTCGGCGGCTGCTTCAGAAGTTCCACCGCGATTTCTCCTTAACTGGTGAGCCTCATGACAGGGGAAACCCTCCTGTCGCAGACGGCAGGCGCGTGACGCGACCCGCTCACCTCGTGATCGGTTGTCAGCCTTTCTTCGTGCCGACTCGCTACCTACGACCCATCCGGGTAGCCTGATCTACTATATATGATGTATCCTAACCTTAGTGCAGTCATGCGCACGAACGGTGAGGGAGCTGCGTCATGGGTCAGATTGACTACACAGTGAGCGAGCACGTCGCGACGATCGTGCTCAACAACCCCAAGGCGCGCAACGCCGTCGACAGCCAGATGTCAGCGCAGCTCGCCGAAGCTTACGACGACGTCGTCAGCAATGATGATGTTCGGGCGGTCGTCATCACTGGCGAGGGTGATCGTGCGTTCTGCGCCGGCGCCAGTATCAAGGGCTACCTGTCCGGCGGTGTCCTGGGCGAGGACGCCGCGAATCAGCGCAAACCGATCCCGAAGCCGTGGCGCATTTACAAGCCGATCATCGCAGCCATCGAGGGATACTGCGTCGGCGGCGGGTTCACGTTGGCCCTCTACTGCGACCTTCGGGTGGTGACCACCGCGGCCACTCTCGGTGCGTCGGGACACAAGCGCGGCGTGGCGAACGGCGCGACGCAAGGAACCATGGGCACCCGGATCGTCGGTAGGGCGGATGCGATGGAGCTCCTGTTCCTGTCGAAGTACGTTAACGGCACTGAGGCCTATCGCGTCGGTTTGGCCCAGCGCTTGGTCGAACCCGGAGGAGCTCTCGCCGAGGCCATGGAGATGGCAAGGACCATCGCGTCGTTCAGCCCCGACGCCGTGCAGGGTACCAAGCGCCTGTGCTACGACAACCATGACCTCACCTGGGACCAGGCGCTGGACTGGGAGCTCGAGGTCAGCGAGCGTAGCTTCCGGACCGCGGACGCCCTGGAGGGATTCACGGCGTTCGCCGAGAAGCGCGAGCCGGTCTTCGGGCAGGAGCCGGCCTTGCATACGCTGGGGTTCGAGGAGTTCTGGCCGAATGCGAATCCACCTCGATGGCGGACCAAGCAGCACTGAGACGAGAGTCCTCGCGATGAATGAGCTCGACGCGATCTTGGCGAAGGCCGTAGCCGGACGGGATCTTCCTTACGCCGTGGGTGCCGTGGCCCGTGGCCGCGGTGTCGTCTGGTCCGGCGCGGCAGGCGACTCGAGCGACGGCCGCGCGGCTGGCCCCGGAACCCTGTTCGGGCTGTGGTCGATGACCAAGGCGATCGGCGGCCTCGCCGCGATGATTCTCGTCGACCGTGGTCAACTCTCACTCGACACCGAGGTGCGCGAGGTTCTCCCGCAGTTCGACGAGCTTCAGGTTCTGGAGTCGATGGGGCCGGAAGGGCCTGTGCTCCGGCCGGCTCGCCGTCCGGCCACGCTCAGGCACCTGCTCACACACACCTCGGGACTGGCCTACAACGCCTTCGACGGGAAGATGGACGCGTTCCAGAGTGCGACGGGTATCCCGCAAGCGTCGACCGGCAGCTACCAGGCGCTTAACTACCCCCTCATGTTCGATCCCGGTGACGGATGGGTTTACGGCATCGGGTTCGACTGGGCCGGCTACATGGTTCAGCAGGTGGACGGCCGGCCTGTCGACCAGTTCTGCCGCGAGGAGATCTTTCTGCCGCTAGGCATGACGAACACGACGTTCGAGGCGGACGATGTGCCCGCCCACCGCGGGCAGGTCTACAGACGCGCAGCAGACGGATCCTGGGAAGCCACAGAGTATGGCGTTCCCGCCCATCCCGAGTTCTACGGCCTGGGGCATGCTCTGTGGGGCACGGTGCCCGACTACATCCAGTTCCTGCGGCTGCTGCTGACCGACGGCGAGCTTGACGGGTATCGCTTCGTTTCGGCGGACACGATGAAGCTGATCCACGAGAACCAGCTGCTTGAAGGGAATGTCCCCGTCCTCGAGCCGTACCTGGAGACCTCCCGTCGTGTCGACTACCTATTCGACCAGACGCCGATGACGCACACGGCTGTCAGCTTGCGCACTGAGCGCGACATTCCGGGCATGCGGGCGGCTGGCTCGCTGTGGTGGGCCGGGTTCCTGAACACCTTCTACTGGGCCGATCCGGCCAATGACGTCGCCGCTGTCCTTATGACCCAGACTCTTCCGTTCTGCGACGACGGTTTCATGCGCACATGGGAGACCTTTGAGCAATCGGTCTACCGCCAGATCGACGCGTGATGGGTCGTCGTACCACCGCGTGATGGTCTCGGCCACGCTGTCGTGAACTGTCCCGGCCACGCTGTCGTGAACTGTCCCGGCCGATGACGGCCCGCTCGCTCAGGCCATCGTCAACCGCGATCCTGGAAGGTATAATGTATTATCCGTTAAGTACGCGCGAGAAAATTGGATGGTATGACCGCCGATCCAGCCGCTACGCACGTGGTGGTTGGCCGGCGTCAACAGCTAAACGAAGAGGTCGCCGCGTATGTACGCGAGCTCATCATGTCCGGCGCTGTGCGCCCAGGAGAATTCCTCCGTATGGAGCGGATAGCGGAGGCTGTCGGAGTGAGCAACACCCCGGTGCGTGAGGGACTTCTGACGCTGAGCAGCCAGGGCTACGTTCGGCAACTGCCTCGGCGGGGGTTCGTCGTCGCACCGCTAGAGCAGCAGGACATCCGGGATCTGTTCTGGGCCCAGGCATTCCTCGCCGGCGAGCTCGCAGCACGCGCGACGCAGAAGATTGGTTCCGAGCAGCTCGCCAGGCTCGAGGACATCGACACGGCGTACCACCAAGCCGTAGCAGCCGAGGAACATCCCAGGGTCGTCGAGCTCGGTCATGCCTTCCATCGCGGGATCAACGTCGCCGCGGATTCCATCCGTCTTGCCATGCTCCTCGGCTCGATCGCGCGAACTCTCCCGCTGCAGTTTTACGCCACGATCGAAGGCGGGATCGAGGCCAGCCACAACGAGCACCGTGAGATCCTCGGCGGCCTCCGCAAACGGGACGAGACTAAGACCCGAACCCTGATGGAGGATCACATCTCAGGGGTTGCCGACCGGCTCATCGACATGTTGGAAGGACGCGGGCTATGGAGCGTCACCGAGGAGAACTGACCGGCAAAGGGTCGCGGAGGAACCGACCGCTCACAGGGTTGCGGGCGAATTCTTTCGGTGCTCATCCATCGCGATGCAGACACAGTCAGCGCGTATAATATATTTTCCGGGATGATGGCGGGTTCAGTCTAGGATCCCGCTGCGTCCCCTGCGACATCGAGGAGACTGATGGGCTGGACGGGCAAGTTCGAGCGGCTCTTTATCGGCGGAGACTGGGTCGGGCCGCGTGGCCAGGACCGGCTTGAGGTCGTCAACCCGGCTACCGAGGAATTCGTCGGTGCCGCGCCTTCGGCGTCGCGGGAGGACGCAGACGCCGCGGTGGCGGCCGCCCGGAATGCCTTCGATTACGGTCCCTGGCCGCGGATGCCGTTGGCGGAACGCCTGGAGATCCTGCGTCGGTTCCGTGATCTGTACGCGGAGCACGAGGAGGTCATCGCGGGGCTGATCACGGAAGAAATGGGCTGCCCGATCACGCTGTCGAGGGGCTTCCAGGCAGCGGCCCCGCGCCTGATCCTCGAAACGAACCTCGAGCTAGCGGAGACCTACCCCTTCCAGTCGATCCGTCGGGCCAGCACTGGCTCTGCGCTCGTCACACACGAACCGGTCGGAGTGGTGGCGGCCGTCGTCCCTTGGAACGTCCCGCAAAGCATCGCCATGCTCAAGGTGGCTCCCGCCCTCATCAGCGGATGCACGATCATTCTCAAGCCGGCCCCCGAGACTCCGCTGGACGCCTATCTCCTCGCCGACCTGCTAGAACGCTCGGGCCTTCCGGCAGGCGTTTTCAATCTGCTGCCCGCCGGGCGCGAGACGAGCGAGTACCTGGTCTCGCATCCTGGCGTCGACAAGGTGGCATTCACCGGTTCGACGGCCGCAGGGCGCCGGGTGGCCGCGCTCTGCGGCAACGCTTTGCGGCGCCTGACCCTTGAGCTCGGAGGGAAGTCCGCGGCGGTCTTCCTCGACGATGCGGACCTCGACGATGCTGTCGAGCGTCTTCGGTTCGGCTCGTTGCGCAACAGCGGGCAGGTATGCAGCCTTAAAACCCGGCTGATCGTATCCAAACGAAGGGAGCGGGAGTTCATGGACCGACTCGTGGCCCTGATCGAGTCGATGCCGGTGGGAGATCCGTTCGACCCGGCCACGCAGATCGGTCCGCTGGTCAGCACCCGGCAACGCAATGTCGTGGAGAACTACATCGGCATCGGCATTGCCGAAGGCGCTCGCGTGGTGGTGGGTGGCGGCCGCCCGTCGGATCACGACCGGGGCTGGTACATCGAGCCGACAGTCTTCGCCAATGTCTTGCCCGGCCAGCGCATAGCGCAGGAGGAGATCTTCGGGCCGGTACTCAGCGTCCTCACGTACGAGAACGAGGATGAGGCGGTCGCGATCGCCAACGACTCCTCCTACGGAATCAACGGGGCAGTCTTCACAGGCGACCTGGAGCACGGGCTTACGGTGGCCGGCCGGATCCGTACCGGCACCGTCGAGCTGAACGGAAGCCCGGCGGGTCTGCGCGCGCCGATGGGAGGCTTCAAATCCAGTGGGATCGGAAGGGAACAGGGCTACGAAGGTCTCGCCTCATACACCGAGACGCGGTCCATCGGGATCACCGCCGATTTCGCCGACGCGCTCGAGGGTAAGGCAAACTGATTTGTACGTGATGTCAACCGGCGGAGACGTTCGGTGGCACAACGCGAGTACCGGCCAAGCGGTCAACCACAAGCGCAGCAGTATCAACCTCTGCGGTGGCACCCATTTCGTTTATGCAGATCTGATAGAGCTCCCTTGTTAGGCCGGCGTAAAACGTAGGGACTCCTGAGTCTGATCCCAACTGGCACGCCAGGCGAATGTCCTTGTGCGCCAAGCCCAGCGTGAAACCCACGTTCAACCGCCCGGTCAGCACCTCGGCGCCCATGATTCGTTCCAGATATGCGTTACGGGCACCGCCCGCCAGCAGGATCTCTAGCGCCGTCTCGGGCTCGACGCCGTTCTTGACCGCGAGAGCCATGCCCTCCAATGCCAGCAGGCGCTGAGCGCCTGACAACAGATTGTTGACGAGCTTCATAACATGCCCTGCACCCAGGCCGCCCGCGTGGAAGACGCGTTGGCTAATCGTCGACAAGATTGGCTGCACGAACTCATATTGCTCGTATGTGGCCCCGACCATAATAGCGATAGTGCCGGCTTCTGCACCCTTCGCGCCGCCACTCACGGGCGCATCGACCAACACGACGCCCCGTGACGAAAGCTCAGTGCCCATAGCCCGGGTAGCCTTCGGATCCCCGGTCGTCTGATCGATGATGAAGAGGCCAGGCTTCGCCGACGCAGCGATGCCATCGGTTCCGAATATGACCTCGCGTACGTGATCTGACGTCGGCATGCAAAGTATGACGATATCGACCGCGGAGGCGAGATCGGCCGCGCTGGCGCGTGCCGTTCCTCCACTGTCCACCATACGCTGCACCGCGGCAGGATCGCGGTCGTACACTTGCAAGTCGCCTGCGAGGGCAAGCCGGCGAGCAAGAGCCCCTCCCATGTTTCCAAGTCCAATGTATCCGATTCGCACGGATCAACCTTTCCTCGGAGGGCGAGAAGACCAGGGCCTTGGGCGCTCGCTGACGAGCAATATCGTTGGCGGCTACTACCTGCGCGCGCGGATAGCCGTTGAGATCGCGACCGCGGCGATAAGCACGACGCCATTGATCACGTTCACCCAGTTCGGATTTACGCCTCCCGTGACTAGTCCCACTCCGACCCAGGTAACGAAGATTCCGCCGAGTATTGTGCCGGCGACCGTGAATCGCCCATCGGACAGCACGACGGTGGAGAGAAATGCCGCAGAGAACGCCGGCAAAAGCAGCGGCGATGCGAGTTCGGGCGTCGCCGAACCCTGGGTGGCCGCCAGGATGATACCTGCGGTCGCCGCGATCACGCCTCCGAGCACATAGGTCTTCATCACCTGGCGGCGTACCTTCACTCCAGCCAGCAGCGCGGCCGTCGGATTCGAGCCGATCGCTTGCACGTGGCGCCCGTACGTAGTGTGCCGGATAAGAACTCCCAGCAGCAGGCCGACCACGATCAAGAAGAGGATAAGCCAGGATACGCCTTGTGCCCACTCCCAGATCCGAAGTGCGAAGACGAGGACGGCTGCCGCTGCGATCATCACGACGGCCTTGGTGGTCAACCACCTGGTCTGAGCCCACGCCGGCGGACGCACCCGGTCAAGACCTAGGAACAGGGTGGCGAAGACGGCAACCACTCCGATCCAGATGAGCCAGCTGGGGGCCTTATGGGCTTCGGAGCCGAACGCCACGAACCATTTCGGTAGCTGAGGGCCGGTCGTGCCGGCGCCCAGAAATGTGTCACCGGAGTACACGTCCGACAGGCCGGCGATGGTAGCACCGGTCGCGAACGTGGCGATGAAGGCGTTGACCTTGAACCGTTGGACCAGAACGCCATTCACCAGCCCTACGACGACGCCCAGTCCCAGCGCGACGATTATCACGGCGTAGAAGGGCCAGTGCTGTTTGACTGTCAGGCCAATCACGGCGTAGGTCGATGCCGTCGCGATTCCTGCCACGGAGAGGTCGAACTGCCCCACCATCAAAGTCACCAGGGTGGCAAGCCCAAGCAACAAAACCGGAACCGCGCTGTGAACGTCGAGTAGGCGGGCGGCCACGCTGAAGAAGACGCCGTGAGTCCATATCCCGAAGCCAACGTAGATCGCCAGGAAGGCGATCACGGTAATCGAGGTCTCGGCGAGTTCTCTTCGGGCGAGCCGGAACTGCACGGCCTCCTTTGAGTCGGCCACGCGAGGCGTCTCGGGGACAGCCTGATCGGTGGTGTTTGCCATTAGACCATCATCTCCAGTTCGGACGGAGTCAGCTCAGAGACCTGCCTGAGCGGCTGTAGCTGCCGGTCGCTCACGAGCGCGAGGCGATCGCATACGGCGAAGAGATCCTCGGCGTCCGAACTGGCGACGAGGACGGCCGCGCCCTGACTTGCGAGTTCGCGGATCAACCGATAGATCTCCGAGCGTGTCCCGACGTCTACACCGCGCGTCGGCTCGCACAGGATGTAGACATCGGGGCGGCTCAGCATCGCTCGGCCGAAGATTACCTTCTGCTTGTTGCCGCCCGATAGCACCTCGAACGGCGTCCCGATGAAGCCCGGCTTCACTGACAGCTCGGTCATGATCTGCTCGGAATCCTGCTTCTCACGACGCGGGTCGATAAGCCGGGCGAACCGCCTCCATCGCTGCAGCGCTGTTATTGACATGTTCGCGCCGATGGGCAGCTCGCCGAAACCGCCTTGGCTCTCTCGATGAGGAGGCACCATGGCCCGGCTGAGCCCGCTGCGCGATAGGACCACGTCTCCGCGGTCTGGTTTGAGGGTGCCGTTCACAACGAAGGCGATGTCATGGATGCCTGATCCCATCAGGCCGCTGATTCCGATCACCTCGCCCGCGTCGAGCCGCAGGTTGACCGGGCCGAGGTTACCCACGTGTACGTCGCGGAGTTCGATGAGGGTCTCTCGTCCGCCGTCATCGAATTCGGGCAGCTCGCCGCGCGCGTGCGTCTCCTGCTGCACGAGCATCTGGACGAGCGCGGCACGATCGAGTCCCTTTGTTGGTGCGTCGCTGAGGATCTGGCCCTCGACGATCGCCACCACACGGCTCGTGGCTTCGAGGACCTCCGATAGCTTGTGCGTCACCATGATCACGGTCGACCCGTTCTTGACCGTCGCCGCGAGGAACTCGACCACACGCCTGGCATCGACGGGCGAAAGATTAGAGGTGGCCTCGTCGACGACGAGCAGCCGGGCTCCGCGGTCCATGACTCGAGCCACCGCTACGAGGGTCTTTTCGGCTGGCGTAAGGCTCGACAGCAGCGTATCCACTGGCAAGTCGAGCCCGATACGACTGAGAGCCTGCTCAGCGGCTCGGCGCTCGGCACCCTTGTCGAGGATGGGCCCGAACCGTTTCCTGGGCGCGGTCCCGAGACACAAGTTCTCGGTGATGGTGAGCGCGTCTACGAGCCCGAGGTCCTGGTGGATGAAACCCGCCTCAGGATGGCCGTCCAAGGACCGGATCGCTTGTCCGCCCAGCCGGATCTCCCCCGAAGACGCCTCGTAGACCCCGGCAAGAATCTTTATCAATGTCGATTTGCCAGCCCCATTCGGGCCGATAAGACCGACGAACTCACCTTCGGCGATGGTGAGGTCTATGCCTTTGAGCACCTTGTTGGGCCCGAAGGACTTGCGCAGCTTGGATACGCCCAAGTCGTAGTGGCCAGCCATACTCATCTCCGAGATCCTTTGTCTCAAACGGGCAGGCGGCGAGGGTGTGCGCCAGAAAGCTCATACGCACACCCTCGTGCCTACGTCCGCTTATGCACTTACGACTTGCCCCAGAGCTTCTCGAAATTTGCCTGGTATCCCGCGGGGGCGGGAGACTCGTCCGGGAACTCGGCGAGGAACTGCTTGATGTTCGTGCTGTCGAGCAGCGTGCTCGGCATCGTGCCGTACCCGCTCCACAGTGGAGCCTTAGCCTTGATCCGGGCGATGAGATCGGCAGCGCACCATTCCTCATAGGTGAACGGCTCGACGACATCGAACGCCATCGGCGGATCCGCCGTTGCCAGCTTGTTCAGGCCGGCCGTGCTTCCATCGGTTCCACCGATCAGGAAGTCCTTCCGGCCGGCGTTCACCATCGTCGTCGCGATCGGCACGGCCAGGCCGTCGAAGTGGGGCACATAGTAGTCAACGGTGCCCACCGGGTGCGCGGCCAGAAACGCCGTGAATTCCGGCGGGCCCGGCTCTGCGGCGGTGCTGCTCGGGAAGGGAAGAAGAGTGATCGTGCAGGTCGGGCAGTCGGCGGTCATCCCCGCCTTGAGGCCATCCGCCTTCGCCACTGCCGAACTGAACTGCGGGTCAGTGGTGCCGAAGACCTTGGCGTGGTCGCCCTTGTCGGCGATCACCTTCCAGGCTTCTATCCCGCCCTGCGCCTGGAAGTTAACGGTGACGTCGTACACCTTGCCAGCCCATTGGGGTCCTGACAGGCACTGCGTGCACATGATGGTAATGCCCGCGGCCACGGCCGCCTGGACCGACGCCGTGATCGTGTTGACGTTGACCGCGATCAGGATGACGGCGTTATCCTTATGCTGGACGGCCCGGGCCATGAAGGCGCTTTCGACCTGCGGTGATGTCTGGCCGTCGGTGGCCGGCGGGACAGTCCAGCCCATCGCTTTGAGCGCAGCGACCGCATCGGCCGACTGCTCTTCGCATACAGGAGCGGTGTTTCCGCAAGAGAGCACCTCGGCCTTCCCCGTGCCGGGGTTCACCGGTGTCGTCGGCCCGGGGTAGGTGACCTTCAAATTCTCGTACTGGGCCACCTTCGCCTTCGCTTCTGTCTGGACGCTGCTGCCACTACCGGCAGCCGCCGTAGAACTGGTGGACGTCGATGTCGAGCCGGCACCCGAGGAGCTGCCGCTGCTGCTGCACCCGACAAGCACCAGCGTTGTTGCCGCGGCTGCCGCCGCCAGGGCTGCGAACCGTCTATTAGTCATGCTGGGTCTATTGACCATGCTTTGTCCTCCTTGGTTGTCCCATCGGATGAGTCCTCTTTGGGCGTCCCATCAGCTGGCTTACACAACGCGGCTGAACCATAGTCCGAGACTCGACTACGCGACTGTTCGACAATGCGACAGTCGTCAGCCTCGGCACAAAACTCGCTTGAAGTCGTCGTGATCGGGTAACAATTCGGTCTCGCGCACCGTGTGCGCGCTAGCACGGTCCCCGGGCCTGTCTCGGCAACGGTGTTTCCGGCCCGAGCATGATGAGCGTCGCCGCCCAGGGAGAGAGTCGCGGTAAACGACGGTGCTGGCCGAGGGCACCGGCGAGGTGCCCGGGGACCCGGTACGGGGCTCGACGACGATGTCCGGACGTTCATGTTTTATGTTATATATCATACGGGGTCCTGAGGGAAGCCCCGAGTTCGCTTTGACTGCTAGCGGCGCCACCGCCGGGCAGCATGCTGCGGCTGATACCCGGCCGGCCTCACGCTCGTGGCGACCTGGTTCGGGATCGTGCCTGCATAGTCGAGGACTTTTAGTCGCGGCGACCGGTCTGCCGGACCGTCGCCAGCTACAAGCGACCAGGCTGATCCTCGATGCCCGCGGCTGGCGCGGTGCCGCGGGCCGGGCGCTAGCCGTCCGGGCGGCACTTGATCTGAGGCTCGTGAACATAATACATTGTGCTACCTAGGCCGTTGCGAACGGCTGGCTTGACCGCGATCGGGTCAGGTGGCACGTGCAAGCTACGCGACTAGTCGGCCTGTGTCATCAAGCCGTTGCGCCGCTTTAGGGCTCGGCATTCGCGCTTGTGGAGATGAGGGACCTTCGTGGTCGAGCTAAACGCGATTGTCGAATAAAGCCGCTGTTCGCAAACGACTTTACTCCCTGCCACCTACTCACGCCAGGAGAACCGATGAGCGAGAATCACGCCCGAAGCTACGCCGAGACGACACCCAAGCTAGCCGAACTTGGCCGCGATGTTCTCTTCGGTGATGTGTGGGAACGGCAGGGACTGAGCAAGCGCGACCGCAGCCTGGTGACAGTGGCCGCGCTTATCACGGGCAATTATCCGCTGCAGATGCCATTTCATATGCAGCGTGCCCTTGAGAACGGCGTCACTGAGGAAGAGTTGAAGGAGGTCGTGACTCACCTCGCGTTCTATGCGGGCTGGCCTTGCGCGGTGACCGCGGCCGACATACTCGGTCAAGTCCTTCATGCCCGTGCCGACCAAGGCGTCGACTCGCCTTGAGTAAGAACGCGGCAGCCTTGCCGAAGATGCGAGAAGGACGTGACGAGCAGATCATCGATCCTGGGCTCCCCATCATCGACGCGCATCACCACCTTTTCGATCGATCCGGCCTGCGTTACATGTTCGAAGAGTTCCTGTCTGACGCCGGTGCTGGTCACAACATCGTGGCCTCGGTCTACGTCGAGACGAAGGAGATGGCGCGTCCGGACGGGCCGGACGTGCTCCGTCCGCTTGGCGAGGTTGAATTCGCCAACGGGGTTGCGGCCATGGCAGCGAGCGGTCGCTACGGCTCGTGTCGAGTCGCGGCCGCTATCGTCGGGCACGCGGACCTCGCCCAGGGCGACGCCGTCGCGGAGCTGCTCGACCGCTCCCTGTCTTGCGCTCCCGATCGCTTCCGGGGGATACGCATGAGCACGCTCGAGACTGATGACACGACCTGGCTCCGATTCGTGATCATGCCGCTTGATCCGGTCAGCGGACTGCTGGCGAGCAGCGCGTTCCGCCAGGGGTTCCGGCACCTGGCGCCGAGGAAGCTCACGTACGACGCGTCAATCTTCCACAACCAGCTCAACGACCTAGGCGACGTCGCGCGCGACTTCCCGGATACGACGATCATCTTGGGCCATCTGGGGATGGCCTTGGGCCTGGACATGGACGAGGTCGGTCGTGCCGAGGTCTTCGCCCGTTGGCGCCATGATCTCGGCCGGCTGGCCCGGCATCCCAATGTCGTGTGCAAGGTGGGAGGTCTGGGCCTGCCGTTCTGGGGATTCGGTCTGGAGGACCGACCAGATGAAATCGGGTACGCCGAGCTGGCGACGCTTTGGGGGCCGTACGTGGAGACGGCTATCGAACTGTTCGGTGTGGATCGCTGCATCATGGAAAGCAACTTTCCACCCGATGGACGTTCCTGCGGCTATGTGCCGCTATGGAACGCACTGAAGCACATCACCCGGTCCTATTCCGAAGACGAGAAGCTGGCGATGTTCCGCGACAACGCCGCCCGGGTGTACCGGATCGACGTCGATCGTCCGGAGATGGGGGAGACCACATGATCGGTTTTGTCGGCCTCGGCCGGATGGGACGGGGAATGGCCTCGAATCTGTTCCGCCGCTCGGGGGAAGAGGTAATGGTCTTCGACACCAGTCCGGAGGCAGTCGATGCACTGGTCAGCATCGGCGCCATCGCAGCGTCCAGCATCGAGGAACTCACCCGCTCCTCGACGATCGTCTTTACGTCGCTCCCGGGGCCGCCCCAGGTCGAGGACGTGGTTTTCGGCTCTGGCGGGATCCTGGACAACCTGCAGCCAGGTTTCGTCCTGTTCGATCTGTCCACCAACTCCCTATCGCTCCAGCGCCGGATCTACGACGCGTTCGCACTGCGAGGCGCGGCGATGTTGGACGCGCCGGTGAGCGGCGGGCCGGCTGGCGCGACGTCAGGGGACTTGGCTATCTGGGTCGGTGGTGCGAGGGAGCAGTACGACCGTCATCTACCACTGTTGCGGTCGATTGGCGACAAGCCTCGCTACGTCGGCGGACTCGGCGCAGGCACCGTCACAAAGTTGAGTCACAACATGCTTGGCTATATGATCATGCTCTCGTTGGCCGAGGTCTTCTCGATGGCCGTGAAGGCAGGCGTTGACCCGCTTGATCTGTGGGAGTCGATCCGGATGGGCGTGGTGGGAAAGCAGTCGCCGCTTGACATGTTGACTAAGCAATTCCTCCCGGGCCTGTATGAGACCCCGGCCATGGCCCTTAGGCTGGGCCATAAGGACATGACGCTGGGAACCATGCTCGGTCACGAGCTGGGGGTGGCCATGCGGATGGCGGACCTGACTCACGCTGAGATGACCGAGGCATTGGCGCGGGGCTTGGGAGATCAGGACTCGCGTGCGTACCTGAAGCTGCAGCTCGAGCGGGCCGATGTCGAGATCGCCGTCGATCCCGACCGCCTGAATGCAGCCATCGAAGCTACCCGGCTACAGAGCTGAACGCATTCGTGCCGTCATTTCAGTAGTTGACGGACGAGAGATCCAGTCTCAGCGAGCGCATGCGCCGATAGAGCGTCGAACGGGCGATGCCTAGTCGCCGCGCGGCAACCAGCTTGTTCCCGTCGGATTCGCGGAGGACCGCGAGCATTTCTGAGGCCTCGAGCTGTTCGAGGCGGGAGAGGTGTCGGCCGGCCGCTCGGGCCCGAACAGCTTCAGGAAGCTGTTGCGAGTCAACGTAACCGGTACAGCAGCGTTGGTTGACGGTGTCCACCACGGACTGGAGGGAACGGAGGTTTTCTGGCCAATCAACCCTGGCGAGCACTTGAAGTGCGTCGGGCATCCACCGGACTTGCGTGTGTCCGGTCTCGGTTCGGTCGGCCGTCAGCGCGGTCACAATCTCTGGAAGGTCGTCAAGACGGTCGCGTAGCGCGGGCACGCGAACCCAGGGCGCCACCCCGCTGCCCCGCGGTGCGAGGCTAGTGATGGCGGCACGGTCCTGAGCAAGAGTGAATATCAGCGGTACCTGTTGGTGCCGTGAGCCGAGCACGATTTGTTCGACTTCGGCGAGAGCGGCGTCCGGCAGGCGCTCGAGGTGGGTCACGACAAGAGGTCGCGGAACGAGATCTCGACTCCTGAGCAGGTCGAGCGTGTCGGCCCATGAGGCGCAGTCGACCTCCAAGGCAGTAGCCGACGTCAGGGCACGAGCGATGTGACGCTTGCCGGCCCCTGGCTCACCGACGAGCACGACAGGATCCGAAGCGGCCAGCGCTGAATTAAGTTCCTCGACGAACATGGACCACCGGCGGCTTTGGCCGGGCAGCGACGCGACGACCTTCGATACGGGCGTAGGGCGCCGAGCAGGTGGCGCAACGCGTTTGGTGGCTGCCTGCAGAGTGATGCGGACCCCCGCAGTGCACACGGTGCCTTCGATCCGCTCAAAGCGTGCGACGTAGGATCCGGCGTCATTCAAGGTGACGATCGTGGTGGCCGGAGCTTCGCCCTCGAGGAAGCGATGCGCGTATTCCCACAGGAGCGCTTGGTGCCCGCAGCCGAGCAGTCGGGTGGCCGCGACGTTGGAGACTAGAGTCTGCTGGTCCAGGCAGATGACCGGCTGGCGGCTCCTGGCCCGGGCGGAAAGAAATGCCCGCATCAGCTGCATTTCCCGTTCCGAGCTATCGTGGCGAATCCGCAACCGGACGGCCTGTGCCACTTCACACGCCCATGGCAGGAGCAAGGGGCCGCCCGGAGCCGCGCTTTCGAGGACCAGAAGGCCGAGCGCGCGCTCGGTCACGGGGCTGACGATGGGGACCGCCACCGAATGGGTGCCCAGATAGCGCTCGTGGAGATGCTCGTGCCCGACAACCTCTTCGGGCGCTCCGGACTCCGATGCCACGTTGGCCGCGTGGGTGCCGACGCTGCGCTCCGCCAACGATGTGCCTAGCGGCGGCACGCCCGAAGAAACGCGGTGCTGGCTGTTCGCCCCCTTTGGGGTGCCCCAGTGAGCAACTATCACTGCGGCCGGATCGACGAGGATCGCGAACAGACCCAGCTGATTCAGCGTGGGCAGGCGACTACTCAGTTCAGCGGTGACTGCCGCCAAGAGCGGTGAGACAGTTGACGGAGCCTCAACCAAGGTCCAATTCGCCGCCGTCGACCTCACTCCTGCTGCCCGGGACCGCTGCCATGATCGCGCTATCACCGGCCGCACATCTGACCCGATCCGACCTGACTCCATGAACTCCAGTCGGCTCCGATCACACGGCGGGTTGCCGACATGACTGCGCTCCGGCCGAACCGGCACGAGCAGACCTGCCGTGAGCACAGTCCCCCCTTTGATCGCAGACCACCAACACCATGACAGCCGCAAGGCATAGTTCGCGTTGTCATGAAGAGATAATATCTATCATATATCATACGGTGTTACGGAGCAACGCCTTGCCTTCCGGCGGCCGCACCGCGCAGGTCAGCCCGGGGCGGTGCAAGCCGTTTCGTGTCGCTCGCGAGTCGAAGAGTGCGGAGTCTTACCAGGTCATTGCCCTTCTTGTGCTTGTAAACTATATGCTATATTTTATATAAGCGACCCAGGCGGTAACGTCGATCCGAGGGTGTGCCGTAGGCGGGCTTGATGTCTAAGGTCCACAAAAAATAGTCCAGGTGGGGTCCGGCTGGCTCGGCGGTTTGCCTGCGCCCGCGTGTCGGAGCCCGGTGCCATATGTGCGGGAGGCGTGACCAGGGTGATCGACATCGGTATCGACGTCGGGGGTACATTCACGGACTTCGTCCTCCTGAACGAGGACGGGCATGGCGACGTGAGTAAGGTCGCGACGGACCCGGACGATCTAGCTGGCGCCGTACTGCGCGGCCTGGAGAACGTCGATCTGCGCGATGTGTCGTCGATCGTGCATGGTACGACGGCGGCGCTGAACGCGATCCTGCAGCACAAGGGCGCCGAGACGGCGATCGTCACGACGAAGGGCTTCCGGGACCAGATCGAGATCGGCGACACCCGGCGCTACACCGGTGGCTTGTTCGACCACAACTGGGTACGGTCACGCCCCTATCCGGTCCCGCATAGCCGCCGCTTCGAGGTTACCGAGCGCATGTCGGCGACCGGAGAGGTCGACATCGAGCCAGTACTGAGCGATCTGCAGCCGATCGCGGACGAACTCTCTCGGGCGGGGATCGAGTCGGTCGCGATCTGTTTGATCAACTCGTACACGAATGGCGCCAACGAGCAGGCGGTCCATGAGTTCCTCGCTCCGCAACTGCCGGATGCCCACTTCGCGCTGTCATCGACGATCCCTGAGTTCCGTGAATACTCGCGGTGGATTACGGCGGTGCTGAATGCGTCGGTGTCGCCGCTGCTGGCGGAGTACGTCCAGACCCTGGAGTCCGGGCTCAAGGAGCGCGGCTACGCGGGCGACGTCATGTGGATGACGTCGTCAGGTGGGCTGATCGGGCGGCACCTGGTCGTGCAGGAGCCGCTGCGTCTGCTGATGGGTGGTCTCGCAGGTGGAGTGAGTGCGTCCGCGTATCTGGCGGAGCGGATCTCCGCTCCGAACGTTGCGACATTCGACATGGGGGGCACCAGCTCGGACGTGGGGTTCATCAAGAACTTCCGGACCCATGTTGTCCCGAGCCAGGTCATCGAGGCGTTCCCGATCGCGCTGCCCGATCTCGACGTGAAGTCGATCGGTGCTGGTGGCGGCAGCATCGCCTGGCTGACCGACGAGGGCCTGATCAAAGTGGGTCCACAGAGTGCGGGCGCCTCCCCGGGCCCGGCCGCGTACGGTGCCGGCGGTACCGAGCTGACCGTCACTGACGCGAACCTGGTGCTCGGGCGGCTCGGGGCCAAGTCGCTCCTGGCCGGCGCCGTGACCCTGGACGTCGGTCTCGCGACGGCGGCGGCCGCCCGGCTGGGGGAGCGGTCAGGGATCGAGGACCTGCACGAGCTCTGCTCGGGTGTCATCGAGATCGCCGTGACCAACATGTACGGCGCGATCCGCGAGGTCTCCGTCGAGCGTGGCGAAGACCCTGAGGAGATGGTGCTCGTGGCCTTCGGCGGCGCTGGCGGCCTGCACGCGGTGGCGATCGCGGAGCGACTGTCGATGCCGCGAGTAGTGATCCCGCGCGACGCGGGAAACTTCTCCGCCTTCGGCATGCTGGTCGCGGACCGTCGCTACGACTTCGTGAGCAGCTACATCCGGGGACTCATGCGCTCGGATCTGGACCTAGTCAAGGCGCGTCTCGCCGGGATGGGCGAGGACGGCCGTTCGCAGCTGCGCCGCGACGGGCTGAAGGACAGCGACATCGACATCGCCTACAAGGTGGGCATGCGCTACCAGGGCCAGACGTGGGAGGAGGAGATCATCCTCGACACGCTGGAATTCGACCATGCGGACCTCGGTCGTCTGTTCGGAGATGCCTATGAGGAGCGCTATGAGTTCCGGCGAGAGCCCGAGGCCTCGGAGATCGTGAACCTGCGCGTCGTCGCCACCGGGCGCAGCGGCCACCGAGCCGTGCGGCGAGATGAAGTGGTCGGTGGCACGGACCTAGCAAGCGCTCTGAAGGAGCGCCGTGCTGTTTACTTCGACGGTGCGTTTGCCGACACTCCGATCTACGAGCGCTCCAAGCTCGCTCCTGGAGCGGCGATCGAGGGGCCGGCTGTGATCGAGGAGTACGACTCCACCGCGCTGTTGCTGCCGGGATGGAACGCGGCTGTCGACAGCGACCGCAACCTGATCTTCACTCGCCTCGCTACCGCCTGATCGCGGCCGGGCTCCCAGTCAGAAGAGGTGGAAATGTCCAGCGTGTCCAAACAGGCCGGGATCAGCGCCCTTACCCTCGAGGTAATCGACGCCCACATCACTTACGCGGTGCGCGAGATGCGCAGCACGATGATCCGCATGGCCTACTCGCCCATCGTCACCGAGACACACGATCTCGCGTGCGCCATCACCGACGCCAACGGCGAGATCGTCGCGATGAACGATGACCTGCCCATGCACATGTTTGACATCCGCTTCGCCGTCGCGACCGCGCTCCGCAAGTACGGCCACGACCTGCACGAAGGTGACCAGTTCCTGGTTAACGATCCGTGGGAGTGCGGGTCGCACCTTAACGATGTCAGCCTGATCATGCCGTACTTCCGGGACGGCGAGCTCTT
>Ga0302326_10004243_pt1 | contig 33298 bp, 27 predicted proteins | sample Palsa_T0_3_FD_202264 | JGI IMG/M metagenome (GOLD analysis project Ga0302326, IMG submission 202264) | Peat permafrost microbial communities from Stordalen Mire near Abisko, Sweden - Palsa_T0_3 | ecosystem: Environmental > Terrestrial > Soil > Palsa > Peat permafrost | place: Sweden: Abisko...
CGGCCCGGAGTACCCCGGAGCATCGCCCTCACCGTCTCACCCGAACGGCTCCCGCAGCTACGACCTCAATCGATCGAAACCTCTGTGTCGAGGTACTAGTCGGCTCATCGCCTCGGTCGGGTGGAGTTTGACGATCGAGCGGCGTGGGCCTACGTCGTTCCCCACAGATGCCTGACAACGAAGAGCAGAAGCCGGCGACGCGTGAGCTCCGGGCGCGGGCGGTGGGGCCGGATGACCCGATGCCCGCCGTGAAGAACATCGTGCTCGTGATGAGCGGCAAGGGCGGCGTCGGCAAGAGCTCAGTCGCCACCAACGTCGCCATGGCGCTCGGCCGCAGCGGCTATCGCGTCGGCCTCCTCGACGCCGACATCTACGGCCCTTCGATCCCCACGATGCTCGGCGTGGCGGGCCGGCCCGTGTCGATGGATGGCAAGACGATCGAGCCGCTGGCGCGCTTCGGCATCAAGCTGATGTCGATCGGGTTCTTGCTCGAAGATCCCAAGGCCGCCGTCATCTGGCGCGGGCCGATGCTGCACGGGGCGCTGCAGCAGTTCATGAAGGACGTGGCCTGGGGCGAGCTCGACTTCCTGCTGATGGATCTGCCGCCGGGGACGGGCGACATCGCGCTCACGCTGTCGCAGAAGGTCAAAGTCACGGGCGCCGTCGTCGTGACCACGCCGCAGGCCGTGGCGACCGACGACGTCTACAAGTCCGTCTCGATGTGCAAGAAGGTGAACATCCCGATCCTCGGCGTCGTCGAGAACATGAGCTGGTTCATCGATTCGGCCGGCGTGCGCCACGAGCTGTTCGGCAAGGGGGGCGGGCAGGCTGTCGCCGACTTCTCGGGAGCGCCACTGCTCGGGCAGGTGCCGCTCGATCCGACTGTGCGTGAGTGGGGCGACAAGGGAACGCCCGTTGTTCAGGCGGCCCCCACAAGCGAAGCCGCGAAGGCGCTGGTGCTGGTGGCCGAGCGCGTGATCGACGCCTGCGAAGCGGCCCACGGCGAGGATGACGCGGGCCCCGTGATCGATCGCAGCGGGGGCACGGGTGGCAAGAAGCGGCTTCCCGTCGTGTAGCTACCGCCTCGCGCCGCCCCCCGCGGCCCGCACGGCCCGCAGCAGCTCGACGTCCTGCTCCTTCTTGAGCAAGACGCCCAGGAACGGCAGCTCGCGGATCAGCCGCTCGCGGCCGATGTCGGCTTCGAGCAGCACCGTGATCCAGTCCACGAGCTCGCTCGTCGACGGGCGCTTGCGCAGGCGCGGCACCGCACGAAGCTCGTAGAAGGCGACGACCGCCTGGTCGACGAGGGCACCGTCGACGTTGGGGTGGTGCACGCGGACGATTCGCTTCATCCGCTCGGCGTCGGGAAAGTCGATGAAGTGGAACACGCACCGGCGCAAGAAGGCGTCGGGCAGCTCTTTCTCGTTGTTCGACGAGATGATGACGACGGGCCTGTGCGCGGCGACGACTTCGTCGCCCGTCTCCGGGATGACGAAGCGCATGCGATCGAGCTCGTGGAGCAAGTCGTTGGGGAACTCGAGGTCGGCCTTGTCCACCTCGTCGATGAGGAGAACGACGCGCTTCTCGGACTTGAATGCGCGGCCGATGGGACCGGGCTTGATGTAGTGGCGGATGTCTTTCACGTCGCCGTCGCCGAAGCGGGCGTCGTAGAGGCGCTGGACGGTGTCGTAGACATAGAGGCCGTCCTGGGCGCGCGTCGTCGACTTGACCGGCCAGTGAATCAGCTCGAGGCCCGTGCTCTCGGCGACCGCCTGCGCGAGGAGCGTCTTGCCCGTGCCCGGCTCGCCCTTGACGAGCAGCGGCCGCTCGAGCGCGAGAGCGCAGTTGACCGCGGCCTCCAGCGATTCGTTGGTGAGGTACGTGGGGGTGCCGGTGAAGCGGCGGAATGAGGGGGTCACGATCGCCCCCTTGATAGCACGTCTAGGGGACCGATCGCCCGGGGCCGCAGCGCGCGTCGCCGGGCGTCACGGCCACGACGTCGTACTCGCCGAGGGACGCCGAGGCGGGGACCACACCGCTCCCCGTGAAGGCGCCGTCGTCGCCCGTGGCTGCAGCGCCGAAGCGCAGCGAATCGCCGCCGCCGCTGCCGCCCTGCGCGCGCCGCAGCCACAGCTCGACGGCCGTGTGCGCGCAGGGTTCGCCGTCGGCCCGCACCGTGCCCGCGACGCGCAGCGGGTACCCGCGGTGCACGTCCGTCTCGGTCACGCTGACGGTCACCGCGGCGACCGGACGCGCTCCGGGCTCCGCGTGTGCCGAGGGCGTCGGGGGGGGCGTCGCCGGCGTCGATGCGGTGGCCGTGGTGGCGGTCGCAGCGCCGCTCGCGCTCGTGCTGCTCGCGGTGCTCGCGCTACTCGCCGTGGCCGCGCCCGACGACGATTGCGGTCGCGCGCTTGCGGCGAAGTCCTGCCCGCGGTCCGTCGCGCCCTGCGGCCACGGGTACGTGTCGGCCGGAGGCTGGTAGGCGGGCCGATCGGTCGACGCGAACAGCGCCGGGTTGGTGACCCGGCCCGCTCCACCCAGGTCGATGCGCGTCCAGTGCGTGCCGTCGTGGACCTCGACCCACGCGTGCACCTCGTTCTCGACGAGCCGCGTCGGGATCCCGAGGCTCTGCGCGGTGACGAGGAACGCGAACGCGCGGTGCCGGCACACGCCCTTCTTGGACAGCGCGAGGTCGAGATAGATGCTCGCGCGCCCCGTGGGCGGATCGTCGGCGTCGGCGAAGCTCCGGAAGTATTGAACGAGGCGTGCGACGGCCTCGCGCGGCCGCATCGCGCGGCTCACGCCGATGATCTGACGCACCTTGGCGGCGTCGCGCATGACCCGCGCGGGAAGGGGCGGCACGATGGGCAGGTCGCCCCACGCGGCGTCGCCCAGGGGCCCGCCGAAGGCCGCCTTGGCGATCGCCAGCTGCATCACCAGGCGCGCCCGCACCGGCGAGGGCAGGAGCGTCGGCTGGAGAAACCAGTTGTCCGCGCCGTCGCGCAGGATGCGGTAAGGGATGTCCGTCGCGCCGGAGCCAAGACGCGCCCGAACGATGCGCGCGCCGGGGCCGACGGTCGGGATGAGCACGTTGCGATCGGGCACCAGGTCGACGACGACGTCCGCGAAGAACTCGGCCTCGTCCGGCTCGCGGGCGTCGTGCCCGGGCGCGCCGCCCATCGGGACCCGCACGAGGCGCTCGTCGTAGACGCGAACCGTGTAGTCGCTGTCGACCGAGTCGAAGGCCTGCAGGCGCTTGAACGGCGCCGTCGACGGCGTGAAGGGCTCGTCGTACGCGCTGAGATCGGGGCGCTCGGTGTCCCGGTCGGGTTTGAAGGTGGGGCTCTCGGTGGCGTCGTAGACGCCCTCGGTGCCCGTGGGATTGCGCAGCGGATCGGGCGCCGCGACGACGCCGGCGGGCGTGCGAATCGCCGCGGGCATCTCGCCGGCCAGCACGACCCCCATCGCCAGGTCCTCGCCAGGGTCGGGGGGGATCGGCTCGTGCTCGACGGGAGGATCGCCTCGCCACGCGCGCGCCGGCGCGGCCGTGACGAGCGGACCGAGCAGTAGCGCAAGCGCGAGCCCGCGCGCCCGCGGAATCGACCTCCTCGAGGCTCGCGTGCGCAGCACCCCTAGTGCCCCGAGTCCGTGAAACCTTGATATTTTGAGATCACAGGGAGACGGGAAGGTTTTCCGGCAAAACGATCCTTCCCGTCTTCCCGCCTTCCTGTTCAAATTCTTCGATGCGTCACGGACTCCGGGCATTAGGGGCCCCGGAGCCAGCCGCCGGGCTCGTAAAAATAGGAGCCTTCGCGCACCGAATAACGCGGAGCTCGCCACAGCGATCCCGGCGGCGCGCTCTCCCAGTGCCCCGGGATCCAGGTGTACTGCATGCCGGTCCAATGCCAGTATCCTGCCACCCAGGCCATGCGCGCATCCGGCGGAGGAGGCCTCATCTCGTTCATCGGTTGCGGCGGCGGGCCGGTGACGGCGATCCCGTTTGCCGGCGGAGCCTGGACGGTCTCGACGACGCACCCCGAGAGCAGCGAGAACGCCGCCCACGCGATGCACGCGCCGAAGGCCTTGTTTCCCATGGCTAGGGACCTCGTCGATGAAACGTTGATTGGAGCCTACCATGAGCGAATCTGACCTTCGACGCGAGCTGTCGGCGATTGCACCTGAGCTTCGCAGCCGCCTCGCGGCCGCAGGGTTCGACGACGAGCGCCTCGTCACGCTGGCGGGGCCGCTCTTTGCCCGCGCTCGGGGCGAGACCGCCGTGGACCGCGACGAGCGAAACCGCGTGCGCGGCCTCGTCGAAGCGCCGCGCGAAGGCGACGTGACCGTCGCGCCGAGCGCAGGAACCGCCGAGGGGGCTCGCCTCGCGGCCCGCGGGGCCGAAGCGATCGCCCGCGGTGAGCTGGCGTTCTGCGTGCTCGCGGGCGGCATGGCCACGCGCATGGGCGGCGTGGTGAAGGCGCTGGTCGAGGCGCTCGACGGGGCCACGTTCCTGCAGCTGCGCCTCGCCGAGAACCGCTTCTGGTCCCGTCGCGCCGGAGTGGCGGTACCGCTGTGGCTCATGACGAGCGACGCCACGAACGCGCCGACTCGCGAGGCCCTCGCCAGGTACGGCGCCGCGCCGCACGTCGCCACGTTCACGCAGGACCTCGGGCTGCGTCTCACGCGAGAGGGCCGCCTCTTCGCGGGCGACGACGGCCACCCCAGCACGTACGCCCCGGGCCACGGCGATCTGCCGGACGCGCTTCGCCGATCGGGCCTGCTCGATGCGTTCCTCGCGAGCGGCGGCAAGTACGTGTGGATCGCCAATCTCGACAACCTGGGCGCGTCGATCGACGAGGCGCTGCTCGGTCAGTTCATCGAGAGCGGGCGCGACGTCCTCGTCGAGGTCGCGCCCAAGGTCGCGGGCGATCGCGGTGGCATCCCCGTCTGGGCCGACGCCGACGACGGCGCGGGCGGCGCGGTGCGGCGACTGCAAGTGCTCGAAGAGTTCCGGTTGCCGCCGGGCTTCGACGCGGCCGCGGTGCGCGTGTTCAACACGAACACGTTCCTGGTCAAGGCCGAGGCGCTGGCCAAGACCAAGGTCCGGTATGCCTGGTTCGAGGTCGAAAAGAAGGTCGGAGGCCGCGTCGCCGTCCAGTTCGAGCGGCTGCTCCAGGAGCTCACGGCCGCGATGCCGGCGGTCTACGCGCAGATCCCGCGCGACGGCGCCCAGTCGCGCTTCTTGCCGGTGAAGGATTTCGACGAGCTCGCGAAGCGGCGCGACGAGATCCGCGCCGTCGCCGCCGCCCGCGGGATGTCAGAGAGCGCCTGACCACGCGAGGCCGTAGACGGGCGCGGTCCCCGTGCGGCTCACGCTTTCGCCGATGATCCCGGGGACGGGCACGCCCGGCAGGTGCAGCTCCGCTTTGGGCGTGGCGACGCCGCCATCGCGCGTCAGCCACCACGCGAGCACGCCGCCGCCGATGGCGCCCGCGATCCCCGAAGAGAGCCAGCCGCGCACGTTGCCGGGCGTCGGGTTCTGGAAGATGAGCGGGCTGGCGGCGGCTGCGCCGACGAGCGCACCGCCGCCGACGCCGAGATCGATGAGCAGCACGCGCGAAGGCGACGTCGTCACCTGCGTCGCGAGCAAGCCCGCACCCGCGAGGCCCACCGCGGTGCCGATGCCCATGCCCGTGGAGCTCGGGGTTCCCTTGGCCGTGGATCCCTGGCCGATGAGCTGCGCGGCGCCCCCGAGCATCAGGCCCACAGCGGCTCCCGAGTGCGTGAGCATGGCGTCGCCGTCGTCCATGTTCGTGCGCGTCAGCGTGAACGACGCGAGCGTCACGCCGATGAGCCCCCCGCCGACGGCCCACGCGAACCGCTCGTCGGTCGGCTGCACGTTGGTGCCGACGGACAGGTAGTACGCGGCCGCCGCGCCCCACCAGGCGCCCGCGGAGAGAAACCATGCGCCGCCGTTGGTCACGTCCCACTCGTCGGCGACGAGCAGCGCGCCGCCGACGCCGATGCCCGTGCCGAGCGCCAGCAGCGGGTAGAGGACACGCGGATCGTCGGACCCGCTGGCGCGCTGCGCGCTGTACGCGGTGAACCCGCCGAAGAGGCCCGCGTTCACCGCGAGCACCGCCCGTCCTTGCGACCGCAGCGGCATCAGGATGCCCTGCGCCGAGCCTCTGGCCGCCTGCTCTCTCTCCTGCTCGAGCGCCGCCTGCGCCGCGGTCGTCGGCGTGAGAAGGTCGCGCAGCATGACCAGGCCCCGCACGCTCACCGAGTCGCCCGGCACCGTCTCGACGCGGACGCGCAGCTCCCGGCCCCTGGGCGCCACCGCGATGATGCGCACGACGTAGTCGCCGCCGCTCGCCGCCTCGACGCGCGGGCTGACGACCCACGTGCCGCCCTCGGGCGTCCCCGCCTCGGCGGATCGCGCGGCGCGCTCGACGAGATCCTGATCGCGCATGTGGCCCGGGGCAGGCCCCGCGTCGGCCACGTACAGCGTGAAGCCGAGGTCCTGCACCGCGTCGCGCAGTGTCGCGTCGAGCTCCTGCGCGTGCGCGTACACGTCTTTTTCGGTCTGCGGCTGCGGCTTGTGCAGCGGCGCGCCGCTCGGCGCGTCGCCCGCCGGGACCAGCGTGGGCCAGATGACGACGGGCGGCTTCGTGTCGCTCGGGTCGGCCGCGGCGCGCGACGCGAAAGCCAGCAGCGAAGCCAGGGCCAGTGCGAACGGCGCGCGGCGCACGTTGTGCGCGATTCTAGAACATCACGACGCCGCGGACCCAGAGATCCACGACCGTGGCGTCGTCCACGGAGAAGCGGTGGCCCGGCAGGTCGATGACGTCGCGGTGGTCGGGATTGGGCGAGCCGAGCACGGTCGTCGTGTTGCCGCTCGTCGTCTGGCACGGGCCGGCCAGGTCCGGGATGCTGTTGTTGGGCGTGCACGTGTCGGCCGCCGTGACCAGGTGCGACTGCGCGTACGTGAACCCGCTGCCGATCGAGAACTTCACGTACTCGCCAGCCTGGTAGGTGGCCGACGCGGAGAACATGAAGCTGCCGAACGCCTGCTGCTCGGTGATGCCGCTGAAGTACACGTTCTCGGTCGCCGGGTTGGCGACGCTCGGGTTCGATGCGCTGATCGGCGTGGGCGCGTTCGGGTTGTAGTAGGCCGACGGGTTGGGCGTGCGAAGCGACGGCGCGAGCGACGAGCCGAGCGCGTCGAACAGCTCGGAGTAGTCGCGGCCCGGCGAGTGGTACGTGCCCTCGAAGCGGAAGTCGGCGCTGAGGCGCTGGAACGACTCGCGCTGCTCGAACGGCACGATCTCGAGCCCCAGCTGGAACGAGCCGAGCAGCGGCGGCGTGCGATCCAGGTCGTTCGTGGGGTTCCACTGCTGGAAGTCGCTGCGCTGCTGCGCGAAGTCGGCCTGCACCCGGAAGCCGCTGTACGGCTCGACGTACCCGAAGCGCCGCGACCACGTGGTGTGCACGATGACCGAGTCCATCGCGCGGCTGATGCCTGGGTCGCGGTTGACGTACGGGCCGGCCGGCTGAGCGTACGGGCCTGAGTTGGGCGCCGGGCACTCCACGCCTGCGGCGGATGGGTTCGCGTTGCACGCGTGCAGCGGGGTGCCGACCGCGAGGCGTCCCTCGACCCCGACGACCCACGTCGGCTTCGTCGAGTCGCGCTGCTGGTTGTAGATCGCCCAGTCGAACCCCGCCGACAGGTAGTCCACGCCGCTGCGCGTCGGGCTGTTGAACGGGACGCTGAACAAGGGCGTGCCGCCCACGGGATCCGCGAGGAGCTGCTGATCGACCGCGCCCGCGGATCCGTTCAGGTCGCCGAGGCTCTGCGACCAGCTCAGGATGACGGGCACCCGCAGGATGAGCGCGAAGTCCTTGTAGATCCCGATGTCGGCTCCGACGTCGAGCGAGGACATCGACGACTTGTATGACGCGATGTTCTCCGTGGCCGGCACGAAGCCGCCCGTCGACAGCCCCGGCTGCGCGAGCGTCGTCTCGCGGCGGATGCTGGCGTGCTTCCAGGACTGGTGAAAGCCGACGAGAAGATTGAGGTCGAACGGGTCGTCGCCGTCGAACGCGTCGGCGACCGAGGTGATCTCCGCCGTCTCGCTCATCAGGCGGGGCTCGCGCGCGCCGACCGGCTCGTCCGCACTCGCCGTGCGGGCCGCCGCCAGCAGCACGAGCACTCCAGCGACGCCCGCCTCGAGCCGAATCATCCCGCTCTCAGGGACGCTATCGGGCCGGCGTGAAGGGTGTCAATGGCTACTCACGGAGACGGGAGGGCCGTCCACACCGCCACGCTTTCGGCCAACTTTGCGGCCAGGGCGTCCTTCGCGGGCGCCTCGGCCAGGGCGCCCACGCGCAAGGCGGCGACGGCGCACGCGGCGCGGGCTTGACGGCGGGCGATGACCTGTTCGGCGGCCGCGCTGGCATCGGGCAGGCCCACGGTCGGCGCCATGAGCAGCGTGGCAAGCTCGTGGGAATGATCCGCAAGCGCCGCACAGCGATCCACCGACGCCCGTGCCGCTTGGGCCTCGGGCACGGCCGCCGCAGCTTCGAGGATCAACGGCGCCTCTCCGACTCTCTCCCACCCGTCGGCGGCCGTCGCGGCGACGGCGCCCGCGTCGCCGCCCGAGCGCGCATGCGCGTCGTCGGCGAGCCAGGCGAACGTGACGCCCGCCGAGGGCGTGATCGAGGTGCCCTTGGGTCCCACCGCCACGCGCAGCTTGGCCGACGCGTAGCGAAGGACGGCGAGCGGCGTCACGAGCCACTCCTCCGAGCCGGGCGACTCGCCCGCGCCGACCACGCTCTCGAACGCGCCCGCCGCCACCCACGACTCTTCGCGGCGGTCGACGCACGGGCGCACGCGGCCCGCGCCGAGAAACGTGGTCTCGCGCGTCGTCCGGGGGTCTTTGGCCACCAGGCGCGACGAGGGCCCGAGCGCGAGCCACGACTCGCTCGGGATCTCTTGCTGGAGCACGAGGGCCAGTCCCGCGCCGCCGTCCGCGCCGGCCCGGACGTGCGCCGCCCCGGGCTGCGCCACGTCTTCCGCGCGAGCGACGCCGTCGACGGCGACGGCGCGACAAGGAAGGTGGGCCGCTGCGCGCACGGCGTCGCCCCAGCGCGGCCGCGGGCTCGACGCGTCGTCGGCGTGCGCGGTTGCCGCTGCGGCAGGGACGGTCGAAGCGGGGGCGGCGTCGCTCGTGGATCGCTCCGACCGACCGCAGGCCACCGCGAAGACGGCAGACGTCGCGCAGACCGCGCACGCTCGCGCGGCACCCCTCCTGCCGGCGCCCCCGTCGCCCATCCCCGTCACGCGCCGCTGATGGGTGACGGCGTCGTCTCGTCCACTTCGACGTCGGGGAAGATCTCCGACGTCACGTCTTCCGCGGCGAGCTCGCGCTTCGCGTTGTGCAGCTCGCTCGACGTCTGGTCGAGGCGATCAGCCAGCACACCGAGGAACTGCCACAGCATCTTGACCGCGATCTCGTGCTCCTTGCGCAGGATCTCGAAGAAGTCGGCGCGGCGGATCGCGATGAGCGAAGCGGTACCGACGGCGACGACCGACGCCGATCGCGGCACGCTGCGGATGAGCGCCATCTCGCCCACGTGCTCACCCGGTCCGAGATCGAGCAGAGTCTGGTCGCCGCGGGTGACGCGCACCTTGCCGTCGAGCACGATGAAGAGCTCGTCGCCCTTGTCGCCCTCGCGGATGATGACGTCGGTGTCCTTGTAGTCGCGCACCTCGACGGACTGCATGACGCGGAGCAGCTCGCGCTCGCCGAGGCGCGAGAAGAGCGGCATCTTGGACAGCACGTTGCGCTCGAGGGCCAGGCGCTTGGCGCGCGCCGTGTCCGCGGCGCCCTCTTCGCCGACGCGAACGACGAGGCTCGTGATGTTGTCTTTGCCGCCGCGATCGTTGGCCAGCGCGATGAGCGCCTTGACGCCCGCGTCGCCCTCGAGCGCGAGGGGCGCTTTCAGCTCGTCGGGAGTCTCCAGGTAGCCGTGCAAGCCGTCGCTGGCGAGGACCAGCACGTCGCCCGCGATGAGCTCGATGACGAGGGTGTCGACCTCGACGCGCTCGTACACGCCGACGGCGCGCGTGATGGCGTTCTTCTGCTGGACCTTGTCGATCTGTTCACGAGTGAGCTTGCCGCGCTTGATGAGCTCATTGAAGACGGTGTGGTCCTCGGTGACCTGCTGCACGTTGTCGCCGCGCGACAGGTAGATGCGGCTGTCGCCCACGTGGGCGATGAAGCCCTGGTGGCCCACGATGACGATGGCGCTGAGCGTCGTGCCCATGCCGCGCTTGGCCGTGTCGGCGCGCGCCTCTTCGTGGATCTTGCCGCAGGCGCGTTGCACCGCGTGCTCGACCAGGGCCACGACGTCTTTCGTGGTGACCTTGTTCGCACCGGTGGCGCCCTTGGCGTAGTCGTCGAGCAGCTCCTTCTCGCGCTTGATCTCCTCGTGCACGGTGCGCACGGCGATGGCGCTCGCCACTTCGCCCGCGGCGTGTCCGCCCATCCCGTCGGCCACGATGAAGAGGCCGAGCTTCTTGTCGACGAGGAAGTTGTCCTCGTTGTGGTCCCTGACCTTGCCCACGTCGGTGGCGGCGTAGAACCGGATGGCGTCGCTCAGCATCGTGACGGCCCATGATGCCACGGCAGCGCGGCCGTCGGGAATCCAAGAAACCCGGCGGGTCCAAGCCGGCGCCACGCCTGCGCTCAGGTCTGCTCACGTTCTCGCTCAGGTCTGCTCACGTCCGCCTCACGTTCGCCCCCCGCCCGCGCCGCTCGCCGGGTGCGCCGGTGCGTGTAGACTGGCCTCTCGCCCCGATGAGATTCTCGCGTCCTTTGGCGCCGCTCCTGTTAGGCGCGGCTCCGTGCCTCGCCGCCTGCGCCGCTCACCAGGGGGCCGCCAGCGCGACGGCGGTACCCGAACGTGCGATGCCGTCGCAGGCCGCGGTGAGCGACGACGACTTTTCGGTCGCTGTGCACGACTTGCTGCTCACCGCGCCGGGGACGGTCGAGCGCGCCGCTCGGCTCGGCGCGGTCGAAGGGCGGCAGATGGCCCGCGCGGCCGCGCGCTTCCGGGCGCGCACCCCCGATCGCGGCGTCGTGGCCGTGAGCGGCGGGCTCTATCTCGCGCGGGTCGGAGAGCCGGTGCAGGGCATGCTGGGGCCCGAGGGGCCCGAGGCCATTCGCGGCGCGGTGCGCGAGCTGGCCACCCGCGGCGACGAGGGGCGGTCGCGCGCCCTCTACGACCTTCTCCTGCAGATCGGGCCCGACGGGGACACCAAGGCTCACATCGACGCGCTCGACGCATGGACGCGCGCCGCGCTCACCACGGGCGGTCCGCTCGAGGGCGCCGGCGCCCTCGAGCGCGTGGCGGTGCGCCGCCGCTTGCTCGAGCCGAGCGACGCCGCTCTGGGCGATGCAGTCAAGGCGACCGAAGACTGGCTGGGCAAGGCCGTCTCGCTGCGCGACCGGTTCCGCCGCACCCACGTCCAGCCCCCGCGCGAAGAGGGTGCCGAGGCGTGGCGCGCGCTCGAGACAGGCCCGCTCGTCCTCGCGGCGCTGTACTTGCGCGACGCGAACCCCACAGGCGCGCTCGCCGCCATCGACCACGCCCAGGCGCGCGATTTGCTCGAGGCCGAACGGCCGCAGTTCGCGGTCGCGCTCGAGGTCGCGGCGCAGGAGCACACGGCCGAGCGCTGCGTCGGTCTGCTCGGTCAGCTTCGCACGCTCGTCGCGCACGAGCCGGGACGCGAAGAAGAAGAGTTCACGGAGGACCGTGACACTTTCGGGGCGGCCGCTTTCTCGACGGCCACCGAGTGCTACCGGCTCGATCCCACGGCGCCTCAGGTGGCGCTGTCGCTCGCCGTCGCGCTCGAAGAGCTCGGCCTCGCCGAGGCGGCGCCCGCGGTGCTGGGCGAGACGCTACGCGCCCATCCGGACGCGAAGACGGCGAGCGAAGTGCTGGCGCTGTCGCTCGATGCGATGGCCATGGAAGAGGATGCGGGCGACACCGACGCCGCACGTCGGGCGTTCAAGGCCGCCGAGCCGCTCCTCGACGTCGTGTCGGGCGAGACGTTCGTGGGCGCGATCCACCCGAGCGCCGCGCGCCTGCGGGCCGCGATGGGCGAGATCGACCTGCGCGAGGGGCGCATCGACGAGGCGCGCGGACTGCTGAAGCGGTCCGCCGCCGAAGAGAAATCCGGCGCGGTGCTGCTCTCGCTCGCGCGCATCGAGTGGCGCGACGGCCAGACGCAACCGGCCTTGCAGCATCTGAGCGAGGCGCTGTCCGCCCAAGACGCGGCGCACGATCCGGCCCTTCGCGGCGAGATCCTGCTCTTGATGAGCGACGTCGCGCGCGACAAGGGCGACGTGGCCGGCGTTCGCACGCCGCTCACCGAGGCCCTCAAAGAGCTGGTGCAGTCCCGCAGCGGCGCCAGCGCCGACCGGGCGCGGGTCGAGCGCGTGCTCTCCCGGGTCCTCGATCGGTTCGGGGCCGTCCAGCCGGCGCAGCGCGCCCTCGAGCGCGCCTACGCCGCGGCCCCAGGCGACCGGCGCCAGGCGGCGCAGACGATCGAGCTTCTCATCGGGCGCGCCTTCGTGCGAGGCGATCTGGCCGCGGCTCGCGAGGGCCTCGAGCGCGCCCTCGGCTCGGACCTCGACGGCGACGACCTCGTGTACTTCGCCCTGTGGGTGCGGCTGCTCGAACGGCAGCTGCACGCGGCGCCATCCGTCGCGGTCGACCGCGTGTTCACCTCGATCACCGACGACGGCCGCTGGGTGGCCACGCTGGCGCGGTTCGGCGAAGGCAAGATCAAGGGCGACGATTTACTCGCCGGCGCGAAGACTCCCATCCAGAAGTACGAGGCCCTCTTCTATGCCGCGATGGACCATCGCGCCGCGGGCGACACCAAGGGCGGCGACGACATGCTCCGCCAGGTGGTGGCCGGCACGGGCGTCGAGCTCAGCGAGATGAGCCTTGCGCGCGATCTGCTCGATCCGGGCCGCTCGCAGATCGCCGGTCCGCTGCCGCCCGACGTCGCACTTCCGTGAGCCCCTGGCCGTGAGCCTCCTCACGCAGGACCTCTGGTCCGAGCTCACGCCGCTGCGGATCCGCGCGCGTCAGGTCGCCCACGGCGTGTACGCCGGCGCGCATCGCAGCGCGCTGCGCGGGGCCGGCATCGAGTTCGGGGGCTATCGCGAGTACGTGCCCGGCGACGACCTGCGCTGGCTCGATCGGCGGTCGCTGATGCGCCACCAGCACCTGCTGGTGAGGCAGTTCGAGACCGAGACGGATCGCACGCTGAGCCTCGTCGTCGACGCGTCGGCGTCGATGGGGTACCGCGGGCCCGACGCGCCGGCGTCCAAGATGGCCTTCACGTCGCTCCTGGCTGCCGCGCTCGCGCGCGTCGCGCTGCGCGTGGGCGACCCGGTGAGCCTGACCTTCCTTGGCGGCAGCGAGGCCCAGCCCGTGGGACGATCGAGCGGCCGCGAGCAGTTCGAACGCATCGTGGGTGCGCTCGACGCCGTGCACCCGGGGGGCGACGCCGCCGTCGACCGCGCCATGGTCGAGCGCGCGGTCGCCTGGCTGGATCGGTCCGTGCGCCGAGGATCCATCGTCGTCGTGCTCAGCGACTTGATCGACCTGCCGGAAGATGCCGCGGATCGCCTGACGGGGCTGGTGTCGAGCGGGCGGGTGCTCGTGGTGGTGCAGACGCTGTCGCCCGCGGAGGCGGATTTCCCCTTCTCGGGGCCCGTTCGTCTCCGCTCGCTCGAGGGGGGCGCGGTCGTCGAGACGGACGCCGAGGGGGCGCGCGATCGCTATCTCGCGGCCCTGGCGGCGCACACGGCCACGTGGCACGCGGCGGTCGTCGCGCGCGGAGCGCGGTTCGTGCAGTGCAGGACGTCGGACCCGCCGCTGCGCGTGCTGCGCGACATCGTTCGCGCGGTCCGGTGACAGCGCGTGAGCTTCGTCACCGCGCTCGCCCTCGCGGCGGCCCTGCTCGTCGCCGTCCCGTACGCCGCGCACCGGCTGCGCCGGCGCCGCGCCGAGGACCAACCGTTCCCGCCCGCCCGCCTGGTCGCGACCACCCCGCAGCAAGCCCGCAAGCCGTCGCGGCTCGAGGATCGCGCCCTGCTGGTGTCGCGCGCCGTGGCGGTGCTTGCGCTCGCGCTGCTGGGGGCGACGCCGCTGGTCCGCTGCTCGCGCCTGTCGGTCCAGCGATCGGGAGGCGCGTCGGTGGCGCTCGCGCTCGTGGTCGACGACTCGATGAGCATGCGCGTGGGTGTCGAGGGCGACAAGGGACCCGCGCGCTTCGAGCGCGCGCTGCAAGGGGCGCAGCAGCTCCTCGCCTCGGCGCAGGACGGCGACGCGATCGCCATCGTGCTCGCGGGCGCGCCCGCTCGAATCGCGCTCGCGCCGACGACGGACATCGGCGCCGTGCGGCAAGCGCTCGAAGGCCTGGCGCCGAGTGACCGCGCCACGGATCTCGACGGCGCGATCGCGCTGGCTCGCGGCGTCGTGGCCGCGCTGCCCCAGGTCGATCGACGCATCGTCGTGTTGAGCGATCTGGCCGACGGGCACGCCGACGGGCCCCCGCTCGACGACTCCGCGAGCGCGCGGGGCGGCGCGCCGGAGGCCGCGTCCGTGTGGGTCGCGCTGCCGGAGCTGCAGCGCGACGGCACGGACTGCGCGCTGCTGCGCGCCGACCGGCGCGGCGTGCGCGTCCGGATCGCGGTCGCGTGTGGGCCTGGCAAGAGCGCGGCGGGCCGCGACGTCGTCGTCGAGGATGCGGCGGGCAAGGCGCTCGGCCGCTCGACGCTGTCGCACGCCGGCGCGGTGGAGGCCACGGTGCTTCTCCCGTCCGAAGCCGCGGCTCCCGTACGCGCCCGGCTCACCGGGACCGACGCCATCGCCGCCGACGACGTCGCGCCGGTGGTGACCGAAGCGCGGCGCGGCGCCATCGCGATCGTCGCGGACCCGAGCGGCGAGACCGTGGCCACCGGCGGCGCCCCCATCGTCGAGCAGGCCCTCGCCTCGCTGCGCCCCGACGTCGACCTGCGCCCGATCCCCGCCCCGCCCGATCGCGCCGACGACTTCGCCGAGTATCTCGGCGTGCTGCTCGACGATCCGCCCGGGTTCACGCCCGAGCAGCGCCACGCGCTCGCCGCGTTCCTCGATCGCGGCGGCGTGGCGCTGGTGGCGCTGGGGCCGCGCGCGGCGGCCGCGCCGCTCGGGGCCACGCTGGACCCGATCCTGTCGCAGGCCGTGGCGTGGACCGCGCTGGGAGGCGCGACCCGCGTTGGCATCGACGTGGCGAGCGCCGTCGGGTCGCTCGCCGGCTCGGCGCAAAGCTTGATCGATCTGGACGCCGAACGGCGCGCCGCGCTCGGGACGGACGACGCGCGCGCCCTGGATGCGCTCGTCCGGTGGTCCGACGGCGCGCCCTTCGTCGCGCGGCGCGCGATCGGGCGCGGCGAGGCGTGGGTCGTCACGTTGCCCTTCACCGTCGACGCGAGCGACCTGCCGCTGCGGCCCGCGTTCCTCGCGCTTCTCGACGCGTGGCTGCAGGACGCCAAACAGCGCGCCGCCCCGCGCCGGACCGACGTCGGGACGCCGTGGCGATTCGCCGGTGCGCGCGATGTCCGCGTCGTGGGTCCCGCGGGCGACGTGCCCCTCGTGCGCGACGAGGGGGTTGCGCGCGTCACCGCACCCCTCATCGGCCGCTACGAGATCACCGCCGACGATCAGCACGAGACGCGCGTGGCCGCGCCCAGCGAGCGAGAGCTCGACCTGCGCCCGCGCCGCTACGCAGCGGCCGGCGCGGGCGCGGGGATGTCGGACGCTCGTTCGTCGGTCGATGTCAGCGGCGACATGGCGCTCGTGCTGCTGGGCCTCATGGCGCTCGAGATGGGCCTGCGCGTTTGGTCGCGCCGGCGGGGAGAGCCGGAACCCCTTGCCATGGCGCGCTCCGGTGAGGCCTGATGGTACGCGGATGAAGCCTCCGCTCGCGTTGTTCGTCGTGCTCGCCTCTCTCGTCTCGCTCGAGTCCGGGTGTCGTGGGGCGGGCCCGTACGGTCACGCGCCGCAGTACGCGCCCCTCGGGGACGAGGACGCGACGGTCTCGGGGGCAAGGGAATACGATCCCGTGATGGTGGGCCGGCAGCCGGACGAGTGGCGCAAGGGCCGCGTCGTGCTCTTCGGCGTGGTCGACAAGCGCTCCGCCGGCCCCGGCGGGCAGGCCCTGCTCACGCTCTCGGTGCGTCGGCTCGAGACGCGTAACCTCTGCGACAAGGCCAGCGACGACGACACGTGCCGCGTCACCGTGAGCGACAAGGATTTCGGCGTCGTTCACGCGCTGGTCTCGCTGCGCGGAGACGACGACGTCGGTCCGCGATCGGTCGGCCTCCGGTCGCTCGTGCGCATCGTCGGCAGCATCGGCCAGGACCCCTCGCAGTCCGACGGTGGCACCGTGGTGCACGCGTCGTGGTACCGGCACTGGCCTGCCTTCACGTACGTGACGACGGCCAGCGCGTCGGTCCTCAGGCAGTGACGCCATGAGCGACGACGCCGTGCTCGTCGCCCTCCCCGACGGGACGCTGCGTCTCCCGGCCCTCGCCACCGCCCACTCCCACGCCTTCCAGCGCGCGCTGCGCGGGCGTGGGCAGCGGCCCGCGGCGCCGGGCAAGGACGACTTCTGGACGTGGCGCGAGGCGATGTACTCCCTCGCCTCGTCACTGACGCCCGAGTCCATCCACGACGTGAGCCTGGTCGCATACCGCGAGCTGGCGCGCGCGGGTGTACGTACCGTCGGCGAGTTCCACTACGTGCATCATCAGCCGGGCGGCAAGCCCTACGACGATCGCACCGTGCTCGCCGACGCGGTGATTCGGGCCGCTCGCACCGCGGGCCTTCGCGTCGCGCTGCTGCGCGTCGCCTACCACCGCGCAGGGCCCGGCCGCCCACCGGAGCCCGGCCAGCGACGCTTCTGCGACGCCGACGTCGACGACGTGCTGCGCGACGTGGACACCCTGCGAGCGCGCTGGGCGAGCGACCCCGGCGTCGTCATCGGGCTCGCGCCCCACTCGGTGCGCGCCGTGCCGCCCGCCTGGCTCCCGCCGCTGTGCGCATACGCGCAGTCGCGGGCGATGCCGCTCCACATGCACGTCGCCGAGCAAGCGCGGGAGGTCGATGAGTGCGTCGCCGAGACGGGCCGGCGTCCCGTCGAGCTGCTCGCCGATCACGGGGTCCTGTCGGAGCGGTTCGTCGCCGTGCACTGCACGAACATGGCGCCGCACGAGGCACGGCTACTGGGTGAGGCGCGCGCCTTCGCGTGCATCTGCCCCACGGCCGAGCGCGACCTGGGCGACGGCCTCGCCGACCTGACGGCCCTGCGCGCCGCCGGCGTCACCCTGTGCACCGGCATCGACAGCCACATCATGACCGACCCGATCGAGGACCTCCGCTCGCTCGAAACGCACGAGCGCCTCCGCACGCGAACACGCGTCACCAACCGCGTCCCCAACCCCGCCGAAGCACTGTGGCGCGCGGGCTCCATCGATGGCGCTCGCGCGTGCGGCTTTGCCGACGCAGGCGGATTCGTCACGATACGGCGAGACGCGCCAGCGCTTGCGCTCGTGGACGACGCGGTACTGCTCGATGGCATCGTGTTCGGAGCGAGTAGCGCCGTCGTTCTTCCAATCGACGAGCGTGGCTCTCTGGATTGAGAGACCACGAGGACACGAGGGAACACGAGGGGAGAGCAGGGAGGAGGGCCGGGCCCCAATCCCCCATCCTCTGCTTTCTTGTTCTTGGTGCCCCTCGTGTCCCTGGTGTCCTGGTGGTCTCTCCTCTCCCGGCCGGTTCGGGTCGGTAAAAGGCCGCGCTTGCCTGTGGGCCCATATGTAGGCGATAGTGCGGTGTTGCTATGCCCGACGCTTTCCGCTTGACGACTGCGTTCGAGCCCAAAGGCGATCAGCCCACGGCGATCAAGCAGCTGCTCGAGGCCCTGGCGCGCGGCGACAAGCACCAAGTTTTGCTCGGGATTACCGGATCGGGCAAGACGTTCACCATCGCCAACGTGATCCAGCAGTCGGGGCGGCCGACGCTGATTCTTGCGCCCAACAAGACTCTTGCCGCGCAGCTGTATGGCGAGATGCGCGAGCTCTTCCCCGAGAACGCCGTCGAGTACTTCGTCAGCTACTACGACTACTACCAGCCCGAAGCGTACATCCCGTCGACCGACACGTTCATCGACAAGGACGCGATCATCAACGACCAGATCGACCGGATGCGCCACTCGGCCACCGTCGCGCTCCTGTCGCGTCGCGACGTCATCATCGTCGCGAGCGTGAGCTGCATCTACGGCATCGGCAGCGCCGAGAGCTACCACGGCCTCGTGGTGCAGCTCACGGTCGGCGAGTCGCTCCGCCGCGACACGCTGCTGCGCCAGCTCGTCGACATCCAGTACGAGCGCAACGACGTCGACTTCCATCGCGGCAGCTTCCGCGTGCGCGGCGACGTGGTCGAGATCTTCCCCACGTACGAGCAAGAGACAGCGATCCGCATCGAGTTCTTCGGCGACGACATCGAGTCGATCAAAGAGGTGGACCCGCTGCGCGGCCGCGTGAAGGCCACGCTCGACCGCTACGCCATCTACCCCGGCTCGCACTACGTCACGCCGCAGACCCAGATGCGCCGCGCGATCACCAGCATCCGCGAAGAGCTGCTCGAGCGCCTCGACTTTTACGACAAGGCGGGGCGGTTCCTCGAGAAGCAGCGCCTCGAGCAGCGCACGCTCTACGACCTCGAGATGATGGAGCAGATGGGCTTTTGCCAGGGCATCGAGAACTACTCGCGGCACCTGTCGGGGCGCAAAGCGGGCGAGCCGCCGCCCACGCTGCTCGACTACTTTCCGCCGGAGTTTCTCATCGTCATCGACGAATCGCACCAGACGGTGCCCCAGCTGCAGGCCATGTACCGCGGCGATCGCGCGCGAAAAGAGACGCTCGTCGACTACGGGTTCCGGCTGCCGAGCGCCCTCGACAACCGGCCGCTCCAGTTCGAAGAGTTCCAGGCGCACGTGCGGCAGGCCATCTTCGTCTCGGCCACGCCGGGCGAATACGAGCTGCGCGAGGTGCAAGGCGTCGTCGTCGAGCAGCTCATTCGCCCGACGGGCCTCACCGATCCCGAGATCGAGGTGCGCCCGGTGGCCGGGCAGGTCGACGACCTGCTCGGCGAGATCAAGCTGCGCTGCGCGAAGAACGAGCGGGTCCTCGTCACCACGCTCACCAAGCGCATGGCCGAGGACCTGACCGAGTACTATCGCGAGCTCGGCGTCCGCGTGCGCTACCTGCACTCCGACATCGACACGCTCGAGCGCATCGACATCCTGCGCGATCTGCGGCTCGGCGAGTTCGACGTGCTCGTGGGCATCAACCTCTTGCGCGAGGGGCTCGATCTGCCCGAGGTGTCGCTCGTCGCGATCTTCGACGCGGACAAAGAAGGCTTCTTGCGCAGCCCGCGATCGCTCATCCAGACCATCGGGCGCGCGTCGCGCAACATCAACGGCCGCGTCATCATGTACGGCGACGTGGTGACCGCCGCCATGAAGGGCGCGATGGAAGAGACGAACCGCCGCCGCGCCGTGCAAGAGCAATACAACATCGACCACGGGATCACGCCGACCACCGTGGTGCGCGCGATCATGAACATCAACCCGGCGAGCGGCACGATCGACTACCTGAACGTGCCCAAGCTGCCCCGCGGCGCGCATGGCGAATCGGGCGAGGCCGCGAACGACATCGAGGAGCGCATCGCCGCGATGCGCCTCGAGATGTTCACCGCCGCCGAGGAGCTCGACTTCGAGAAGGCGGCGCGCCTGCGCGACGACCTGAAAAGGCTGCAGGGCGTGGCCGGCGGGCCGCACGACTCGAAGCCGCCGGTCGCGGCGTTCGATCCCTATGCGTCCGGCAAGAAGACGAAGCGCGGCACCGTGAAGGCCAAGGCGGCGCCTTCACGCAACGGCCGTCGCTACAAAGTGCGCTGAGCTCAGTGCCCGACGTAGCCGCCGTACAGGGCGGCGTAGCCACCGTCGTAGACCGACGCGCCGTAGAGAGGCTGCGCCGTGTGGCCGCCGTCGTCGGGCGGCTCCCCGTCGGTGGTGCTGCCCGCGTCGGTGGTACCGGCAGCATCGGAGGCGCCCGTCGCCCCGTCGGATCCGGTTGCGCCGGCGTCGGCCGGCTCCCCTGCGTCGTAGGCCACCGCGCCATACAACGGTTGTGCGGTGATGCCGCCGTCGTCGCCCTGCTCGGTGCCCGTGCCCGGGGAGCCCGACGACGACGGTGAGCACCCGGGCGTCAGGGCGACCCCGGTGCCGAGCGCGAAGAGCGCCGCGCGTGTCAGGCGTACCCGTGGGGCCTGCCTGGCGGGCGTGGCGCGGAACGTGTCGCTGAGCGCCGAGCCGCAGAACGGGCACGCGGACTCGCTCACGCGGACGTGGCGCGCGCAAGACGGGCAAGCAGAAAGGTGCGATTGGCTCATCTCGGGTCCTCCGATTCTACCATTCACTCGACGGGAACACCGCCGTGCAGCGGCTTGGTCACGATGCGCTCCGCGTCGTCGGCGGGATCGCTGCAGGCGCGTCTTCGACGACGATCTCGAAGAGCCCGTGGTCGAACGGCTGCCCGGGCGCCTCGGCCACGCGCACCACGCGCTCGCGCTTGCCCTCGCGCGCCATCTCCAGCGTGCGGTGGTGGCAGTAGGGGTTGTTGCCCGCCTTGCCGAACGCGACGAAGCTCGTCCACGTGCAGCCGCTCATGCACTCTTCGGCGTAGTAGCAGCCGGCGCAGTAGCCCCAGAGATCGCGGGTCGTGCGGTCGCGCGTGAAGCGCAGCGGCTCGGCGCGCTCCCAGATGTCTTTGAGCGACGCGTCGCGGATGTTGCCGCCGGTGAACGGCGTGGACGGCAGCGACGGGCACCCCTTGATCGCGCCGTTCGCCTCGATGCCCAGCGTGGCGCGCCCGGCGCCGCACGACCCGCCGTGCCCGCGAAAGTAGTGCCCGCGCAGGATCGACTCGTACGGCCCGAAGTAGCCGATGTTGTTGCCCGGCCAGAGGCGCACGCGCAGCTCGTCGGCGCGCGCCTTGATCTTGGCGAGCATGGGGAAAAGCTCGAGCAAATCGTACGGCTGAAGCAGCACCTCCGGCTCGTCGGCCGCGCGGCCCATCGGGACCGTGAGCTGGATCTGCCAGCCCTTGACCCCCGCGGCCGCGATGGTCTCGAGGATGTCCGGCATCAGCGGCATCGACAGGCGGTTGATCTGCGTGTTGCACGACAGGCGCAGCCCCGCTTCGCGCAGCGCTTTCATCGCTTCGAACGCGGCCTTGTACGATCCGGGCACGCCGCGCAGCCGGTCGTGCGTTGCCTCGTCGCCATCGATCGAGACGCTCGCGCCCATCAGGCCCGCTTCTTTGGCCTTGGCCACCATGTCGGCCGTCAGCCCGCGGCCGCCGGTCGTCGTGGTGCAGATCATCCCGCGCTTGCGGATCGCGCGGACGATCTGGAGCCAGTCTTCGCGCAGGTACGCCTCGCCACCGATGACGGTGACCTCTTTGACGCCGAGGTCGGCCATTTGCTCCACGAGGTCGAGCGCCTCGGCGGTCGTGAGCTCGTCGGGGCGCTCGTGGCCCGCGCGCGATCCGCAGTGGCGGCACGCCAGATCGCAGGCGAGCGTGATCTCCCAGACGGCGTAGATCGGGCGGTGGCGGCGATCGATGTCGCGCGCCTCGGCGGCCAGCGGCAGATTGCGCGCGCCGGGGAGCGCGTCGGGCGCGATGGGCAGTCCGCGCTTGGGTCGCGGTCGCGCGAGCTCGGAGGCGCGTGCCTCGGTGGAGAGCGGATCGGGCTTGTCCACGGTTCGAAGGATAGAGCATGCGCCGCGCCGCTCCCGCGAAATCCCGAAACCGCCCGAAATTGCAGCGACGCAGGAGTACGCTGCCACGACAAATGGATCCGATCGCGCTCCCCAGCGGCACAATGTGGCACCTGCACGCAGCGGGGCAGAAGCTCGGTTATCGCGCGCAGTTGCCGGGCGCCCGGGTGTACGACCTGGTCGGTCGCGGCGTGCGGGCCGCCAAGGCACGCGGCGTGGGCGACGCGGATCGGCTGATGTTCGCCCTGCCGGCGAGCTGGCTCGTGAACAGTCCCGCGGTGTCCACCGTGCTGCGGCGGTGGGCGCTCCCGCCGCACGACGAGACGTGTCTCGCGCTCCTCGAGGTGCTCGAAGGCGGGCCGGACGCGTGGGCCGAGGACGCGGGCACGGCGGAGAGCGTGCGGCTGGCGCTCGCCTCGCTGGGAAGCGAGCCGTACGTGACCGAGGCGATCAGCAAAGTGATGGCGCTGCTCGCGCCGGACGTGGTGCCGCTGATGCCGGCGCCCGCGCGGGGGTTCGTGCTCGGCGATGGCGCCAAGGACGCGCCGGATGCGTTCATGCGAATCGTCGAGTGGTTCGCGCGCACCGTGGCAGAGCATCGCGGGGCGCTGGAGGGAGTGGCGCGCGAGCATCGGGAGGTCGAGCTCACGGCGGGGGGCGTGCTCGATCGGTTGCTCTGGTTCGATTCCGAAGGGCACCGGCACTTTCCGGCCATCCCCTAGTGTCCTGAGTCCGTGAAACCTTGATATTTGAGATCACAGGAAGACGGGAAGATTTTCCGGCAAACGATCCTTCCCGTCTTCCCGCCTTCCTGTTGAAATTCTTCGATGCCTCACAGACTCGGGGCACCAGCTCTCGAGAACGCCCGGCGGAGCGCCGCGACCTCTACGGCCAGAGCTTCTCCCGGACGACCGCGGGCCACTTTCCCGGGTCGAAGCCGTGGTGCTTGAAGAGCGCCATGCAGACCCGCTCGAGGCCGAAGCCGAGGCACGCCGTGTTGGCGAGCTGGCCATCCTCGGTCTTGATCTCGAAGATCTTGCCGAAGTGATCCTGGTGCCAGTTGAACGAGCAGCACGCGGTGGGCTTCTCGTCCGAGATGACCGGGATCGTCACCTCGAACTTGAGATGCTGCTCGCGCTGCGTCGCCGCGAGCATGCGGCCTCCACGGCCGAAGAACGGGTCGCTCGCGACCTCGCCCTTGGCCGGCAGGCCCAGCGACTCCATGATCTTGAGCCCGCGATCGAGCCACATGTTGCGCCACTCGACGACGACGCCGGGAGTCCCCACGCGGACGAACTCGCGCACGCGGAACGCCTGCATGCGCGTGGGCTCCGGCGAGGGCTCGTGCCGGAAGACCCAGTTTTGCATGTCGACGAGGCGCCCCTTCTGCGGCACCGTCCCGGTGAAGCTCGGGTAGACGGGGTAGCAAGCGGCCGGCGTGAGCACGACGTCCGTCAGCTCCATGAACTTGCCCCACGGCTCGTTGCCGTGGAGCGCCGCGCGGAGCTCGGCGTGGTGCCTCTCGGTGCCCTTGAAGCTGAAGACGGAGCCCGCGAGCTCGGGGAACGAGTCGAGGAACTCGCTCTTCTCGAAGACCTTGCGGGCGAGCGTCGGCGGGAACAGCATCTTCTCCGCGCCGTCGTCCTTGGCCACGCGCGAGACGTAGTCGTCGAAGCCGTGGAGCACGGACTCGAACACGGCGTTTCGCCCGAAGACACCCTGCACCCCGACGGGGATGATGAGCCCGCTCGCGACCAGGCCCTCGTAGAGATTCGCACCCGAGTCGTTCGCCGACATGGCCAGTTCTCCCTCAGTCTCCCTCAGTCGTCCTTAGACGACAGGCAGCAGTCGCGCCAGGTAGCGGCCGACCCCGGTTCGTCGGTATCGGTCAGCGTCGATCGGGGGAGAGAGCGGGCGCCGGGAGCGATTCGTCGAGGAAGCCGATGACGCGGGACTCGTACTCGGCGGGCGCCGTCGTGGCTGCGGAGCCGTGGGTGGCGCCCGGCACGATCCACAGGCTCTTCGGCGAGCGCGCGGCGTCGAACATGCGCTGCATCACGGGCACCGGCGTGTCGATGTCGCCCGTGCCGGCGATGAAGAGCACCGGCCGGGGCGCGATTTCCGCGACATGGTCGATCGGTCGGACGGCGTCCACGTCGATCCCCGCCCGGCGCAGGTACGCGACCGCAGGGACCGCGGCGAGCGCGCCGAAGCGCCCCGCCTTCGCGCGCATCTCGTCTTCGAGGGACGTCCACACCGGGGCGACGATCGCCGCGCAGACGCGCGTGTCGGCCGCCGCCGTGAGCGTGACCGTCGAACCGCCGACGGAGAAGCCGAGCAGCGCCACGCGCTGCGGGTCGATCTCGGGCTGCGTGGTCACGAAGTCGAGCGCGGCCGTGACGTCACGGCGCTCGCGATCGCCCCACGACACGATGTCGCCGTCGCTCTCGCCGCACGCGCGCGAGTCGTACATCAGGATTCCGTACCCGTTGCTGGCGAGGACGAGGGCCTCCGGAAAGAGCTGCATCCGGTCCCCCGCGCCGCCGTGCACGAGGATGACGGCGGCGCGCCGGGTGCCCGGCGAGAACCAACCGTGCAGGGTGAGCCCGTCCGACGTGTGCAGCGTGACGTCCCGGAGGCTCTGCACGCGCCCGAACGCCAAGGCGCGAAGCTCCGGGGCGATCGCGTGTTTCGCCGGGGCGATCCAGGCCGCCGTGCGCCGCACGCTGCGGGCCGCGGCCAACGCGGCGACGCCCGCAATGCCGAGCGCGCCGAACCCGATCAGCGCGGGGCTTGTCATGAACAGCGGCTGCGCATGTCGCGCGCCGATGTTAGCTCGTGCGCCCTCGTTGGGGACAGCGCCGCACTGACACGAGGCTCGCCCCGGGGGGGCCGTGGCTACAGGCCGTATTTGTTCATCAGATACGCCTGCAGGTCCGCTAGCTCGGTGGCCGACACGGTGCCCTGGACGGCGATCACCTCGGCGATGTCGCCGACGAGATCCTGGCCACCCTGGGTGCCGCCGATGCGCGCCGGGTAATCGGTGGAGCTCACGTTGCCCGCATAGCCGGCGCCGGTGTCGTAGCCGACGCCGATCGAATTGATGAGCATCGTCATCGAACCGGTGGTCGTGGGGGCGGCTTCGCCCGCGTCGCCCGCGTCGCCGGCCGTGGCATCGAGGGCAGACGCGTCGGCGGTTGCCGCATCGAGGGCTGCCGCGTCGGCACCGCCGTCGACCACGATCGGGATCGCGGCGCGGTGGATGACGACGAGGAACGGCACGCCGTCGTTGTAGCCGCTGGTGGTGCTCGTGATTTCGCTCGTGCCGTACTCGTTCAGCTGCTCGAGGATGGCGGTCGTCCGCTCCGGGGTGTTCGCGAACAGGCCGACGCCCGTGTACGGGGCCACGTCGGCGATCTGCTTGGAGTAGAGCGTGCCGTAGGGAACGGTGCCGGCGTCGACGGGCGTCGTGTGCTGCACGACGATGGCGACGACGAAGTCGCTCGTGCCCCAGTCGAGCGACGTGCTGTCTTGCACGAGGAGGTAGTCGGTCCCGCCAAAGTGCACCGCGGGTTGGCCGTCGACGGCCGTCGGGTGGATGGCCGGCGTGCCGTAGCCGATCGCGTTGTTGCCGTTGCCGGATTGATCGAGCCACTCGATCGCCGGGCCGCCGTCGCCCGCGTCGGTGCCGCCGTCGGTCAGGCCCAGGCCATGGTGCCCATCGAGCCAGAGGGCCAGGCCGGTGAGCGACGACGGGGACCAGGGCGCCGAGGCTTCGGTCGCCGCGTCCGTGTTCGCCGCGTCGGCGTTTGCCGCGTCGGTGTTCGAAGTCACCGTGGAGTCGGCCTCGGCATCCGTGACCGTCGCGACGGTGGAGTCGGCGCCGGCTTCGGCCGCGGGCGCCGATCCTTCGGGCGTGCCCTCGTTGCCGCCGTCGGTCTCGCCGGTGCTCACGTCGTTCTCGGACGCGTCGGTCGCCGAAGGCGAGCCCTTGTTGCCGCTACTGCCGCATCCGACCTGCCCCAGCACCACCGCCAACGCCAATCCTCCAGCCCATCGCCTCATTCGGAAAACCTCCGCCGCGACGCAACGCGCGCCAACTTAGCAAGGTACGCGGATGGCTACCGCGGGCGCAATGGCTTCCCGGGGGGTCGGGGTCGGGGTCGGGGTCGGGGTCGGGGTCGGGGTCGGGGTCGGGGTCGGGGTCGGGGTCGGGGGGTCGCGGGGTCGGGGTCGGGGTCGTCAGGTCAGCGGCATAGCGATGCGCCATTGAGCTGGCACGTCCCCACCGCGCCGCCGTCCGCCGCCGCGTCGGGGCCGACGCCCACGATGCACCGCGCGTCGGTGATGCAAGACGCTCCCGCCGCGGTGTCGCAGGGGTCGCCGGGGAGCAGGAACGCGACGCACGCGCCGCGGTCGCACAGGCCGTCGATGCACGACACCGATTGCGCGCCGACGGTGCCGCACGCCTGGCCCGCGGCGGCGAGCATGGCCTGCTCGCACAAGCCCGTCTGCGCGTTGCACGCGAGGCCGTCGTAGAAGTCGCAGCCCGCTCCGGTGAACACGCAGGGCGCGTTCGCCGTGGTGACCCCCTGGGTGCAGGTGCCCGTCGCCGCTCCGTTCGCGACGACGCACGCCAGCCCGTCGCTGCACGGCTGGCTCGCGCCGCAGCTCGCGCCTTCTTGCGCGAACGCCACGCAGACCTGGTTAGAGCAGGTGAGCGATGGGGGGCAGATGAGCTCTGCGCACGACGAGCCAGCGGCCGGCACGGGCGCGCACGTACCGCACGCGGCATAGAGGGGCAGCGCGCAGTAGCCGCTCTGGCATTGTTGCGCGACGCCGCACGGCGCGCCGTTGGCGAGCGACCCGGTTGGCGTCGCGCACGCCGCAGGGATGTTCTCGTTGTAGAGGAAGTCGCTGCACGCCCACGGGGGGACGGCGTTCGGGGAGAGGGCGTTCGAGCACGCGGTCTCGGTGGCGGCGGTCGCGCCGGTCGAAGGCGCGTTGCGCGAGTTTTCGCACAGCCCGCTGTAGATGGCCTCGCACTCCCCCGTGCTGCCGTAGCGGTACAGCACGGCGGTGGGCGAGCAGCCCTGGAGCTTGCTGCAGCGCGCATAGGCGTACGAGGCGCACGTGGCGCTCGTCGTGGATCCGTCGCCGTTCGCGCCGGTGCTCGCGTCGCTGGTGGCCGCATCCGGCCCGGGCGGCGCGTCGACGACGGCGGGGCTGCAGGCAACGAGCGCCGCCGCCAGCAAGAGCGTCCACGCGCGCGACGGGGTGGGTCGCGCCCTCACAGGAACGATCCGTTGAAGGCCGGCAGCATCGGCTGCCGGGGCGGCGTTCGCGCAAGGAATCGCGGGACCGGGTACTCCCCGTCCGGCACGAGGTACAGGTACTGCCCGTCGAACACGGCGCCCACGTAGGTCGCGGCGCCCGCGTCGCCGGTCTCGAGCTGCGAGAGATCGAGCGTGGACCACGCGCAGGCGGCGCCGAAGGTGCTGCGGGTGTCGACCCGCGTGAGCGAGAGGAAGCTGCCGCCCGCGGGCACGTAGTACACGAAGCGGCCGTCGAATGCGGCGCCCGCGAAGAACGGCGTCGCGGCGTCGGCGGCGAAGAGGCCATTGATGTCGAAGGTGGACCACGCCGGGATCGACGCGAACCCGAGCAAGGTGTCGTAGCGGGGCGCGATGCCGCTGCCGTGCGGCGCCATGTAGAGGTAGCGGCCGTCGAAGGCTCCGCCGAGGAAGTCGGTCAGCAGGCCGTTGACGGTCGTCATGTCGAACGTGGCCCACGACGCCGAGGCGTCGAAGGCGCCCCCGGTCCGCAGGCGCGCGGCGATGCCGCTGTTGCCGCTGTGGAGCTCGGCGCCGAACGCGTCGTTCACGTTGGGCACGAGGTAGAGGCCCATGCCGTCGAAGACGGCGCCGAGGTAGCCGACCGCCGTCGGATTGAGGGAGGCGAGATCGAAGGTTTGCCACTGCGCCGCGACGCCGAACGTGGCGGCGCTGGATCCCGCGTCGCCCGCGTCGCCGGCGTCGCCGGCGTCCGCCGCGCCCGCGTCCGCCGCGCCCGCGTCGCAACTGCGCGCGACGCCCGAAGTCAGACTGCCCCCGGCCCCTTGAGGCATCGCGTCGTAGCGCACGACGACGCCGAAGGGCGCGCCGTCGTTGTGGGGCACGAAGTACACATAGCGCCCGTCGAACCCGGCTCCGTAGTATCCGCTGAGCGGCGTCCCCGCCTCGGGCATCAACGTGGTGAGGTCGAACGAAGCCCACGAAGCGCCGCACCCGAACGCCCCCGTGGTGTCGTAGCGCGCGATGACGCCGTTTCGCACGATCGTGGACCCGTACGGGACGAAGTAGACGTACCGCCCGTCGAAGCCAGCGCCTTCGAAGCCCCCCGGAATGCCGATCGTCGACACGTCGAACTCGGACCACGAGCTCGCGTCACCGAAGGGCTGTCCGTTGTCGTAGCGCGCTACGATCGTGGAGCGGCCGGCGAAGTACACGTACGTGCCGTCGAACGTGCCGCCGGAGAAGGCGGTACGACGCGGCAAGAGGGTCATGTCGAACGAGTCCCAGAGCGATGGCCCTGCGTCGTCGTCGTTGACGGCCAGGGGCGAGTAGACGCTCCCTGCGTCGTCTTCGCGGTCGAGCGGGGCGCACATGGTCGGCGCTGTCGCGGCCTCGCTGCCGGCTTCCTTAGAGGCGGATCCGTCGCTGCCGGCTGCGTCGGCTGCGTCGACCGTTCCGGCGTCGGTCGTCGTCGTGCCGGTGCTGCCCGCGTCTCCGGCGGGGGGCGGCTGCAGCCCGAGGACGGTGCTGCACGCGGCGGCGGCGACGCACAGCGCGGTGACGACGACGGCACCTCGGCGGCGGGCGCTCACAGCGCGCCTCCCAGCGTGAGCCCTGCGCCCGACGGCACGATCGACGGCGCGATCCGCCATGCGATCGCGCTCGACGCCGGCGCGCTGGGCGGCGCCGTGATCCAGAGGACCACGCCGGCGGCGACGAGCGCCGCGCCCGCGATGATGCCGATGGTGGCGCCCGTCGCGTTCTTCTGCGCCGTGTCGTAGTCCGCGACGGCCTGGCCGCGGTTCGTGCAGCTCGATGGGCTGCAGTTCGAGTGCTCCTGGCTCTGCGCCGACGACGCGAACGCGGCCCAAGCGATCCCCAAACCCACGCCGACGACGCCCACCCCGCCCGTGACGACGGCGATCGTCTTTCGGTCGTTCCACGTGCTGGGGGCAGCGGGGGTCGAGATGAACGACGCGATGGGCGAGAGGGGAGGCGCCGCCGGGCCAAGGGTCACGCTCTCGACGCGGTTCTTCTCGCCCTCGCGGAGGACCAGGGTCTTGTCGACGGGCGGTTGCCCCGCCGTCTCGAAGCGGAAGGCGTGCTCGCCGGGATCGATCGAGAGGGGGCGCCCGTCGAGCGACGTCGTCAGCGGGGCGCCGTCCATCGCGACCGTCACCGCGAAGAGGTCGTTGCCCGCGCCGTCCTTGGCGGCAAAGACGAGCGTGGGCATGGCGGCTGCGACGGCGTCGATGCGCTGGGTGCACTCGGCGCGCACTTCTTCCGGGCAGGCCGGATCGGAGCACGCTGCCAGCGTCTTGAGGGCGTCGTGCAGCTTGCCGCTCTTGCGCAGGTTGAGGGCTTGCTCGACGGCGTTGATGCACGCGGCGTCGTCGGCCACCGCCGGCGTCGCGCTCGTGCCGACCGCGCCGACCGTGGCCAAGGCGACGGCTGTGCGCAGGGCCGCACGCGAGGCCGCACGTGAAGCCGCACGTGAACGAGGAGACATCATCGGCATTCTTGCTTGAAGTGCTTGTTCCCGTCGGTATCGAAGTAGCTCACCGTACGGCATGCCGGCGCCGACGAGGTAGTGGGGGCAGGCGGTACGAGCGGAGCGACGACGGGGGGCCGCGGCCCGACCTTCGTGGTGTTCGGGACGGGCTTCGGCACAGGCATCTCGGAGGGCGCCGCAAGCGGTTGGCCCGTCGCCTCGGGGGCGAGCACGGTGCTGGGCGCGGGGCTCGGGATGGAGGCGGATCGCGGAAGCGCAGGCACGGTCGCCGCCGCTTCGACACCCATCGCCGCCGCCGACGTGGCCACCGCGCTCGCAGGCCGTGCCCCATGCAGCACGACCAGCGCTCCCACGGCGAATCCCATCACCGCCAGGCCCGCCAGCAGGCCGGAGACCAGCAGCTTGCGACTGGCCGCCGTCTGCGCCTGCGATGTCGCCGGTGAGAACGTCGACCCCGCGGGGTTCGCCTGCACCGGGGGCGACGACGCGAACGGCGCGGGGCCCGGCGCGACGCCGAGCACGTGCTCGATCCGCTCGACCGAGTCCTCGCTGCGCGACGGGCCAAAGGGGAGCAGCGCGCGCGCCAGCCCGGCGATGTTCGCGAAGCGCTGCGCCGGATCCTTTTGCAGGCACCGATCGACGACCCCCTGGATGCCGACGGGCACCCCCTGCCGCAGGGTGGCGATCGACGCCGGAGTCTGCTGCAGGATCGTGCCGACCAGCTCCGGCATCGACTGCGCCGTGAAGGGGAGCCGGCCCGTGAGCATCTCGTACAGCACGACACCCAGCGCCCAGACGTCGGCGCGAAAGTCGACCGAAGCGGCCGAGACGAGCTGCTCGGGCGACATGTAACTGGGCGAGCCCATGAGGGCCGAGGTCCGCGTGAGGATCGCATCGGCCCCCGTCGCGGCGGTCTTCGAGATGCCGAAGTCGAGCACCTTGATCGAAGGCTTGCCGCTCGTCCGTCGCGCGAGAAACAGGTTCGCGGGCTTGATGTCGCGATGCACGATGCCGAGCGCGTGCGCCTCGGCGATGGCCTCGCATGCCTGGAGCAGGTAGCCGACGGCGTCGCCCAGGGGCAGCTCGCCGCGCTCGGCGAGGACCTGCGCGAGATCGCCGCCCTCCAGGTACTCCATCACCATGTAGGGCGCGCCCTCGTGCGTCCCGACGTCGAGGACGCGCGCGACGTGCTCGCTGTGGATCTTCACGGCGGCGCGCGCTTCGCGCAGGAAGCGCTGGACGATCTCGGGGTTGGCCGCCATCGCCGGCAGCAAGAACTTCAGCGCGACGTGCTGATCGAGGTGCTCGTGCGTCGCGGCGACGACGATGCCCATCCCGCCCTCGCCGAGCACGCGATCGACGCGGTACTTGCCCGCCACCACGTCGCCCGGGCGAATGGAATGTCTCGATCCTCCGTCCGTCACTGGCGCTCTCTCCTTCGCCACTCGATCGTGAACGCGCCCGCGTTCAGGTGCGATCCGCTCGGCCTCGAGCCGTCAGCGCGTCGACCACCGCGCGCACATCCTGCGCCCGTTCGCGTGGAATCACCAGGACGGCGTCGTCGGTCTCGACCACGACGAGGTCGTTCACGCCGACGAGCGCCCATGTCTTGGTGTCGGCTTTGGTGTCGGCCTTGCCGTTGGCGTTGCCCGTCGCCGTCGTCAGGTCGACAACGAGGTTGTTCTTCGCGTCGACCGCGACGGCCCCCACCGGTAGGACGTTGCCGGCGGAATCCTTGTGCGCCATGTCCCAGGCGACCTGCCAGCTGCCGACGTCGTTCCAGCCGAAGCTGCCCGGGATGACGGCGATCTTCTCGGCCTTCTCCATCACGCCGTGGTCGATCGAGATCGAGGGCAGCGTGGGGAACACCTCGGCGAGCGCGCGCGCCTCGTCGCCGCTGGCTGCCGCGGCGTCGATGCGATCGAGGCCGGCGGCGAGCGCGGGCAGGTGCTTGGCGATGGCTTTTCTCATCACCGAGGCGCGAAAGAAGAACATACCGCCGTTCCACAGGTGCTTGCCGCCTCGCAGGTAGCCCTCGGCCCGCTCGCGGTTCGGCTTCTCCACGAACGCGGCCGCCGCGTGCACGCCGGGGGCGACCGCGTCGCCCACTTCGATGTAGCCGTAGCCCGTCTCGGCGCGCGTGGGGACGATCCCGATCGTGGCCATCCACCCCTCGTCGGCCGCGCGCAGGGCGGCGCTCAGCGTCTCGCGGAAGGCCTGCTCGTCGGCGATGTGGTGATCGGCGGGCAGGACCGCGATGATGGCGTCGGGATCGGAGCGCGCGATCGTGGCGCACGCCCAGCCGATGCAGGGCGCCGTGTTCCGGGCCACGGGCTCGGCGAGCGCGTGCGACGCCGCGACGCCCGGCAGGGCCGCCAGGGTGGGCGCAACGAGCGCGGCGCTGGTCGAGATCCAGAGGCGCTCGACGGGTACGAGCGGCGCGATCCGCCGGGCCGTGGCCGCGATGAGCGGCTCGTGCGGGTCGCCCGCGAGGGGCAGCAGTTGCTTGGGCCGTTTGCGACGGGACGCCGGCCAGAAACGCGTGCCCGAGCCTCCCGCGAGGATGACGGCGTGAACGTGGGACATCGGCTCCTTCGTACCACGGGGGCCGGTCGCGTGGCACGATGCACCGGCCGATGCCTCCCGACCTCGCGTTCGACGTGCAGCTGAAACACGGCACGTGCATCGGCGTGCGGGTGCCCGCCGACGACGAGGCCGTCCACCGCCTCGCCCGGACGCTGCTCCGTCCCGAAGAAGTCGCGTATGCCGACGCTCTGACGCCCATCGTGAGGCGCAGCTGGGTCGGCGGGCGGGTGGCGCTGCGCCAGGCGCTCGCCCGGTTGGGCATCGATGCTCCGCCGGTCCTGCCGAACGACCGCAAGGCGCCCGGCTTGCCCGCGGGGATCGCGGCGTCGATCACCCACAAAGAAGGCGTCGCGGCGGCGCTGGTCGCGCGCGAGCCCGTCGCCCAGGTGGGCGTGGATCTGGAGCTCGTCGTGCCGCGGACCTACGACATCGCGCGGCGCGTGCTCACGGCCGACGAGCTCGCGGAGATCGCCTCCTGGTCGGACGCGGACCGCGACCAGGAGGTGCTGCTGCGCTTCTCGGCGAAGGAAGCGATCTACAAGGCGCTCGATCCGTTCGTCCGCCGCTTCGTAGGGTTCCAGGAGGTCTCGGTGCGGCCGCGCCCCGACGGGGGGGCGACCGTGCGCGCCGCGCTTGCGCGTGGCGAAGGGCCTTTCACGATCGACGTCACGTGGCGGCGGTTCGACGGGGTCGTGCTCACGACAGCCCGCGTGCAACCGGATTAGCGGGCTCTTTTACTTGGGTTGTGGCGGTGCGGGCGGTCGGAGCGACTCCGACGTAGCCGTCCCGACGCTCTGCTCTTCCCCAAGAAAAGAGCCCTGGGTGGGGCGGGGGGTGTATTATTTTGGGGGGGGGGTGGGGTGGGGGGGGCGCCCCCCCCAAAAAAAAAGGCGGCCCCCCCCCAGCCGATGGAAAAAACCAAAAAAAAGCACACCC
>Ga0302326_10004244_pt1 | contig 33294 bp, 32 predicted proteins | sample Palsa_T0_3_FD_202264 | JGI IMG/M metagenome (GOLD analysis project Ga0302326, IMG submission 202264) | Peat permafrost microbial communities from Stordalen Mire near Abisko, Sweden - Palsa_T0_3 | ecosystem: Environmental > Terrestrial > Soil > Palsa > Peat permafrost | place: Sweden: Abisko...
GTTCCTCAGCTGCACGCAGAATCGCCATTCTGGTGCGCCATCGCCGATCAGCACCGAGGCTTTCCGGCCGGCCATATCGAAATTAGGCGGGTTGGAGCGCCCTCTCTCAAGGCTTGCCCGTCGCTCACCGTGACGATTTCAGCGATCGGGGGGTCTCGGGGGGTGCGGCCACTGCCGACTCGGCCGGTGTGGCTGGTCTGCTAGGTTCACCCGTCGACTGGCCGAGTGCGGTCTACCCAGGCAGGCCGTGCTTCCCTGGCGAGGCGCCAGCGCCGTACCTGCGGCTGAGTTACGCGGGCGAACAGGCGCCCGCGCTTCGCCGCGCCGCGGCGATCCTCGGTGACCTGATCGAGCGACGCTGACGGAGCCAGCGAGCGACGCTGGGGGCTGGACTAGTCCGGGATCAGCCGGGCCGCGATGGCAATCACGCTGAGCGCGACGATGAGAATGCTCCAGGCCAGCGCGTACGGCAGGAACACGAAGCCGGCAGTGCCGGTCAAGACAGCCAGGCCGGTGCCGACAAGCCTGCTAACGCGAAGCCCGCACAGGGCCACGACTCCCGCCGCGAACAGCAGCGCGCCGAGGGCCAGCAGGATCCAGCCCCAGGTATGCACGGTCAGCCGGAAGGGGTAGCCGGGGGCCGCGGGATAGTAATGCGGTCCGATGACAGCGGCGAGCCCGGCAAACAACGTCGCGAGCCCGGCCAGCATGCCGAGTACCTCGCCGACGGCGCCGACGGTGCTCAGCCGCGGGCGGCGCGCTGTGATGGCTGCCGCGGTCGCGGCTCCGGCTCCCGCCCTGGCGGCTTCCGCTTCCGCCGTCCCGGTTCCGGCTCCGGCGACCGCGGTTCCCGCTCCCGCCGTCCGCGCAGCGGTGCTCTCCGTGCTGAGGAAGCGGCCGAGTGCGATGACGGTCACCACGATTCCGGCCGCCGATTCGCTCATCACGAGTACCCGCGCCCGGAGCGTCTCCGCCATGAAGCCGCTGCCGAGCGGGGGCAGCGTGCTCCAGCTGAGGTAGAAGTGCCCGAACCGGCTCGGCGGCACCGCTGGGCTGAACGCGGTGCGCGGGGTGAACACCAGGAAGGCGATTGCGAAGATCGTCACGATCTGGACGATGTTGACGATCGCGAGCACGACCTTGCTGGTCCCAGAGCCCTCGAACGTGCGGAACTGGAAGGCGTCGCCGATAGTCCCGAACAGCAGGTCCTGCAGCCGGTACAAGGCTAACCATGCGAAGAACACGGCCAGGAACCAGGATGTCGGCGTCAGGCGCAAGATCGCCAGCAGCCCGGCGAGCCAGATCAGCACGTACCAGCCATAGAAGCTGCTGTCCCTAGCGCTCTTGAATACCCTGCCCGCCAGGTAGCTCAGCGACACCTTCTCGCTGGTCCACCAGATGCCATAGATGAGGGCCATGACCGGGCCCTCTCGCGGTCGCACAGCAGACGCCATCGCGCTTCCTCTCACTGCACATGCGCGGACGCCGGGAGAATCTCGCTAAGGCGAGGATGGCGTAATCCGGAAAGACAGCGGCAGCAAATCCGCGGCGGACGTGATCAGGATGCCGCCGCGGTACGGGAAGAGCACCCGAGCCTCTGGGTTGGAGTCGACGATCGTCTGACGGCATGCTCCGCACGGGGGGACGTCTCCGGTGCCCCAGATCGCGATGTCCAGCACACGGGCGGCTGCGTTTTCGCGATGAACCGCTGCGTAGATGGCCGCCTGCTCGGCATGCAGCACCCGTACCAGGCTGGGATCCTCGACGTTCCAGCCAAGGTAGGGCTCGGTGCCGCTCTCGGTGCGGACGGCGGCCCCTACGGCGAAGCCGGAGAACAGCGGCCGCGCCCGTTCCTGTGCCAGTTCGGCCTCGGTCACGAGCGCTGCGTCCGCGGGCCCGAGCTCGGGCCTCGCGACGATCGTGCCGGGATAGTCACCACCGCTGCTGTCGCAGTGCGTCATCCTCCGCCACCTCCCTGGCGTGACCGTAGCGCAGCCGGAGCGCGGCCGGGCTCGATCCGGCCCTGGGCAGAATGGGATGTCAGTGGATGTTACTGGAAAACTCTGCGGCACAACGCCGTATCCTCGCTGTCGGGCCCAGACGCCGGAGCATGCAGTCTGCAGCGATTTCGCAGGCGATGCTCTTGTTATTGTTGATAGGAAGATGACCAAGACTGTGGGGGAAGCACTGGGTTTGCGCGACTCTGGCTCGGCTGCGCCTCCGCCACCACAGGGCTGAGTGTCAGGTGCGTCACCGGAACGCGCACTCGAAACGGCATGTTGCCGTTTCAGGTCGGCTGTTCGTCAGCAGGCCCCTGGTTAGTTCTGGCGCAGAACCATAAGCGCGGTGCGACAAAGGTACCCCACCTTAGAAATCACGACTACCAGGCCCTCGGCCGCCAGCATGCCGAGCACCCTGCGAACTGTTCCTCGTAGGAAGCCGACCGGCAGCCCAGTAGCGCGAGCCGGCGACAGATTGTTCGTTCCGGCGCGACCATGACCGGCAAGCCAAGAATCTCGGTCGGCGTACAGAACGGTGGCGATGTGCGCGTTACCGCTCTGCCCTCCGGCTACTCTCTGTAACGATCGTCGGCTCCATGGCACTGCCCTGACGGGCTTCCCAGACCGCCGGGGGCGGACAGTGGAACAACGCCCGACAGCCCGAGCGCAGGCTCCAGCGGACCGCTCGGCCGGCGGCAGATGCGGTCGTTAGCGCGGGTAGTAAATTCTGATGGCTTCTTTGACCGATTTGCCTGCCTTGCTAATCCGGCGGCGTGCCGTCCTCGCCGCCCCGGCTCGCTACTGTTTGCTCGTCGAACCCGCCAGCGCGCATAGCCGGCCAGCCAGATGGACTCGCGGTCTGCTGTACTGCGGCCTGGCTGCCGGGCCGGTCTTCGTCACGACAATCCTCACCGACGGCGCCACCCGGGACGGGTACCGCCCTTCGCGCCATCCGGTCAGTTCGCTTGCGCTCGGGCCACGCGGCCGGATCCAGGCCGCGAACTTCGCCGTGACCGGGACGCTGGTCCTCGCCGGCGCCGCCGGCTTGGGCCGCGCCGCTGACCCCGCGCTCAGCAGCCGGGCGGGACGGGCCCTGATCGGCGCAGCGGGTGCCGCCCTCATCGGCGCAGCCGTCTTCGCTACCGACCCGGTGAGCGGCTACCCGCCAGGAACACCGGACGCGCTCACCCAGCCCAGCCGCACCGGCATGATGCATAACCTCGCAGCAGTCCCGGTGTTCCTCGGCCTGCCCGCCGCCGCGTTCACCTGCAGTCGGCAGTCCATCCGGGCCGGCCACCGCGGATTCGGCCTGTATTGCGCTGCCACCGCAACGACCATGCTGGCAACCATGGCACTGGCCGGGGCCGGCTTTAATCAATCACCCCGGCTGGTCAATCTCGCCGGATTGTTCCAGCGAGCCAGCATCGTGACCGGCTTCAGCTGGCTCACAGCCCTGTCCGCGCAAGCGCTCACGCACGCGCCTGCCGCTTCAGCCCGCAAACCGTCAACCTGAATCGGCCGCTCCGGCCTTTCACCGCGCACAATCCCGCGCGTAAACGCGGCAGATGAGTGAGCCGCGTGCATGAAAGGGGATGTATGGCTGTGCGGGTCGCGTTACGCGATGCTGGCCGGTCGCGCCGCCGAGCTAGGCAGCCGGGCGCCCCTACATGTAATACGCGTAGCGGGTGGCGATCTGCAAACAGAGACCGGCACCGATCCCGGCACCGGCAAGCCCACCCTGGCCTGGCGGTTCGACCAGGAGGCGATCGATGCTGAGGCCGCCACAGACGGCTGGTACGCCCCTGCTCGCCAACCTGGATCCCGGTGAAGCCGACGCTGCCCGGGTCCTGATCCTCTGCAAAGGCGCAGGAAGCCGTCAAACGCCGCTACTCCGCGTTCAAGGGCACTCTCGCCGTCGCCGCCTTGTTCTGCAAGAGCAACCGGCGCATCGCCGCCCTGGTCACCGTGATCTGCCTGGCCCTGCTCATCTTCTGCCTGATAGAACGCCAGGTCAGGCGCAGCCTCGCCGAACAAGGCGAGACCACGGTGGCCGGCCTGTACGCCGGGCGGCCAGCCATCCCCACCGGCAGGCTCATCCTCTGCGCACTCGCCACCATAAAGATCATCCCCGGGGCAGGCCACGACCCGCCGGTCATCCCCCAGCCCGCACCCCTCCAGCTCCGGCTCCTCGACCTGCTCGGCAGGCGACGCCAGCTTCACCACCGACGAGGCATCGCGACGCAGGCGCAGGGCCTCCTGCTGACCCCGACCGCAGGCACGAGCGCGTGCTGGCCGGCGAGCACAGGCCCGCGTTACACGTGAGTCACAGGTGGCGTTTTATCTCAGGGCCACGACGCTTGTCCTCTCGGCGAAATGGGCGTACTGTCCGGTCTGGGACAATCGCACTCGGGACACCTGTGTGGCGAGATTGCGACTCCGGCAGCTCTGGACCTTGGCCGCGCCTGGTGCGCAAATGAGCCGAGGTAGCAGATGTCGGCACCTATCCGTCGGTCGGCTCCGCTGCCAGTCAGCGACCACCGGGCCATCCCGCAGCGCAGGGGCACCGCCCAGCCGCCCCCCGGCACGCACGTCATTCCCGATCTGCCACGGGAGGATGCAGCGCAACTCCGGCAGCCATCAGCGAACGATCGCGACGGCGGGGCCATGGTGCGCCAGGACCGTGCAGCGCAGGCACGTGAGGACTGGGAACGACGGATTTACCGGCGCCTTACCGACACTCGCGGGGCTGACACAGCGCTGTCGCTGCCGGCACCGGCCGGGGTGCGGGCCGACCCGGGCGTCGGGCATGTCCGGCTGAGCTGGGAACCAGTGCCGGGCGCGGCCGGCTACCTGATCGAGCGCGCCGACTCATCCGACGGCCTGCCGCGAATCGTCGGGCATGGCGGCAGCGACGTCCCTGCGGTGGCCGGCCCGCCATTCGCAGATACGGGCCTGCAGGACGGAGTGGACTACCGCTACCGGGTCGGCGCCGTGGCCGGTGCCGAGTACCCGGTGTGGGCGTGGTCTGAGCCGGTCGGCGCCCGCACCGCGGCCGGCCAGGCCGGCGCGGTCGAGGCGGTGGTCGACGCGTCGATGATCACCGGCGGGCTGGACCGGGTATGGCACATGGTCGGCTCGGAGCGGCTGACGCAGCTGCGCTTTGGCGACGACGGGCACGGAAACCACATCGGCGCGGAGTTCGCCGAAGCGCTCAGCCGCGCGCACCAAGACCTCGGCGTGACCCATGTCCGAGCGCACGCGATCCTGCACGACGACAACAGCGTCGTCACCCGCGCGCCGGACGGCGAGCTCGCCTTCGACTTCGCTGGCGTCGAGGCGATCTATGACCAGCTACTCGGGATCGGTGTCCGGCCGGTCATCGAGTTGTCGTTCATGCCGGCCGTGCTCGCCCGCGACCCGGAGCAGAGCGTGTTCGGCTACCGCGGCATCATCTCACCGCCGGCTGACTGGGGCGAGTGGCGCGCGCTGGTCACCGCGCTGGCGCGGCACCTGGTCGACCGGTACGGCATCGACGAGGTCGTGCAGTGGCCGTTCGAAGTGTGGAACGAGCCCAACCTGCTGGTGTTCTGGTCGGGTACGCGCGAGGAATACCTGCGGCTGTATGACGAAGCCGCCCGCGCAGTCAAGGGCGTCGATACCCGGCTGCAGGTGGGCGGCCCGTCCACCGCGGCGGGGGAGTGGGTCGAGACGCTGGCTGCGCATGCCGCCTCGGCCGCCGTCCCGCTGGACTTCGTCACCACCCACACGTACGGCAACCTGCCGCTCGACGTCCGGCCATCGCTGTTGCGCCACGGATTCGACGGCATCGGCGTCTGCTGGACCGAGTGGGGGGTCGGCGCGACGCACTTCGGCCCGATCCACGACGGGGTGGCCGGCGCGCCGTTCGTGCTGGGCGGCTATGCGTCCGCGCAGGGCCGGCTGGACGCGCTGGCCTACTGGGTCATCAGCGACCACTTCGAGGAGCTGGGGCGGCCGCCGCGGCTGTTCCACAACGGCTTCGGGCTGCTCAGCGTCGGCAACCTGCGCAAGCCCCGGTACTGGGCCGCGCATCTGGCCGCCCACCTCGGCGACCACGTCCTGGCCAGCCAGGTGACCGGCGACGGCGCGGACGTGCTCGTGCACGCCTGGGCCACCCGGCACGAGGACGGCACCCTCGACGTCCTGGTCTGGAACGGCACGATCAACGCCGACCTGGTGCACGGCGACGCGCGCCTGGACCGGCATGTCCGGCTCACCGTCACCGGCCTCGACTCGGCTGGCTACCAGGCGGAGCTGGCACGCGTCGATGAGCACCACTCCAACATCGTGGCCGAGTGCCCGGCCGACGTCGAATGGCCCGACGCCGCCCTGTGGGCGCACCTGCGAGCGCGTGACGAGCTGCATACGCAGCACCTGCCGGATATCACGCCGGCGAACGGATCAGCCCACTTCGAGTTCGAACTACCGCTGCCAGGCGTAGTCCGGATCCGCCTTTCTGCAGGCGGGCGACCAGCTGGCACGGATGAGGAGAAAATGCGATGAAACATCCAGCGCATGCACGGTCAGCGCTGTTCAGCACTGCGACAGCCTTGATACTGGCCGGCGGCCTGTCGGCCTGCGCCGGCACGGCGAACGGCACCACATCAGCCGGCAGCGGCGGCAGCGGCAGCGGCGGCACCACGCTGGTAGTCGGTACCGACAACGGCTCGCCGACAATGGCGGACAACTTCAACCCGTTCTCGGCGAACAAGCGGAGCGGTACCGCCTACATGTACGAGCCGCTTGAGTACGTCAACTCCATCAACGGGCAGCAGACGCCGTTCCTGGCGACCGGACACACGCTCAAGGGCAGCACCGCGGTGGACTTCACGATCCGGACCGGCGTGAAATGGAGTGACGGCAAGCCGTTCACGCCAGCGGATGTCGTGTTCACCTTCGACTACATCAAGAAGTACCCGGCCCTGGACAGCCTGGGCATCTGGCAGCACGTGAAGTCGGTGAGCGCGTCAGGTAACACGGTGTCCGTAAAGTTCAAGGCGCCGGACGTGCCGTTCGTCCAGCAGCTGGAGCAGCAGCTCATTGTCCCCGAGCACATCTGGTCGAAGATCTCCGACCCGACCACCTACACCAACACCTCGCCGGTGGTCACCGGGCCATACGTGGTCGGAACGTTCAACCCGAACCAGTACACCCTGCTGAAGAACACCAAGTACTGGCAGGCGGGCAACGTCGCCGCGACCAGGATCGTCTTCCCGGCGCTGACCGGGAATACCCAGTCACAACTCGAGCTCTCGCAGGGCGGCTACGACTGGGCGACGTTGTTCATCCCGAGCGTGAAAACGACCTGGGTCGCCAAGGACGCACAGCACAACAAGTACTGGTTCCCGCCCGGCGGCACCATCTCGCTGTTCCTGAACCTGACCAAGAAGCCCTACAGCGACCCCGCCTTCCGCCAGGCGCTGTCCTACGCACTCGACCGGACGCAGATCGCCACGAAGGCCGAGGACGGCTACGTCCAGCCGGCCAGCCAGAGCGGGATGCTGCTCCCCAACCTGAAGAGCTGGCTCGACCCCGCCCTGCCCGACTCGGGCCTGGTCACCCAGAACATGACCAAGGCCACTCAGATGTTCGCCCAGGCCGGCTACACGAAGAAGGGCGGCACGCTGGTCAGCGCGGCCGGAAAGGCCGTCACGATGACGCTGCAGACACCGAACGGGTTTACTGACTGGCTGCAGGCCGCGCAGGTGATACAGCAGCAGCTCAAGGCGGTTGGCATCACGGTCAACGTGCAGACGCCGCAGTACGCGGCCTACAACCAGGCACTGGCAAACGGCTCCTTCGACGCTTCGATCGCATCGTTCGGCGGCACCGGCAGCCCGTACCTGGACTTCTTCGACGCCTTCGACAGCGCCCAGAGTGCGCCGGTCGGCAAGCCCGCGGCCTCGAACTACTCCCGTTTCTCCGACCCGAAGCTGAATGGCCTGCTCACGAAGCTTCAAGGTGAAACCCAGATCGCGCAGCAGCACAGCACCGTCAACCAGCTTGAGCAGATCATGTACAAGCAGGTACCGGTGCTGGCGCTGTTCTACGGCGCGACCTGGGGTGAGTACACCACCAAGAACTTCACCGGCTGGCCGGACGCGAGCAATCCCTATGCGCCGCCGGCCCCGTACGGCGCAGCGACCGCTGCCACGGGTCCGCCACTGATGATCATCACTCACCTCAAAGCGGCTGCGTGACTGACGCGGGCCGACAGGCGGGAGTGGTGCCGTGAACCCGATTATCCGCAAGCTGATCCTCTTCGTCGCCACGCTGTGGGCTGCGGTGACGGTCAACTTCTTCATCCCGCGGCTGATGCCGGGCACGCCGGGCGATGCGGCGCTCGCCAAGCTGGCCGGCAACGGCCCGATCAACCCCGCGCAGCGGCAGGCGATCGACGCCACCCTCGGCGTGCCGCACGGCAGCCTGGTCTCGCAGTACTGGACCTATCTCGACAACAGCGCGCATGGCCGCTTCGGCATCTCCTACACCTATTTCCCGCAGACGGTGAGCTCGCTAATCCTCCATGCGCTGCCCTGGACGCTCGTCCTGGTCGGCACGGTCACCGTGATCGCCTTCGTGGTCGGCACCTTGCTTGGCGTGCTGGCCGCGTGGCGGCGCGGCCGGGCAGTCGATACGGTCGCGACGGTCGGCGGCACGTTCACGTCAGGCTTTCCGTACTTCTGGACGGCGCTGCTGCTGCTGTTCGTGTTCGCCTTCAAGCTGAACTGGTTCCCGATCAAAGGCGGCTACGCGGCCGACGTGTCGCCGAACCTGTCGCTGGCGTTCGTCCGCGATGCCGCGTTCCACAGCGTGCTGCCAGCACTGACCATCCTGATCAGCGGCCTGGGCGGCTGGCTGCTCGGCATGCGTAACAACATGATCAACACCCTCGGTGAGGACTATGTCACCTTCGCCGAGGCCAACGGGCTGCGCGGGCGAACCGTGGCACTGCGCTACGCCGCCCGCAACGCCCTGCTGCCGAATCTCACCGCGTTCGGGATGGCCCTGGGCCTGGTGGTCGGCGGATCGCTGCTGACAGAAGTGGTCTTCGCCTATCCCGGCGTCGGCTACCTGCTCTATAACGCCGTCGTAAACGAGGACTTCCCGCTGATGCAAGCCCTATTCCTGGTGATCACCGTGAGCGTGCTTGTCGCCAACTTCGCCGTGGACCTGCTCTACGGCCTGCTCGATCCGAGAGCACGATGAGCGCGCCGCAAGTCGGGCTGGGCCTCGGCGGCCCGGCCGTCACCGGCGGGCCCGCCGCAGCGCCGGAGTACGGACCGGCCGCGCTGTCGCGGCTGCCGCGTCCGCTGCAGGTCGGGTGGCGGGCGATACTGACCATCTGGGCCAACGGCAAGGCACGGATCGGGATCGTCATTCTGGCGATCCTGATCCTCGCCGCACTGTCCGCGCCGCTGATCGCACCGTACTCACCGACCGCAAGCAACTTCGGGCAGTCGCTCCCCCCGAGCGGCGCGCACTGGCTCGGCACCACCGGTTCCGGGCAGGACGTGCTGTCCCGGCTGATCTTCGGAGCACGGGTCTCGCTGTTCGTGGCGTTCGCCGCCGGCGTGCTGTCGACGATCATCGCGATCACCGTCGGCGTGTTCGCCGGCTATCTGCGCGGATTCGCGGAGGAGACGATCGGCTTCGTCGTGAACCTGTTCCTGGTCATCCCGGCGCTGCCGCTGATGATCGTGCTCGCCACCTACGTGCCGAGCAGGGGCGTCGACGTCATCGTGCTGGTGGTGGTGATCACCGGCTGGGCGTGGGGCGCCCGGGTACTGCGTGCCCAGACGTCAACGTTGCGCAACCGGGACTTCGTCGCCGCCGCGGAGTTCAGCGGCGAACGCCCGGGCCGCGTCGTGTTCCGCGAGATCCTGCCGAATATGACCTCGCTGGTCGCGGCGAGCTTCCTCGGTGCGGCCACCGCGGCCGTGCTCGGCGAGGCCGGGCTGGAGTTCCTCGGCCTGGGCAACCCCAGCACGATCAGCTGGGGCACCATGCTGTTCTGGGCACAGAACAGCAACGCGCTGCTCACCGGCCAGTGGCTGCAGATCCTCGCGCCCGGCCTGTGCATCGCGCTGCTCGCCACGTCGCTGTCGCTGGTCAACTTCGGCATTGACGCACTGTCCAACCCGCGGCTGCGTGAAGGAGGGTCGCGATGAAGCTGCTCGAGGTCGAGGACCTCAGCGTTGTGTATGAGGCAAGCAGGTCAGATCCGGTGCGCGCGGTGCGGGAGGTGTCGCTCACCCTCGACGATGGCGAGTTCGTCGGACTGGTCGGCGAGTCCGGCTGCGGCAAATCGACCCTCGGCTACGCGATCACCCGCATGCTGCGCCCGCCAGCGCGGCTGGAATCCGGGCGAGTGATCTTCAGCGGCACCGACATCGCCTCGCTGTCCGGTGAGCGGCTGCGCCGGATGCGCAGCCACGGATTCGCGCTCGTCCTGCAGAGCGGCATGAACGCCCTCAACCCGGTGCGGTCCATCGAGAACCACTTCGGCGACGTGCTGCGCGCCCATCAGCGCACCAGCAGAGCTGACGTGCGGCGGCGCGCGATCGAGCTGCTCGAGGCAGTCAAGCTGCCGCCGGAGACGCTTCGCCGCTTCCCGCATGAACTTTCCGGCGGCATGCGGCAACGCGTCGCGATCGGCCTCGTGCTTGCCCTCGATCCGCGGCTGGTCATCTTCGATGAGCCCACTACCGCGCTTGATGTCCTGGTGCAGAAGGCAGTCATCGACACGATCAAGGACCTGCAGCGCAAGGTCGGCTTCACCGCCGTGCTGATCAGCCACGACCTCGGCCTGGTGCTGGACTCCGCCGACCGGGTGCTGGTCATGTACGCCGGGCGGATCGTCGAGGATCAGCCCCCGGCCCGGATGGTGACCAACCCTGCGCACCCCTACACGCGTGCGCTGCTTGGCTGTTACGCCGACCCGCGCGCCGAGCGTGTCGAGCTCGCCGGCATTCCTGGCAGCCCGCCCGACCTGTCGCAGCCATCGGCGGGCTGCTCCTACGCGCCGCGCTGCACGCTCGTCGAGCCGGGCTGCTCCAGCGCGGAGCCGCCGCTGGTCGAGATCGGGCCGCGGACGTCGGTGGCCTGTTACGTCACCGCACGCCAATCTGCCCACCCGGTAGCCGGGCATGAGAACGAAGGCCAGCAATGACCACCCGCCTTGTCGTCGCCGCTGTGTCCAAGGCCTATCCCGGTCGGCGCCGCCGCGACCAGCCGGTGCAGGCCTGCCAGGACGTCTCGTTCACCATCGAGCCTGGCGAGCCGGTAGCCCTTGTCGGGCAGAGCGGCAGCGGCAAGAGCACCCTGGCCCGGATGATCACCGCGATGGAACGGCCGGATTCGGGCTCGATCAGCTTCGGTGACGTCCGGGTGGACCGGCTGCGCCGACGGCAGCTGCGCGGTTACCGCAGCCAGGTGCAGATGATCTTCCAGGACCCTTATGCGGCGCTGAACCCGCTGCACACCGTGCGATACGCGCTCACCCGGCCGCTGATTAACCACCTCCACCTGTCCGAGCGCGCGGCCCGGCCGCGGGTCGACGAACTGCTCGATACCGTGGGGCTCACCCCCGTCGAGCAGTTCGCGGCCAAGCTGCCCCACCAGCTCTCCGGCGGCCAGCGCCAGCGCGTGGTCATCGCCCGTGCCCTCGCGCCACGACCCGCTTTGCTCGTCGCCGACGAACCCGTGAGCATGCTCGACGTGTCGCTGCGCGCCGGCGTGCTCGAGCTACTTGCCGAGCTGCGGCGCAGCACCGGTATCAGTCTGCTCTACATCACCCACGATCTGCTCGGCGCCCGCGTCGTCAGCGACCGGCTGCTGGTCCTGCACCACGGCCGCATCGTCGAGCACGGCCCGACCATCGAGGTTCTGCGCAACCCCCAGGACGACTACACCCGGGCGCTGCTCGACGCCCTGCCCACACCGTTCGCCGCCGCCCCCGGCGCCGGGCGCTAGCGGAGAGGTCCGTCGCATGAAGAGAACCCGAGTCCTGGGCGGCACGCTGGCCGCCATCGCCCTCCTGGCCGCAACCCTGGCCGCCACAGCACCGGCCGGCGCCGCAGCTGCGGCGCCGGCCGGCACCGGGGCCGCCGCACGGGCCGGCACCGTCGGTGCCGCAGGCCCGGGTGGCGGGAGCGGCCTGAGCGCTCAGCAGCGTTCCGCCCTCTACGGCATCGCCAGTGACACCTGGAAGTTCTTCGCTGCCGACATCGACCCCGCCACCCACCTGCCGATGGACAACCTGGGCCCCGGCAGCATCACGGGCACCTACACCTCGGCCGCCGACATCGGCGTGTACCTGTGGGCGGTCGTCGCCGCCGATGACCTCGGCCTGATCAGCCGGACGCAGGCCGACTCGCTGATCACCGCAACCCTGACGACAGTGCAGGGCCTGAAACGCTACGACGGATTCCTCTACCAGTGGTACGACACCACCAACGGCGACACCCTTCTCAACCCTGGCGACGGCGACTGCCCGGCTCAGGCCACTCCCACCGAGGACAACTGCTACTTCGTCTCCGCCGTCGACAACGGCTGGTATGCCTCCGGTCTCGTCGTGGTCCGGCAGGCACTGCCGGAACTCGCGCCATTGGTGAACAGCCTGATCGCGCCGATGAACTTCGGCATCTTCTACGACAGCCGGCCGGAGACGGCCTGCAACACCAACCCCGCCGTCGCCGGGAACCAGCCCACTGGGCAGATGTACGGCGGCTACTACGTAGACCAGGGACCCGCCAGTTACCATAACGGCGCCCTCTATAGCGACCCCCGCATCGCGATCTACATGGGCATGGGCCTGCACCAGATGCCCGGCAACGTCTGGTGGCGCACGTGGCGCACCCTGCCACCGCAGCAATGCTCGACCGACCCCGATTTCTCCTGGCAGGGGCAGTGGCCCGTCGGCGGCTACTGGCAGACCTACACCGACCCGCAGTCAGGCCAGAAATTCCGCGTCTGGGAGGGCCACTACACCTACCCGGGCACGTCCCTGACCTACGTCCCTACCTGGGCTGGCGGCATGTTCGAAGCCCTCATGCCGAATGAGGTCGTACCCGAAACGACCTGGGGGCCGCACAGCTTCGGCCTTAATGATCTCCGCAATGCCCAGGTGCAGATCAAGTACGACACCCAGGTGCTCCACGACCCCGTCTGGGGCATGTCACCGTCCAGCACGGCCGACGACACCGGAGACTATGCCGAGTACGGCGTCGAAGGACTCGACTTCCCCGCCGGGGATCAGCTTTCGCAAGACGTCACCGCCGGCACCGAAAGCGTCGTGACCCCGTACGCTTCCTTCCTTGCCCTCAGCGTGCTGCCGCAAGAGGCATACACCAACATCGAGAAGCTGCAGCAGCTCTACCCCGGCATCTACACCGCAGACGGCGGCTTCTACGACGCCGTCAACCCGACCACCGGCAGCATCGGACAGCGCCGGCTCGTACTCGACCAATCCATCATCATGGCCGCAGTGGACAACGCCCTGAACAACAACGCCATCCAGCGCTACTTCGCCCACGATCCCACCTCCTGGGCCGCGAAAACCTACCTCTCAATGGAAACCATGTCGATCCACTAGCATCGCCCGGAGTGCCGGCGCTTCAGTGCTCATTGATAGCGCCCGGCGCACCGGGTCTCCGGCTATGTAGGCGACGGCACCGGGCGGACAAGGACCATCTCGACGAAGCGGAGTGACGTCCGGGAAACTACGGGGCCTACTTTCGGGTCACGAACCCGAAGGTGGCGGTCCTAGGCCAACCCGTCGACACCTGGCCTGAGCTCAGGCCGCGCTCAGGCGCATATCGCCGAATCCGTCGCTGCGCCGGCCGGACTGACCGCAGCCGTTATGTGCGCCCGCTTCCGGCGGTTGGGGGCGCCTGAGGGGCTTGAATCGGAGCGCGTTCTGGGACGGTTGCCCGTCGCCGCGTATGCGGTCAGTTCCGCAGTGTCATCTCGTGCTTGAACCGCTTGACGAAGACCGAGCGTCTCAGGAAGAGTTGCTAGCGGCGGCGACCGGTCGCCGAGCTGTGGAACATCCGCCCCAGTCGGGGTTCCATAGGCGAAGGGGATTCGCCCTCTCGGTCGTCATTGTCACAGGGCATCTCCCAACACCGCGTCGCTGGGGGACGAGGGTGTCATGGGGAGGCTTGTCCATGACCAGGGACGCCAGCTTCAAGAAGGTTGTCCGGCGCCACGCCGCGGAGACCGGGCAGCGCTACACCGCAGCGCTGACGGATCTCGAGGGTCTCGGTGCGCGAATGAACCACGAGCCCGTGGCCGAGCTGCTTCTCGCCCATCTCCGGGATCGCTACGGCATAGACCCGGTCGCGGCGACCAGGCTCAGTGTGCACAAGACCTACGTCTTCCGCATCGACAGGAAGGACGACGACCCGTGGGTCGCCCGTGCGTTTCCCCCGGCTCGGCCGCGCTCCGGTGTCGAGGGCGACGCCGCGATCCTCCGATTCCTGGAGCAGCATGACTTTCCGGCGGAGCGCCTGGCGGTCGATGATGCGGTATCTGACTTCGATGGCAGCGCGGTCCTCGTGACGCGGTTTGTCGAAGGCGCCCGGCTCCCCGACGGTGCCGCGAAGTTCGCCATGATGGGTGAGCTGCTCGGCCGGCTGCACGCGCTGCCGTACGACGATTCCGCCGGCCGCCCGGGTGGAGCGAGTGGTGAGGACCCGAGCCGTGAGGGCACGCCGCGTCAGGACCTGCTGGCGGCTCTGTCGTTTCTCGACGCCGTCGACGCGTTGGTCCAGGCCGCCGAGCGCGAGCGATTCGAGCAGCTCCGCGACCAGGTGCGCTCGGCCGACGACGGTCACGGCCTTCCGGAGGGCTTGCTCCACGGAAATCTCCTCCACGCTCCCGATCACGCCGTCCTGAGCGAACAAGGGCCGGTCGCGATCAACTGGAAGGCGTCCGGGCGCGGACCGCGCCTCGCCGACTTCGCTTACCTGGTGTGGGGCACGGGTTCGTGGAACCCACGTCGGCCGAACCAGGAGTGGATCGACGCTGCCGTCAACGCCTACCGCCGACATGTCGAACCGACCGACGACGAACTCGACCGGCTCGAGGCGGTCATGTATATCCGGACGCTCTACCTCGCCTGTTTCGGCTACCGACGTGCCCTCACCAACGGCCGCCCGTTCAACGAGTGGGGCTTCATCGAACCGTCCGAGTACTACAGCTCCACCGCAGCCGCAGTCCGAGCCGCGTTCCGCCGGTAGGTCGTCGGTGCGGCAAGGGAAGGACGGTGGTTCGCCAGCGGCGCGCCGGAGCGCTCGCGCGGGCGCACCTATAGAGGTCCCGGAGGACATCTTCGAGCGGGTTCGCACGCTATGCCGGGCACTGCCAGAGGTGACGGTGCGGGTCGACCGTTCACTAACTAGAACGAGATCGACGGCGCACTCGTTCGACATCCGGCGGAGGTCGTTCTGTTTGCTAGTGGCACGGGAGGGCCCGGCCGGCAAGCCCGTCCCGCTGCTCGTGTTGCGTGCAGACTCATACGAGCGCGAGGCGTTGCTGTCCATTGGCCGCCCGTTCTTCACCCCGCGAGCCGGCCGTGATCGCATCGGGGTGCTGCTCACCGACGACACGGACTGGGAGGAGATCCGTGAGCTCGTGACCGAGAGCTACCGGATCCTCGCGCCGAAGAAGCTCACCGCACTGCTCGATTAGCAACGCGGTCAATGGTCCAGCGCGTGCCTCAGATCACTCGCCCATAACGCCCCGGCGCCGCCGCTGACGAACGCATCCCATAGGCGCTGGTAGAAGGCACGCATGACCAGCGCACCGAATACCGACGCCAGCGGCCTGAGGACCGCGCCAGATTAGGCGGATCCGTCTCGAGGTTTGGTCAGCGACGCTGCGGGCTTCAGTTACGCACCGTCTACCCTTCTTCGCCGGGGAGCAGGGTCCAGACGCGCTGGAGTGGCACATCGGCCTGCACGTCGGCGGGGAGGCGGTTGTAGACCTCCTGCAGCTTGTCGATAACGGCGTCGGAGTCCCAGAGCCGGATTTCGAAGAAGAGCCGCCGTGCTTCCTGGCGCGCAGTCTTGGTAAAGCCACCCCAGCTGACCAGCAGCCCGCGCCTGGCACCGAAGTTGCCCATCACGCCCTTCAGTGACTGGCCTCTATGGTGGCGGCATGGCCTCATGGTGGCACCGTGATGTGATCGCGGCAGGCAAGCTGCCCCTGATGCTGTGCTTTCTGGCTTTCGTCGTCACGTTTGTGCTGACCCGGACGATCACGCGCATGATTCGCGACGGCCGCGGCCCATTCCGGAACCAGGTGACGGCAAGCGGCACGCACGTTCATCACTCTGTCCCCGGCATCATCCTGCTGATCATCGGAGCCTTCACGGCGGTCGGCGGCCCTGGCTCGCTCGGCTGGCGCTCGTTCGCCGCGCTGGCGGTCGGTATCGGCACGTCGCTCGTCTTGGATGAGTTCGCGCTGATCCTGCACCTGCAGGACGTCTACTGGAGCGGCGAGGGCCAGCTTTCGGTCGAGGCGGTGAGCCTGACGGCCGCCTGCCTCGGGCTGGCCCTCGCCGGGTTCAGCCCATTCGGCGTGAAAGACGTCGACGGTCTCGAGCTGTCACTGCGGCTGACCGCAACCGGGATCCTCATCGCCGACGGCGTGCTCGCCTTCATCTGCGTACTTAAAGGCAAGTACCGGACGGCACTGTTCGGGCTCTTCCTGCCACCCGTCGGGGTGATCGGCGCTCTGCGCCTCGCGCGCCCGTCTTCGATCTGGGCACGACGTCGCTACCGGGGCAGCCGCCTGGAACGCGCGACGCGCCGCGCCGCCGACTTCGACCGGCGCTGGGCCCCTCTCCAGACCGACTGGGAAGACTTCGCCGGCGGGAAACCGTCCCAGCCTAACCCGCCGGCCAGCGACGACGTCCACCGCTGAACCCGGCCCGGGATGCCTGTGCCCATCCGGACCCTGGCGGGCTGTGTGGGGCCCGGATTTACGGCCGTCTCACGAACTGGTAGAACGGCAGCGGAACCGGGAGTCCTCTCCGGACACCGGTGGACCCTGACTTGCGGAAACGGATCCGACCGCACTGGCCGGAGGCCTGGTACGTGACTAGGGATCAGAAGGGCGGCTTCAATATCGTAGACGGCACCATCCGCGTGCTATGACCTGGCGGCGGCGGCGGCGGCGGCGGTGGTGGTGGTGGTGGGCGCGTTCCTGATCGCCCTGGCGGGGCCGTCCGATCATCGAGCCACCGCAGTTCGCCTCGCGCGTTGTGCGACGAGCTGAGCTAGTCAGCGGAGGCGGCTGCCTCTTCGGCGGCCCGCCTGGTGATGGCTTGCACGGTGCGCACGGTCGTCTCGATGTCGTGGATGTCGAACTGGCTGAGCAGCCCGGCGGTCGGGCCGCCGACGTACTCGCGCAGGCTGCGATGCAGGGCTTCTCCCTCGGCTGTCAGGTCGACGTGGGCGTCGCCGCTGATCAGTCCCTCGGCCTCGAGCCGGGCGAGGAGCTCGTGCGCTGAGGTGGCTTCCACGTTCCTGGAGCCCTCGAGGTCGCCTACCAGCACTACGCGCAAGACATCGATGCCGTATTGCGCGAGGCGGGGTTCGGCGACATCCGCCCGGGGGCTGCGAACGTGTTCCCGTTCGTGCCGACGGACGGCATCACGGTCTCGCGGCTCGCCGAACTGGCCCGGGTGCGCAAGCAGTCGATGGCCCAGGCGGTCGATCAGCTTGAGCGCACCGGCTATGTGGAGCGCCGCCCGAACCCGCGTGACCACCGCTCGCGGCTGGTGTTCCTCACCCAGCGCGGCGCGTCGGTCCCCCCCGTCACGCACGCGGCAGCCGAGCGGGTGGAAGAGCGCTGGGCACAGCTGACAAGCCCACCGGAATTCGAGGCGCTGCGCGTATCACTGCTGCGCTTGCTGGCCGAACTTATGGACCAGTAGAGCCAGCGCCCGCCGCGCAGATCGATCTCTATGGCCGGCAGCCGACGCATCTGAGAGCATCAATCGAACGACGCAGATTAGGCGGTTCTAGCGTGTCAGGTATGCCAAGCGGGCTCGCTGTTCGCATTTCGTTCCTGGCCAGGCTGGCGGGATCAGCGCACTGCCCATGCGGGCGGCAGGCACGGGATGGGACGTCTGAACCCGGGTTCGCAATGGTCAGTGGATGACTGGCCGGCCTGGCCCGAGAAGTAGCTTCGCTGCCGGAGGGAGCGCGTGCGGAAGGTGAGCACGGCGACAGTGGCCCCTGGTCTGCGGCCTGCCGGCCTTATCCGGCAGGCGCAGAGAAGATATTCTTGAGGTACCGCTCGAGAGGCGCTGCGACGGGCCTTGTCCGCCACGCTCGGGCGCGGTCTGCGCAAGGGCGCCTCTGAGGAGGCGGACGGTGGGACCACGCGCGGGCGGCCGCGGTCATGGGCGGGCGGGTATCGTGAGCGGGCTCTGGCGTTACCCGGTGAAATCGATGGCGGGAGAGGCTCTCGCCTGCGTCGGCATTTCCTGGTCTGGGCTGGAGGGGGATCGCCGGTGGGCGTTCGTGCGCCCGGACTCCGGCGGCAGCGGGTTCCCGTGGCACACGATCCGCGAGTTCCCGCGGATGTCTAACTATGTTGCGCTGCTGAGCGAGCCCGCCCGCCCGGACAGATCGCGGGTGCTGGTCCGGACACCGGATGGCTGCCGGTACGACGTGACCGATCCCCGGCTGGCGGGGGAACTGGGTACGGGGCTGCGGGTAATGCGGCTCGACCGGGGCGCGTTCGATGCGATGCCGGTCTCGGTTATCAGCGACTCGACGGTGTCAGCCCTGTGCACGCTCGCCCGCGTGCCCGGCAACGAGCTCCGGTTCCGGCCGAACGTCGTCGTGACGCTAGATTCGGGCGTGCCGTTCGAGGAGGATGAGTGGGTCGGATCCGCCGTCCGGATCGGGGCTGCCGTCGTGCGGATGGACCGCAGAGACTCGCGATGCATCATCGTCAACGTGGATCCGGCAAGCGGCCTGCCCGGTTCGCGCCTGCTCCAGGTGGTCGGCTCTGCCCGGCGGGCGTGCGCCGGGGTTTACGGAACGACTGTGCTGCCCGGCCTCATCCGCGTCGGTGACCCGGTCGTCATCGAAAGAAGACCTCAGGACTAAGCGGGCAGCGGGGTCCGCGCGTGACCGTCTTTGCGCACTGGTACGCGGCCGGTCCGGACAGGTCGTCACTCCCGGCGCTGCCGTCAGTCGATCGCATGACGGCGCACGGCAATCGATAACGGCGATGTGCCGGACATCGCCCCGTGCGGCCGGGAGGGCGGCGCGCCTGTCCTGGCGGCTGAGTGGCGCGGCAGTACGGCGAGCCCGCCGTTGCCTGCTGCACGAGTGCACGGGTTTCCGGGAGAATGAGATGGACCGCGATGGTGACGGGAACTGCAATGCAGCCGGTCAGTGTTGCGGCCCGCTGCGGGGGGTTGTTCTGGCCGTCGTTGCGGACCCTGCTTTGAGCAGTGCGAGCATAGGGTGCTGGTGACCTGGAGTCGCCGCGTCTGTCATCGGATTATGCCGGGCGGTTGCGTGAATGTTCACGGGTCCAGGATGGATCACGAGCGTCGGATGGGTGATCAGCAGGGCCACGGCCTCCGGATGGCGTATTCCTTAGCGCTCTGATTTGGAGTAAGAGATGTCAAATTGGCTGCCAGATCCAGTGCTGGACGAGGACGCCAAAGTCGGGCTCTCGTTCATCACCATCGGCTACGGCGTCGTGCTCGTCGCCGTCTTTCCGACGGTGCCGCTGTCAGGCATGGGAGTGGCGGGATGGTTTCATCTCGGCCTGGCGGCGTTCATGCTTATTGTCAGTTACATAGGATACTACAGCAACAGGGTGAAGTATGCTGCGTGGAGAGTTAGCTTCTTCAGCTTTCCACTGTTGCAGTACATAATCTCTTTCGTTATTCTCTTCCTGTACTGGGAACTGGGCATCACGGTGCCGAAGCGAGACTCGCATTCAACTCTGACGTCCGAGGCCATCATAGTGTTGATTGTCTTCGTGGCCTATCTGACGTGGGACTGCCTCGAGGTCGCCGTCCAGGAAAGCGATAGATATCTTGACAAGCTGAAAAATACTGCTCACTCCGATAAGCTGCCTCCCCTGGCCCAGGAATATACTGTGCGACCTGGGCGCCGTTTGGTCAGAACGCGAAACCGGTGGTTCGCCAAGGATGCGAGAGCAGGCCGGCTCATCACCTTCGGCTATACGCTCCTAAGCGCCCTGGGCCTGATCATCATAATCTCTTATCATTTGCGCGGGACAAACGCAGCGGTTACCATCGACAGCATTTACATCGTCGGTCTTTTTGCATACCGATATAGTCAATGGAAATGGTCGAACTTCTGGTACCGTCCTGCACTCTAGCGTTAAGGGCCAGGAGTTATAGTCCTTTACGTCGAGCGAAGTCCTAGCTGAATCCTGCCATCGTCATGCAACGTGAGACCGCCGCATCTCGGAGCTGATCATGGCGAGCCCGCCATGATGCCGCCACCCTGTCGGCCTGCTCGGCAATCAGCGGATCAAGGGCCGATCCGGCGGACCGCCCAGGCAGCAGCAAGCCCAGCCGGCCCCGCGCCGACCACCACAACGGGTTCGTCCACGCAGCGAGAGTGGACGCGAACGGCACCTGTCGTCAACCACCGCCAGTACGAGGGCCGGCAGCAGGCCAGCTCTGCTGACGTCCACCCGTATGTCCCGTCAATGCGGCCTGCCGGCCGACCTTCTGCCTCCGCGCCTGGCAGGCGCACGCGACATCCAGGTCTGCGCACGCTACGTCTTCATTGGCAACCAGCCGGCATCCGCGCATATCGGCGAGAGTGCGCGGTTCACCGACGTCGAGGGGTGGTCACGAAGTGTGATGCCCTCGTCGGGAGTGTGTGGCCTGGGCCGGGAAGCGGAAAGCGCCGGGACCGGCCTGCGCCCGGGGGCCTTCCAGGTGCTGTGCTGCGGCGCTGATTTCCGGCGGATCGCGTGGCAGCATCGCCCGCTGCGCCTGGCCCAGGGTGAGGGAGGCTGGTGGCGATGCGGGTGATGCCGGCGGCAACTGCCGGGCGGGGGTCTGCGCGGTGCTGTCCGGGAAGCGCCCCGGGCCCGGTGGACGCCGCATACCGGGACCTGACCGGCCATCCACCGGCCCGGCTGTCCGGGCCCCGCCCGCTCGCCGGCGTTAAAACCGGTCGGCGATCCAGGTCCGGCCACCATCTGTGGTCGTCCACACCGTGCCGGCCTGGGCGATCCGGGCGGTGACCGGGTCCTGATAGCCGACCAGGACGACGGTCCCGGCGGCGGTCAGGCTCAGCGGGGCCGACCAGCTCTGGCCGCCATTGCCGGTCAGCAGGACACGGCTGCCGTGCTGGCTGGTCTCGATGACCATCAGCCGGCGCGCGCTGGCGGCGGCCACCTGGTAGTGCCATATCGTGCCAGGTGGCGCGGCTGGGCGGGACGGCACGGTCTGGCCGGGGCCGAAGCTCGCACCGCCATTAGCGGAGATGCGGATCCAGGCCGGCCCGAACACCCCGGTGGCGCCGGGCATCTGGTGCTGGCAGAGCAGCACGAGAACGTCCGGCGGGGCAAGGGCGATGCCGGAGGCGTAGCCATCCGCGCCGCCGCAGTGGTCCGGTCCGCTGGCCCAGGCCTGCCCATCATCGGCCGAGCGGGCGATCTGCGCCGTCGCGCGGACGCCCCCGGCCGGATTGCCGTAACCGGCCAGGACCAGCCGTTCACCCTGGCGGTACAGGACTGGCGGGCAGATCTGCGGGATCGGGGGAGCCGGAAGTGCCCGCCATGCGGTGGTGCCGACCGCAGCGGCGTCGACCTGGTAGCGCATGCCGCTGCAGCCGGTGCCCGCGGACGCGACCCGGACGACGGTCCCGCCGGCGGTCTCCAGCGAGCTGACATACACCCCGCTCAGCCGGTGCCAGTGCATGCCGCCGTCAGTCGTGACCAGCAGCGAGGGATCGTAGGCGTAGCCGGTCAGCGGGGTGGCGAACCGGACTTGCCGCACGCAGGGCTGGCCGGCCGGGCACGTACTGTCAGCACCGCCGGGTGCCCTGGCCGGCGCGGTCAGCTGACGCCAGCTGCTGCCCCCGTCCAGGGTGCCCAGCAGCGCTAGGCACCGGCCGGCGCGGCAGCCGACCGTGCCCAGCGCGAAGCCGCGCTGGTCGGAGACGAAGCTCATGGACAGCACCTGGAACCCGGCGAGCGAGCCTGGGCTGCCCGGCGACGGTGACGGCGACGCAGATGACGGCGGCCGGGCCGGCGCGGACGTCCCGGCCGGCTGCGACCTGGACGGCGACCCGGCCGGCTGCGACGGTGAGCTCGCGGTTCCGCAGGCCGCAAGAGCCAGAGTACCGATGACGACCACACCGGCGGCCCGGGCAACGCCGCGGGCCTGTACGTGAACGCAGAGCTTCATCACCGTGGCCTCGATCCTGGCGGCGTCCTGATGATCTCATCCGGACGACCGGCCGCTGGCGGCCCGGATGCCCAGGCCTGTATCTGTAAAGACAGCGGTACGGGCCAGTCCGTTGCGCAACATTGCGCGACACGCATGCCGGCCCGCCGGCCCCAGGCAAAATGCTCGTTATGCGCGGCCATAAGCGCAGAGAGTCCGCTCGAGATCCGCAACGAACGGCGGCTCGGGAGCGCGCTCTTGCTGACCTCTCCCGTCACTCAGCATGAGGATGTGATCGATCGGGGTGGTCCAAGGCGCGCCGGCCGGCTTGGCGGGCTCTCGCTTTCTGCTGAGGGTCACGCTGGCTGGCCCGATGCCTGCCGATGCCGCGGGTGCCCCGGCCAAGCGGGAGGCCGGGCACGGCACGCTGACCGGCGAGCGGAACGGGCGGCGGCCCGGAGACGGGTGTTGAGCACCAGCCGCGCCGGGCGCCGGTCAGCACGAATTCAGTTCGCTATGACGCGGGCGTTCTGGTCGCCGCTGACCGGTAACGTGCGTGCGGTCTGGACGAAGAACCGGTCCGGCTGGTCGCCCAGACCAGCCGCTCCGCAGTTCAGGTCAGCTACGGCGCCTGCTGCGCGGATGCCAGGTCATCGCGCTGGCGGCGCAGCGGACACGGCGGTCTCGCCCCGCCCGGCTAAACGCCGATGTGGTCACCGGCGGCCCGCTGATATTGGCCCTGGACGCTGCCGAGGTTTCCTCGCAGACCCGGCGTGGCAGTGAGCGTGGCTGGAGCTGCCGAGATCACGATCTACGCCCCGGTTAACAGCCGGCGCCACTGCGTCACCACCGCCCCTGCGGGAAAGCGGCCGCGCGGCAGGCCACCTTCGCGGCTCTGGCCGTGCTGCTCGCCACCTCGGTTCTCATCGTGCTCCTCCCGCGGTGAAGGGAACGTGGGCGGGGCCGCGTCCGGTATCGGCGCTTGCACACACGACTATGGCAGCGGCACGATGCCCTGCGCGCCGCGCGGGAACTTCGCGAGGGTCTCCTCGGGAATGTTCAGATGCGCGGAAACGAGCTTGGGCGGCAGGTGGCTGAGCCAGTTGGCCAGCGAGACCTCTTCGTAGTGGTCGCTGCGGAACGTTTCGATGAAGGTCAGGACGTCGTCGCCCGTGTTCTCGACGTAGTGGCCGCAATTGCGCCGGACCAGGCCGACATCACCGGCTCGGAAGTCAGTGGTGTTGGCGTGCGGGCCGGTGTTGAACACCGTCATCCGCGCGGAACCTTGCATGTAGTACTGCCACTCGTCGGCGTTCGGGTGCCAGTGCAACTCACGCATCCCGCCCGGCTCAATCATGACCAAGGCGGCCGCAACCGTCTTCGCCGCCGGGAAGTTCGTGCTGTCCGCGATACGGATGCTGCCGCCGCTGTTCTCATACACCGGCTTCGACTGCGACATACGGAAGATTACCGGCTCCGTCCGGCCCCATTCGACGCCGGCCGCGACCTGGTCCGCCTCGAGATCGCCTGGTTCGTCACCGGGGAAGATCCAGAGGTTGTGCAGGGGGATGTCGTCGAATACCTCCTGGGCCACCCGGAAGTTCTTCGCCAGCACGTCCGGCGGCGTGTGCGCGAACCAGTCCGTCAGGAGCAACGTGTTGCTCTCAGACTGGGCACCGTCGTCGAAAGCGATGACGAATTCCGCGCCGTCCGGGCCAAGTCCCTGCAGGGAGTGCGGCAGCCCGGCCGGGAAAAACCAGAGGTCTCCCTTGAAGACATCCTCGACGCTCGGCATCCCTTCGCGACTGAGGGTCGTGACCCGGCACTTGCCCTCCGTCATGATCGCCCATTCGGCGGTCTGGTGCCAGTGCAGCTCACGAATGCCACCCGGCTCGAGGTACATGTTCACCCCGGCGATCTCGTCGGAAATCGCGAAATCGGCCTGCGTGACCTCGCGCGCCCAGCCCCCGCGCTGCTGACGCCGGGGCGAGATGTTGAACGAGGACCAGAAGAACGGCTGACTGCTGACGTCCGTTGCCGGCGCGGTGATCACGTTGGGGAACTGGCTTTCCAGCACCGGTTTCGCGGTCCCGTCATCTTCGTGCTGGCCGGATCCCCGGTGGTGTTCACCATGCCTTCCTGGGGCAGATCCGGATTCCCGGAGGTGGGGGTCTCTTGATGCGGTGCCGGGTTTTCGTTCGAGCCCATTTCGCCTTCCTTCATGCCTTGACTCATCGACTCTCATGCCCCGCAGAGCCGGCTCAAATCGGCCAACCGCACAGTCCGTCTGGCCGGTCACCGGTCACCGGTCACCAGACTGTGCACATGGCCGTTGCGAACCATGGCGTGCTGGCGTGACCCTGGACCCGATGGATACGGACAAGCAGGGGACGTTCGCGGCCCTGGCCGTGCCGAACTTTCGCCGGTACGTCTCGGGGCAGTCGCTGAGCCTGATCGGCACCTGGATGGAGACGGTCGCCCAGGCGCTGCTGGTGCTGCGCCTGACGCATTCCGGCACCGTCCTGGGCCCTGACCACCGCAGCGCGATACGCGCCGATCCTGCTGCTGTCCCCTTATGCCGGGCTGATGGTCGACCGCCACTCCAAACGACATGTGCTGCTCGCCACCCAGGCGGGGCTCGGCCTGGTTGTGGCAAGTTGTCGTCCTGGCACTGCTATTCGGCACCCTTAGCGCGGCGGGCAACCCGGCCCGGCAGGCGTTTGTCCAGGAGGTGGTCGGCCGGGATCTGGTCCGGGACGCCGTGACGCTGAACAGCACGACGGCCAGCGTCGCCCGCGTCATCGGCCCCACGATCGCGGCCGTCCTGGTCAGCACCATCGGTATCGGCTTGGTGCTTCGTCGTGAACGCGGTGAGCTTCAGCTTCGTCATCGCCTCGCTGCTCGGCCTGGACACCAGCCGCTTGCATCAGATCCCGCTGGTACCCCGGGCTCCCGGCGAGTTGCGCGAGGGCCTGCGGTACGCGGCGCATGTTCCGGAGATCGCCCGGCCGCTGCTGATGATGGCGCTGGTCGGCACGTTCACGTTCGAGTTCGAGTTCAGCCTCCCGCTGCTGGCCCGCATTACGTTTCACGGCGGCGATACCGCGTACAGCTGGCTGATCGGCGCCCTGGGCGCCGGGGCGGTCGGCGGCGGCCTGTACGCCGCCAGGTCGGCTCGCACCGGAGTCCAGCGGCTGACCTGGGCCGCGCTCTGCTATGCGATCGCCGTCGGGCTCTTGGCGGCCGCTCCCACCATGCCGGCCGCGGTCGCCGCGTGCGTGCCGGTCGGCGCGGCGCGGCGAGCGTCACCTTCCTCACCACCGGGAACGCCGCCATCCAGCTCGCGTCCGAAGCGCGCTACCGGGGTCGGGTCACCGCTCCGTGGTCGATGGCCTTCGTGGGCAGCACACCCATTGGCGCGCCGATCGTCGGCGCCCTGTCCGACATCGCCGGGCCGCGCTACGCGCTCGCCCTGGGCGCCGTGGCCTGTCTCGCGGCCGTGGTCACGGTCGCCGTTTTACCAGGGCCGGGTCGTACGGCTGGTTCACCCGACCTTCACTCGTAGCATACTTGCGAGCGCCCGGGCTACTGCTGAGCTGATGGGAGCACGATGCCTGCCCGATTCCAGCTCGTCATCGACTGCAAGGACCCCGAGCTGCTTGCCCCCTTCTGGGCGGCTGCCCTGGGATACGTGCTTGAACCGCCCCCCGAAGGGTTCGCTGCCTGGGACGACTGGCGGCGCGACATCGGGCTTCCCGACAGTGAGCTGGGAATCGGCGCGGACAGCATCATCGATCCCCGCGGTGACGGCCCCCGCATCTGGTTCCATGTGATGCCGGACGCCAAGGTGGTCAAGAACCGCCTCCACCTCGACATCCACGTCAGCGGCTTTCCCAGCCGTTCGGACCCGCTCGCCACCCGCATGCAGCGAGTCGACGCCGAAGCCAGGCGGCTGACGGATCTCGGGGCCACGCTCACCGGAGCCCTGAGCGCCGAAGGCCTCGATCACTACGCGGTGGGGATGAAGGACCCCGAGGGCAACGAGTTCGACATCAACTGACGCCTTCGCCCGCCAGGGCTCCTCGTGCCGGAGCTGTTATTGCAGTGCCATCCACTTGTCAGGCTTCGCCAGTGGCGCGAACCCCGCCCTGGCATAGACCGCGTGGGCGTCCTCCGTGCCGAGCAATATGCGTCGCAGGCCGCAGGGTTCATGGCAGCAGGTGCAGCTTCCTGATGATCTTGTCCACCCGCGCTTCGCGCCACGCCGGACGTCGTTGCTTACTGAACCTGATTCATGTCCCGGCGACCATCTACCGGAAGATCCGCGAGTACGGGCATCGTCGCCCCGGCCGGCGTCTGACCAGGCTCAGGTTCGGGCAGGTGCGGAGCGAGCGATAGTGATGTACCAGGAGCCGCCCGCGAGATTCAGCGCCCCAAGAACCAGGAAGAAGGCTGCCCATCCGTAGACGCCGTACGAGAGGCATATGAGGCCCGCGGCGGCCCCGGCACTGCCACCGGCAATGCGCCCGGCCCCAAAGACGCGGAGGTGGCGGTACTCATATGGCACGATCAGGCGCTGCATGCCGGTGCGCGGGGGAGATAGCCACCACCCGCGCAGGCCTTTCGCGGCGGTGTTGTCGTTGGGTGCGTTCATCGGGATGCCTCCTGCAGGCTGTGGTGTCGGCCACCCGATCACCTATCAATATGATATCACTTTGGTACTCGGTTTGTCCATGGTGGCAGTCCTGACGGGCCGACTGGGAGATGGCGCGTCGGTCAGGGTGGCCTACCCGGCGGCTATGCGCTCGTCCTCGCGGATCAGGTGCACGCCCGCGTTGATGAGCGCCAGGCGCGAGAAGACCTGGGGATGTTCCCAAGGTGCCAGCCGCTGTGCGATCTAAGACACATGCTGCCAGGTGCCGGTTAGTGCCTTCCTGGGTTGAACGGTGTCTCTGCTGTCCTCATAGCCCAGAGGTCGCAGGTTTCAAATCGTTCCCCGCTACGAAGAAGCAGTTCAGAGGCCCCTTACGAGCTTGGAAGGGGCCTCTTGTATGCCGGATGCTAACGGGGATCTTGGTCTGCGGTCAGCTTGTCCGCAAGAGCACCGAGCGGGGAACCGTGCTGAGGTGGTGCTAGCACGAGGCCGCCGCAGCGGCTGGCCACCTTGCCTATGCCGTGCCGGCGAACGACCCTGGGACGGGGCCAGCGAGACTCATACGTCGGGAGACGAGAGGGACGTGAAGCAGCGGTTGACCGGGGCGAGCCGATGATCGGTGCTGTTCTCCGGATCGCCTGGTACCGTTTCCGGGCCACCCTCGGGCATCGCTGGGGCGGCTACCTCTCAGTGGTCCTCCTGGTCGGGCTGGTGGGCGGGGTGGCTATGGGCTCGATTGCCGCCGCTCGGCGCACGCAGTCATCTTTCTCAGTGTTCCTGGCCAGCACCAACCCTTCGGACCTGAGCATGCCGACCTTTGGCGCTGCAGCGATCAGTTCTGCCAGCGCGAACTATTCAGCGACCTTGACGAAGGAGATCGCTGACCTGTCCGGGGTGAGACACGCCGAGGCCTGGGTCAACGTCAACGCCGCTCCGATGCGGCCGGACGGCGCCCCTGCCATTGGCCACCTCGCCCAGATCTACTCTGCCGCCAGCGTCGACGGCCTTTACTTCAACCAAGATCGCGTGGCGGTAACACAGGGCCGGATGGCTGACCCCCGCCGGCCCGATGAGTTCGTGATGACCCCGGTGGCAGCCCACCTGCTCGGACTGCACGTCGGCGAGACAGTTCCTTACGGCTTCTTCACCAACCGCCAGGCCAGCTTGCCGGGTATTGGCACGCCGAGCGTGCAGCCCTACCGCCGCATCGACGCCAAGCTGGTCGGGCTGGTCGTGCTCAGCAGCGAGATCGTCCAGGATCAAGTTGACCGTCTGCCGGCGCTGGTGCTCTTCACCCCCGCATTCGCCAAAGAGGTGCTGGCGGACTCCGGGCGCGGCGCGGGTGGCGTCATTTACTACGGGCTCCAGCTCGACCACGGCAGCCGCGACGTCGCCGGGGTAGAGCGGAAACTCGCGCGCCTGCTGCCGCGGGGCACGGAGTACAACTTTCACACGACGGCGCCCATCGAGGCCAAGGTCGGCCAGGTCGTCCGGCCAGTGGTCATCGCCCTCGGCGTGTTCGGAGCACTCGCGGCACTCGCGGCCTTGCTCATCGCCGGCCAGCTCATCTCCCGCCAGCTGCGTACCGCTAGCGGGGATCTGACGGTCCTGCGCGCCCTCGGCGCGGATCCGGCGGTGATCGCAGCTGACGGGCTATTCGGCGTCATTGGCGCAGTAGTGTTCGGGTCGCTGCTGGCGGTCGCCGTTGCCGTCGCGCTCTCGCCACTCTCGCCCCTTGGCCCGGTCGGCCCGGTCTATCCGTCACCAGGCCTGGCCTTCGACTGGCCGGTCCTCGGCATCGGATCGGTGGTGCTGATCGGCGGAATCGGCTCGATGGCAGTAACCCTCGCCTACCGGGAAGCGCCGCATCGCGTCGCCCTCAGATCCCGGCTTGCTCCCGCACGCACCTCGAAGGTCGCACGGGTGATCATTTCGATGGGACTGCCGGCACCAGGCACCGTGGGGGTGCGCATGGCGCTGGAGCCGGGCGAGCGCCGAACCGCAGTGCCAGTGCGCTCAGCGCTGCTGGGAGCCACCCTCGCCGTCGCGATGGTGGTGGCAGCTCTGACCTTCGGCAGCGGCCTGCAAACCCTCATTTCCCATCCCGCGCTCTACGGGTGGAACTGGACCTACCTGCTCAACGCCACCAACAACGTCCCCCCGCAGGCCCTCGCGGTCCTCAACCGCGACCACGACGTCGCCGCATGGACTGGAACCGACCATAACGACGTCGAAATCGACGGCCAGCAGGTCCCCGCCTTGTTCGGAGACACCCACGCCACGCTCACCCCGCCGATCCTGGCCGGTCGCGCTGTTACGCAGAAAAACCAGATAGTTCTCGGCGTGGCCACGCTCGCGCAGCTGCATCAGCACATTGGCGGCACTGTCGTTGTCAGTTACGGGCAACCGCGAGACGCTCCCCTCTACATCCCGCCAACCCGTCTGGTCATCGTGGGAACCGCCACCATGCCCGCCGTCGGCTCTAGCGGCATCTTCGCCGACCACACGTCAATGGGCACTGGAGCACTGGTCTCCGTCGGCATCGAACCCGCCGCCTACCAGCAAGCCCAGCTCAGCCAGGACCCTACGCTCAACGGCCCCAGCATGGTCTTCGTGAAACTACGTAGCGGGGTCAGCCGCACGGCCGGGCTGGCTGGCTTGCAACGGATAGCTAATGTTGCCAACCGTGCGTTCGCGGCCGTCCCTGACGGCGGCGGCGGGGGTTACAACGTTGCCGTCCTAGGGGTACAGCGCCCGGCGCAGATCGTGAATTACCGCACCATGGGCGCTGCCCCGGTCATCCTCGCCGCCGGGCTCGCCGCCGGTGCGCTCGCGGCTCTCGCCCTCACGCTGGCCGCATCAGTCCGGCGCCGCAGACGTGATCTCGCCTTGCTGAAGACGCTCGGCTTCACCCGCGGCCAGCTCGCGGGCGCCGTGGCCTGGCAGGCCTCAGTCGCTGCCGTCATCGGGATCGTCGTCGGCGTCCCGGCTGGAGTCGCGCTCGGGCGCCGGTTGTGGGTCCTGTTTGCCCAGGCGATATACGCCGTTCCTGAGCCCACCGTTCCGGTCCTGCAGGTAATCCTCATTGCGCTCGGCGCGCTGGTGCTCGCCAACATCGCCGCCGCCATCCCTGGCCGGCTTGCCGCCCGCACGCCGGCGGCAGGGCTGCTCCGACCACAGTAGGCACGCACCCAGCGCCCCCGACCAGACCAGCGTTCCTCTCCTGAGGGACTGACCAACTGGCGTGACCGCAAGTCGGAAAGGGTGCCCACACAATAGCCGTCACGGATGTAAAGCCCTCGTACGGGGAGAGGATGCCAGGGCACGGCAGGTCAGGACCTGAAGCCGCTAAACGGATTTGCTAACGAGATGGTGCGGGACAGGGGAGACGCGCTGGAAGACCGGAGATTCAGACTGCCGCGTCGGTGGCGCTGCCCGCCGCTTTGAGCCGTCCCCTGGCTGTCGATGACTCTGACAGCGGCCTCAGCCGGCCCGCCTTGCCAAGTCCGAACGGCGGCATGTTGCCGTAGATGGCTTCATACTCACCGGCCCGCACGAGGTATGTCTCGTGCCAGATTCCGGTCCGGCCGCTCTTGCCGACCCGGCGCCAGTAGCGGCGCCACACCGCCAGATGCGGGTCGCTGGTGTCCGTGGCGAATGCCTCGAGATGCTCGAAAGACCGCCAGTACTGCACGATGAATGGCAGGCCCATCTGGTAGCCGAGCAGGCCCTTGTCCGGATGCGCGGCCAGGTAATCCAGCATGTGTTTCATGCCTCGGCGGCCGCCGAGGTCCATAAGGCTCTGCAGCAACCGGAACTTATTGAGGCGCGCCCCGATAAGGAACACGACGAAGTCCCCGTCGATCTCAGCGGCCATCCGCTGTCCCGCTGCCTGCGCCATCGTCCCTCCCCTGATCCTGCAAGAGCCTAGACCGCTGCCCTGCACCGGGCCAGGAGCAATCTGCGGCGCCGTGCTCGTCAGCAGACGGCATCGCTGAGATTCCCGTGCCCCGCAGTGCAGGCAAGCCGGTGCCTGAACGGACATGCCGGAGTCCGGGCGTACCCGTCTCACCGAGGCTTTCCGATAGCCGCCATCGCAGATGCCGGCCCGGGCTGGCTGCCAGGCGTCCAGCAGTGACGGTCGGCACATCCTGGCCCGAAGACGGCTCGCCGCCGGCTAAGGCCCGGGTCGCTGCGTGACGCCCAAGGCCGCGTCCCCGGCACGCCCCTTCAGCCTCGGCGATCTACACTGCAGGAATGGTGGAATACGCGAACGCGCAACATGCGGCCATGAGTGTGCGTCGTTGGGCGTTCCTACACGTAACCCGTGGCCGTTAGGAGAGCCCTGGCGAACGGGCTGAGCGTAAGTCCTGGGAGCAACTCGCAGGCGAACCATGCGACATCACTGACCTCGTCGTGGTCGGGGGAGGGGATTCCGCCGCCGGTGACCTCGGCCTCGTAGACCGCAGTGACATAAGCAGTCCGGTCTCCGTGCGGGTAGGTGACCTCATACTCCGGGCCGCCAAGAACGTCGCGCAATCTGAGCAGCCGGATATCGACGCCGATTTCCTCGCGCGCCTCGCGGACAGCAGCCTGCGCCGGGGACTCCCCGATCTCGACGGCGCCTCCCAGCACAGCCCACCCGTCATGATGCCCGGCGTGCCGGACGAGCAGCAGCCGCCCGGCCGGGTCAACCGGAAGGACGGAGACCGACGGCAGCAGGAGCAGCTCGTGCCCGACAACGGCGCGCAGCCGCGCGATGTGTGCAGCGACAGCCATGGGCGCCATGGTAGGCGGCGAACCGCAGAGGGCAGAGGCAGGATAACCTCGCCCTCCAGCGCTGGTACCGCCGCCATCGCCGTGCCGCCGGATCCTCAGCGCACCTGATCACCCGGGGCTTCCCCGATGACACAGGCAGATTCCCCGGGAGGGTGAGGTCGCTCTGGCCACCGGCCTGCCCCTGCTGGCTGGCGAGGCGTGACGCATGACCATCCGGTCCTGGATCCGCGCTCCTCGTCACGGCAGAACAGTGCACTCGATCAGGGGCAACTGGACCAATCCAGCCGTCAGACCGAACGATCGCTGGAGGGCTGACCGTTGATGGTGGCGTTGGGCTCGACGAGGCTGACTGGGGTATCGGAGGCGAACCCGTTCAGCAGAGCACTGACGCACGCGCGTGTGTAGCCCTGTCCGATGCCACAATTAGATGTGCTCGCGCTTCGCTGAAGCGCAGCGTTGCCGAAGTCAGCGTGCGGGGCGCCGCTGCGTGGCGCCGCAGCGTAGGCCGTCGAGAAGGACGGCGACGATGCGCCGGTTGTGTTCGGGCGCTCGCCCCGGTACAGGCTGGCACAGCTGAGTGATGGCGTGCAGGAGATCCTCGGCGCTGATGTCATCGCGAACCGCGCCGTCGGCCACTGCGGCGTCGAGCAGTACCGCAAGGGTGGGGCCGAGCCGCTGCAGGAAATAGCCGGGCAGCCCCTCGAACGCCGGATCGCCCGAGTGCAGCGCTGAGGCGAGTCCGCGTTTGGTCGCGAGCAGTTCGGTGAACCGGTGGATCCACTTGAGGAGCGCTTCCGCCGGCTCGTGCTCGGCAATTAGGGACGGGCCCGCGTCGGCGACGGCGTCGATTCCGTTCTCCACCACGGCTTTGACCAGGTCAGAGCGCTGCGGGAAGTGCCGGTACAGCGTGCCGACTCCTACCCCGGCCAGGTCAGTGATCTCCTTCGCCGGTGCGTCCACGCCGGAGGTGGCGAAGACGGTCCTCGCGGCCTCGATCAACGCATCGACGTTGCGCCGCGCGTCGGCGCGCCGCCGCGGCGCCGGTTCGCCGGCGCCCGGCTTTGCGGAGCCGGGCGACGAGACTCCGGACAGCGTCTTGTTCTGAGGCACCACATCACCTCTGCTTGCATAACCGGAAAGTCTTTCCGTATAGTTCCGGAAAGACTTTCCGGTTATTGCAGAGTAGGGCATCCACCCCGTGCCGACCACCACCCACAGGGAGAGACTCCATGCAGTACCGCACCCTCGGCCGGACCGGCATCCAGGTCAGCCCTTACGCCCTAGGAGCCTCCTGAATTAAGGCCGTTTCCGGGTCGTCCGCCGGGTCGTCGCGGCGCCTGGTGGCCTGGTGCCGGTCCCGTGCTTGCGCTGAACTGGGGGGTGGACCGGTCGCGGCTGCCGCTCAG
>Ga0302326_10004245_pt1 | contig 33294 bp, 34 predicted proteins | sample Palsa_T0_3_FD_202264 | JGI IMG/M metagenome (GOLD analysis project Ga0302326, IMG submission 202264) | Peat permafrost microbial communities from Stordalen Mire near Abisko, Sweden - Palsa_T0_3 | ecosystem: Environmental > Terrestrial > Soil > Palsa > Peat permafrost | place: Sweden: Abisko...
CGGTGAAGCGGCTGGGTTCAACCGCCGGATGCGGAAAACCGCACGTCCGGTGGTGTGGGAGGGTGGCGGGGCGCAATCCCCGCCACTCGACCCGATCAGAATTGCCCGCCCCACAAAAACCCCAAATTGACCCACTACCGAAAAGCCGCGCACCGCGGCGGAACAAATCGCCATCGCCCTGCGTTTATCCTCCAATAAGGAGCGCCCATGCAATTCTTCTGGCAAGATCTTCGCTACGGCTGCCGGACCCTGCTGCGGAATCCCGGCTTCTGCGTGGTTGCCGTCCTGGCGCTGGCCTTGGGCATCGGCCCCAACACCGCGATCTTCACCATGGTCAATGCAGTGCTGCTCCAGCCGCTGCCCGTCCCCGAGCCGGACCGGGTGGTGATGATCTGGGGGACCCTGCTGAAGTCGGGCTTCGACCAAATGCCGGTGAGCGCGGCCGATTATCTGGATTGGAAGCGGCAGGCCCGCTCGTTCGACCACATGTCGGCGGCTTTCGCGATTCCCGAATACGGCCTCAATGTCAGCGGCGCGGGCGATCCCGAGCGCGTGCCGGCGGCTCTGGCGTCCCAGGAATTTCTGCCCGCGCTCGGCATCAAGCCCATTGTGGGACGCAACTTTCTGCCCGAAGAAGACCGCCCCGGCGGACCGCCCGCCGCGCTCATCAGCCACGCGTTTTGGCAGCGCCGCTTTCATTCCGATCCCACGGCTGTCGGGCGCAAGCTGACGGTGGATGGAATCCCGCGCACCATCACCGGCGTAGTTCCGCACGAGCTCGGCGAGATGGTGGCCGCGGATTTGTGGCTGCCCACCGCCATCGACCCCAATAACCCCGAGCGCCAGAATCACAACTACGGCATCGTGGCGCGGCTGAAGCCGGGCGTGACCGTGGCGCAGGCGCGCGCCGAGATGATCGTGATCGCGCGGCGCTTGGAAAGCGCCTACCCGGCTTCTAACACCGGCTGGGGCATCACGCTGTTTCCCATGGCGGAGATGTTCACCGGCCGCATCCGCCCGGTGCTGCTGATCCTGTTGGGCGCGGTCGGCCTGCTGCTGCTGATTGCCTGCGCCAACCTCGCCAACCTGCTGCTGGCGCGCGCCGCCACCCGCGAGAAGGAGATCGCCATTCGCGGCGCGCTGGGCGCGGGACGCAGCCGCATCGTCCGCCAATTGCTGACCGAGAGCCTGGTGCTGGCATTGGCCGGCGGCGCGCTGGGGCTGGTGCTGGCGGCCTGGGGCGTGCGTTTGATGCGCGGCGTGGTTCCCGGCATGTTCCCCATGTTGCAACACATGCGGGTGGACCTGCCCGTGCTGGCTTTCACCTTCGGCATCTCGATTCTCACCGGCCTGCTGTTCGGCCTGGTTCCCGCGTGGAGATCCGCGCACACCGACCTGAATACCACGCTCAAGGAAGCCGCGGGGCGTTCGGAAAGCGCCGGTGGATCGCATCGCATTCGCAGCTTCCTGCTGGCCTCCGAGGTAGCTTTGGCGGTGCTGCTGTCGGTGAGCGCGGGCCTGCTGTTGCGCAGCTTCCTGCGCGTGACGGACGTGAACCCCGGCCTGCGCACCGCCAATATCCTGACCATGAACCTGAGCCTGCCCGAGGTGAAATACGATACGCCGCTCAAGCGCGCGAACTTCTACAAGAACCTGATCGAACGTCTCGACGCGCTGCCCGGCGTGCGTTCCTCGGGCGCGGTCCTGTTTCTGCCGTTGCGCGTCTCGATTCTCTCGTTCCGCATCGGCGTGAGTAGCTTCACGATCGAGGGGCGGCCGCCCGTTACCCAGGATCGACAACCGGAGGCAGACTACCGCATCGCGACACCCGGCTACTTCAACACCATGGGAATCGCTTTGCGCCAGGGCCGCCTGTTCGACCAACATGACGACCTGGATGCCAAGCGCGTGGCGCTGGTGAATGAGGCCATGGTCCGCAAGCACTTTGCGCACGAGAACCCTCTGGGAAAGCGAATCGTCATGGGCCAGCCCCTGGAAATCGTGGGGGTGGTGGCGAATGCCAAACTGTATGGCCTCGACGCGCCCGTGGAACCCGCCATTTACGTGCCGCACATGCAGCGCCCCGCCGATTCCATGGGGGTGGTGGTGCGGACCGCGGGCGATCCCGCCGCCATGGCCTCCGCGGTGCGCCGCGAGATCCTGAAAATGGATCCCGGGCAGCCCGTCTCCAACGTGCGCACCATGCAGACCGTGCTTTCGGATTCGCTGATGCTGCGCCGCGTCTCGATGATGCTGCTCTCCGTATTTGCCTCGCTGGCGCTGACGCTGGCCACTGTCGGCATCTACGGGCTGACGGCCTATTCCGTGAGCCGGCGCACGCACGAGATCGGATTGCGCGTGGCGCTGGGCGCCAGCCAGTCCCAAATCCTGCGCCTGGTCGTGGGCCGCGGATTGGCGACGTCGCTGATCGGCGCGGGCATCGGCGTGGCGGCCGCCTTCGCGTTGACGCGGGGTTTGTCGGGCATGCTCTACGGCGTTACCGCCACCGATCCGCTGGTGTTCGCCGGCGTGCCGCTGCTGCTGGTCGCCGTTTCGGCGCTGGCCAGTTATGTTCCGGCGCGCAAGGCCACGCGCATCGATCCGCTGGCCGCGCTGCGATACGAGTAGCACGGGCCTCAGCCTCCGTCTGAAGTTTCGCCTGCCGAGGCTCGACTATAATAAGGTGTTCAATCCCCACTTGAAGGAGCATGGATGCCTGCAAAGCGGATCGGTATACTCACCGGCGGCGGAGACGTGCCGGGCCTGAATTCCGTGATCAAAACCGTAGTTTACAGAGGCAGCGAAATCGATTGCGAAGTCATCGGTATTCGGCGCGGCTGGGAGGGCTTGACGCATGTGAATCTGGACGATCCAGCGAGCCGGGCGCGCTACATTTTGCCGCTCAATCGCGAAAATACCCGCACCATCGACCGCACCGGCGGCACCTACCTGCATAGCTCCCGCACCAATCCGGCCAAGATGAAGGCCTTGCCGCCGGCGGTGAAGGGCCAGGAGTTCCCCAAAAGCGAAGTCGCCAAAAAGGGCGTGACCTCGGTGGTCTACGACATGACCAGCCGGGTGCTGAAGAACGTGGAAACGCTGGGGCTGGATTGCCTGATCGCAATCGGCGGCGACGACACATTGAGTTACGCCGCGCGCCTGGACTCGGAAGGCTTCAAGGTGATCGCCATCCCGAAGACCATGGATAACGACGTGCGCAACACCGAGTATTGCATAGGGTTTTCGACGGCGATCACGCGCGCGACCGAAGCTATCGAGCGCCAGCGCACCACCGTAGGCTCGCACGAGCGTATCGGCATCTTCCGTATCTTCGGACGCGACGCCGGGTACACCGCGCTGTACACGGCCTATGTGACTTCCATGCGGTGCTGCATCCCGGAATACAAGTTCAATCTCCATCATCTGATCGAGCTGCTGATCACCGACAAGCAATACAATCCGAGTAACTATGCGTTGATCATTCTTTCGGAGGGCGCGGAGTGGGAAGGCTACCAGGTAAAGGAGGTCGGCGAGGCGGATGCCTTCGGCCACAAGAAGAAGATGAATGTGGGCGAAGACTTGTCCGATGAGATCAAGAAATCCACCGGCGAAGAGACCATCGTCAGCGATCTGACTTACGACCTGCGCAGCGGCAATCCGGACTTCGTGGACAAGATGGTGGCGTCTACGTTCGCCAGCATGGCGATGGACTGCATCCAGCAGGGGCAGCATGGCGTGATGATGGCGATTTCGGGCGGCTGCTATCGCGCGGTGCCCATACCCGACCCGAACTTGGGCTCGCGCCGGGTGGACCTGGAGACCATGTACAACACGCGGCGGTACCGGCCGAACTACGCGAATAAGTTGGGGCTGCCGATTTTCCTTACGCGGGCTTAAGCGCCGCATGCTTGTTTTGCAATTTCCGGTAGTGGATCAGTTTCGGTTTTGTGGGGCAGGATGGTATCCTGCGCGCCGATTGGAAATCGGCGCAAACTGGGCCGATAAACAATCGGCCCGCAGGTTGCCAACCTGCCCCACAGCCAAATTGACCCGCCACCCAAAGGGGGGAGTAGAGCTTTCACTCCTTTAGCTCCACGATGGTGGCCCCGGTACCGCCCTCCTGCGGCGGCGCCTGATAATGCTTCTCCACGTGGGGATGACGCTCCAGCAGTTCCCATAGGACCTTGCGCAGGATCCCCATGCCATGGCCGTGCACGATGCGCACGCGGCTGGCGGTGGCCATCACGGCGCGGTCCAGGAATCGATCGACATTGTCGCGGGCCTCTTCGGCGCGCTGGCCGATCACGTTGATTTCCTGATGCACGGGCGTGAGCTCGGGCGCGCGCTTGAAAGTGACATTTTGCGGCAACCTGGCAGCGGCGCCGCCGCCCGACTCGGGCAGGACCTCCAGGACGTCGTCCACCGAAACATGCATCTTCATGAATCCGGCTTCCACTTCCAGGCGATCGCCGGCGAGCACGCGGCGTACGCGCGCCGGCTCGCGGATGCCCTGCAGGCGCACGCGCGCGCCTTCCTCGATTTTGAGGCGCTGCAGATCGCCGTGGCGCGACTCATCCTGCGTGGAAAGCACGGTAGTTTGGAACTCTTCGCGCAGCTCGCGCTTGGTCTTGGCCACCCGGCGCTGGGCCTGTTCGGCGAGCTTACGCTGCCCTACGCCATGCACGATCTCGTCGATGGTTTGCTGCGCCTGTTCGTCGAATTTGGCCAGCATTTGCTCGGTGCGCCGCTCCAACTCTTTCAGCTTGGATGATTCGCGCTTCTCCCATTCGCGGGCCGTTTCTTTTTCGCGCGTTTCCACCTCGGCCTGCTGCCGCCGCAGGTCCGCTTCCAGCGTCCGCACGTCTTTCAGGCGCTGGTGCAGTTCGCTGAGGAAGCGCCCCAGATCGCGCTCGTGGTCGCTCAGGGCCGCGCGCGCGCGATTCATGATGTCTTCCGGCATGCCCAGGCGGGTGGCGATATCGAGGCCGGCGGACTTGCCCGGCATGCCCGTGTGCAGCGCGTAAGTGGGCTCCAGCGTCTGCTCGTCGAAGCCCATGGAGGCGTTCAGCACGCCCTTGGTGTTGGCCCCGTAAATCTTGAGCGCCAGCAGATGCGTGGAGGCCAAGGTGTAAGCACCGGCCGCGCGGAAATGTTCCACGATGGCCACGCCCAGCGCGCCGCCTTCCTCGGGATCGGTGGCCGCGCCCAGCTCGTCGAGCAACACCAGCGAATCGGGCGTCACGTCGAGCGCCATCTCGCGAATGTGCGAGATGTGCGCGGAAAACGTACTGAGGCTTTCCTGTATCGACTGATTGTCGCCGATGTCGGCGAGCACTTGGCCGAAGATGGGGAACTCGGCTTCGGCGGCGGGCACGGGCAATCCGGACTGGGCCATCAGGGTGAGCAGGCCGACGGTCTTCAGCGTGACGGTTTTGCCGCCGGTATTCGGGCCGCTGATGAGCAGGGTCTTGGAGCCCGCGGCGAGTTCCAGTGAGATCGGCACGACCGGCTTGCGCTGGCGGCGCAGCACGTCTTCGAGCAGCGGGTGGCGCGCGTCGCGCAGCAGCAGGCGGACGCCGAAACGCGGGATGGCGCAATCGAAATCCACGGCGAAGCGCGCCTTGGCGAAGATCATTTCGAGTTCGCCGAGGGCGGCCATGGTCTGGCGGATGGATTCGGCGTAACCGCGGAGGCGCGCGGTCAGCTCGCGCAGGATGCGGTACACTTCCTGGGTTTCTTCCTCGGTGAGGCGGACCAGTTCGTTGTTGAGATCGATAGTTTCGAGCGGCTCGACGAAGAGCGTGTGGCCGCTGGCGCTGGCGCCGTGGATGACGCCGTCGATCTTGCGGCGCTGGCCGGCGACGATGGGGACCACGAAGCGCTCATTGCGGATGGTGACGAACTCCTCCTGCAGGACGCCTTCTTCCTGGTGGGATTTCAGGAAGCGCTCGAGAGATCCCTGGATGGATTTGCGCTGGCGCTCGATATCGCGGCGAAGGCGCGCCAAGGCCACGCTGGCGCGGTCGGCGACGGAGCCATCCGGCAGGATCTTGCCTTCAAGATCCTTGAGCAGCGCGCGGAAATCGCCGATGGACTGGGCGCGCGCGCCGAGGCGGGGGAAGCGCTCGGCGACGGCGTGGAGCACGCTCTTGGCGTCGGCGGCGCGGTCCAACACGCCGAAGAGGTCGAAGATCTCCTTGCCTTCCAGGCTGGCGCCTTCGATGCGCAGCTTGTGGACGGCCTCGGTGAGGTCGGGGAAGCCGCCGAATTCGATGCGGATGGCCGCGCCGCGGGCGGCGGTTTGGGGGCGCGCGGCGGAGCGCAAATACTCGACGGCTTCGGCGGCGTCGGCGAGGTCGCCGGCGAGGCGGGCGGCATCCGTGTGCGGCGCGATCCGGGCCAGCTCCGCTTTGCCGGGCGGGCTGTAGACATAGCGGCCGAGCAGGGCGCGGAGCGATTCGTATTCGAGGATATCGGCGCTGGTGGCCTTCATCTGCTTCTATTGTCGGTCATCCGGAGGTGGGACAGGCCTCCTGGCCTGTCTTCGTTTTAAGCGGGTTGACCGGCGCCCGCGATGGCGTATCATAAAGGACGTATGATGGGCCAATTACACCTGACTGCGATGGACGCCGAGCTGATCGAAGGCTTGCAGGATGACGGCTTCGAAATATTGTGCGACCGTCAGGAGCGAAATATCGTCGAGTCCGAACCAGAATCGTACGGAGGGCGTCTGGCCCAAAACGAGAACATGGCAGAGCAACGCCGGAGGTGAGTGCGGCGAGAATAGGAGGAGGGCCATGCCGACATTCGCGGAATCCATTGCAGAGTCATTCCATTCCGAGGTCGATGTAAACTGGAGCCTGAAATCCACCACGCATGCCGTCGCTGCGTTTACGATCAAGACAGTTGCGGTCGAGGTGGATTTCGAGCAGCGGGAACACGGCGGGCCATGGCATGTCGCGTTCAACACTCGGCGGGCCGACATTATGGACGGGAGCAACGTGACGTTGGCCTTCCGTATCTTCAACGGCGTGTTTCAGGCTGTTAAAGAATTCACGGAGACTCCCGAACCGGAGATCCTGGTGTTTATCGCCAAGGACGAGGATCTGGCGTCGATTTACCAGACTTATCTCCGCCGGGAAGCAGCGGATCTGGAAGAATTGGGGTATCGGTTGGAAGGGCCACATAAGGTCGAGCCGTATACGGAGTGGACTCTGCGCCGGATCAAACCTACCGCGTGGCGCGAATAAGCCGGGACTGCTTTCCGTCCCATTGCCGTTCGCGGAAACCTTTCTCGATTACGGGAAGAGTGCCGGCGGTGATCCTGTAAGTGGAGAGCAGGCGGTGCGGGACCCAGGCGGCGCGGCTGGCATCGTCGGCGGCGCGGAGCGATCCGCCGGTGACGCGGCAGATGTAGTCGATCAGGACGTAGTGATATTCGAGTGCGCCTTGGGCGTCGCGGATGATGCGCTCGAAGATTTCGAGGACCTTCAAGGGCTTGACTTCCAGGCCGGTTTCTTCGCGCACTTCGCGGATGACGCCTTGTTCGAGCGTTTCGCCGGTTTCAAGCGCTCCGCCGGGGAGCGACCAGTATCCCTTTAGCGGGTCTTTGCCGCGCTCGACCAGGAGGATTTTGCCGCGGTTGAAGATGAGGGCGCCCACGCCCAGGATGGGATGTTTGGGGTAGCGGCGATTGGCGGGCATGTCTCCGCTACTGCGCGAAACGCCTTGGACGGCGCCTGACGAAATAATAGATCAGCGCGCCGACGATGTAAGTGAACACGATGATCACGATCCAAACGACTTTGTCGTTTCCGGTGCTCGGCTCGTGGGCGACGCAATCGACGATCATCGAGACCCAGAATGTGAAACCGGTCAATATGAGCAGCACGAACACAAATCCGTATGCCATGTCAACACCTCCAACGGAGCCTACCCTCCTAGGATAGACCAATGGAGAACCCGGCGTTATTTGAGGCGCGCGCGATACAACGACGTTCTGGCGGTGATGTAGAGGGTCTGCATATCGGGGTCGCCGAAGGCGCAATTGGAGGGCGTTTCGGCCACCGGAATCGTCGACAGAAGTTTGCCTTCGGGGCTGTAGACCGCGATGCCTTTGGCGGCGACGTATAGGTTGCCATTTGCACCCGTGCGGATACCCAGCGGAATTCCGTCGATGCCGGAAACCGCTACGCGCTCGTTGGAGACTTGGCCATCGCGATCCACGTCGTAGGCGCGGATGTTGCGCTCGTCGGAATTCGCCACGTAAAGAATGCGCCCGTCCGGCGACAGGGTGATGCCGTTGGGCCGGCCGGCGGGCTTGGCAATCACCGACAACTGGCCTTTGGGCGCGATGTGGTAGACGCCGTAGAAATCCAGCTCGCGCGTGTCTTGCTGCTTGCCGAATGCCGGATCGGTAAAGTACGCGTGGCCGGATTTGCTCACCGCAATGTCATTGGGCGCGTTGAGCCGCTGGCCGTCCCACCGCTCGGCCAGCACTTCGATGCGGCCCTTCTTATCGGTGCGGGTCACGCGGCGGGCGTGCGTCTCGCAGGTATACAGCAGGCCCTGCGCGTCGAAGGCGTTGCCGGCAGCGCCGTTGGAGGACTCGCGGTATACGCCGGTGTCTCCATCCGGCGCATACTTCACAATCTTGCCGCCGGGGATGTCGCTGAACAGCAGGTAGCCATCCCGCGACCAGGCTGGACCTCCGGTGAAGCGGAAGCCGTGGGCGACTTTTTCGACCTCGAAATCGGCGGCGGGTAGGGGGAGAATGAGCAGGGCCAGGAGAAGCGAAGAGCGGGTCCTTGAGGACCCGCGCAGGCCTGGAGGCCCGCCCCACGCGGTCATCGGGGATTGCCTTTACCCACCACTTCCAGTTGATTATCGACGCGCTTGACCCCGGAAACCTTGCGCGTGAGTTTCTCCGCCCTGACCTTCTGCTCGGGGTATTCCACTTTGCCCTTCAAAGTGACGACGCCGTCCTTGACTTCGACCTCCATGGCGGCACCCTTTACCACTTGGTCGTCGGCCAGCTTGCGCCTGACCAGATCGTAGAGCTGGTCGTCGGAGAAGTGTTTTTCCGCGGCCCAGGCGCCGGCTGCCAGGAACAAAATCGCGAGCAAGGAGACTAATGTTTTAAGTTTCATCTGCTCCGGCCATTGTACGCCAGTCGAGGGCCGCCAGGAAGGCGGGCTTCTCGCGCCAGCGGGGCTGCACTTTGATATGGAGATCGAGATACACATGGCGGCCGAAGAGGCGCTCCATTTCCCGGCGCGCAAGGGTGCCTATGTTCTTCAGCATGGCGCCGCCCGCGCCGATGATAATGCCCTTCTGGCCATTGCGCTCGACATAAATGGTGGCGTAGATGCGAATGAGCGTGGGCGTATCTTCCCAGGAGTCCACCGAGACGGCCACGGAGTGAGGCACTTCTTCGCGCGTGGCTTGCAGGATTTTTTCGCGGATCAGCTCGGCGGCCAGGAAACGCTCGGGCTGGTCGGTGATGTGGTCCGGCGGAAAATAGGCGGGGCCTTCGGGGAGGCGCTCGATAATGGCCTGGCGCAATTCGGCGAGGCCGTCGCCCGAGCGCGCCGAGATCGGGATATAGCCGGCGAATTCATGCAGCGCGCGGTATTGCTCGATCAGCGGCAGCAGGGCGCCTTTGTCCTTGTGCAGCAGGTCGACCTTGTTCAGGAGCAGCAGGGCGGGGGAGTCGGCTTTGCGGATCAGGTCGATGGCATGGCGGTCTTCGACGCCGAACTTACGCGAGACATCCACCACCAGGAGCAGCAGGTCGCGCTCGTCCAGTGCGGCGCGCACGGTAGCCATCATACGCTTGGTCAAGAGCGAATCGGCTTTGTGGATGCCGGGCGTGTCCAGGAAGACGATCTGGGCATCCGGGAGGGTGAGCACCCCCTGTATGGAGGTGCGGGTGGTCTGGGGCTTGTTGGCGACGATGGCGATCTTGGCGCCGATGAGTCGATTCAGCAGCGTGGACTTGCCGGCGTTGGGGCGGCCCAAAATGGAAATGAAACCGGATTTCATGGCGCCACCGGCTGGGAGCGGCGCACGCGGACCTGAGCTACACGCAGTTCGTCGCTGGCCAGCACGTCGATGTGGATGCCGTCGCGCTCCACGGATTCGCCGGGTTGCGGCACGCGGCCGAGCCATTCGGTGACCAGCCCGCCGACGGTGGTGGACTCGAGATCTTCCTCCGGGTGGAATTCGAGCAGATCGCCGAGGCGCGCGACGTCGAAGCTGCCGGAGACGATGTAGCCGCCTTGCCCGTCTTCCTGCACGTCGGAGTTGGGCTCGTGCTCATCGCGGATCTCGCCCAGGATCACTTCGACCAGGTCCTCCATGCTGGCGAGGCCGGCGGTGTTGCCGTACTCGTCGACCACGATGACCATGTGGGTATTGTCCTGCTGCATCTCGCGCATCAGGTCGTTGACCGGCTTGGTCTCGGGCACCGCGCGGATGGGGCGCATCAGCTCGCGGACGGTGCGGTTGGCGCGCTGATCTTCATCCAGCTCGAACATATCGCGCACGTGCACGAAGCCGACGATCTGATCGATGGTCCCTTCGTATATCGGGATGCGCGAATACTGCTCGTTAATCACCAGTTGCCGCAGTTCTTCGAGCGTGGCGTCCGCGGAGATGGCCACGATATTGGGGCGCGGCGTCATCACCTCGCGCACCACCTTATCGCCGAACTCGACCACGGACTGAATGAGCTTGCGATCCTCTTCTTCGATGAGGCCTTCTTCGGTGCCCGCGGAGATCAGCGCTTCGATGTTTTCGGCCTGCGTAGGCGGTTCTTCGGCGCCGTTCTTTTCGTCGGTCAATTCGACCAACGATTGGAAGAAGCCCAGCACCGCGACAAACGGTTTGGCGAGCAGACCCACGCCGCGGATGAGGCGCGCGATGGGCGTCAGCCACTGCGCCGAGGTGCGGCGGTAGAGCACTTGCGGCAGCACGTAGGCCATCACGATCATGGTGAGCCAGGAAGCCACCGCGGTTTCCAATACTTCCTGCCAGGTCCAGGCTTGGCCGTCGGCGAAGGCCAGGAAGTAGAGAATGCCGATCAGGAGGATGGCGGTGTGTTTGACCAGGGTGAAGGAGCCGGCGCCGTCTTCGGTTTGGAAGCCGATTTTGTCTTCGAGGGTTTCCTTGAAGAATTTGATGGCGAGGAAATCGCGGGTACGCAGGCGGAGGCTTTCGAGGTAAAGCAATTGGACGAAAGCGACCAATCCCAGGAGCAGGGAGAAGAGGGCGATGAGGATGGCCAGGGCCATGTTCATGCGCGCACCCGTTCGATCAGGCTGGCGGGCAGTGCCAGGCGCCGGCGCCAGCGGGCTTCGGCGCGGGCCATCTGGCCGCGGTCGGTTTCGTGATCCATGCCCAGCAGGTGCAGCAGGCCGTGGAGCATCAGGATGCGGATTTCGTTTTCGAGGGGGTGGCCGCAGGCGGCCGCTTGGGCGCCGGCGCGGGCCGCGGAGATGGCTATTTCACCAAGGCGACCGAACACGACAGGCCGGGAGGCCTGTCCCACCGGGAAGGAGAGCACGTCGGTGGGATAGTCTTTGCCCAGGAAGTCGCGGTTGAGGCGGCGCAGTTCGGTGTCGCCGGCGATGAGGCAGGTGAAGCCGGCGCCCCTGGCAACTTCGTCCCGTAGGATCCGGGCGAAGCGTTCCAGGTTGCGGCGGTTCAGTTCCGCCGGAGCCCGGCGGAACAAAACTATATTGTCGTCTGAGCCGGACATGTATCGGGAGCCGCTTCGGCGGGTGGTTCGGTCAGTTTCAAGCTAAGCTGGCGGCCAGCGCCCACAGCTTCGTTATAGCGCTCGTAAGCCTTCACGATACGCTGCACCAGGTTGTGACGCACGACATCGCGCTCGTCGAACTGCACCAGGCTGATGCCTTCGACGCCGCGCAGCACCTCCAGCGCGTCGATCAGGCCGCTGCGCTTTCCGGGGGGCAGGTCGATCTGGGTAATGTCGCCGTTGACCACCATCTTCGAGTTGAACCCGGTGCGCGTCAGCACCATCTTCATTTGTTCGGTGGTGCTGTTCTGGGCTTCGTCGAGGATGATGAAACTGTCGTTCAGCGTGCGGCCGCGCATGAAGGCGATGGGCGCGACCTCGATGGTGTTGCGCTCCAGCAATTTGTCGACTTTCTCGGATTCCATCATGTCGAACAAAGCGTCGTAAAGCGGACGCAAGTACGGATCCACCTTTTCCTGCAAGGTGCCGGGCAGGAAGCCCAGGCGTTCGCCGGCTTCTACGGCGGGTCGCGTCAGAATGATGCGCGAGACGCGCTTCGAGAGCAGCGCGGAGACCGCCATGGCCACGGCCAGATACGTCTTGCCGGTGCCGGCCGGTCCCACGCCGAGAACCAGGTCGTTGCGCTCGATGGCTTCCAGGTAGCGGCGCTGGTTCGACGTTTTCGGCGCCAGCATCTTCTTGCCGAAATTGCGCTGGCGGCCGCTATGGACCAGCGCGCGGAAACTCACCTCGGGGTCTTCCGTGACCACGCGCAGATAGCTGTTCAGGTCGCCGTTATTGAAGACGTGCCCTTCGCGGACGAGCGCCACATAATCTTCCAGAATGTTTTCGGCCCGCGACACGGCTTCGGCTTCGCCTTCGATTTCCAACAGGTTGTCGATAAGCTGGGTATTCACCTTGAGGCCCGATTCGATCAACCGGATGTTTTCATCGCGGGTGCCGAACAGGCTTTCGACGCCTCGGCTGATTTGCACGCTGGATTTCATTTAGGTGGTGTGTGGGTACCTCCATGAGACGCGGAACGCAAACAGGGGATAACGACCGGTGCTACGCGGCCGGTTGGTAAACAGGATGTCCGCCGTGCGGGGTGGTCAAAAACCATCCGCTGTTAGTATAGCAGGTTGTGGGGCGGGCAATCTTGCCCGCAGCCGGCTCTGGCCGCCTAAGAGCCGTCCCCAAAGGGGACCCCAGGGCAGGATTGCCCCCCCACAATTACGGCGCCAGCCGGTTGTACTTCTTCAAAACCTCCTGCAGCCGGTCGTGTGGCAGCGCAATCACCGTATGACCCTCGAAGCCGGTCATCGTTTCGGCCCCCACCATGGCGTTGACGATAGCTTCTTCGGTGGCCTGCACGGTGCCTTCGAAGAGCTTGTTCATTTCGTCGTTGGGCAGCATGGTCAGAGTCGCCAGGCCCGAAGCCCGGCCCGCGTCCGGATTCGCCGTCGAGAACGCGATGAAAATATCGCCCGATTCGTTCCCGGAAATCGATCCGGTGCGCGCCAGGCCCAGCGATGCGCGCCGCGCCAGCCGCTTCATCTGGTGCGGCAGCAGCGGTGCGTCGGTGGCCACCACGATGATTATCGAGCCGACGTCCTCGCCCGCGTGCCGGAAATTCAGCGCGTACGGCACGTTCTCCGTAATCTCCTGCCCCACGGGCGCGCCCGCGATGCGAAGTTGCGCCCGCCTTCCGCAGTTGCACTGCACCAGCACTCCCACCGTATAAGCGCCCGCCTTGCGGGAACTGGTGCCGATGCCGCCCTTGAATCCGTAGCAGACCATGCCCGTGCCGCCGCCTACGTTGCCCTCGGCCACGGGCCCGCCTTTGGCCGACTCCAGCGCCGCGAACGCGTCGCCCTCATGCACGTGGAATCCGTTGATGTCGTTCAGAAATCCGTCAAAGGTTTCCGCCACCACCGGCAGCGACCATTCGTCGCTCAGGTCGATGCCGGCTTTGCGCGCCCGCTCCACCCGCCACTTGATATAAGAATCGCGCACCGTCCCCACGCTGTGCGTGTTGGTGATCATCACCGGCCCGCCCAGCAGGCCGGACTCTTCCACCCAAGTGGTGCCGGTCATTTCGCCGTTGCCGTTGAGCGAGAACCACCCGCCAAACACGGGCGCGCCGGATTGTTTCCCGCGCGGCCAGATGGCGGTGACGCCGGTGCGCACCGCCTGCTGGCCGTCTCCCGAAATGAGCGTGGCGTGGCCCACCTCGAGCCCCGCCACATCGGTGATGGCATTCAACGGCCCAGGCGTCCCTTCAAACGGAACGCCCAGTTGGCGGGCGCGCGCCGCAAGCAACGCCGCAGCGGCCAAGAATATCGAGATCGTGCGAATCCCTGTCTGCATGTCTCCGCAGTATAATGCATCAGTGTGCTGCATGTGTGCTTCATTTGTGCCTGATGGCCGCTCATCCAACCGCATCCAAGCGGCGGGCTTCCACCGTATGAATAATTGTGTGCCCTGGCAGCATGGTTTAATCGCATCCGGAACATAATGCTGCTGCCCCTGTTGCTGGCGATCGAATTCGGAGAAACCGACGCGGATCTGGTCAAGCGTTTGCAACGGCGCGATCCGCGCGCCATGGCGGAGTTGTACGACCGCTACGGACGGCTGGTTTACGCGCTCATTTTGCGCGTGGTGCGGGATGGCGGGATCGCCGAGGACCTGGTCCAGGAAACGTTCCTGCGCGTTTGGAATCGGGTCCACGGATTCGACGCCGAAAGAGGCGCCCTCGCCCCGTGGCTGCTGGCCGTGGCGCGCAATCGGGCCATCGACTATCTGCGCTCGGCCGCGGGCCGCATGCGCAACGCGGTGGAATTGCCGGAGACCGAGCATCCGGCGCTGTTCGCGGACATGGAAAAGGAGCTGCTCAATTCGGATCGGGTGCGGCGCGTGCGGGCCGCGCTGGAGAAGCTTTCTCAGAACCATCGCGCGGTGATCGAGCTGGCCTACTTCGAAGGCCTCTCGCAAGCCGAGATGGCGGAAAGAATGGGTGAGCCGTTGGGCACCGTCAAGACCTGGGTGCGAACGGCATTGAAGAACCTGCGCGACGAGCTTGGAACGGCGGTGACCGCATGAATTGCGACCAACTGCGCGACTATTACGAGCTTTACGCGCTGGGCATCGCGGAGGATCCCGAGGCGGTCGAGATCCGCGCGCACCTGGAACGGAATTGCCCAACCTGCGTGCCGGGCGTGCGGGGCGCGCGGGAATTGACGGCCCTGATAGGCGCCGCTGCGCCGGCGGCCGAGCCGCCCGCCCGATTGCGGAAGCGCGTGCTGGAGGCGGCCGGCGGCCGGCCAGCCAGGCGCTTGAACTGGTCGCCGGTGTGGGCCGCGGTGGCCGCCGGCGCGGTGATCGCGGCGATTGTTTTCAATACGCGAGTGCATCGCGCGTCCGCGGAATTGGCGCAGGCTGCCGCGGAATTGACGCGCGTGCAATCCGAATCGGCGGCGCAGACCCGCGAGTTGGCGCGGCTGAACGAAGCGTTCGCCATCCTCAACCAGCCGGATGCCAAACAAGTCGTCTTCGGCGGCGCCGCGCCGCAGCCTCCGCGCGGGCGCGTTTTCATCGACCCCACGCGCGGCGTGCTGCTGCTGGCCTCCAACCTGCCGCCCGCGCCCACCGGCAAGACTTACGAGATGTGGGTCATTCCCAAAGGCGGCAAGCCGGTGCCGGCGGGCTTGTTCCAGTCCGCCGCGGACGGGACCGCTTTGCACGTGCTGCCGGGTCCGGTGGATGTGGCTGGCACCGCCGCCGTGGCGGTCACGCTGGAGCCCGCCGCCGGCGTGCCGCAGCCCACTTCGCAGCCTGTTATTGCCGCCGCGCTGTAACATGTGGGGCGGGCAATCGTGCCCAATGCCACTTAGTTTTCCCGACGCTGGGAATGCTGCATAATTCGTGGGGCAGACCCCCTGGTCTGCGCGGGTCCCCCTGGACCCGCTCTTCGCTCGAAGAATCAAGGTCTTCACCGGCCGCGACGACCGACGAGGGCGTCGGCCGCGGTCCAGGGGGACCGCCCCACGATTAATGCAGGTGTTCGGCGATGAGAAAACTAAGTGGCATTGGGCAATCGTGCCCGCCCCACAAATCTATGCAGACTGTGTCTTGTTCGGAACTGTAGACGCGCCGGCGATCCGCCATTCCGTCACGACCGGGACCCATCCGCCGCTCGTCCGTCAAGTAGAATAGAAACACATGATCAAAACCGCGAATCTGGACAAATTCTACGAAGCGGGCTACGGCCGGACTTATGTCCTGCGACGCATCGAAGTGGATATCAAGGAAGGCGAGTTTGTGACCATCATGGGTCCATCGGGCGCGGGCAAATCCACCCTGCTCAGCATCATCGGCATGCTGGACGGCGCATGGACCGGCGAGTTCTATTTCCTGGACCATGCCGTTCACAAGATGAAGCCCAAGGACCGCGTGGAGCTGAACAAGAAGTACATCGGCTTCGTGTTCCAGAGCTACCACTTGATCGACAACCTGACGGTCTACGAGAACCTGGACATTCCGCTGTCTTACCGGAACGTCAAATCGTCCGAGCGGGCCAGCCTGGTGTGCGATGCGCTGGACCGGTTCCATATCGTCGGCAAGCGCGACCTGTATCCCAACCAGCTCTCCGGCGGACAGCAGCAGCTTGTAGCGGTGGCGCGCGCGGTGATCGCCAGTCCCAAGCTAATTCTGGCCGATGAGCCCACCGGCAACCTGCATTCCAGCCAGGGCAAGGAGATCATGGAGTTGTTCAAGAAGTTGAACGACGAAGGCACCACCATCATTCAGGTGACGCATTCGGAGGCCAATGCCGAATACGGGAACCGGATCATCAATTTGGCGGATGGCTGGGTAGTGAAGGCGGCCGCGTAGTTGCGCTCTCTCAGCGGCGTAGGACTTCAAAGCCCTCTTGCTTGAAATGGCGGTCGTTGGTCAGGACCCCCGCGATCCCCTGGCGGCGCATCGTTGACCATCTTTTATTTAAGATATGCAGTCGACAAGACTGTAGCCCTTGTCGTGGCGTTGCTCATACAAATGCAAGCCCGCTAGAAAGGACTCACGCGATTGTGGATGAACAGTGACGCGCCGGTCGTCGAGGGATCTTGCGGACCGCGTGCGCGGCCGCCTGCCGGAGATGCGCACCGCGCTGAGCCAAGCCGTCCAGAAGTTTGGTCAGAACCTCGTCGGTCGTAACCAGGCGGATCTCTCCAAGCGCCTCGCGAGCGTGGATTACCTGCACGCGATACTGGTCACGTGGATTTAGGGTTGCACCCCAGTAAAGCGTGTCCGCGAAGACCAGCCACACTTTCTTGGGGAGCCGTGGAGGTAGTGGTCGAGGTTGGCGAAGTAATCAGCGGGGAGTCCGGCCCACTCTTGGTCCGGCACTGCCCTTCCGATGACTGACAGCTCAGCCTCCAGCGATCCTGCGGCGAATTCCCGGGCAACGCGCGGTCGCGAGCCCTGCTTCGCTTTCGCCGGGTTTGCCGTACGCCGTCGTTGTTTGATCGCGGTAGGCATTTGTTCTCCTCCTGCCAGTATACTCCGCGGCGTTTGGCGCCGCCCAATTGCTGGAAGAGGGTACCCGCTGGATCAATCCATTCCTTCCTCACCGAGCCAAAGAAGATTGGCCTCGTGCTCTGGCAAATCAGGCGTTAGCGTCAGGCGGGGAGCTACGAAGCCTGCCCCACCACGCCCACCAGCGGACTGCTGGCGCTGGCGTACAGCTTCTTCGGCATGCGTCCGGCGAGGTAGGCCAGGCGTCCGGCCTCCACCGCCAGTTTCATGGCTTTAGCCATGCTCACGGAGTCTTCCGCGGCGGCGATGGCGGTATTCATCAGCACGCCGTCCGCGCCCAGCTCCATGGCGATGGCGGCGTCCGACGCGGTACCCACGCCGGCGTCCACGATCAGCGGCACGGCGGTGATCGTTTCCCGCATGATCCGCAGGTTGGCGCTGTTCTGCACTCCCATGCCGGAGCCGATCGGCGCGGCCAGCGGCATAACGGCGGCGGCGCCGGCATCCATCAGCTTGCGCGCGTTCACCACGTCGTCGTTGGTATAAGGCAGCACCACGAAGCCTTCTTTAACCAGCACCCGGGTGGCTTCCAGCAGGCCCTCGTTATCCGGGAAGAGCGTCTTTTCGTCGCCGATCACCTCCAGCTTGATCCAGTTGGAAAGACCCACCTCGCGCGCCAGGCGAGCGGTGCGGATGGCGTCGTCCGCGGTATAGCAACCAGCGGTGTTGGGCAGGATGAAGATCTGGGACCGGTCGATGTAGTCGAGCAGCGATTCCTTGGAGCGGTCGGTAAGATTCACGCGCCGCACGGCGACGGTCACCATTTCGGCGCCTGTAGCCGCGTGGCAGCGGGCCATCTCCTGGAAGCTGCGATACTTCCCGGTGCCCACGATGAGGCGGGACTGGAAGGAACGGCCGGCGATTGTCAGCAAGTCGGACATACTTCCATTGTAGAGTGGGGCGGACCTCCAGGTCCGCGCGGGTCCTCCAGGACCCGCCAAGGTCACCCAAAAAGATGGCAGCCACCAAGGCAAAAAAGACCGGGCGCGAGTTCATGCGCCCGGTCGAGAAGCGCCTGCAAGGTTGCTTCGGAGGTTACAACCCGCAGGGGTGGAGGAGATCGTTTCAGTTACCCGAGCAAGCCCCCATGTCCCAGGCAGCCCACCTCCCAGCCTGAGACCCGGTAACGTGCCATAAACGGGGGAAGCACCAAATCTACCACATTTGTCTTGGCGGAACGGAAGCAACCGGGAGCCGAGATCATGGGGATGCCGTCCTTATAGGCCAGCAACAGCAGGTTGCCCGGCTCCACCGGCGCCAGGAACCGTTCCGTGTGGCCGCCGATCTTTCCCATGGCCCGCCCCACGATGTCGTCCGGACCCGCCGGGGCGGTAGTGGACGCAATCATGATCACCGCCGGTTTCGACCGCAGCAATTGTTGCAGGCATCCGCCGACCGAGGCTTCATCCTCGATGCAGGTTAGCGCCAAACTGGCCGACACGCCGAAACGATCCAGGCGCTGTTGCATGACGTTCTCAAACAACTGCCGCGCGCGCTCCCCGTTGCGCGGATCGGTGTACAAAACGCCCACCGCGGGGTTCCGGATGGGCCGCGCCTGCAAGATCGGACCGCGCTCCTTCAGGATGCCAGTGACCACATCCAACTGCGCGCGGGAAACGGCAAATGGCGCGCTTTTGACCGTGGCAATGCGCTGCCCCGGCAGCGCGTAGCTGAAATTCAGCGCCGTGGCGATAACCACGCTGGCCGCGCAGTTGATCTGCTTCAGCAGATCGTCGTCCACCAGCACGCAACATTTTTCGGTGGCCTGCAGATTGGCCCGCCCGCCCGCCGCCAGGCGGATCTCGAAGCTTCCGCAGCCCATCTCGCTGGCTACCGCGCAGACCGCGTCGTCTTCGCCAACTTCGCCCTCCTCCAGCTCGGTTACCCAAATGGAGTCCATGCCTTCGGATTCAAGGACCCGGATGTCGTCGTTACTGATGACATGGCCCTTCGCCAGCAACTTCTTGCCGCCGGGGCGAAAGACGGTGCAGCAAAGCACCCGGCCATTCGAGGATTTCACATCAACCGTTTGGGCTCGCATGTTTCCTCACTTCCGGTGTTAAGGATTACTTTATCCTATTTAAAAGGAGATTACAACCGGATTTTCTCCGGGAATCGCGACTATTTATTTTGGGATGCAGAACAGGCCCCGCATTTGGGGGTATTGCACGGAGCTATCCCCCGTCCGATTCGCGCAGCACCGGCAATTGAATCAAGGGGGAATCTTCAGACTGGCGATATTGTTGAAAATCTCTACGGTACTCCGGCCGCAGAACGCGCATGACCGCGATCTCGTCGCAGCATTGAAACTTCGGGCAGCGCACGCAATCCTTCCAGACCTTGAGCGGCAGCTCGCCGCGCTCCACTTCCTGAAAACCCATTTTGCGAAAGAAATCCGCTACGTAGGTGAACGCAAACACGGCGTCCAGCGAAAAATTGGAAGCTTCCCGGACCAGAGCCTCGATCAGCCGCCTGCCAATGCCATGGGTCTTGGCGTCTTCGGCCACGGCGAGTGAACGAATCTCGGCGGTGGAGGGAGTGTAAAAATGCAGCGCGCCGCATCCCATCAGCCGTCCATCCGTCACGATGACCGAGAAGTCGCGTATGTCTTCGGAGACTTCCAGCTCCGTGCGCGGGAGCATGATCCCCTTGGCCGCGTAGCCGTTGATCAGAGCCAGAATCGGCCCGATATCGTGCATGCCGGCTTTTCGGACTGCAAACTCCCGATGCGGCCCGGCTTGCCCGGCCGGCTCGAAGGTGGCAGCTTCCCTGAGACCGCTGATCATCCGGCGCAAACCTCCTCCATCGCCAAGCGCGTGCCTGGTTCTTCTCCGGCCAGGATGCGTTCCAGGACGCCATCCGCCGCGCCCGAGCAGATCCGCACTTGCGGCACGCCCTGGCGCAGCGCGCCGTGCGCGGCATCCAGCTTGGCCAGCATGCCGCCGGTGGCGATGCCCGCCGCGATCAGCGATTCGCTGTCCGCCATCGTCAGCCGCGGCAGAAGGCGTTTGCCGGCGTCCAGAACACCCGCCACGTCGCTGAGGAAAATCAGTTGGTCCGCGCCGAAGGCCACCGCGCAGGCAGCCGCCATTTGATCCGCGTTGACGTTATAGAGGCGGCCTTCCCGGTCCGCCGCCACGCACGCGACCACCGGCAGGAAGCCGCCCGCCAGCAGCGCATCCAGCAGCGCGGGGTCCGCGCGGGTGACCCGCCCGACGCTGCCCAGCGCCGCGTCCATCTGTTCGGCTTCCACCAGGCCCCCGTCGATCCCGGATATCCCCACGGCGCGCGCGCCCGCGCGGCTCCCCGCTTGGTTCAAAGCCGCAACCAGTTGCCGGTTGACGCTGCCGGCCACCACCTTGACCACCGCATCCAGGACCGCCGGCGTGGTCACCCGGAGCCCATTGACGAACTGGCTTTCGATGCCCCGCTCGGCGAGGTATTGCGTCATCTGCCGGCCGCCGCCGTGTACCACGACCATCTGGGTGGCGCGCGGGACGGCACGCACAATGGCCGCGATCTGCCGCGCCAGCCGCGCGCGCGTCGCGTCCGTATCCAGCAGCGTGCCGCCGAGCTTTACCAGCAGCTTCACAGCAACCCCTCCGTCTCCGGATACCCGAGCAGCAGATTCATGTTCTGCACCGCCTGCCCGGCCGCGCCCTTCACCAGGTTGTCGATCGCGCTGACCACCACCGCGCGACCGGTCGCGGCATCCACGGTGACTCCGATATCGCAATAGTTCGTACGCACCACCGCGCGCAGGTCCGGCAGGTGGCCGGCGGGATACAGCCGGATGAAGGCTTCCCCGGCATAGCGCTGCGCATAGATGTCCAGCAGGTCCGCGGCGGTGATGGGCCGTTGCGCGCGGAAGTAGATGGTTTCGAGGATGCCGCGATCGACCGGCAGAAGCTGCGCCGTGAAGCTGAGCTCGCGCTCCTCCAGGCCGGAAATCATAAGCACCTCGGGGACGTGCCGGTGGCGCAGCACCGCGTAGGCCGTGAAGTTCCCGGCCACCTCGCAGAAGCTGGTCTCGAGGGCCGCCTTGCGGCCGGCTCCGCTCACGCCGGATTTGGCATCGCACACGATGCCGGCCGCGCGATCCACCACGCCCGCGTCGAGCAGCGGCCGGATCGCCAGGTTGGCGGCGGTCGGATAGCAGCCCGGGTTCGCCACCAGGCGCGCCGCGGGGATGCGTTCGCGGCAGAATTCCGGCAGCCCGTAGGCGGCTTCCGCTAGCAGTTCGGGCTGCGTGTGCGGGCTGTTGTACCAGGCGGAATAGGCGGCCGGTGTGCGCAGGCGAAAGGCCCCGCTCAGATCCACGACCTTGGCGCCGGCGGCGAGCAGGGCGGGCGCCAGTTCCATGGAAACTTCGGGTGGAGTAGCCAGGAAGACGATGGAGATCCCCTCGGCGGCCACGGCGTCGGGAGTGCAGGGGGCATGCCGGAGGCCGGATGAGCCTGGGCCATGCGGGTGGACCGCGGCGTGTTCACGGTGTTCCAGCAAGACCGGCGTGACGCGCGGATGGCGTTCCAGTATGCGGACGAGCTCGGCTCCGCTATAGCCGCGATATCCGACGATTCCAGCGACGTGGCTCATTGGTTAATTATTCACTGCTATGTATAAATATACCACGCCGAAGGGTCGGTAGTGGTGTTCGGTTGTGTTGGTTAAATATTCATCGGGCCGATTCTGGTAAACTTTCCAGTGGCCGTCTAGTCCCAGCCTCATGAACCGGGATAAAAGCGGGAACCTTGACCTGTTGGCGGCCAATTCCACTTCAAGGGATCGCTGCAAGGAGCGATGGACTACTACCCGCCTGGATTTCCGCAGGAGTGTATTGACGCGGTCGAACTGGCGAGACTTAAAGCCAGAAAGCCGGTGAGCGCGGCCTTGGGTACAGGTGGGTTTGAAGACGCCGTCAAGGAATCCGTAGCGGTAATATTTTCTGCCTTTGGCCAACAGGCATGCGCGCTGGTCCGAAAGAGAACCTGGACGTTAGATTTCGCACGCCGGGAGACGGACCTGTTTTTGCATCATCTCATTCGTTACGAATACCGGCAGAATTTCCAGGGCCGGATCGGTTCAAGTTCGCTGTCAAATGTTGAATTCTTTTCCCCGGATACCGATGCGCGCGTTAGGAGGTCGGAGCGCTGGCGGAAATACGAAAAGAGCCTTATTACCGCTGTGCGAGAGCGAGATTTTCCAGCCAGGGGGAAGGCCGCACCGCTTGGCGAGACACTAAAGACGCTGCGGAACGAGGCCAAGTTTACCGCTGAGGAGTTGGCCGAACGCATGGATATCACGGTGCGCTCTGTGCGGAGACATGAGGCCGGGGGGAACGTCCGACTCGGACATGTCCGCAAGTACGAGGAAGTGTTCAGCCGCGCCCTGAAACGTGCAATCAAATTCAGTTAGGCCACGCAACGCCACCAATACGTCCGAATGTCACCCTAACGTCACGCTTACGTCACCTCTCGTCCTCCCCTGACATATTCAATAAGTCATTTGCCTTCTGCGAGTTTGCGCGTACGCTTAGGATGTAAGGTAACAGCCACACGCTTTTGTGGCGAAAGGAGCAAAACGCGATGACAATTACCGTCCTCAGAACAAGGCGGCGGACCAGAATCCGGGTGCGAATCGGAGATCTGGCCCTTACCGTCGATCTGCCACCATAGGGCGTAAGCCCACAGGAGAGTCCGGGGGGTTAAGGGACACGACCCAGCCCCCGGATTTCATTGTACCGATTTTCTCTTCGCCCAACGCGCCAGGACCGCTTTTCGCGCGCTCTCGCTCCGCTGTTCCGGCGTCATACCGTCGGCCCGCGCGCGACCGCCCTTCAAGCCGCCCTTTCTGCCTAATTTTGCAAGGTATTCGCGAAACTCCGGGGGTAGCCGTGCTTTTGCCATACCCCGATTGTATACGAAAGCGGATTACGAAGGCAACGGACAAATAAAAGCGCGCGCGGCTTGACCTACGCGTGCCGCTCACGTATAATAAAAGAGTGAAAGACAAAGCCCCGATAACGACGCTAATCGTTACCGGGGCACGAACTGCACAGCCGAAGCCGTACAGGTCCGACAACCCCAGTATCCGGCTTTTGGCTGTGAATCACAAGGAGATTCACAGTGACGTGCCACAATTGCCGGTTAGAAATGACGAAACATGGAAAGCGCCGGGACGGGACGCCGCGCTACCGCTGCGCCCAGTGCGGCAAGACTTTCAGCGAACCGAAGCGGTACGGCGTGATCGGCCACAAGCAAGTTGACGAAGACCGGGCGCTCTTGGCTCTGACACTCATCGTTGAAGGAAACAGCATCCGCAGTGCGGCGCGCATCACGGGCCTCGAAAAGAGAACTATCATAAGGCTTGTGGTGGACGCGGGCCAACGTTGCGAAGCGCTGCTGGCAACCAAGATCCGCAATGTTCCGGTGTCCGATGTTCAGGCCGATGAAATCTGGGGATTCGTGGGCAAGAAGGAAGGCCACAAAAACCCGTTCGAGGGTGACGATATGTACCTGGGCGATGCGTGGTGTTTCATCGGGATCGAACGCCATTCCAAGTTGGTGCTCTGCTTTGAACTGGGCAAACGGACGGAAACCAGCACGGGCCGGTTTATGGCGAAGTTGGCAGCCGCGACGCATCCCGAGAAACGCTTCCAATTGACCACGGATGGCCTCGCAACGTATCCCTACGCCGTGGGCAAGCACCTGGGCAGCCGCGTCGATTACGCCCAACTCATCAAGGTCTACGCCCAGACTCCCGAAGGCGAACGCCGGTACAGCCCGCCGGAAGTGGTGAGCGCGGAATCAAAGCCCGTCTCGGGAGACCCAGACATGCAACGGATCTGCACGTCCCATATCGAGCGCCAGAACGGGAGCTTGCGGCAGTGGTGCAAGCGGCTCACCCGGCTGACGTATGCGTTCTCAAAGAAGTGGGGGAACCTGAAGGCCGCGCTTGCGCTGCATTTCGCGTACTACAATTTCTGCCGCGTGCACCGCACGATTAAGGCGACTCCGGCGATGGCAGCGGGGCTTGCGGCGGGTCGGTGGACGCTGGCGGAATTGCTGGCCTAGGAAGATGGAGAATCCCCTGTGAATGAATTCGACGAATTGAATCTGACGCGTGCCATCATTGACCGGAATATCGTCCCGATGTGGACCCAATTCCGGCTGGCAGTTCAAGACCACGTAGACAGCTACAATAGGCTCAAGGAAGGGCGCCAGTGCCCTGCCAGAATCCTTGAGGACCGGGACGAGGGAACGTCAATGGTCATCCAGCAGGATCTCGGAATGACGAGGGACGATGGCCACATACAAATCGTTGTTCTAAAGATCTTCTTCTGGCGAGGCTCCTATCAGATCAAGGCCGAAATCGAACGATGGCTGAAAATCGACGGTCAGCCCAAGAGAGACGGGGAAGCCATCACCGTGATATTCACACTAAAAGGGTCTCGCGCGACGACAATAGGTTTCGCCGCTTCAGCCGACAATGTTTGGTTTGAATCGGATGCCTGCGAAGGCGAAAAACTCTCGGCGTGGCAAGCCGCCCGAAACATCGTCGTACGGACGCTCTGCCATGGCGAGCAAGAGCCACGGATCTAACTGTAACCTTATTTCGCCTGCTGCCGCATGATTGGTATTTTGCACTCCCTGCCATCGGGATCAAGCACCCACAGGTAGCCTTTTTCCTGGGCGTACTTGATGTCTTCGCCTACGATGAACCGACACCCATGGTGTCTATTATTGATGGCGTTCATTATCGGACGACCAGGGACGTAGCTCCGCGAATCCTCGATCACGTACAGATATTTGTCCGCAACAATCAGCAGTTCGTTAGTCTGGACTGCGGCGCGCTGGATCGCCGTGTAGCTGGTGGATTGGCCCCTGGCGGTGGCAGTACCGCTCATGTCCGTTGCGCCCTGTAATGTCGTGGTGTTGCCAACGGTGGTTGCCGTACCGGTGGTGTTAGCCGCGGCAACGCCGGATGCGGTCGTAGTGCCGGACGTATTCGTGATGCTGCCTAGGGTTACAATTTGGCGGCTCATTGTGGAATCAAATACGCGGCCAAGCTGCCACGCACGATCTTTAGCCGCGACAACCGCTACGGACATGCAGGTCAAAAGCGCGACGGCTGCAATTCGCAGGGACTTTCCGAGGATAGACATGTTCAATTGTCCAGATGGGGTGCCAGCGCCGTCAACGTTGCCTTTTGTTAACGAGACTATCCCCTGAAAAGATCCAACAGCGCCTTGCGAACCGTTTCGCCCAGCGTCAACGGCTCCGTTCCTTTGGCATCGCTCGTCACGCTCAGGAGGCAACGACCCCCCTCTGGCGGTACGCTCATTGCGGAGAACAATGTAATCCTCGGCGCGGCTAGATCCTCTCGACGGCTGACAATTATCTGCCCAGGTTGCAGTTCAAAGTAAACAGTGGTCAGGTCATCGCCACCATTTAACGGGCGGCTGCGAAACACCATGAAGCTCGTACCCAGGTCCGCAGTCCTAAATCGGCTTGTCCTCGGTCGATCATTATGAGCGTCCGCTTGCTCCGAGTTCATCCGCGCAATCTCGCAGACAATCTGAAAACTGGTCTTCAGTCCGCAATCGGGATAGGTATCGTGGCGGGGTTCAGCCCATTTAAAGGAATCAGTCCAGTCCATATACTCGGAAACATTTTAGCGCTTATTGTGGAGCAAACTAGGCGCAGACGCTCGCCCGGCGAATTCCAACACAACCGAACACCACTACCGAAGGGTCGGGGGTGGGTTAAGGTTGTGTGGTTTAAATATTCACCGAGCCTGGGCGGTCCGTCACCGGCGCCCCAGACAGATGGTACGGAGAGGCGGGGGAGCCTGCCAATCCTTCGGAAAAGTCACCCTCGTGCAGATGAGGCAACTCCCGCAAATGGACGTGCTGGGCGGATACCTGCGTACAGGACAGGGGAAGCAGGTGCATCTCGGGGGTGGAGATCTCGAACGGCGCAACACAAAGGAATAGCAGTGGAAGTGCCTGCTTGCGTTTCATTTTATATCTCCTGGCTGGGCGGCGCGTGAAAATACCGAGTTAGAAACAACCGAGGGTGATCTGACGTGATGATAACGCGATTTCAGTGACCGCGCAACGCGGGGTAGGTGTCCAAAGGGTGCCCAGGAAATGTCCTAACCTTGCGTTGCTGGATCGGGAGCTGACCGTTATGATCCTGGCGGTGCCAGGTGTGATGGAATGCTTGCCTTGCCCTTTCTGCGTTTCGGAATTAATTTGTGCTCAATTGCCTTGCGGTTCAGCCCTAAGGTTCTTCCGACCGAAAGAACGATATCTTCAGACAGATCGTTTTTCTTAGGTATTACGACCGGGCGCGCGAGGCCCGGCTTGGTCATGATGTAGTGGTCGCCTTTCTCCCTATCCAGGAGGCAGCCCTCACCCTCGCACAGTTTGACGAGTTTCTTCCAATCGATGGGACGCACGTGGGTTGCTCGACGAATCGCGTTGCGCCGCTACGTACGCCGGGATAGATACCTCGATTTCCCGCTTTCCGGTAAAGGCGGCGCCGACGCTGCCAGGCAGGGTCCGAGTATGTTTGCTCTCTACCGCAACAAAGCTGCCGCTTGAAGGAACTGCGTCTCCGGGGTGCATTCGATAGAAGCCGGCTTCAGTCAGCGCTTTGTCAAGCACGTTGCGGGCGAGGCACGATTCGAACCATAGTTCGACCGCCTCCCGCAAAGATACAAGGGCGCCCTGTTCGCTCCCTGCTTGAGTCATGACATCAAGGGCGGGACACCATGCTAGCCATACCTTGCCGTCTTGGCGCGTGCGTGCTTCTAGCTTTACGCTGAGGGCGACAAGAGACTGGCTCATCGCGCAGTCTCCTCGCTGGAACGAGAATATATGATGCAGTTGTGAGAAAGGTACGCTGACACGATCGTGCTTCCCCCTCTTGTCGCTTCCATGAATGGAGCGATTGGCGTAGTGCGGGAGAACTCCCTTTCTCGCCGCCGCACACTGTCAGTGTGGCACCACTCGACGACGAAAGTCAATCCGGCTCAGCGGTCCGAAGAATACCCGCGCCGTGAGCAATTCGGCCAGCGTCCGCCGACCCGCCGCAACCCCCGCAGCCATCGGCGGGGGCATTTGATCGCGCGAGGGCGATCCGCGCCCAGCAACCCCGCCGCCCAAGACGAGGCACCTTGCCGGGCGTAAGGATTGCTGTAAGCTGAAAGCTGACGCCTGAAAGCCGACAGCTTCCTCATGCCCGATTGGCTAAGCATCCACGAGCCGGTTCTCGTCAACACCATCGGCCACTGCGCCGGCGCGGTCATCTTCGGGATGCTGCTGTACTTCTTCCTGGTGAACCGGCGGCGCGCGGGCGACGACCGCAGCAGCCTGCCGTTGGTGGCCGCCGCGCTGGCCATGCTCTGGAATCTCGGCTCCCTGGTAGGGCTGGCAGCGGGTCCCCGCGGCGGCCCCGTCGTGGGCGCCATCGTGGCCCTCAGCTTTTCCGTTTTGAGCCTGCTGCCGGCGGTCTTGCTGCACATTTCCCTGCGATCGCGCCGCCGCGCGGTGTGGATCGGCGGTTACGTCCTCAGCGGCGTGGCCGTGGCCCTCCACCTGGCCGACTGGCTCACGCACGCGCCCGCATTGCACTATGCCGCGCTGTTGGTGGTGACTCTCGGATTTGCGGCCCTCACCATCCTCTCCGTAATCCTCGAATGGCGCCCGGAGAACCGCGCGGCCGGATCGCGCCTGGCCGGCGCCATGGGCCTCTTTCTCTTTGCGATTTCGTTCGCCCACTTCGGCGCAGCCCACGCCCAGCTCGCGTGGTCCAAGGAGGCGGCCCTGCATCACGCGGGCCTGCCGCTGGCCTTGCTGGTATTGCTGCAGGATTATCGCTTTCTGCTCATGGATGCGTTTCTGCGCTTCATCGTGAACGCCACGCTGGCGGCCGCCGCGCTGCTGGCCTCCATCCGTATCCTGCAATCGCGGGTGCTCACCGAGCACCTGCAACACCCCTTCGACGCCGGCGTGATCTTCGTATCCGCGGGCCTGCTGTTGACCCTGTTTGTCTGGGCGCACAATCGCGTCCAACGTCTGCTGACCAGCGCCATCTTCCTGCGCTCCAATGTGGATGAGGCGCTGCGCGAATTGCAGGACTTGTCGCTCGCCGCCGGCGCGGAAGACGATTTCTTGCGCCTGGCCGCGCAGGCCATCGCCCGCTTCCTGCATGCCGCGCGCTGGGAACTGACCGAGCTGAATCCAGCGGACGGACGCCCGCCCTTGGCCCCCGTAGCCGTGCTCGATTCGGCGCACTTCGCGGTCCCATCGTGGGTACAGGCGGTGCTGCCCATGCGCTTCGCGCGCGGCGATGCGGCATATCTCCTGCTCGGCCCGCGCGGCGGCGGCCGGCGCTATCTCAGCGAAGATCTCGGCGTGCTGGCGCGCCTGGGCGCCGCCGTCGCCGAACAGGTCGAACAACTCCGCAGCGTCCAGATGCAAAACCTGGTCTCGCAGGCCGAGTTGAAGGCCCTGCAGGCGCAGATCAACCCGCACTTTTTGTTCAATTCCCTGAACACGCTGTACGGCGCCATCGATCGCGGTAACGCGGAGGCCCGCCGGCTGGTGTTGAATCTGGCGGACGTGTATCGCTACCTGTTGCGCTCCGAACGCACCCTGGTGGAGGTCGAAGAGGAGCTGCGCATCGTGCGCGCCTATCTGGAAATCGAGGAATTGCGCCTCGGCTCCAAGCTGCACACGGAGGTGGACGCCGACAAATTCGCTCTGCGCGTGACCATCCCCCTGCTTTCGATTCAGCCGCTGGTGGAGAATGCGGTGAAGCACGGCGTGGCCTCCCGTATGGGAGAGGGGTTCGTGCATCTCAAGATCCGGGCGAACGATCGGGCCGTCTCCGTGGAGGTGTCCAACTCCGGCATGTGGGACAGGCCTCCTGGCCTGTCGCCGCCATCGGGCATCGGCCTGACCAACGTCCGCCGCCGCCTGGAGCTGTGTTACGGCGCCGAAGCCCGCTTCGATATTCAAGCGGCCAACGGCGTTACCACGGTGGCCTTCACTCTCCCTGTGGCGCACGCGCGCATGCGTACCGCGTCCCCACTCGTAGGGACGCCCGCGCTTTCCTAGAGATGGGGTTAAAGACTCTCATCGTGGACGACGAGCCGGTCGCGCGCAAAGTGCTGCGCGAGGAGTTGGAATCCATGCGCGGCGTTGACGTGGTGGGCGAGGCGGACAACGGCGTAGCGGCGCTGGAGCGCATCGCCAGCCAGCACCCGGACCTGGTTCTGCTGGATCTCCAGATGCCCGAAATGGGCGGCTTCGAAGTGATCCGCAAGATCCGCCACTCGACCCACATGCCGGTGATCGTGATCGTCACCGCTTACGACCAGTACGCGCTGGAGGCTTTCGAGGCCGGCGCCATCGATTACCTGCTGAAGCCGGTCGGGCAGGACCGGCTGGCGGCGGCCATCGAAAAGGTCCGGCGCATCACCGGTCAGGAGGCCGTCGAGAGGCTGGCGCACTTGCAGGAGATTGCCGGGCCGCTGCTTCCCGGACAGCGTCTGAAGAAGATCGTGGGCAAAGCCGGCGTCGAATATTTCCTGCTCGACGCCCACGAGATTTTCTCCTTTCATGCCGAGGGCGACATCGTCTGGATCGCCACCGCGCGCAAGCGCTACCAGGCCACCCAGACGCTCAAGACGTTGGAGGAGCGGCTGCGAAGCACCAGCTTTCAGCGTATCCACCGCAACGCCCTGGTGAACGTCGATCACGTCCGCAAGATGAGCGCGCTGAGCAGCCAGCGCTGGCTCATCACGCTGAGTAACGAACAGGAGTTCATCGCCAGTAAGCGGCAAGCGCGGGGCATCCGGCGGCTGGTGAATTGGTAGCGGTGGGGCCCCGGATGGTGTGGTGGGGCAGGCGCTTTCGCCTGCCAAGACGAGCGCAGCTCGTCCTCGCTTGATTTCGCAAGGACCGTCAGGGAGCGGTTGTCTTCCCAAAAAATGCTTAAGAACCCCACTAACGGCCACCGCACTAACGGCTAACCAAGAAAAGTGCATAATGAAGGGACGACGTAGCGAAACTACGATGCTGACCTTCAAGCAATTCGTGACCGAGCTGGCGAGTGAAGACGTGACGCTCTCGCCAGCCGAGCTGCGGAAAATGACCGCACGTTTTGGCGACAAGGTTTTTCTGATGGGACACGTTGAACAAGACGGCTCCATGCTCGTTCCAGTCGATTGCATCGTAGAAGCCGCGCGTTCCCTCGGGACCCGGGGCCTGATCGACGCTGCCGAAAGCATCAATAACGAGCAGATGGCGTCCGTGCTGCAATCCGGCGAAGCTCTGGTCGAACGTGTCATTGAAGCTAGAGAAGGGAAGTTGCGGGAGATGATTCGGACCTTCCGGAGTGAGCCTGACGCTAACAACTCGCAGGGGCAATGGAAACAGATCGAGAAAGAAGTCTTCGGCGTGGATTACCACGATTAATTCATGCCGCATGTCGACTGGACGCAACTGCCAAAGGCCGTCCGTGTTCACCTTCAACAGCGAGTCAAGGATCGGTCCATCACCGAAGACGACATGATTCGGTTGACTAAGTGGATCAAAACGAATCCCTAAGTGCCGGACGGCGAATGGTGTAAGGATTTCGGTGCGTTCACGCTCGCGGGCGAGGGTGCGATTCCAAAGACGTTCTTAGTGAAGGGACAGCCGTGTAAGGGCCAGCGGATAGACTCTAGTCACACACGCGCCGCATCGGGCACGACCGTCCCGTTGCTTTCAGCTTGCTTCGCCTTCCGCCGCCGCAGCAACGCGGAGACCAGCCAGAGCGCGGGCAAAAGCGGAGTCCAGATCCATCGGCCCAGGATCGCCGGCCGCAGCCATGAGGCCCGCGCGAAATCCCGAAACGCGAAAACATAGGCACCCTTCTGGTAGTAGGCCCAGCCGCGGCTGTAGTAATCGTCGGCGCCTGGACTCAGGCGCAACGCATGGTCGTAGTCCTGGATCGCCTGGTCGTATTCGTACCGCTTGGTGTGGGCGTACGCGCGGCCGCTGTAGGCCGCAGCCACATTGGGCGCAAGACGGACGGCTTGGTCGAAATCCGGCATCGCCCGCCCGTAGTGGCCTTGCCGAAGGTAGCACCGGCCGCGGTTGTAATAGGCGCCGGGATCCGGAGCGAGGCGCAGCGTCTGCCCGTAATCCTGGATCGCCTCGTCGTACCGGCCGCGCTCGAAGTAGGCCGCCGCGCGCACTCTGTAAGCCTGGGCGAGTTTGGGATCCAGGCGGATCGCCTGGTCGAAGTCGCGGATGGCCGATTCGTAGTCGGGCTTTTGCATGTAGCACCAGCCACGGTTGTAATAAAGGTCGCCACTCGGACCGAGGCGCAGCGCTTTGCCGTACTCCTGGATCGCTTGGTCGTATTGGCGCCGCTTCAGATACACGAACCCGCGGCCGGCATACGCCAAGGCGAGGTTCGGATCCAGCCGAATGGCCTGCTCGAAATCGAGCATCGCGCGATCGTAGTCGCCGGCATGCAATCGAATCGAACCGCGCCCGTACAGTGGCTGGGCCGCCTTGGGATCCAGCCGGATAGCTTGTTCGCAATCCGGCAAAGCACGCGCATCGTCGTGCTGGTGATGATAGGCGCGGCAACGGTTCTCGAATGCCGAAGCCAGGTCCGGCCTGTCGCGAATCGCTTCGTCGAAGTCGCGTATCGCCAGGTCGTAGTCTCCCTTGGCCACATGGGCGATGCCGCGGTTGAGCGACGCCCCGGCCAGATCGGCGCCGGAAAGTGGGCCCGAGCCGGCCGGCGCCGCCAGGCAAACGCCGGCGCAGGCCAGAATCGGCAGCACGCCCATCGCGCGCACTATTGAGGCGGTCTTCATATAGTCGTCTTTATCCGCGTTCATCCGGTGCCCCCTAACCCCCCAGCGCCCCAAGCCGTTCCAGTTCCAACCGCGAAAGCGTTCCGATCTGCCCCTGCGGATCCGACCGGACCGCCGTGCGGAAGTGCTCGATGGCCTCCGCCACGCGCTGCGCCGCAACCAGCGCTTTTCCGATCCGCCGGTGTACGCTGGCGGCCACCGCCTTTAACGATTGGTCGGTCGCCCCCAACGCCGTGGCCACGGCTTCATCCATCTCCCGTTGCCTTCCCATCAGCGCCAGCGCCCACGCTTTGCTTCCCATGCGCTCCGGCAGTGCCAGCCGGCTCTTCTTGATCTTGATGGCCTCTTCGATCAGGGCCAGCGCTTTCTCCGGCTCTTTTCCCTGTTCGAGCAGCATGTCCGCAATCCCGATTCTCGCGCTCCCCGTTTTGTCGCCCATCGCCAGCACGCTTTCCATGCAGCGCTGCGATTCTTCATACCGGCCCAGATCGGTGAGCGTGAACCCGAGGCAACACAGCGCGCGGCTGCGAAATTCGGGGGTCGCGCTTCTGGCCACGCTCAGCGCCCCGCGCAAGCACTGCCCTGCTTCCGCGCCCCGGCCGGCCATCTGTTGAATGATACCCTCCAACAGGAGCATCTGGGGCGTCGGGCTGCGAAAGCTCAGCCATCGCAGCCGGCCAAGCGCGCGGTCGTATTCGCCCGAGAGCCAAGGCTTTTTCGTCAAGTGCACCGCCAAAATGTCCCGCCAAAGCAGCAGCGCAGGGAAGAGCAGGATGCACCCGATCGTGAACCCCACCCCAGCCGCGAGGGAATGCGGCGCCGGCAGCCGGTTGATCAAAAAGAGGAACACCGCGCCGCTTAGCACCACCCGCATCTCCCTCCCGTACGTGCGCCCCGATTTCGACTGTTTGCGGTACCATCTCCACACCAGGAAAGTGCCGGGCAATGCCACCGGCGCCAGCGCGGCCACCCACGTGGACCACTCCGGCGCACCGGGCCACAAGCTCCGCAGATATACCTGGCCCCACGTCACGGCCCTCACCACAAAAGGA
>Ga0302326_10004248_pt1 | contig 33270 bp, 31 predicted proteins | sample Palsa_T0_3_FD_202264 | JGI IMG/M metagenome (GOLD analysis project Ga0302326, IMG submission 202264) | Peat permafrost microbial communities from Stordalen Mire near Abisko, Sweden - Palsa_T0_3 | ecosystem: Environmental > Terrestrial > Soil > Palsa > Peat permafrost | place: Sweden: Abisko...
CATCGGCGCTGAGCGTCGTGTCATCGGCGCTGTGCGTCGTGTCATCGGCGCTGTGCGTCGTGTCATCGGCGCTGTGCATCGTGTCATCGGCGCTGTGCGTCGTGTCATCGGCGCTGTGCATTGAGTCATCGGCGCTGTGCGTCGTGTCATCGGCGCTGTGCATCGTATCATCGGCGCTGTGCGTCGTGTCATCGGCGCTGTGCGTCGTGTCATCGGCGCTGTGCGTCGTGTCATCGGCGCTGTGCATCGTGTCATCGGCGCTGTGCGTCGTGTCATCGGCGCTGTGCATCGTGTCATCGGCGCTGTGCGTCGTGTCATCGGCGCTGTGCGTCGTGTCATCGGCGCTGTGCGTCGTGTCATCGGCGCTGTGCATCGTGTCATCGGCGCTGTGCATCGTGTCATCGGCGCTGTGCGTCGTGTCATCGGCGCTGTGCAAGGAGATCCACGCACGGTGGGAGCATGTACCGTGCGAACGCGACCCGCTCTTCTCTCTTGGCACTCGCGGACGTCGTGCGCGTACTCGTGCACACATCGCACGCGCGTGCTCAGGTCGTCGCGACGCTCTGATCGAACGCCTGGTCGAGGAGCCGTCGCGTTTCCGTTTCGATGGCTCGCTCGATCGCGCGTGATGGCGCCTCCTTGAAGGAGAACACGACCTCTTGGTGGTCGACGCGCGGCGTGTAGATCTCGCCCATGAAGAGGAACGTTCCTGGCCGTTGCACGGGTGGGTAGCGATTCGGCCAGAACGAGGGAAACGCTTCGCCGTAAGGAGCGAGGCTCTCTCGCGCAGGGGCGAGGCCCCATTCCTTTCCGTGGCGAACGGCCAGCTCGGGGACGCCATCACGTAAGGCCGCGAAGACGCGATCGAGCGCGTGGCGTGACGTCTCACACCATGCTTGGCGGTCGGGGGCGACTGTCTTCGGGTCCCTCCGTGCGTGTGCACCGTGGAGCCGCACGGCCCAGCAATCGCCCTCCGCGCTCACGACGTCACCGGCAAAGGTGATGTCGGACGTGTGGAGGACCATGTCGTGGTTGGGGTGAGTGCCGTTCATCGCGAGCGTGAATCCTGGTGAAGCCGCGCGTACCACCCCGCGCGCCTTGAGCTCTTCGACGTGGGCACCGAGCGGTCCGACAGAGGTCGTCCAATCGAGGGTGGCCCCGAGGAGGCCGTCGGCCTGGCAGTAGAGGTCGTGATCGAAGTCTGTGCTTGGGTGAATGTTGCCGTCGTGGATGTGCACCGTCGGGAAGAAGAGCGCTCGTGGATCTCGGTGGAAACTCGAACGCCATCGGATGGATGGTCTGCTCCGTCGCTTTTGGTGACAGCTGGAAGACGGCGAACCCCCGATCGGCGTATTCGGGGAGCTTTTCCCACACCGCGTGGGGCAGCCTGAAACGCTCGTCGAGGCGCGCGAAGTCCGCGATGGAGGGGACGAGGAGCATCGAGGGAAACGCCGCGGCATGTCCTCGAAGAACCGCGGATAGGCGGAGAGATCGATGAAGCGTACAGCGTCTTCGTCGGAACGCGGGGGCACGGGCAGCGGCAGGATCATCGCGACCGGCCGCGACGTGCGGACACTCATGCTGTAGACGAGCATCTGGGTCCCGCGCCGGGTGCCCCTTGCGAATATCTTGGTGCCACCGACGTGCTCGACGGCTTGGGAGAAACAGCACATGGGTCGATTGTACCCAACGATGGCACTATGAGCTTCACATGACAGAACGTCGCGTCCCCGAGGGGCGTCTTTCGCGCCTGACGCGTCTCGCTGCTGCGGGGGCACGCAGCGGCGCGGGACTCTTGCTTTCGAAGAAGGGCGAGAGCGCGGCGATCGCGACAGCCGAGGCCCTCGGGACGTTGCGCGGGCTTGCGGCCAAAGTCGGGCAGATGGCGAGCTACGTCGACGGCGTCGTACCCGAGCAACACCGCGAAGCGTACGAGGCCGCGATGGGCAAGCTGCGTGCTGCGGCGCCGTCATCGAGCATCTCCGAGGTGCGCGCGCTCGTGGAAGAGGAGCTCGGGGCTCCCATCGACCGCTTGTTCGACGAGTGGAAGGACGTCCCCATCGCGAGCGCGTCCATCGGCCAGGTTCACTGGGCGCGCGTGAGGGGCGAAGAGGTGGCGGTGAAGGTTCAGCACCCCGGCATCGCGCGTGCGATGGCGAGCGATCTCCAGAACGCGGGGATCATCGAGCAGATGGCGGGCGTCATGGGTGGGCGCAGGTTCGACAGCAAAGGCATGCTCGCCGTCGTGCGCAAGCGCTTCAGCGAGGAGCTCGACTACGGCCTCGAGGCCGAGCGCCTCCGCGCCTTCAAGAAGCTCCACGCGGACGCGCCCCTCGCGCACGTCCCTGCGGTCATCGACGACCGCAGCACGAAGCGCGTCCTCACGACCGAGTTCGTGCACGGCTCCACGTTCGAAGACGCGTGTGCTGCAGATGCGGCGGCGCGCGAGGCGTGGGCGCGCACGATGTGGCGATTCGTCTTTCGCAGCAACCTCGTCGGCGGGATGTTCAACGCCGATCCGCACCCGGGCAATTACATCTTTCAGGAGGGCGGGCGCGTCACCTTCATCGATTTCGGATGCGTGCAACCCATCACCCTCGAGAACCGCCGGCACGCGCGCAACATGCACCGGGCCGCGATGGACGGCGATGAGGAGGCGTTCCGCACCGGCGTTCGTGCGCTCCTCGGGACGCGCAGCGGACGCATGGAAGACCTCATGTTCACGTACGTCCGTGGCACGTTTCGTCCGCTCTTCACGCGGCCGTTCCACATCACACGGGCCTTCGCGACCGAGTGCGTCGACGGCTTCAAGGAGATGGGCGCGGCCGCCCGCAAGCTGAAGGACGCGGAGATCACGCCCGTCTCACCCGACCTTTTCTTCATCAACCGCCTGCAGTTCGGGTTTTACTCGGTCCTCGCGCGGCTGGACGTCTCGGTCGACTATGCCGCCGTCGAGCAGTCGTTCTGGCACGAGCTGGTGTAGTGTCCGCTCCGTGCGCTTCGTCGACAGCTGCGAGCTTCGCATCGTGGCCGGTCGCGGCGGCAACGGATGCGTGGCGTTCAGGCGCGAGAAGTTCGCGCCTCATGGCGGCCCTGCGGGTGGGGACGGCGGCAAAGGCGGTGACGTGGTGCTCGCCACCGACACCGGCATGTCCACGCTCCTCGACCTCACCTACCAGCACACGCTCGAAGCCGAAGCGGGCGAGCCCGGGCGCGGCAAGGACCAGTACGGTGCAGGCGGCGACGATCTCGTCGTGCGCGTCCCTGTGGGGACGCAGGTCTTCGACAAGACGACGAGCGCGCTCCTCTTCGACCTGACCGTCCCCGCCTCGCGCACGATTGTCGCACGCGGGGGTCGTGGAGGGCGCGGCAACATCCACTTCGCGACGTCCTTTGATCGCGCTCCACGGCGCGCAGAGCCTGGCGAGGACGGCGAGCAGCTCTCCGTCCGCTTCGAGCTGAAGGTCATGGCGGACGTCGGGTTGCTCGGGTTCCCCAACGCCGGCAAGAGCACGTTCATTCGCGCGGTGTCGCGCGCGCGGCCGAAGGTCGCCGACTATCCGTTCACGACGCTCGTGCCCCACCTCGGGGTCGTCAGCGTCGGCGAAGAGCAGAGCTTCGTCATCGCCGACATTCCGGGTCTCATTCCCGGCGCAAGCGAAGGCGCAGGCCTCGGCATCCAGTTCCTCAAGCACGTCGAGCGAACGCGCGTCCTCTTGCACCTCATCACGCTCGACCCGGGCGAAGGCCGCGAGCCGATGAAGGACTACCTCGCCCTTCGCGCCGAGCTGAAGGCATTTGATCGAGAATCGCGAAGCGCAGCGCAGCGATTCGAGGCGAAGCCTCTCGGCGGAGCCCCCCATCTCGAAGCGCTCGCCAAACGTCCGGAGGTGGTCGCCCTCTCGAAGGCCGACGTGACCGAGGTCCGCGACGCGTACCCGGCGCTGAAGCGCGCGTTCGCGAAGAAGAAGATCCCGCTCTACCTCGTGTCGGCGGCGACGGGCGCGGGCACCCGCGAGGTGCTCCTCGCGCTGTGGAAGGCCTCACACCCCACCAAGTAACCATGCCCGACAAGACCGAAGAGCCGACACCGAAGCGATTGCGCAAAGCGCGCGAAGAGGGTGACAGCGGCGTCAGCACGCATGCGGCGCAGGCCGTCGCGTTCCTCGTCGCGGTCACGCTCGCGCCGGCTGCCATCGGTGCGCTCGTCGTCACGTCGACCGATCTCTTGAAAGTCGCGATCGAACGCGCAAAAGACGCAACTCAGGCCCTCCCCGATCCGATGGGGGTGGCGATGCCCGTCATCATCCTCGTCGTACCGCTCCTTCTCGCCGTGGGAGCCGCGAGCGCCGTCGTTCAATTCGTGCAGACGGGCGGCTTCGTCGCGTCGAAGAAGATCGGGTTGAAGCTCGAGCGCCTCGACGTCATCCAAGGCCTTCGCAACCTCGTTCAGCCTCCGCGCGTGCTCGCCGTCGTGCGGGCGATCCTCGCAGGGTCGATCGTCGCCTACCTCGCGTATCGCGGGCTTCGCGATCATGCGACCGACATCGCCCACGTCGTCGGGAGGCTCGGTTTCGTCGGCGTGCTCGCGGGCACCATCACCCAGCGTGCATGCCGCGACGCGGCGCTCTTCGGCCTCGTCGTTGGAGCAGCCGACATCTTCGTGACACGTCGCGCATGGATGAAACGCCTTCGCATGGACAAGCACGAGGTCAAGCGCGAGCACAAAGAGAGCGAGGGCGATCCCCAGCTCAAAGCAGCACGCGACCGTGCGCACCACGAGATGCTCGCGGCCGCGACCGTCGGGAACGTGAGGACGGCAACGGTCGTCGTGGTGAACCCGACTCACCTCGCCTGCGCGCTCCGCTACGAAGAGGATGAGGGCGACGAAGCTCCGCTCGTGCTCGCCGTCGGCGATGGCGATCTCGCGCGCCGCATCGTCGAGGCCGCGCATGCTTACGGCGTCCCGGTGCTCCACGACATCCCACTCGCCCACGCTCTCGCGGAGCTCTCCCCGGGTGACCGCATCCCGGAGGAGCTCTACGAAGCGGTCGCCGAGATCTTGCGCGAGGCGTGGAGGGACGTTTAGAAGCCTGGCGCTTGCGGCACGAACGTCACCGGAACATTCACGGTGGAGCCATCGCCTCCGGGAGCAACGAACGTGGCGGAGCGCGCCCTGTTCATGATGCACGCCTCGACGTCGGACGAGAGGCCGGAGCCGCCACCCTTGGCCACCTGCTCCACGTCGCCGTTCGTCCCGACCTTGATCAGCAGCACGATCTTCCCCGACATCGTCGGGTCGGAAGCGAGCCCCGCATTGTAGCAGGCGCGAAAACCAGGTCGCAGCCTCGCGATCGCCCCTTGCGCGTTCGAGACGGGGAACGATGTCGACACAGCACCGACCGACTCGACGCCAGTCGCGCGCCGAGCTGTCGGCGCTCGTGGCGTCGTCGTATGCTCGGGGGCCGCTATGGACGTCGTCGCGCTCGGTGCAACCACCGAGGCTTCCGGGAGGACGCTCGGCACAGGCGTGAGCACGACGCTCGACGCTGCTGCAGCGACCCCGGTCGCAGTCGGCGAAGCGCTCTTCGTGCGTATCACGAACCACAAGAGACCGAACGCGAGCGCCCCGCAGAACGCGAGGGCAGCGGCCAGCACGATGACGGGGCGGTTACTTTGCGGGTTCTCGCTTCCGCCGATCTTCGACAGCGCATCAAGCGCGGCCTCCGCAGAGGGGAAGCGGTCTTCCGGCCGCTGGGCCATGAGGCGCTCGATGAACGCGGTCGTCGCCACGTCGTGAGCTGGCCACACTTTGGCGAGCGGGACTGGACGCTCGTTGATCGCCGCGATGATGAGGTCGGTGATGCTCCGCTCGCCGAACGGCCTCTGCCCGGAGAGTGCCGTGTATGCCGTGCCGCCGACGGAGTAGAGATCGGAGCGCGCGTCCGCTGGCTCTCCGCGAGCCACCTCGGGCGCGAGGTAGGAGGCGGTGCCGAGGAGCATGCCCGTTTGCGTGAGAGCCGTCACGTCCGGCGCGAGGACGCGCGCGATGCCGAAATCGAGCAGCTTCACGACGTCGCCGGTTGCGGTTGGCGTCACGAAGATGTTGTCGGGCTTGATGTCGCGATGGACGATCCCCGCGGCGTGTGCGACGGCGAGCGCCGACAGCACCTGCGAGACGATCGGTCGCAAGCGCGCAACCGGGAGCGGACCATTCACGCGGAGCAGCTCGCGCATAGACGTGCCCTGCAGAAGCTCCATCACGAAGAACGACGGCGCGCCCGGATCGGACACGAAGTCGAACGTGGAGACGATGTTCGGGTGCTGGAGCGATGCCGCAGCCCTCGCTTCTCGGACGAAGCGCGCGGCGGAGGTCGGATTGTGCACCAGACCGTCTCGGAGCACCTTGATGGCGACGTGTCGCCCGAGCGTCTCGACGACAGCCTCGTAGACGACACCCATGCCGCCTTGACCGATGCGCCCAAGAACGCGGTAGCGGCCACCGAGCAGCTGTCCGGTAATGTCAGCGGAGCTCTTTGCGCTCACGTCGCAAGCATAACAGCCGGTCACGATGACAGGTTCTGGTACATCCATTCCATGAGCGACACGTTCCGGCTCCTTGCGTTCGCCGCACTCCTCGCCAACGCCGCTTGCGGCACGTCAGGCGGAGGCACGCTCGACGCCTCGACCGAAGGCGGCCAGGATGCCGGTAAGGACGCCAAGACCCTCCCAGACGCCGGGCAGAACGATTCGGGGCAAAATGACGCCGGAGGAGACGGCGGCGGCTTGACGCTCGACCCGGAGTGCACGGCGCCCGTCGACGCGGGCAGCGGCGGCTCGTGCGTCACGATCACGGGCGACGGCGGCGTCGAGTGCAATCCCGTCACCAACGCTCCATGCAACACGGACGCGGGCGAAGCGTGCGACCGTACGGAGATTGGCGGCACCCACTGCTTCGCGCCGCCACCCAGCAACAGCGCCGCGCTCTGCGCCGTTTGCGATGACACCAACGGCCCCGCCTGCATGCCGACGGCGACGTGCGTTCCCACGTCGGGTGGCCTCAACTGCGCGCGCTTTTGCTGCGTCGACGGCGACTGCGGCTCGGGCCACTGCGACACGGTGACGCTCGCCCTCCCGAACTTCGGCGTCTGCGTGCAGTAGACGAACGAGGAGTTAGACGCGGATGCGCTTCTTCAACGCCGCGAGGTCCTCGTCGACGTCAGCATCGGTCTTGCTTGCTTTGCCGCCGCCGATGCCACGCTCGAGATCGCGGAACTTCGCCTCGAGGTCCTGCTTCTCGCGCGTGCCGAGCGCATCTTCGACCTCGCTCATCGCGGAGTTCTCGGCCTCTTTGCCTTCGATCTTCTCCTCGAGCTTGCGGAAGTTGTCGAACGCGCTCGACCCGCTCTTGGCGCCGAGGCCTTCCGCACCCCCACCCGCTTTGGCTTGCGCGGCGCGGGCGGCGATCGTGTTCTTGCGCATCTTCACGTCCTCGAGCTTCTTCTCCATGCGCTCGAGCTCTTCCTTCATCTCGAGGGCCTGGTTGCGCGCCTCCTGACGGGACTTGTCAGCGGCGTCCGCCTCGCCGAGGACCCGACGCTTCTGCTTGAGCGCCTCGCGGGCGAGCGCTTCGTCGCCGCTCTTCAAGGCGAGCTCTGCGCGCTTGTCCCACTTGGCGGCGTCGTCGTTGAGCTCGTCGGCCTTCTTCTTGAGCTGCTTCTCGGCGGCCACAGCGCTGATGACCTCCTGCCGAGCGGCTTTGAGCTGGTCCCCCATCTCGTCGACGTTCAGCTCGATGAGCTTCTTGTCGTCCTCGGCCTTGTCGAGCAGCGAGTTGAAGTTGCTCGAGATCACTTTGCCCATTCGGTCGAAGATCCCCATGCGTATTCCTCGGCTCTAACGTTATCACGCCACGCCAAACGTCAAGGAAGACGTGTTAATCTCGCGCGTATGCCGACTTGCAAGGAATGCGACGACGAGGTCGACACCCTTTTGACCATCAAGGTGGACGGCAAGGCTCGCAAGGTGTGTGAGGACTGCGCGGACCGGATCCGCGAGCAGCAAGTCGTGGCCGAGGAGAGCGAGAGCGTCGTCCAGAACATGATGGGCTTCAAGGGACGAAGGTAGAAGCAAGAGTCAAGCGATCGAGCCTTGAATCGACGTCGACGGTCGATTGCCAAAATAGCGCGAGACCATCAGGTCAACTGGTCATCGAAGTCACGCGGCATTCCACGACTGCCGCGCTGCCCGTGAGCATCCGCACGACCACGTCGGGCTCGCCGCTGTCGCCGGGCAGCCTGCCGATCCACGCGTCACGAATGGTGTTCGGGGCCACGTTGACGGTGTGAGCGGCGGGTCCGCCTCTCGACGCGATGTGCACGCGATGGCCGACCACACAGAAGAGCTCGCTCTTGGTCATCGTGCGCACGATGGCGAGATCATCCTCCACGAGCTTCGTCTCTTTGGTGGTGGCGACCGCGTCGCTGGTCGCGCTCGCGGCATGCACGACGGCTCCGCCATCGCCGACCGCGATGAAGCCCGTGTCCGTGGCGGCGATTGCGACGAGCGTGGAGCGCCCAGCGACGTGCGCATGAACCTGTCCACGCTCGTCGATGATGCACACCGTTCCGCGGCTGCCGCACGCGACGAGCGCGCCGTTCCCAGCTCGTGTGACGGCACGGAGGACGATGCCACGTCCGATGCGATGAATCGTCTCGTGGTCGACGATGACGCCCTCGTCGCCGATGACACCTGCGAGAACGACGTGGTCGCCGTCCAGATGCGCGCCATGGATGACGAGGTCTGCGGGGAGAGCGGTGTTGGAAAACGCCCCGCGCTCGCGAACGTAGGCGTGACTCGCATCGAAGATCAGCGCTGAAGGTGGAAGCGATGGAAATACGATGCCGCGGATGTCCGCGGCGGCGACGCCCGGCGGGAGCTCGCGTGCAGCGAAGCCTTCACCCAGCGTCCAACGCGCGAGACCCGAAGGTCCGATCGCGAGCGCGGAGGCTCCGTCGGGTGCGAACCGGGCGAGCGTGGCCATGCCTGCCGCCATCGCGGGGGAGCGCACGGTGATGTCACCGAGCGTGAGACCTGCCCGCGGCTCCGAGGAGACGGCCGCGCGCTTGCGCGTCCCTACGGTCGTGTCGCTCGCGTTTTTAGGCGGTGCGACGGGCGGGGCGTGTGACGGCTTCCCGGGTGAACGCAGCGCCTCGATGAACGCGCTCGCGCTCGCGAAGCGGGCGTCGGGATCCTTCGACAGGGATCGCTCGACGACGCGGACGATGTCGAGATCGAGGTCCGGACAAAGCGCATCGAGCGGAAGGGGCGGCCGTTTGCTCACGGCGCGAACGAGCTCCGTCGACGTCTTGCCTTCGAACGGCCGACGCCCTGAGAGAGCGTAGTAGAGCGTGACGCCCGCGGCGAAGACGTCCATCCGCACGTCCACGGCGCTGCCGCGCGCTTGCTCCGGCGCCATGTACGCGGGAGTCCCGAGCGCGACGCCCGCCCTCGTTCGCGCGAGTCGGCGCGACTCGTCGAGCGGGCGTGCGAGCCCGAAGTCGAGGACCTTCACGAGCTCGTAGGGGAGCGGTGACTCGCACACGAAGATGTTCTCGGGCTTGACGTCGCGATGCACGATGCGCGCATGGTGCGCAGCCTGCAGCGCCGAGAGGACCTGCGTCATGATGGCGACGGCACGCGCGGGCTCGAGCCTTCCGCTCTCCTTCACGAGCGCCGTGAGCGACCGCCCGCGCAAGAGCTCCATCACGAGCAGCGGCTCGTCACCGTCGACGAAGTCGAGCACCGACACGATGTTCGGATGCGCGAGGCCGGCCACGGCAAGTGCCTCCTGCTTGAATCGGAGGAGCTGCTCCTTTTTCTCGCCGGCCGCGGCCTGCGCGACGAGAACCTTGATCGCGACGCGCCGACGGAGGTCGAGCTGCTCGGCTTCGTATACGGCTCCCATCCCGCCCTTGCCGAGGAGCGAGATGATCTTGTAGCGACCGCCGAGGGTGTGGCCGATCAACGATTGAGCACGTGAATGGCGTGCCCGAGCGCCTTCATGTGCGCCTCCATCATGCCCTCGCCGAGCGTCGGGTGGGGGTGGATGGTGAGGCCCACGTCTTCGAGGAACGCGTGCATCTCGAGCGCGAGCGCGCCCTCGCTGATCATGTCGCTCGCGGCGGTGCCGACGATGTGGATGCCAAGGATCTCGTGCGTCTTCGCGTTGGAGACGACCTTGAAGAAACCTTCAGTCTCGTTGTTCGCCATCGCACGGCCGAGCGCCGCGTAGGGGAATTTCCCGACACGTACCTCGATGCCCTTGTCCTTCGCTTGCTGCTCCGTGAGCCCCACCATCGCTATCTCGGGATCGGTGAAGATGGCCGCGGCGATCGCCACCCAGTCTTTGGCGGCCTTCTGACCCGCGATGACTTCGGCGATCACCTCGCCTTCTTTCGTGGCCTTGTGCGCGAGCATGGGGAACCCGCTGACGTCGCCGATGGCATAGACGTTCGCGACGTTCGTGCGACCTGCGCCGTCGGTCGGGATGAAGCCCTTCTCGACCTTGACGCCGATCTTCTCGAGGCCGATGTTCGCGCTGTTGGGTCGCATCCCGACCGCGACGAGGACGACGTCACACACGAGGGTCTCCGTCTTCCCCGCGACGTCGACTCGGACGGCAATCGACCCGTCAGCCTGCTTCTCGTAGCCCATCGCCTTGGCGCTCTTGAAGATCTTGGCCCCGTGCTTGACGAGCTTCTTCTCGACGACCTCCGTGCACTCGGGATCGGTGCCGGGCAAGAGCGTGGGGGTCGCTTCGACCACCGTCAGATCGCTCCCGAGCTTCTGATACACGCACCCGAGCTCGAGGCCGATAACCCCTCCGCCGATGACCAGCAAGCGCTTGGGAATGCTGCGCAAGCTCACGGCTTCGCGGGCCCCGATGATCTGCTTGCCGTCGAACTTGAACGTCGGAAGCTCGATCGTGGAGCTCCCCGTCGCAATGACGACGGCCTTGGTCGCGTCGATGGTCTCGGTCGTCCCCTCGCGCGTCTTCACCTCGATCTGTTTGGGCGACGTGAAACGGGCCTCTCCGTAGAGAAGATCGACACGGTTGCCGCGATAAAGCCCCTTGATGCCACCGGTGAGCTTCTTGACGATGCCCTCTTTCCAGTCCTGCATCTTGCCGACGTCCATGTGGACGTTGTCGGCCATGAGGCCGAAGGCGGCGCCGTCACGCGCCTTTTCGTAGGTGTGCGACGCGGCGATCAGTGCCTTGCTGGGCACGCAGCCCCAGTTGAGGCACACGCCGCCCACTTCTTCCTTCTCGACGCAGAGCACGGTCTGCGCGAGCTGGCCGAGTCGAATCGCGCAGCCGTACCCACCTGGGCCGCCGCCAATCACCACCACGTCGTACGCTTTGTTCGCCATCGCACCAGAGCCCCTTCGGGGTGTCGGCTCGCAAGCGAGCCTCAGGTAGGGCGAATGTAGAGAAGAAGATCACTTCTCGGCGAGCTTTTTGTCGTCCTTCTTCTCGAGGGTGAGGTCGGCGACGCCGTCCTGGAAGTGGATGCGGGCGACCATGAGCTGCTCTTGAAAGGAAACCACGTCGATGGTGGCCTTCGAGAGGCGGTCGGAGATCTCGCTCAGCTTGTTTTGGAGGTTGTTCATCAGCGGGCCGGCCAGCTTCACCGCTTTGAGCGTGAAGATCTGGTTGTGCAGCTCGTCCATGCGCTCCCGGTACTCGCCCATCTGCTCGCGTGTCGTCTGGATCTTCTGGTCGATGTCGGCCATGTCCTTGTTGAGCTTCAAGAGGTCGTCGACGCGCTGCTTGAGCGGGCCTTCGATGACCGCGTGCGTGAGGTAGAGGCGTACTTGCTCGATGCCCGCAGGTGTGCGCACGTCGATCGTGCGAAAGACTGGCGTGGCTTCTTCGATCGTCACCTCGGTCTTGGCGTGGGGCTCAAGCACGACGCGGAAGAGGTTCGCGGCACCGAGCTTTTCGTCACCCGAGCCCGTGGGCACCTTGGTGAGCTTGTAGCCCGGCGCGACGGTGTGACGCACGTAAACGACGGCGCGCTCGCCGAGCCGATTGGAGAGCGTGAAGGTCGTCTTGTTCGTGTGCTGCACTTCCGTCGAGAAGACGCCGCGCTGCACCGTGATGATGCGCGCGATCTGATCCTCGTCGGCGTCTTTCCGGTCGACCACGATCTGCCGGTCGAGGGCGAATGGGACGAACGCAGTCGAGCGCGGTGGGATGGGCTCGGCCATGCCCTCTCCGATGAAGCGACCCTCGCCGAACACCGTGACGGGACCTGTCTCGAGCGCAGAGTCGCTCGGGTTCTTGAGGCGCACGCTCTTGAACGGAAACTGCGCGTTGCCGCGCGTGCTCTCGGGATCGTAGAGGTAGACGACCTCGCCGTCGGTATCGGTCTGGAGGATGGACACCATCGCGCTCGTCCCGCGGGCGACGCTCGTGACGTTGCCCGACTCGAAGTGCGACGTGCCGATCGGGTCTGCGGGGTGCTCGGTGGCCGTGGCATCAGCATGGCCGTCGGTGTCGCCGCCCTTGGTCTTCGCTCCAGTACGAGCGTCCGGTTGCTTGGGGGCTTCGATGACGCGTACGCCACCGTCATGCCCCGCCTGTTCGCCGCGACCCACGGCGACCACATTGTTCGGGTCCACGCCGTTTCGGACGAGCTGCTCGCGCATCTTGTTGGCGCGCGCGAGGCTCGATGCGTCTTTGTCGCCGTCCGTGGGCGCGGCGAAGCCTTCGACGACGATCTGGTCTTGCGTCGATCGAAGCGAGTGAGCCATGCGCTGGAGGTTGTCGAGCGCAGGGCGCGCCTGCACGGGAGGAGGAGACGCGTTGCCAACGCCTTGGCTCGACCAACCTTGACCCGCACCGCCTCCGCGACCATGAGCACCACTGCTCATGGGTTGGGCGTGACGGGCGACGGCTGCCGTCTGCGAGACAGCGACAGGTGCCTTCTCCTCGTCCTCCGCCGCCGTGAGCGACCTATCGTCGACTTCGGCGACGAGCTTCTTCTGAATGGCTTCGTTGCCGTACGTCGAGCCGCCCGTCGGTGGCGCGTATGCGAAGAGGTCGTTTTGCTGGAGCGTCTCCCGTTCGACCAGACGAATCGACCTCAAGTCGAATCGGAACGAGAGAGCCGAGCTCGAGCCGACGCCGAGGCGGACGTCGTTCCAGTCTTCGCCGCTCGTGTTGTCGACGATGGCCCACGCTTCGAGATTGACCTTCCCGCTTCCCCCGATGGTCACGCGGTAGCTCGGCTTCCATGAAGGGGACTCCGTCACGTAGGACAGCTTCAGCTTGTGGGCGGAGCCCTTGGCGAGCCCGATGCGCATGTCGATGAGGCCCGTGGTCGAGGAGGGTGGTTTGGTCGGATAGGTGATGGGAGCGGGCTTGCCGGTCTGCGCGTCGACCACCGTGAGGGACTTGAGGAAGTCGTCCACCTTGTCGGCTGGGACTTGGAGGTCGAGGTGGTCGTCTTTGACGTCGGCCGTACGCTCGAAGTACGCAACACCGTTGCGATAAACGACGACTCGGCCAAGAGTCGTGTCGTTCGGGGCATGGACGTAGGTGCTAGCCCCGGCGCCGCAACCAGTCAGAACGACGACGAAAGGAACGGCCTGCAAGAGATTGAGTTTGCGCATGCAGCTTGTACGCATGCACTCCCCATAAGATTTGGTGCCGGCCGCTTAATGATGTGGCGCTGGGGGTAGCTTTTCGAGGGCGTCGCGCTGCTCCACGAGGTTCCATGGCAACGTCGCGTACACGTCCTCGAACAGCGTCGAGCGTGCGGGCGTCGGGAGCTCTTCGACCTTCTTCACCGCGAGCGAGATTTCCTCCTGCAGCTCCCGTTCGAGCGCGGCGTCGCGGGCGTCATCGAGCAGCCCACGGAAGACGACATGCTTGCGCAGACGGTCGAGCGGGTCCTTCTTCTTCCACTCCTCCACCTCGGCGTCGCTGCGGTAACGCGTCGGGTCGTCGCTCGTCGAGTGGGCGCCGATGCGATACGTCACCGCCTCGACGAACGTCGGCCCCTCCCCTGCCCTTGCCGACGTAAAGGCATCGCGCACCACCTTGCACACGGCGAGGAGATCGTTGCCATCCACGCGCACGCTCGGGACACCGTACGCGCGGCCCTTGATGGCGAGCGTTTGCGAGGCGGTCTGGCGCGACGTCGGCACGCTGATGGACCACTGATTGTTCTGACAGATGATCACGCAGGGCACGCGAAAGACCGCCGCGAAGTTCAGGGCGTTGTGGAAGTCGGGCTGGCTCGTCGCGCCGTCACCGCAAAAACCGATGCTGACGCTCTTCGTCTTCTTGATCTTCATCGCCCACGCGCACCCGACGGCCTGCGGGATCTGCGGGCCGATGCACGACGACCACGACACCTGATGCACCGCGCGACCGGATTGATGGCTCGGCATCTGCCGGCCCTTGAGCACGTCACCCGAGTTGCCGAACACCTGCGCGATGAACGCGTCGAGCGGGAAGCCGCGCACGAGCATGACGCTTTGCTCGCGGAGCGCCGGGAACACCCAATCGTCGGCGTCGAGCATGAGACCTGTCGCGATGGGCGTGGCCTCTTGGCCGTGGGCGGCGCCGTAGAATCCGACGCGCCCCTGCCGCTGGAGCACGATCATGCGAGCGTCGAGCAAACGAAGTCGGCGCATCTCGCGGTAAGCGCGCACGAGCACCTCATCGGGCAGGTGCGGGTCCGTCTCGGGATCCGTGCTCCCATCGTCGCGGAGCACGCGCAGAAGGCCGACATCCGGCTCGGCGGTCACCACGTCATCTCAAGGGGTGCAGAGACCAAACCAAGTTGGAAGCCCTGTGATCATCTCGTTGCATGTCTGACCGTTGGGGCAGCCGCCCAAACCGGGGCCGAGGTTCTTGATGCCGGCATCGAAGGGGCCACCTCCGAGGTAGCAGTTCCACTGGCACGACGAAGCGCCGCCATCGGGCGCGCCGTAGCACCCCAACCCGTCCTCGCAGTCGTTCGCGTACATGCAGGGAGCGTTGTAGGCTTTGCCCGCATCACCGCCGCTCGCGTAGTCGGAGCATGTCGCGGTGCCGTTCATGTCGGTCACGAGGCACGTGAGGCCCGGGCCACAAGGCGCTTGCTGGAAGGGCTCGCACGGCTTGGCGTAGGTGCACACCGAGTACTCCGTGCCGGTGCAATATTGGAGGGAGACGTTGACCGCGCACTTGCCCGTGAAACCCTCGGGTTGAGACGTGCCGCACACGCTGTCATCACCCAGGCAGCAGTGCCGCGCGCAACGACCTTCGATGCACTCGAGGCCCGCAACGCAGGGGTTGTTCGCGCCACTTTGTGTGCACGCGTAACCCTCGGTGATGGATCCCGTCGTGTTCGTCACGCACTGGAGCTGGTAAGTGCAAACGCCAGCCTCGAGGGGCACGGCGGTGCACTCTTTTCCACTCCCGCAGTTCTGGAGGACGATGTCGCACGAGCCCGTGACGCCCGCCTCGCAAGTCGTAGGGGTGACGTCCTTGCCCGCGTCGTTGCCCTGCTGACCCTGATCGGTGGTCGAATCCGTCGCCGAGTCGTTGCCGCCGCCGTCGGTGAAGTTGTCGTCGTTGCTCGAACACGCGAACACGAGACCGCCCGACACGACGAGCGCCACGCCCCCGAGCCACCACCCCCGCGTAGAAAGAAAGCTCATGATTTACTCATCCTATCATGTTCCAGAACCACACATGTACTCCACGATGCGCGTGAGGAAGTCGGCGCGCTGCGCGACGGGGTCGGTGATGCTCGGGTCGGGGTAGCAGTTGAGCGCGGCAGGAGGAGCTGCATCCGAGAGTACGCACAAGCCGTTCGTGCACGTGAAGAGCTCGTGGCACGGGCTGCTCGAGACCTCGACCGCCTTGTCTTCGGCCTCGCACTGGGTCGCGATGGCCGTCTCGTCGCACGTCACGAGATCGTCTCCGACGCACGTGCCGCACACGGCGTCTTGGCAGTTGTACGACGCGTAGAGGAGATCGCCACACGAGTCCTTCCCGCCGTTCGCCTGCTCGTCGCTCACCTGATTGAGGGCGTCGTCGACGCAGCCCTCGACGTTGACCGTCCCGATGGAGTCGTTGAACACGACGACACCCCACGTCGGGTCGGTGTACTGCGTCTCGATGCATGCTCCACAGTTTTGCGCGGGCTGGCCGACCCCGAACTCCATGCACTTCGAGGTGTCACCGCCCTCGCACGCCGCGTAGTCCGCGGCTTGCTGCAACGTGCATTTGCCCGCGTTGGGCGGGTTCGGCGAGTGCATGGTCGTCGGCGTGTATGCGCTGGCGTCGGCCGGCTCACACATGGTTGGAGCGTCAGCGCCGAAGGTCACGTCGTCGAGACCCGCGTCCGGCTCGCTCTTGGCGTCGGGTAGGTCAGTGTGTGCAGCACCGCACCCCAAGAGTACGACCGCCGCTACCGAGACCAAGCCAAGCTTCACATCACCAAATATAGATCGGGTCAGGGCCCCGTGCCGCAGAAGACGTTCACGAACGCGACGTTCTCTACGTCGGTCTGCGGAAAGCAGCTCGTAAGCGCAGAGGGTGACGCGTCGCCGTTCGCGATGGCACACACGCCCGTAGTTGAGGTTTCGGCTTGAGACCACGTCGCGCACTCTCCGGCCGTCGCATCGGCGAGGCAGGTCTCGGTGTCCGTTGCTCTGCAGTTGCCGCAGGCGTAGTCCTCACAGGCGAGGGCGTTGGTGATCTGGTCGCCGCACGAGCCCGTACCTCCGCCGTCGGGTTGATGGGATAGCTCCTGGCTGATGGTGCCGAGCACGATGTCCACGCAGCCACCCGAGTTCGCGCCGCATGGCGACCCTGTCGTCACGCAATCGAATGGCCCCCACGTGGGTGACGTCTGAACGACCGGCGCGAGGCACGTGCCGCAGACACCCGCGTCGGCCCCCGAGTCCTGGAGGTTCCACGCAGCGCACGTCGACGTGGTCGCGTCCGTGCTGAAGCAGGCAGTCACGAACGCCTGAAGCTCGGCTTGCGTGCACGCGTTCATGACGGCGGTGGGGGTTCCTTGGGCGATGAGCGCGAAGCCTCCCGCGTCGGTCGTGCATTGCTCGCACGCGACGATGCCGCAGATCCCTGCGTCACCGGCGTCCGCCCCCCCGTCGGCGGTGGTCTGTGGCGCGCACGCCATCACCAACGTCGTGAGCGCGACCGCGAGCCTCATCAAATCAGTCTTGCCCTTGAGTTGGTTCGATGGGGGTGATGGATCGCATGCCCGGACGCCGCTGCATCATCGAGCGCTTGCTGACGGGTTGCGTGATTGCGGGAGCGGCTGCGTCGGAAGCAGCAGCGGTCGGGTCCGGACCCGCTGTTTCGCCGCAGCTCGCATGGCAAGCCACGAACGTGAGCGAGAGAAGAAGTAACGGCTTTTTCATGGACAGCTTTGACCCTCCTGATCCTGCATGGGTGGCCCGCACATGAAGCAGGCGATGCGTGTGAGCCAGTCCGCGTCTTGCTGCATCGGGTTTCCGGCGAGGCTCGCGTCGGGGAAGCAATTGCTGACGGCGGTGGGAAGAACGTCGGCGGTGGTGAGCGCGGCACAGGGGCTCGCGCTCGATTCGACGAGGTTGTCGTAGGACTTGCACGTACTCGCGAGGATGGGACTGACGGCGCCCGCGAGCGCGAGTGTGTCGCACGCGTCGAACTGGTCGCCCGTGCACCCGCCACACGCTGCGTTCTGACAACCATACGAAGCGAAGAGGAGCTGCCCACAGGAGCTTGGCTCGGACGCGACCTGACCAAGCGCGTCATCGACACAGCCTCCGATGTTGACCTCCCCGGTCGTGCCGTTGAAGACGATGACACCCCACGTGGGCGCTGAGGCCTGCGACTCGATGCACGCGGCGCACATTGCACCTGTTTGCCCGCTCGTGAACTCGGAGCACTTCGTCGGGTCGACTTGGCTGTTGCACTGGGCGTAGTCGATCGTCTCCTGCACGGAGCAAGCGTTTTGGTGCAGGCCGATCGGTGGGTTCATCGTGCCGGGGACATAGGTCGAGACGTCGTTCGGACCGCACGTGAGCGCGTCGGACGTACTGTCGAGCGACGTGTCATCACCCGTCACGCTCGTGCCGCAACATACGAGGCAAACCCCACACATCGCAGCGAGCGTAAGGCCCGTCGCGGCCTCAGAGCGACCGGGAAGGCCTCGCGCCTTCGGAGCGACGTAAGGGCTCATGAGCCACACATGAAACGCGACGACCCTAACGCATCAATCTCTGGACTGAAAGTGGAACGGCGGGGCGCGTCGCACTGGGGGAATGACACGCGTTCCCAGCGCCGTCGCGGGTTCCGCGGGCGCAGCATCAGCGGAAGCTGACGAGGCTGGAGTGGGCTCGTCGCAGGAGGCGTGACAGCCACTCGCGACGAGCCAAACCCAAGCCACCGTCCGAAAGGACCCGTACATGCTCCGGCGCGGAGCGCCGATGGACACGCTGTGGGTCCTAGGTTGGGTCAGGGCTGGGTGCCCGTGGGACCCGTGCCGCAGAAGATGTTCACGAAGTCGACGTTCTGCGCGTCGGACTGCGGGAAGCAGCTTGCGCTGTTCGGGGGAGCCGAGTCGCCGTCGATGGCCGCGCATGCGCCTGTCCCGGACTCGACTGCGTTGACGTACTGCACGCACTCGTTGGCGACGGCCGACTGGTCACACGCGGTGCCGTCAGCTGCGTTGGTGTCGTTCGGGGCTTCGCACTCGCTGCACGCGTAGTCTTGGCAGCCGAAGTTGATGGTCACGAGGTCGCCGCAGGAACCAGCGCCGCCCTGGCTCTTCTCGGTGCTGACCGTGTTGAGGACGAGATCGACGCAACCGCCCGCGTTCGCGCCGCAGGGCGACGACGAGGTGGCGCAGTCGAACGGACCCCAGCTCGCGGACGTCTGGAGAACCGGCTCGAGACACGTTCCGCACGCGCCCGAGTCAGCCTGCTCCCAAGCAGTGCAGGTCGAGGAGCTGGCGCCCGAGCTGAAGCACGCGGTGACGAAGGCTTGTAGCTGCGTCAGCGTACACGCGTTGACGACGGCAAGTGGCTTTGCCATCTGGACGGGGGCGTACCCGCTCACGTTGCATTCTTCGCACGCGAGACCGGAGCCGCACGCAGCACCATCACCACCGCTGTCATTGTTGTTGACTACCTTGTCAGACTTGGCATCGAGGCCGGTAATGCCGGTGTCGCCACCGTCGGCACCGTTCTTGGGGGTGCTACTACATCCGTTGGCAGTGAGCGCCGCCACGCTGAAGACCGCCGAAATCACCATCACACTCTTGAACTGCATGATCCGCCTCCTAGACGCGGTGCTGGTTGCAACCGCAAAGCTTGCCCGCTTGAACTACTTTTGGTCACGGGGATAAGAAAGCCCGCGACGTAACCCTGACGTGTTTTTGACGTTCCGCAACCGCGTGCGATGCACGCGATTCCCCCCGGAAAGCGGCGAAGTATACGAATGTGCCCCACCTCGTCAACTCAAAGATGCGGAAACGCCGCACCAATGTGCCGCGAACTTTACTCGGATCAGAAACTTCGCGTGTCCCCGCAACTCGCGGCGTCCGCGCATTGCGTCAGGACTCTGTGAGCGAGTGCGCAATGAGCACGACCAGCGCAACGAGGAGAAGTGACTCGGTCTTGCCGCATGTCTCGCTCCAGCCGTGGAAGCGCTCGAGGCGCTCGCCCAGCGGGTTGAGGCCACGGATTGCTCCGTCACGGTGAAGCGCCACGATCGTGGGTGAGAGCCACATCCCCTGCACCACCGCGAGCGTCCCGGCGACGGCCATGACCCCAAGGCGAGCGACGTCGATGCGTGTCGCGCGCGCCTCTGGGCGACCCGCGGCAAGCGCGCGCACACGGACGACCTCGGCCACGGCGACGATCGCAGCACACATCATCGCGATCTTGTCGAACCGCGTGAAGACGATGGTCATCGCGTCTGCGCTCGAGGGCGCTGGCACCTCGCGAAACACCGTCGGCGCGACGACTGCCCCGAGGATGAGGAGGCCGCCGAGCCAGACCCCTGCTGCGAGAAGCGCGAACGATCCCGCCATCAAACGAACCAGCGCCGATCGCGTCATGATCCTTACAGCACCATCTCGACGCCGTGGTCGGGATCGCGCGTACCGATTTCGAGCGCGGCGGCGCGAGATGTGAGCGTGAACGACGCTCCGCGATTCAGCTCGAGCTCGAGGTGCGCGGAGGCGAGCTTGCTGTTCAGGCAATAGGTCATGGCGCCGTCTGGGTTTTCGTAGCGAAGGCCGACCATGTCGTCTGTCTCGGCCCACATCTCGCCACGGAGCTTCATGGTGGGGCCGGAGCCCACAAACTGCCAGCGGCGAAACGTCATCGAGCCATGATTGCGGAAGATCTGGCGTATCTGCGTAAGGGCGTGGGTCTCGCCCGCATGGCGGACGAGGAGCAGGGTTGCCATGGGGGTGAGCAGGCCTCCCGCGCGAACGCGGGCGCTCGTGCCCTCGAAGACGAGCCGCTCGGCGTCGTCTCTCCCCTGCCAGATGTTGCAATGGCCCCACGCGTACGTGAACGCGTGGCCGCGGCCCCAGTTGTGGCCGAGCAGACCACGCCATCCGTCGACGTTCCACGTGCGATCACCGACCTCGATCTTGCCGCGCGCACGGAGGTCGGGCATGGGCGAGACGAGCTTGCTCGACGGAAACGGACCCGAGTACATCCACGCGTGCGGGAAGTGAACGAGCGGCGCGGTCGTGTCTTCGAGGGAGAGGTCGATCGTAACGTCGCCCACCGTCCCTCGAACGTGTGTGCGCGACATCGAGAGCCCAGGCAGCTCCGCGTAGGGTTGCGTCGTTGAGGCGGCGGCTCCGCGCAGGGCGAAACGTGCCTGAGACAGCGGTACCGTCGACTTCGCGACAGCCGCCTTCTTCCCACGCTCGAACACGACGACCCAGCTCTCCGCGACGGTGTCGGCTGCGTGGGTCCCTTCGCGCGCAAGGATGGTCGCCTTCACCCAGAGTGCGCGCTCTCCCGCCGGATCGTTGATCTTCAGGAAATAGCTCTCGACGTGACCGCTCATGGTCAGCCGCTCCGTGGAAGCTTCGCGCGTGCGCTGGCGACGATCGCGGCTTCGCGGCGCTTTGGGCTACGCGACTCCATGTCCTTCTCGATCGACGCGATGGCTCGAAGATGACCCATGCGGGCGAGCGCGATCGTCGCGTGGAATGCACACGTGTCCCGCACGTGGCGCGCGAGCCCGAACGCGCGACGCTCGAGGTCCGGGATGAGATCGCGCATGCCGAGCTCGCCCGCGATCTCGACGGCCTCGCGCTCGTCCTCCCGCTGCGCGAGGAGCTCACCGCGCACCACGCGTGCGATGATGGGCTTGCCGCGATCATCACCGGCGTGCCCGAGAAAGAGCGCAGCCGCGATGGAGACGTCGGCCTGATCGTCGTTCGTGAGCGCGACTGCCCGCAGCCGCAAACGCTCGGGTGCAGCCGCGAAGTGCTCCTCGGAGAGGCGCATCGCGATGTAGCGGACGTTGAAGTCGTCGTCCGAGCTCGCACGGAGCAGCACTTTCACGCGCGTCTCGTCGCCCGCGGCTTGGAGGCGCGCGAGCGCGATGGTCGCCTGATATCGCATCGACGGTCGCTCGTCCTCGGCAGCACGCAAGAGACGTGGGACGACGCTCTCGTCGCCGATCTCGCCCAGCGCGGTGATCGCAAGCTGCCGGACCTCGTCGTCGTCGTCGTCGATGGCCGAGAGCAGCGCATCGCTGCGTTCTCCCGCTTCCGCGTCGGCGAGGGCCATCGCCGCGGCCGCGCGGACCTTTGGGGACGTGTCTTTCAGCGCGCCCGCGATGAGCTCGACTGCGTGCGTGCGGCTCGCGGCATCACGAGCATGGGCGACGAGGTCGGTGACCGCCGACGCGCGAACCTCTGCCTTCTCCGAGTGAACATCGCGCTCGCACGCGACGAGAGTGCGCGGGAGCTGGGATGGCAGCCAGATGTTTCTCTGCATCGCGGCGCATGACTAGCACCGTCAGAGCCCCTTCGGGGTGTCGGCTCGCAAGCGAGACCTCACGTCAACGACGCGTCCAGCGGAGATCACCGCGGCGCTCGTCACCATGATCGACAGCGCACCCACGGCCATCACGTGCGGGGCAAAGAGCATCGACGCGACACCTTGCTCGAGCACCGACCCGAGCGACACCCCATCGCGCGGACCAAGGCCGACGAACGACAGCGCGGCTTCGCTGACGACGATGGCGCCCGCGGTCGCTCCGAGCTGCACGGCGAGGACGCCCATCGAGCTTGGTAGGATGTGCCGCAAGAGCAACCGCGAGCCACGAACGCCGAGGGCTCGCGCGGCTTCGATGAACGCCGCGCTCCGCAAGACGCGTGTCTGCGCAAGGGCGAGCCGCGCGAAGGGGGCCCATGCCGTGAGCGAAAACACGATCGCGAGGTGAATGCGCGTCGGGGTGCGCACGGCCGAGAGGACGGCGAGCGCGAGGAGGAACGATGGGAACGACTGCACGAGATCGCACGCCCTGTCGACGAAGCGCTCGAGCGCTCCACGCCGCATCGCAGCGACCGCCCCGATGGGCGCGCCGATCACGAGACCCACGGTCGCGACGACAGCCGCGAGTGCTGCCGCGCGCAAGAGCGCGTGCGTGACGAGCGCCAGCAAGTCGACGCCTGCCTCACCGCACCCGAAGGGGTGCGGGAGCGTCGGTCCGAGGAACGAGAGCGCGGGCGTGAGCCGCGTCGGATCGCGCAGCGGTGCAATGACCCCACACCCTAGGGCGAGCGCTCCGAGTGGGAGGGCGCGCCCCGCCCGTGTCCTCACGCCCGCACCCGCGGATCGATCGCCGCGTGCACAGCCGCAGCCGCAGCCTGCACGATGACGAACAGAACCCCCGCCGCGATGATGGCGCCCTCGAGCACCGGCATGTCACGAGCAGCATAGGCTTCGAGAATGAGCGTCCCAAGGCCGGGCCTCTCGAAGAGACGCTCGAGCACCACTGCTCCCCCGAGGAGTGCACCGAGCTGCGAAGCGATCACTGCGAGGATCGGACCGAGCGATGGCGGAAGGGCATGGACCAGCCACGTGCGCTTTTGGCTCGCGCCTCTCGCCCGTGCAGCGACGAGGAACTGCGCGCGCTCGACGTCGGCGAGGGCCGCCCGACCCACGCGTGCAATCTGCGCGGCGAGCGGTAGCGCGAGCAAGCTCGACGCGAAGAGGAGGCCGCCCACGCCCGCATCGGGATCCCCTGGTAGCGGCGCAATGCGCAGCTTCACGGCGAGCGCGTAGGTCACGAGTGGCGCAAACGTGAGGAGCGGCATCGAAGCGATCGCCACCGCACCTCGCTCGACCCACACACGCCGCGCTCCCAGGAACGGACCCGATGCGAGCACGGCGGCGAGCGTTCCGATGATGGCTGCCAGACCGACGGAGGTCGCCGCAAGCGCAGTCGTCGCCGGAAGCGCCTCGCGAACCAGCGTCATCGAGGGCACGTTCGGATGCCGAAGCGACGGTCCGAGGTCGAGCGTCACAAGCCCGCGCAAGAAGTGCCCGTACTGGACGGACATTGGCAGATCGAGCCCGAGCTGCGCGCGTAGCGCATCGAGCTCGCGAGCCGAGGCTTGATCGCCGAGCAAGAGACGGGCTGCATCGCCCGGCAACACGCGCAGCGCGAAGAACACCAGCGAGGCCATCGCGAGGACGCAGGTGGCAGCTTCAATCGTGCGGGCGACGACCCTCGCCGCGAACTTCTTCACGTTGCTTCAGTCGACGGAGGCGTCCGCGGCGTCGGATGCGTCATCCGCTGCATCATCCGCAGCTCCGTCACTCTCGGCGTCGGCCGCGGCGTCAGCACCCGCATCTCCCTGATAGCCTGGGCCTGCCTCGTACGCTGGGACGACCGGTCCGTTGACGCTGCACACCGGCGACCCGGATGCGTCGACGCTGCTCACCATGTAGTTCGCCGCCGGCAGGCACACGAGCTCCGTCTGATCCGTGTCGAGGATGAGTAGACCGTAGTCGGCCGGCGTGATGCACGCGTAACCCTCGCTCTCACGGCAATCGCTCGTTTGACCGCAGGTCTTGAGGCAAAGCTGCCGACTGAACCGCGAGGGTGCGTGCCGGTCGTCGTACTCGCAACCGAGGGCACTGATGTTCGTCACGATGCACCCCGAGCCGGTGGGGCAGGCGTTGGGCTCGCAATTGAAGATGGTGCAGTACCCATTCGGCTGAGACGTGTCGCACAGGCGGGTGCCCGTCGTGGAGCAATCGGTCGACTGAACGCAGTGGTCTCCGATGGATGGCTGACACCCGAGGGCCAGCGCCGCCAGCAGAACCAGCCGTTCGAAGTTCATGAGCACCTCGTTCTGTTACTCGGCAGTCGCGGCCCGGACAAGCGTTTGATTTGACAGGTGGGCGCCGCGCACCTACGTTTCCGCGGCATTTGACCCCATGACGACGTACATCACCTCCGATTGCATCAACTGCGGGGCGTGCGAGCCCGAGTGCCCGAACGAAGCCATTAGTGAGGGCGATGAGATTTACATCATCGATCCGGAGCTTTGTACGGAGTGCGTCGGCTTCTACGACCACGAGGCGTGTCAGGCTGTGTGCCCCGTCGAGTGCTGTCTCCCCGACCCGAATCACCGCGAAGAAGAAGGGTCGCTCATCGAGCGGGCACTCCACCTGCACCCGGACGACGAAGAGCTGAAGAAGCGCGCGGGCGTGAACGACTATCCATCACGTTTCCGCAAGTGACCCAGCCGGAAGCGTCGCGTCCGCCGTGGCTCGTAGCGGCGACTGCGTTGATCTTGGGGTGCGGTGGAGCGACCCCGCTGCTTCATCCCGCGCAAGTCTTACCCGCGGGTGACATCCGCGGCATGGCGGGCATCGCCGCACGTACCGTGGTGGGCAACCTTGGAGACGCGCTGCGTGATGCAACGAACGAGGCGGCAGCGTCGCTACCGAACATACCCGCCGACAGGACGTACACCCAGGGCGCTCTTGTCGCCGCTGCAATGGGGCCTGACCTATCGCCCGTGGCGGGGGCGCGCGTCGGAGTCGGCGGCGGCTTTGAGGGTGGCATCATGTATACCGGCCGTGGCGCGCGCATCGATTTGCGTCGCGAGTTCAAGCTCGGAAGACCATGGGCGCTTTCGGTCGGGCTCGGGCTCGACACCGCGTTCGAAGGGCGTGACACCAACGCTCTCTCTGGCGTCGACAACGCCAACCTCCTCGGCTTTGGCGCTGACATACCCGTCCTGCTTGGTTGGCGCAGCACCGCGGGGCTCTACTACTTCTGGGTTGGTGCGCGCATCGGGTACGAGCACGACACGATTCAGGCGCGCACGGAGCAGTCGCCACAAGACCAAAACACCGAGCCCCAGCTCGTGGGCGACCGCGTCGCGGTGGGTGGTCTCCTCGGCATCGCGATTGGCTTCAAGCACATCCACGTCGCGCTCGAGCTCGAGGCTGACTACGCGTACATCACGGGGAGCTTCGGCGGCGGTGGGCAGCCAGTCGTTCCGGGTAGCATCGACGGCGTCTCCCTCACGCCTGCTACTGCTCTGTGGTGGGACTTCTAACGTCGCGCGACGCACATGACAGCGCGACGGCGCACGCGGCCGCCGACGCGCGCACGTGATGCTCGCGCCATTCCGCTCGACCGCGTGATCCGACGACGTTCGCGATGCCCAGCAATGCGGTGAATGGCACGTTCGCGTCTTGGCATGCGCGCCCAACGGCGAATGCCTCGAGGTGCTCGACGTCTGCAGTCGCGGCGAGGGTGCGCGCCACCTCGTCATCGGTCGTGATGGCCAGCGTCGTGGCAACCGTGACACGCCGGACCTTGGCGCTCCGTGCGAGCCCAACATCCGTCGCGATGTCGCTTGGCATTGCGGAAACGAGCGCACCAGCGGGTGCCACGAGCAGCACCCGTGCAGCGACCACAACATCGCCGATTGAGAGCGAGACACCTTTGCCTGGATACACTCCAGCCGTGCCAACGAGCACCACCGCCGTCGGCTTTCGCCGTTCGATGACACGTGCTGCACCCAGCGCAGCTTCCACGAGCCCAACCCCGACCACGTCACGCTCCAGAGACAACTCGAGCGCCAAAAGCTCCGGCGGGAACGCAGCGAGGAAGAGAATCACCGAGAACCACGGTACATCCTCGAGAAGGTTGCGACGAGCGACCGAGCCGGCTACCCTCTATACCTACATGCGCTCCGTGCTCTTCCTCTTCCTGGCTGCTACGGGTTGTTCCGCGGTGGTCTCTTCGGGCGCAGAGTCCGATGCGCAGAGCACGAGCACGACGGGGATCGTGGTCGTTGGGAGCGTGGCCTCTGGCGATGACACGGCACGCGGAGAGGCTTCCGCACGGTTCATCCGGCTGCAGGGTCCCATCGACGACAGCGCCCTTGGTCTCGTGCAGGCAAGCTTGGACTTGCCCCCCATAGGGCAATGCGCACCAAGGCAGGACCAGGCCTCCTCACGGGCGGTGGAGCTGCTCGACGTGGGCGCCATCTCGATCGAAGCGACGGGAACCGGGCAGAAGGTTGCCCTTGGTTCGCGTCAGGTCCCGGACGTCGTCGATCTCGTGTCTGGCACAATGTACTCGGCGCGCATCGACGACAGCTCAGTGCCAGCAGCGTCGAACGTGACGGTGCTCGTCAGTGGGAGCGCGGACGTCCCCGCTTTCTCGATCCGCGCAAAGACGCCCGAAGCGCCTGCGGGCGTGCGCCTGTCTCCCATCGACGCATCTTCGGTGGAGCTCACGTGGACCGCGGGCACTGATTCCATCTACGTCGACTTCGGGGCGTCGCGATGCAGCTTCGCTGATGAGGGTCGAGCCGTGATTTCGCTCGGCGATGGCGAGACGGTCGTTACTCTCCACCGTGTTCGACGCGAGCAGCTGTCGATTCCGGGGCTCGATGGTGGAGAGCTGCGATTCGACTTCGCGCGCGCCGTGACGTACAGCCGCTGAGCAGCTGGGTGCTCCGCCGCACAGCGCTGATGACGGTGGGCGTGCTCGTCGCCGTGCAAGCGGGTGCCCAGGTCCACCCGCGGCCGGTGACGCGACCGGTGTATGGGTCGCTCGTGCGAGCGTGGCACACGCCGGTGCCTGATCGCACCGCACCGGTTGACGATGCTGGACGTACGAAGCTCGTGCTCGCGGCGCTCAACACTCAGGAGCGCGTCGAGCTCACGGCGCTGGGTGCGCGTGGCGGGTTCTCCGCGCGCGACCTCGACCGCGCGGCGCACTTGCTCCGAGAGCCCGCGTCGGGCAACGAGCACCCCGTCGAGCCGCGCTTGCTCGACGTCGTGTATCGCATCCAGACGCACTTCAGCGCGCAAGAGATCCGCGTCATCTCCGGGTACCGAACTCCTGCCGCGATCGCGAGCGGGCATGGATCCAACCACGGGCGTGGGCGGGCGATCGACGTCGTGGTTCCCGGAGCGACCGACGACGACGTGGCAAAGCTCGCACGCGAGATGGGCTTCATGGGCGTCGGGATCTACCCGGTGAGTGGCTTCGTCCACGTCGACGTGCGTGACCGCAGCTACTTCTGGATCGACACGAGCGGACCCGGTGGGAAGAATCGGGAGCGTGGGATCCTCGCGGACGTTGCAGCGCGAGCGGACCGCGACGCGATTGCGCGGGCCGAGCGGGGTTTGCCTGCAACGGTCATCGGCTCGGACGTCGACGCCTTCGAGCGGAGCCTCACGACCAGCGTGGTCGGATCCGCCGGTGGGGTCGAAGAAGACGAAGACTAGCCGTGGATGACGTGGCTGCTCTGGTCGCGGCGCAGCGGGTGCGAGAGGCGGCGGAGCTCGCCGCTGAACGGGGTGAGCCGAGCGTCGCGAGCGATCTGTTCGAGCGCGCGTGCGAGTTCGCGCTGGCGGCGAACGCCGCTCTCACGGCGCGCAACCCTGCGCGTGCGATGGCGCTCGCGGTCGTCGCGCGCGACGATGCGCTCGCGCAGCGAGCGCTCGACGCGCTCGTACAGCAAGCGCCGCGTGATCTCGCGCGCGTTGCCGCGCAGCTCGAGCTGCGCGGCGACTTCGCGTGGGCTGCGCGCGTTCACGAGGCACGTGGTGCAGCAGCAGGCGAGAGCCGCGCAGCGGCCCTCGCCTGGGAACGCTCCGGCGATGCCGTGCGCGCCGCAGCGCTCTTCGAGCGCGCTGGCGACCCCGTCGCCGCAGCGAAGACTCTCGAAGCATCGCTGCGTCGCGATGCGATGCAGCTCCCTGTCCAGTTGGCACTCGGCATGCTCCTCGTTCGGTACGACAAATACGAAGCCGCCGTGCGCGCGCTCCAGCACGTTCCGCGCGACTCTCCCCTGCGCGGTCTTGCGCTCGGGCCCCTCGCGCGAGCCCTCGGTGCGCTCGGCCTCACCCAAGCCCAGAGTGAGGCCGAGCGTGAGCTCGCCTTGCTCGGCGGCGTCGAGCAAGAAGCGCCTGACCCAGTACCGACCAACGAGGTCAAGCGGCGCCTCTACGGTCGCTACGAGGTCGTACGCGAGGTTGCGTCGACGGCGACGTCACGCGTGCTCGAGTGCGTGGACACCGTCCGCCTCGAGCGCGTCGCCGTGAAGATCTTCGCCGCGTGGGACACCCGCGGAACGGGCCGCGATGCGCTCGCACGCTTCGAGCGCGAGGTTCGCGTCCTCGGTGCACTCGACCACCCAAACATCGTTCCACTGCGCGGATTCATTCCCGATGGCCCCGCGATGGTGCTCGCGTGGATGAATGGCGGCACCCTCGACACGATGATGCAATCCCCGCTCGCACCCGCTCGCTCCGTCGAGATCGCCGAAGCGGTCTTGCGCGCGCTCGGCGAGGCGCACCGCCTCGGCGTCCTCCATCGCGACGTGAAACCGGCCAACGTGCTGTTCGACGACGCTGGCGTGACGCACTTGTCCGACTTTGGCGTCGCCCACCTGTCCGACCTATCGGTAACGGCGACGGCCGCCGTGATCGGTACGCTCGCGTACATGAGCCCCGAGCAGCGTGAGGGCAAAGCCGCAACAATCCAGAGCGACATCTACGGTGTGGGAGCGATCCTCTTCGAGATGCTGACGGGAGAGCGACTCGTCGTCGGCGAAGACCCGAAGACGCGGCCGAGCGGCGTTCACCGCGACCTCGACTCGCGTCACGATACCGTGGTGATGCAACTTCTCGCTCCTTCGCCGGCCGACCGCCCCGCCGATACGTTCACCGCGCGCAAGGCCCTCTCCGCCCTCGTTTGGCCGAAGGACGTCGAGCACGCTGCGATTCGCCCACGCGCGCAACCCGCGAGCGAACGTCCGAGCGCAGCTCGCCTCTCGAGCCCGACCTACGGCGAATCAGTCGACACGTGGACGGGCCGCGCGATCGAGCGCGTCGCACTCACACCCCAATCGCTCACGCGAGCTGCCGCATTCGCACGCGCCGGCCATCGTGCGCTCCAGCTCGTGCTGCGTGTCGACCGTGAGGACCAATCGGTGTGGCTCGAGGGCGCACCATCGAAGCCTGTCGATCGCCCGCTCATGCGTCGCGAAGTCGATGTGCTCCTCGAGGCGCTCGATGCGCTCCACGCCCACGGAACGGTTCACGGACAGGTGAACCGTGACCACGTCGTGGTGGCGGGCGCCGACCCTCTCCTACTCTTCGACGCGCACGACCAAGAGGGGACGACTGCCGACACGGACTTCGCTCAGCTACGCCGTCTCATGGACCGATGACCATTACTCGGCAACGGGGAGTGAAATCACGAATCGCGTCCCCTCAGGGCCGCTCTCGACCTCGACACGGCCTTCATGCGCTTCGACGATTCGCTTGACGATGGCAAGACCCAAGCCCGTGCCGTGGTGCTCGTCCTTCGTGGTGAAGAACGGGAGAAACACACGGTGCAGGTCGTCCGCCGTGATGCCGTGCCCGTTGTCGCCGACCACGGCGCGGACGCAGGCTTCGTCCGTCGAGAGCTCCGTCGTGATGGTGACGCGACCGCCTGTCTCTGGCATCGCGTGACATGCGTTCGTGAAGAGGTTCACGAAGACTTGCGCGAGCTGTTCGGGACGCCCTCGCACGGGAAGCACACCATCACCGAACGCGCGCTCCACCGTGACGCCACTCGCCTCGAAGAGGTGCTCGCAGAAAGCAAATGCCTGATCGATCACCGAGCTCAAAACGACGGGCTGGACGAGGAGTGGTGAAGGGCGCGCATACGACACGATGTCACGCGAGAGCCGAAGCATGCGATGGGCCGACTCGGTGATTCGACGCAAGCGCTCGACGTCGTCGCTGTCTTCGCGCGCCGCTGCACGCTTCGCGAGGAAGTCGCTGTAGGCAAGGATGGAGGTGAGCGGGTTGTTGATCTCGTGCACCATCCCTGCCGCGAGCTGACCGAGCGACGCAAGCTTGTCACTTTGGACGAGCATCGAGTCACGTTCCTCGAGCGCTGCCGTGAGGGTGTCGAGTTGCTCGAGCATGCGAGCGCTCTGTCGCGCGCTCTCGAGGACAAAGAGAGCGCGGTGCGCGAGCTGGACGGCCGGCGCAGTATCGGCGGCAAGACTTGCGTCATCGCATGCGACGAACACGACCGCGTCGCTGTCGGCGATTCGCACGGCACGCTCGACGAGATGCTGCGAAAATAGCTTCGTCCTCTCCACCTCGCGTGACGGAGGCGCCGAGGTGTGCGAGGTGCGTTGCGCGGGGCTCTCGGAGCGGAAGCTCTTGCGATCCACGCCATCGCCGACGATGACCGCGACCGAGTGACCCGGTACGAGCGACGCCAGCCCATCGACGAAGGCTTGAAGAAGCGCGTCCTCGCCATCGGCGATTGGCAGATCGTGCCCGAGCGCGAGCAACCGATCGAGCTGACGCGACGGCACGTCGGCGAGCTGTACCGTGTGGCTCGCGGACGCTTGCTCCTCCGGCAGCACGACGCCCGACACGCTCGTGCGGTTGTCGCCATCGCCGGCGGTCTCCGCCGCTTGTTGGGTCTTGCTCATGGGGTCCCTGTCGCGGTTCATGCGCGATTCACTCGCCACTCGGCGGGTGCCCTCCCTGTTCGTGCGGCGGGTCGTGTGGGTCTTCTTCGCTTGTCTTGTCGAGGTCGAGGATTTTGGCTTGGCCCACGTACGGTTTCGTTTCGTATTTCGTGATCTTCCCGATCTTGCGGACGATCTCCGCCATGCGTTCTGCCTCGGCGCGGATGACGTCCGCGATGCCTGCCGCGGGTGACGTAGGCTCGACCTTGCGCCGTAGCAAGTCCGCAGACATGACAACGGTCGTCAGCGGTTGATTCAGCTCGTGCGCGGCCGTACCCGCGAGCTCTGCGATCACGGCTTGACGTTCCTGGGCAATGAGCTGCTCCTGCGCTTGCTGGAGGCGCTGTTCCATCCGGAGCTTGTCGCGCAGGTCGGTGAAGATGCCGACCGACCCCACCGGCTTGCCCTGATCGTAGAGCAGCGACGCGGAGAGCGAGACGGGCACGTTCTCGCCGCTGTGAGCGAGGATGTCGGTGCGCAGGCCCTCGATGCGGCCGCCACCCTGGCGAATGAGCGACATGACCTTCGATGCGGAGCCTTCGGGGTAGAGCGTGCGGACGTCCTTGCCCAAGATGTCGGCAGCGGTCACGCCGTAGATGCGTTCGGCGGCGCGGTTGAAGAGCAGCACGGCTCCCTTGAGGTCGGCGCTGATGATGGCGTCGACGGACGAATCGATGACGCGCTCGAGGAAGTTCTTGGTCTGCAAGAGCTCGCTGGCGACTGCACGGTCCTGCGTGACATCCCGAAAGTTACAGAGGACGACGCCTTCCTCGCGAAGCACGGAGTTGAACGACAAACTGAGCACGATGGGTGCTCCGTCCTTGCGACGGATGCGAACATCGACGCCGCTCGGGAATTGCCCCTTCGCGAAGCCGACACGCAGATCGCGGAGGCGCCGGATGTCTTCGTGCACGAGGAGCTCACCGAGCCGGCGCCCGCGGAGATCGTCTTCGTCGTAACCCGTGATCTCGCGTGCCTTCGGGTTCGAGAAGAGGAGGCGCCCTTCCTGATCGATGACGACGATGCCATCGGCCGCGCTCTCGAAGAAGTCGGCGTAACGCTGGAGGGAACGCATGCGGCGCTCGGCCTCGAATCGCGCCACGGTGACTTGCTGAGTCTGGTCGCGCAACGACTGCAAAACGCGCGCGTTGCGCAGGGCGACCGCCATCGCATTCGAAACGGTGCGACAAAGCCCGAGCTCGCGCTCGGCGAAGGGCACCGTCTGACGCGCGCGAAGGAAGATGACGCCCATCGGGCGCCCCTCGTACATGATGGGGACGATCGCGAGCGAGCTATACGCCTTGGCCTGCGTGTCGTGGCGCACGATCTCGAGGAGCGGATGAGTCGCCGCGTCTCGAATCACGAGCACCTCGCCGCTCTTGAGCACCTGCTTGATCTCGGGATACTTCGAGAGCTCGATGGGAAGATCACGCAGCGACTCGTCGTCGCTGGCGGCAACGACATAACCGACGTCGGCGTCCTCGCGCACGAGAACGATGGAGACGCGGTCGACGCGCGCGACCTCCGCGATGCGTTTGACGACGGTGAAGAGGATCCCTCGAAAGTCGAGGTTGGACGCGAGGGCCTGCGTGACCTCGAGGACGATCTTGGCGTCCCGCTCCTTGCGCTCGAGCTCGTCCATCGCCGCGCGTAGGCGAAGCTGGCCGCGAATGCGCGCGACGAGCTCGACCGCGCGGAATGGCTTGCGTACGAAGTCGTCCGCGCCGGACTCGAACGCCCGTCCGATTTCCGTGTCCGCGTCGAGCGCGGTGAGCACGACGACGGGTACGTCGCGTGTCTCCGGGCGCGACCGGAGGATGCGAAGCACCTGATATCCGTCGGGCGGCGGCATCACGAGATCGAGCAACACGAGCGACGGACGAATCTGATCGATCTTCTGGAGTGCCTCGGTGCCGGAGCCGACCGCGACGTAGGGCAAGTCTGCGGTGACGAGCGCTTGGCAGAGGACGTGGCGGCTTACCGCATCGTCGTCCACGACGAGGACGAGACCCTCAGACACGATACAAGTCTACGCCCCAAGCCGCTATTTTCCACGCTTTTCGTCGTCGAACAGCTGAGGCTGCGCGATGGGCCGTGCCCCTCGTTCTTGGGCCGGCTTCACGCCGAGGTGCTCGTAGGCCTTGCGCGTCGCGACCCGCCCGCGGGGCGTGCGGCCGATGAAGCC